>Ga0075017_100001855_pt1 | contig 13057 bp, 11 predicted proteins | sample AleBraG_ABR_2012_FD_71475 | JGI IMG/M metagenome (GOLD analysis project Ga0075017, IMG submission 71475) | Freshwater sediment microbial communities in response to fracking from Pennsylvania, USA - Alex Branch Run_MetaG_ABR_2012 | ecosystem: Environmental > Aquatic > Freshwater > Creek >... | reverse complement strand
CCAGTGCTTGGGGTTCTCGGCGTAGACCTTCTTGAGCAGGTCTTTGATGACTTTCTCTTCGTGGCCTTCGCTGGGTGAATCGACCCATTTGGAGCCCTTCTCGAGTTCCACGCCTTTGTGAATGAGCAGCGTCACGTCGCCGCCGTCGTCGACTACGAGTTGCGGGCCTTTGGCGCCGGGATGGCAGACGGCCTGATACGTACACCACCAGTAGTCTTCGAGCGATTCACCCTTCCAGGCAAATACCGGAACGCCAGCCTTGGCGATGGCGGCGGCCGCGTGGTCTTGCGTGGAGAAGATATTGCAACTGGCCCAACGAACGTCCGCGCCGAGATCGACCAACGTCTCAATCAGCACGGCGGTCTGAATGGTCATGTGCAGTGAGCCGGTGACGCGCACGCCAGTCAGCGGCTTGGCCTTGGCGTATTTGTTGCGGATGGCCATCAGACCGGGCATTTCCTGCTCGGCGATGTTGATTTCCTTGCGGCCCCAGTCGGCCAGGGCGATGTCGGCAACCTTATAGGCAGTTGCGGTAGGATTCAGCGTTGCGGTACTCATGTTTCTCCTTAGTCATATCGTAACATCCAGATATGTTGATATGATAATGCTAGAGGCACGATGGCGTCAATCCTAAAATCGCTGAAACTGCTTTCCGATCCGAACCGGCTGAGAATTCTGCTTTTGCTGGAGCGCGAGGAATTGTCAGTGGCCGAGTTGCAGGAGATCTTGTCGGCGGGGCAGAGTACGTTGTCGACTCATCTGGCGCAGTTGAAGCAAGCCGGGCTGGTGGAAGACCGGCGCACGGGCAAGAACATTTTCTATCGGTATCGTTCCATGCCGGCCTTGCGGGAATTGTTGGAAGCGGGCGCCGGAGAGATTCCCGAAGCTGCCGACGATCAGGCGGCGCTGGAGCTGGCGATCAGCCGGCGCAAAGACAAACGACGCGAGTACTTTGATGAATTGGCGGGCAAGTTCGGCCGGCATTATGTTCCGGGGCGCAGTTGGAAGGGTGTGGCGGAGATGCTGCTGCAACTGATGCCGCCCATGGTGATCGCGGACTTGGGGGCGGGGGAGGGGACGCTGTCGCAGTTGTTGGCGCAGCGGGCGCGGCAGGTGATTGCGGTGGACGACTCGAAAAAGATGGTGGCGTATGGCGCCGGGTTGGCGCGCAAGAATGGCATCAAGAACCTGGAATACCGGCAGGGTGATCTGGAGTCGCTCCCCATTAAAGATGCCACCGTGGATCTGGCGCTGTTCAGCCAATCGTTGCATCACGCACAGCATCCGCAAAAGGCCATCGCCGAAGCGTGGCGGATTTTGAAGCCGGGGGCGCGGGTGGCGATTCTCGACCTGCGGAGGCACAATTTCGAAGAGGCGCGCGAATTGTACGCCGACTTGTGGCTTGGCTTTACCGAAGTGGAGCTGCAGGGGTTCCTGCGCAAGGGCGGCTTTCATAAGACTGCCATCACCGCCGTGCACAAAGAGACGGAAGCCCCGCATTTTGAGACGCTGCTGGCGGTGGGGGAGAAGTGAGGCCCTGAGTCAAGCGGCATCGGGCTCCTCGATGTCTTCGACATTCGGCTTGGGCGGGGCGGTGAGTTCGTCCATCATCGCGAAGAAAGCGGCCTGTTCGGCTTTTTGCGAAACGAAAGGTGGCTTGGCTTGAGCGAGGCGTTCGTGCTGGAGTTTCTTGAGCGTTTCCAGTGATTTGTGGAAAGTGCGCTGGTAGCTGGTTTCGTAGCGCAGGAGGATGGCGAGGAGCTTGGGGTCGAGCGTATCAGACTCGAAGGCCTGGTCTTGACGGCGGCGGACGCGCTGCAAGCGCCAGTGAGCCGCGGCCATTTCTTCCACCAGGAGTTTTTCGGTCTTGGTGTCCGGCCGATGTTCCTTGAGAAGAGAATGCCGGAGATGTTGAAAGTCGGCGAGGTTTTCGTCAGGGAGAACAACCTTGGCGGAAGTAAGGCCATGGGACATGGCGTTCATGGAGGAAGCGGCTTTGCCTTGGGTAGTGCGCGGACCTGTTTGCATTGCGTGACTCCTTTCGTCGCTTTGACGATAGCAGGCGAGGGCAAGAAAACGGCTTGGGGCGGAGGGTGGGATGGGGAGGAAGAGGCTGGCGATTGTTGCGGTTGGAGGAAAATTTGAGGAGCTGTGACTGAGGTTTAGGTCGTTTTGGTGGCGGGGCGCCGACTGGCCCGAGGTGACCTTGCGGATCGAGCAGAAGCGGGCTAGGTTTTAAGTATGACCTTGGACGCTATCAAGGAAGCGATTGAGCAGCTAGCGCCGGAGGAGCAGACGGTGTTGGCAAGCTGGCTGAGCGAGCGCGACTGGAAAGCCTCTCGCCGGGCGGCCGGGGAATGCCATTGTTGGCCGAATTGGAGCGGGAAATTGCGGAGGGCAAGACTCGACCGATGGAAGAAGGCTGCGCTAAGCGGCCTAGATCGGGTTCGTAAATTTTCAGTCTTGAACGTTCGCTCGGTTCTGGCAACGGTACGATGAACTGCCAGTAGAGATACAGCATCAAGCTGATTTATCTCTCGTTGAAATTGAAAGCGGTCGGGCCGTTCTGGCCGGTGCGTGTTTCAGGCTCATATCGGGCGCTGGCCATACGAAAAAGTGATGTGTTCCACTGGTTCTGGATCGGGCCACACGACGAATATGACACGATTCTGAAGCGCGGGTGAGCGCTGGGCCCATCTTGACAGAACGGCGCCCAGCGCAAGGGCGCGCCGATAAGGGCCGATTTCGATCGTTGCTGGCGGACTGAGAATGCCAATGACACACCTGATGTGCCGCGTCCGGGAATTCGAGATTATCGCTCCGTACACCCTGCGTGTCGTTTTTGATGACGCAGCGGAACAGGTCATCGATTTTGAGCCGGTTCTACGGGGAGAGTTATACGGTCCCCTGAGAGATCTGGCCTTGTTCAACCGGGTCGCGCTCGATCGGGAAGTTGGCACGCTGGCGTGGCCAAACGGAGCGGATTTCGACCCCGCGACGCTTCACGAATGGCCGAGTTGCAATGCGGCCTTTATCGAAATGGCATCGCGGTGGGAAGCCGCGCGCGCCTGATGAGTGAGCGCGCTTCGCTGCTCTTCCACTTTCCCTCCACACGGCTCGCCTCGGAATTGAAATGCTTAGTCGTTTACCAGATCGCTGACAGTTTGAATACGCTGGGCGAGACGAGGTCATTGATCAACAGCGAACTGGCGCGGGGGTCACAGGCAAGAACCTGGCACGGATGAGGTTCTTCTACTGGCGGCGCTCGCGTTCCAGGCGCTCGGCGAGGAAGACCTTCAGCAGAGATTGATAGGGCACGTCTCGACGATTGGCCAACACTTTGAGGTCCTCAATCATGGATACGGGGAGCCGCAGCGATATCGTGCGCAGGGATGGTTTGAGACGGACCAGTTTTTTTCGCCTCGCTGCTGGCCAGTCCAGATACTGCGTGGAGTCCGCCGTAGACCAGAATTTCCTCTCTTGGTCCTCGCTCTTGAATTCAGGAATTTTCTTTTTCTTGGTATTTGTCATAAAGCTCCGATTCGTTGCCGTTCATGTCGCGTACCGAGATAACACGTATAAGAGTCCGGCGAATTGTGAAGGCGACAAAGAGCCGCCGGCCGGAAGCAGTTTGGCCGAGAGCGTAATATCGTTTCTCGCGGATCGAATGGCGGACGTCCCCGCGAACCACCAGCGGCTCATGAAAGAAAACGTCTTCAGCCTCCTCGGGCGTGATTCGATGCCGCTCCCAGTTCTTAAAGGTGTTGGCTTCGTCCCAATCAAAGCCGGTGCAACTGTCTAACGGATCGATTGGCTCCACAGTTCTAGTATATGTTGATTGTATACAGACATGCACGCCGGGGAAACGCACTGTATCATACTCGATTAGTCGAGGATGTTATTAGAACTGCGCGGGATTCAGAAGGCCTTCGGGGGCGTCACAGCGTTGCGGCGCGGCGATTTGGCCGTGGGCGCGAGCGAGGTGCATTTGCTGCTGGGAGAGAACGGCGCCGGCAAATCTACCCTGATGCGGATTACCGCGGGTATGCTGAATCGGGATGGCGGGGAGTTTCTATGGCAAGGGCGGCCCACGCGCTTTTTGAGTCCGGCCTATGCGGCGGCGGAGGGCATCGCCATGGTGCATCAGGAACCGCTGCTGTTTCCGCACCTGTCGATTGCTGAGAATCTCCTTCTGGGACAGGGAGGTGTTTGGGTTTCGCGGGGAAAGATGTTGCGGGAAGCAACGCGCCTGATTGAGGAAATGCAGTTTCCTTTGCAAGCGGAATGGCTCGTTAGCAAGCTGAGTCCAGCCGGCAAACAGATGGTGGAGATTTGCCGCGCGGCGCGGGCGGAGGCGCGGCTCTTGATTTTCGATGAGCCGACCTCTTCGCTTTCGGTCAGCGAGACGGAAGCGGTTTTTCGCACCGTGCGACGCTTTCGCGAGCGGGGCGCGGGAATCATTTACATCACGCATCGGATGGACGAACTGCGGGCGGTGGGCGATCGCGTGACTATACTGCGCGATGGCGAAACGGTACACACGGCGCTGTTGAACGAGATCACAACGCCGGAAATGATCCGTCACATGGCGGGGCGGGCGCTGGACACCGATCACGGCCGCCAGGCGATTGTCGGTGGTGCGGAGGCGCTGCGCGTGGATGGTCTTTCGCGCAGCGGGGCGTTTGCCGGCATCTCTTTTCAGCTTCACGCCGGTGAGATTGTGGGTTTGGCTGGACTGGCCGGCGCCGGGCGAACCGAACTCTGCGAAGCGTTGTTTGGGTTGAAGCCGGCTGAGCGGGGTGAGATACGAGTGGGCGGTCAGCTTGTGGAGCTTGGCTCGCCGAGAGAGGCGATCCGGGCTGGGCTGGCGTTGATTCCTGAAGATCGCGGGCAGCAGGGGCTGGCTACCGCGTTGCCGGTGGAGCAAAATCTCACTTTGCCTACATTGAACAAAGTCAGCCGTTTTGGTTTTATCTCGCGGGGCAGGGAAGCGGCCCGCACCACGGAATCGATCGCGCGCTTGAACATTCGAGCCACTGCCGGCCAACTGGTTTCGCGCTTGAGCGGCGGCAATCAACAGAAAGTGGCGATCTCCAAGTGGCTGCTGAGCGGGGCGCGCGTTTTCCTGTTTGACGAGCCAACGCGCGGCATCGACATCGGAGCGAAATTGGAGGTATTTCAGATACTGGAAGAATTGGCGCAGCAAGGCGCAGCCATCCTAATGGTCAGTTCGGAACTGCCGGAGCTGTTGCAGATGGCGGATCGTATTCTGGTGATGCGGGAAGGGCGCATCAGCGCGGAGCTGACGTCGCCCACCACACAGGAAGAGATTTTGCGCTATGCCACGCCCGCAGGAGCAGCCGTCGCGTGATCCAGCGTCTATTGCCATTCACTACGCTGATCGTATTGTTTGTTGGGCTTTCGTTGGCTTCGCCCGGCTTCTTCAGCGGCACGAACCTGGCTGCGGTGGCGCGCCAGACCGCCGTTATTAACGTGATGGCGCTGGGTATGACGTTGGTCATTATTACTGGCGGCATCGATTTGTCGGTCGGCTCTACGCTGGCGCTGTCGGGTCTGCTGGGCGCGATGATGATGGAGCGGGGAGCAGGCATGCCGATGGGCTTACTGGCCGGGTTGGCCATTGGCGGCTTGTGCGGGTTGATCAACGGATTGGCGATCACGTCGCTGGATGTGAATCCGTTCATCATTACCTTGGGCACGATGAGCATTTATCGGGGCGTGGCGCTGGTGATTTCCGGTGGCGTGCCGGTGACCGGGGTGCCGGAGTCATTTGCTCAACTGGCGCAAGCGCGAGTGCTCGGCATTCCGCTGGCGTTGTGGATTCTGGCTGGCTGCGCCGTCGCGGTGCATGTTTTTCTGGTGCGGACCCGGGCCGGACGCTATGCGTTCGCCATTGGAAGCAATCGCGAAGCGGCGCGCTATTCGGGAGTGGCGGTCAAGTTTCATCTGACCGCGATCTATGCCATTGCGGGATTGCTGACCGGACTGGCCGGGATGCTGCACGCCTCGCGCTTGCGGGCCGGCCAGCCGACGGAAGGGCAGGGATATGAATTAAGCGCGATCGCGGCCGTGGTGATCGGAGGTGGCAGCCTGCGCGGCGGCGAAGGAAGCGTGGCGGGCACGCTAATCGGGGCTTTTATCATGGGACTGCTGGCGAATGGAAGCGACTTGCTGGGCGTGAATCCGTATTGGCAGCAGGTGATTATCGGCTCGGCGATCATCGTGGCTGTTACGTTTGACGAGTTTCGCAGGAGGCGAGGCTCGCACGCCGGCTGATAGAAGGGCAGATCAGGCGGTCGATTCCCGGCCTGCGCTCCCGATCCTCCGGGGAGACAGGCGCTAGTGTCTCTCGTGGACGCTGCTTTCGCTGTCTTCGACGATCAGAGTGTTCAGTATCGATGCGCTTCGAGACCCATTCGCTAACGCCCGGCGGAATGAGCCAAGGGGACACTGCTGCGATAGTTCTCAAGCGAAGGAGTGCGGACTCGAGCCCGCAGTGTCCCCGTCCGCGCGGAATGAGCCAAGGGGACACTGCTGCGATAGTTCTCAAGCGAAGGAGTGCGGACTCGAGCCCGCAGTGTCCCCGCCCGCGCGAAATGAGCCAAGGGGACACTGCTGCGATAGTTCTCAAGCGAAGGAGTGCGGACTCGAGCCCGCAGTGTCCCCGCCCGCGTGGGGAGCCTCCTGGATGTTTCTGATACTGGTGACGAAAATCGGCGCGGCCCACTTGCGAACCGCGCCAACCAGAGGAGGAGAAGGGTATTTGCTTCTCATGTAGAGAGACGCGGCGGGCCGAGCCGGAGTTCCACGTCTGAGTACTACATCCGTGTAGTTCCCGTTCAACGTAGAATTTAAGGAGTGATGAAGATGCGTGTGTTCTTGCGCGGCTTATTGATTCTACTGGCCGGATGCAGTTCGACGTGGGCGCAAGTGACCTTTCAGATCACCACGGCGTCTCCCTTGCCAGCGGGAACGGTGGGGACGTTTTATTCTCAGCAGTTGACAGCCACAGCGGGTTTCTCGACTCCGTATACCTGGACCGTCCCGGCGAGCCAGTTGCCGCCCGGATTGACGCTATCGACTTCGGGTGTGCTCAGCGGCACTCCAAGCGGGGCGGGAAGCTTCAATCCAACCTTTAACGTAGTCACGGCGCAAGGCGGCAATGGACCCGCGGCCCGAAAGCTGATCGCGATCACCATCAACCCGGCTCCGCCGCTGAAGATCACTACGCCTTCGATTTCCAATCCGGTGGTCGGTCTCACATTTACGCAGGTCTTAAGTGCGAGCGGCGGCGTTACGCCCTATCGCTGGGACATTTCCTCCGGCTTTCTGCCGCCGGGCTTGTCGCTGGATCCGGTCAGCGGGACCCTCGCCGGCACTGTTTCCGCCGCGAACACCTACACCTTCACGGTAAGAGTAACGGACGCACTGCTGACCAGCGCGACGCAGATGTTTACGGTAACGGCCACGAATCCGATCAATTTTCTAACAAACGCCGTGGGCAATGGCGTGATCGGCGTCCCCTATTCCCAACAAATCAATGCCACGGGAGGAGCGCCGCCGCTGACGTTCAGCCTGGCTACGAACCCGTTTGGAACCTCGTCGCTGCCGCCAGGACTTAGCTTGAGCTCAACTGGCGGGATCACAGGAACACCGACCACCGCCGGCACCTACTCGACCATTACCGTGGTGGTGACCGACACCCTGGGGAACAGCGCGAGCAAGACCTATTCCATCACCATTTCGTCGCCACAAGCTCCGTTAGTCGTCTCGCCGGGCACGCTGACGTTCACGGCCAGTTCGGCGGGGAATTCGCCTGCCTCGCAGATTGTTACGGTGCTCTCGGCCGGCGCGACGGCGGCGACTTTCTCGGTAACTCTGGACGGGGGGCAAGCGAATACGCCGGCTCCGACCTGGCTGAAGGTGACGCCACTGGCTGGAATTACACCGGGTTTGTTAACGGCAAGCGTGGATCCGAGCGGCTTGAACGCCGGATCCTTCAGCGGGAGAATTGTTGTCGGCGGAATGCCGGTTGTGGTGAACCTGACGGTGGCCGCAGCTTCCCAACAGTTGTCGGTGTCTCCCGGATTTTTGCGTTACCCGGCGCGAGTGCAGAGCCCCGGATTGTTAGATCGCTTTATCCTGGTGCGGAACGCCGGCGGGTCCGGCGCGGCGAGTTTTTCGGTGTCGGCGCCGAACCCCATTTCCTGGCTGGACAGCATCACACCCAACAGCGGGCAAGCCTCGCCCAATAGCCCGGTCTTTGTTCGCATTCGCATCAATACGACTGGGCTGGCCGTGGGCGGCTACAAGGGCGTCATCCGGTTCTCGTCCGGCAGCTCCTCGATTGATGTGCCGATTTCCGTATTCGTGTCTCCCGCCGGTCCGATCCTGGACGTGGATCAAACCGGGTTGCGATTTGAAGCGCGGCAAGGGCAGGGCGTAGGTTCGGTGAAGACGGTGCAAGTGCTCAACGACGGCGATCCAGGGACGACAGTGAACTTCGCCGCCGGCATCAACAACTCCGCGAACTGGTTGACGGTCTCTCCGGCGACGGGGACGGCGACAACCAGTCAGCCAGGGCCGCTACAATTTTCGATCAACAGCAATGCGCAAAGCCTGGCGCCCGGCGGCTACTATGCGCTGGTACAGATTACGGATGCGAATTCGCACAACTCGCCGCAGTACGTGGTCGTGGTGCTGGATGTCGGTACCGGCAGTCGCGCAGTGGCGCCCGATCCATCGCCGCAGGGGCTGGTGTTCACCGCCGGAGGGACGCAAGCCGTAACGGTGGGTGTGAACAGTTCCTCGGCGGTCAATTTCACCGCGGCTGCGATTACCAGTGATGGCGGCACGTGGCTGAGTGTTGCGCCGGGGAGCGGTTCGATTTCCAGTACGAGTTCGGGCAAGCTCACAGTTGCCACGAATTTGACCGGTCTCAAAGCGGGAGTGTACACGGGACTGGTGAACGTCGCGATCGGCGGCGTGGTGCGGGGTGTCAACGTCACGCTGATCGTAGCGGCGGGGACCGGGGTGTCAGCGTTATGGGAAGCGCCCGCAACCACTGCTTCCTGCACGTCCACGCGGGTGGTGCTGACGCAGACCGGACTGGCGACGAATTTTACCGTGCCGGCGGGTTGGCCGGCTGCGCTGTCGATCGCCATGTACGACGATTGCGCCAATCCGTTGGCCAGCGGGTCGGTTCACGCCTCGTTCACCAATGGCGACCCGCCGCTGAGCTTGCATCCAAATGCACCGGGTATCTTTTCGGCGACCTGGCAGCCGGGTAACGCCGCCGGCAACATGACCATAAATGTAAGTGGATCGTCGGGGACGCTGCAACCGGCTTCAGCGCTAATCACGGGCGGCGTGACGCCGAACGTGGCGCCGGTTTTGTATCCGAACGGCACGGTCAACAACTTCTATGGGACGTCGGCGCTGTCGCCCGGGCTGATTGCGCAGGTGTACGGTTCAGGACTAGCCGCCGGGGTGGGCCAACCGAACGCACTGCCGCTGCCGGGCACGTTTCAGGGAACATCCGTGATGGTGGGCAGCCGGATGGCGCCGATTTACTATGTGAGCAGCGGCCAGATCAATGTGGAACTGCCGGCTGAGTTGACTACCAGCCAACAGGCGATTCTGGTGAGTGCCAACGGCGCTTACACGCTGCCGGACTTGCTGGACATCAATCCGCTGCAGGCGGGGATCGCGGCGTACGGCGATGGCACCAACAACGTAATCGCTCAGCATGCGGATTTTTCGTATGTGACGGCCAGCAGTCCGGCCAAACCGGGCGAAACGGTAGTCATCTATCTGGGTGGCATGGGCGCCACCAACCCGGCGGTGCCGTCGGGTCAGGGGGCGCCGACAGCGGAGCCGCTGGCTCGGGTGGTGAACACTGCCACGGTGACGGTGGACGGACAGAATGCGCCGGTTGCGTTCGCCGGCCTGGCGCCAGGGTTTGTGGGTCTGTACCAGATCGATTTCCAGGTTCCGTCGAATGCTCGCGCGGGGAGCTTGGCGTTGGTGGTTTCGCAGGGTGGCGTAGCGGGGAACACGACGAATTTGATCGTAGGGAAGTAATCTTGAGCAGAACAGGAAAGCTTCTCTGTCTCGCGATATTAGCGATCAGCGACGCGCGGGCGCAGGCGCCGATCACCAATCAAATCTCGATCGACGCTAGTGGCGCGGGAACGGGCAATGAAACGAACGGCCTCAATCTCCCAGGCGCCGGCACGATGACTCCGTTTGGAAACATCACAGTTCTGGTGACCACTCCACCGTTTCCAGGGAGCACCACTGTGCCCGTAACGTTCACCTTCACATTCGCGAACGGCGATACTTTGGCGGCTACATCCACGGGTTTAGCCCAAAAAGTAGTTACGGGCACGGCTACAATATCGGGCGGAACGGGCCAATTCCAAGCGGCCACCGGATCCTTTCAATACACTCTCGCCGGTCAGAGTGGGACGAACGCCATGTTCACGCTGACGGGAAGCGGTTCGGTGACGTCTACCGTGCCGGCGGGCCCGGTGGGGTTGTCGCCAGGTGCACTGAACTTCAGCGGCATTGCGGGGGGAGATTCGCCGGGATCGCAGACGGTCACGGTCCTTTCCGCCGGCACGACGCAGGTGGGATTCGCGGTGAGTTTGGATGGCGGGCAAGCGAACACTGCGGCGCCGCCATGGCTGAAGGTGACGCCCTCGGCCGGCACGACGCCGGGCGTGCTCACGGCGAGCGTGGATCCCAGCAGCTTGAGCGCCGGTTCGTTCACGGGCAGGATTCTCGTCAACGGAACGGCCATTGGCGTCACACTGACGGTTGCCTCCGCGGCTGCGCAGTTAGCCGTGGCTCCGGCGTTCTTACGCTATGCAGCGCGGGCGCAGAGCCCTGGTTTGCAGGATCAAGTGATCGCGGTGCGGAATGCGGGAGGTTCCGGAGTGTTGAGTTTCTCCGTCTCGACGCCGACGCCAATCCCGTGGTTGGAGAGCATTATGCCGGGCAGCGGACAGGCGTCGCCGAACAATCCTGCGTTTGTCGATGTGCGCATAAATACCGGCGGGCTGGCGGCGGGTGGTTACAAAGGCAGCATACGCGTTTCTTCGGGGAGTTCGGCGATCGATGTACCGGTTTCCGTTTTTGTCAGTCCCAGCGGGCCGATCCTGAATGTCGATCAGACGGGTTTACGATTCGATATGCAGCAAGGGCAACTCAGCGGTCCCGCGGACACAGTCATGGTGCTGAACTACGGCGATCCGGGCTCGACGGTCAATTTCACGGCCAGCATTGTGAACTCAGCAAGCTGGCTTACGGTTTCGCCCACCACCGGTACAGCAACGACGTCTCAACCGGGGTCGATCCAGCTATCGGTTGGCAACGCGCAAAACCTGGCCCCAGGAGGTTACTACGCGTTGGTTCAAATAAGCGACGCCAACGCGCGCAACGCGCCGCAGTTTGTGGTTGTGGTGCTGAATGTGGCTAGCGCCAGTACTCCGGTTGCGCCCAATCCAACACCGCAGGGACTGGTCTTTACGGCGGCGGGAACGCTGCCTTTGGCCGTGGCGGTGAGCGCGGCGCCGGTCAATTTCACGGCTTCCGCGATAACTACCGATGGCGGCGCATGGCTGAGTGTTTCGCCGGCCAGCGGCTCAGTTTCCAGCACGAGTCCGGCGACGGTTAATGTCACTGCCAATCCGGCGGGGCTGAAAGCCGGGGTGTACACGGGATTGGTCAACGTGGCTACCGGTTCGCAGGTTCGCGGTGTCAATGTGACTTTGATTGTTCCGGCAGGCAAAGGGGTAGCAGCGGATTCAAAGACGGCGGCGACGGCGGCATGCACACCCACGCGCGTCGTGCTCACTCAGACGGGCATCACCACCAATTTCACAGTGCCCGCGGGCTGGCCAGCCGCGCTTCAGATTGCGATGTACGACGATTGCGCCAACCCGTTGGGCAGCGGATCCGTCGTCGCTTCTTTCAGCAACGGAGATCCGCCGGTCAGCTTTCATTTCAACAGCGCCGGTGTCTACTCTGCTACTTGGCAGCCGGGCAGCCCGGCCGGCAACATGAGCATCAACGTACGCGGATCGTCGGGGACACTCCAGCCGGCAGCCATACAGATCACCGGCGGCGTGACGCCGAATGTGGCGCCGGTTCTCTATCCCAACGGGACGATCAACAACTACTATGCGGCCGCGGCGTTGTCGCCCGGGCTCATCGCGCAAGTGTACGGCGCGGGCTTGGCGTCGGGTGTGGGTCAACCGAGCTCACTGCCGCTTCCCGGTACTTTTCAGGGAACATCGGTCATGATCGGCGGCCGGTTGGCGCCGATTTACTACGTGAGTAGCGGACAGATCAACGTCGAGTTACCAGCCGAATTGACACCCGGCCAGCAGGTGGTTTTGGTCAGCGCGAATGGGGCGTTCACGCTGCCGGACTTGCTGGACATCAATCCGCTGCAGCCGGGAATTGCGGCGTACGTGGATGGCAGCAATAATGTGATTGCGCAACACGCCGATTATTCTTATGTCACGGCCAGTCATCCGGCCAAACCGGGTGAGATTGTGGTCATCTATCTGGGTGGAATGGGCGCCACCAACCCGGCGGTGCCGTCGGGACAGGGTGCGCCGACCGTGGAGCCGCTGGCTCGCGTGGTGACCCAGCCGCTGGTTACGGTGGACGGACAGATGGCCCCGGTCTCCTTTGCCGGTTTGGCTCCAGGCTTTGCCGGTCTGTATCAGATCGATTTCCAGGTGCCGGCAAATGCGCGCTCGGGTAGTTTGGCGTTGGTGGTTTCGCAGAACGGTGTGGCCGGGAACACAACGAATCTACTGGTGGGGCAGTGAGAGCGATAGGCCGGGAGATCTCCTGGCGGGTCTGGCGGGCGCTCCCATCGGAACTTTGACGATGGCGGCAGACTGATGTGAGCGGGCTATGTCGGCCAGGGTTTTAGGGGTATTGCTTCAGAAAGAGAAACGATCTATGATCATGAGAGGATTGGGGCAGCGGCAGGCCGCCCCAATCCCGAGGCTAAATC
>Ga0075017_100001854_pt1 | contig 13057 bp, 9 predicted proteins | sample AleBraG_ABR_2012_FD_71475 | JGI IMG/M metagenome (GOLD analysis project Ga0075017, IMG submission 71475) | Freshwater sediment microbial communities in response to fracking from Pennsylvania, USA - Alex Branch Run_MetaG_ABR_2012 | ecosystem: Environmental > Aquatic > Freshwater > Creek >... | reverse complement strand
TCCTGGCCGATCAAGGGCGCCATCGGCGCCAAGTGGGCGCAAATGGGCCGTGAGGCGAACCCGTTGTCCTACCCCGCCAGCAACGAATCGTGTTCGGGAACCGGCACACGGACATGCACGCAGCATTTCATCGGCGGCAGCATCACCTGGAGTTCGGTCCATGGAGTCAGCGTCGCACCCGACGCCGGGACCATCGCCGTCGTCGTCAACAAGCGCCGGCCCAACGTGCCCATCAACCGGATCCCGCCGGACCTGGTGACGGTGGGCAACCAGCTGATGCGCCGTGAAGCCGCGGGGCAGATGGCACGCATGATCAGTGCGGCCGCTGCGGCGGGCGTGCCCATCACCACCGTCAGCGGCTACCGCTCTTACACGACGCAATACAACCTGTACTACTCGTATGTGGCCGCCTACGGCCAGGCCTACGCCGACACGATTTCGGCCAGGCCCGGCTATAGCGAACACCAGACCGGGCTGGCGATGGACATTGGCAACCCGAATGGCGTGTGCGGGCTCCTGCCGTGTTTCGCAGGCACCCCGGCAGGAGCATACGCGGCCGTCAACGCCTGGAAGTACGGGTTTATCGTCAGGTACACGAACGGGTACACGTCCATCACCGGTTATTCGTACGAGCCGTGGCACCTGCGGTACGTGGGCGTCCCGATTGCCACCGACATGCACAACCGGGGGTACCACACGCTGGAGCAATACTTCGGAATGGCCGCCGCGCCGTCGTATTAGGCCGGAGTGGAAATCACTGTCAGCCCCGGGCCCATGCCGATAGCGCCTGCAGCTTCCGCGAACGCCGGGTAGGGCAGCGACGGGCTGCGCGCAGCCCAGGTTTTTTGCGCCACAACCGGGAACGTCCCCTCGATGAGCAGGTGAACGTCCAGTTCCGAATAGTCCTTGTCGACCAGATCGTTCCAGACGGCGAACATGGCGCCCATGATTTGCTCCGGCCGGACTTCCTGGCCGGCGGCCTGGTGCGGCAACCAATCCGCGTACAAGGCACCGTTGTCCAGGCCGCTGCCGTGGTAGTAGTCGGCGAAGGGGACGACATAGAGGGTGTCGTCATTGGTGTTGATGAATTTCATTCCATCAGCCGCGGCAGCTTCTAGACCGTACCAGTCGTTGTTCCAGGAGTTGATGACCACGTCCTTGTCATAGCCGGCGATGCCGTCTTCGCCCATGTAGCTGAAGCTGCCCCAGGCGCTCGGAGTCTTGCCGAGTGAGCGGATGTGGGCGGCGATGTCGTTGTAGTACTGACGGAAATCGGTTCCGAGATGCCGCGGGTATTCGTCGGCGCCAAAATTGACTTCCGGGCTTCGGAACCAGGGAGTGAACTCGCTGAAGATCTCCTTCATGAGTTGCGTGCTTGCCGGGTTTTGCAGGTCCAGGTGGTCCGATTTGCCGTTGTCGTGTCCCACCTCGGGCCGCCAGTGGATGATGGCCGCGGCGTGGGCAGGACCGTCGATTTCGGGAATGAGCGTCACGCCCCTGGCGGCCGCAATATCTTCAAACGCGTCCCAGTCTGCGCGGCTGTAGCTGCCATCCGTTGATGCCAAGCCGTTGAATGCGGGATTGGTGCTGGCCAGCCTGAACCCGGCATAGGCGTCGGTCCAGTCCTTGTTGTCGGTGAAAATCTGGTTGTCATTGAGGTGGATCTGGAACCGGTTGAGCTTGTAGAAGCTCATCAGCTTGATGTAGTCCTTGATGAATTCGGCCGTGAAGAATCGACGCCCAACATCCAGGATGAATCCACGGGCCTCATGGTCAGGCCAGTCCACTGCTGTGCCCGAAGGCATGCGGTTCCGGAACGCGGTTTGGGCAAGGATTTGCAGCACGGTGCGGCTGCCGAAGAAAAGCCCGGTGGGCGTCGGGGCCGTAATCACGACGCCGGACGCGGTCACCGTGAGCGTGTAGCCCTCCCGTTTGTAGCGTTCACCGCCGGCCTCAACGTGGTTGGCCGGGTCCAGGATGAACCGGATGTCCCGCCCTGCGGTAGCAGCAGGGCTGGCGATCACGACGGCGAGGTCCAGGCCAATTGTCTCTGCCAGGTCGGCCGCAAACGCGTGCCCGAACGAGACATTAGAGGGATCAACGACGATCCGGGTCGCTGCGGCAACCTCGAAGTGTCCGTCATCGCCGGTCCAGTGCCGCAGGGCCGGAATAACCACCGGGGCGGGGTTGCCGAGGGCCGGTGGCCCGATGGGCGTGGCAGTATCCGGCAGAGTTTCCGGCAACGAGCTATTCATGGTGCGGCACTTCCTTCAACGCAAGGTTATGGATAACAACCATCCTGCCCGAACATTGTTGCCCGCGCCGCAACGGGGGCGCTACTTTGCGGCAGAACGCATATAAATCAGGTCAGTACGTCCGGGTTGGGTTCGCGCAGGGCGTCCCGGTTGTCCAGCCGCATGGTGGTCAAGGCGAAGCCGAGCGGCCCGGGCGAGCACTGTGAGACGTCCAGTTCCACCACGGATTCGGCGAGCTCACGCATCGACGCCGGTTCACCGGAGACGGACAGCGAGCGCAGCCCGGCCAGTCCCAGGCCGTTCGGCAGTTGGATGCGCACTCGTCCGGACACCGGTAGGCGCGTCACCAGGGCAAAGATGGTCCCGTCCGTGTCGTTGCGGGTGAAGTATCCCCACCCCTGAGGTGACCATCCCGGGGCGTGCCCGCAACCATAGATGGCCTCGCCGAATTCGGTCAGCCAATCCCCCACCCGGGCGGCGAGCTCCTGCTCCACCGGCTGCAAGGATCCGTCCCCGCGCGGGCCGAAGTTCAGCAGCAGGTTCCCGCCCAGTGATGTGCAATGGGCAATCATGTCGACGACGTCCAGGGGATGCTTGATGGTGTCCGCGGCCCAGTCGCCCTGGTGGTATCCCCAGCTCGCTTGGGAGATGGTCATGCATGCTTCCCAGTCGCGGGCCGTGACCGAAACGTCCCAGGGTTCGGGCAAGCGGCGTTCGTAACCGCTCTCGTAGTCCCCCATGAGCTCACCGTTGCTGTCGAAGTGCCGGGCACCGTGGTCGTCCGCCCGCAGCCGGCTGTTGACGATCACACCCGGGATGGTGTCCTTGAGCATGCGCTCCACCTGCCAGGTCCATTCACCGTTCTTCTTGACGGACTCGTCCCAGGTTCCGTCGAACCAAAACGCCTTGACCGACGGGTAGCGTTGCGCCAGCTCCGCCAGCTGCTTCATGGCAAAGTCCAGATAGCGCGCGAAGGCGGCCTCGTCGTCGTCGTTCTCCAACTGGTAACGCCAGTCGGGATGGTGCCAGTCCAGCACGGAATAGTAGAAGTTCACGTCGATGCCGCGGGCCTCATATGCGGCGATCAGCTCGGCCAGGACGTCGCGCCCGGCGGGGGTGTTGCCGATATGAAAATCCGTCTCCGCGCTGGGCCAGAGGCAGAACCCGTCGTGATGCTTGGTGGTGATGGTCATGTACTTCGCGCCCATGGCTGCGGCCGTGTCGGCCCAGGCCTCGGCGTCAAAAGCCTCCGCGGTGAACTGCCCGGCCAGTGCCTCCCATTCCGCCGGCGGGACTTTGGCCATGCGCGGCAGGAACTCGGCGGCGAAGTCGATGTCCTGCCCGTCCCACCGCCCGCCCGGAATCGAGTACAGGCCCCAGTGGATGAACTGGCCAAAACGGTGTGCCCTGAAGCGCGCCATGGCCGCGTCACGGCGACGGCCGCCGTCGTTGGTCCCATAGTTCAGTTGAAGTGTCACGTTATCTCCCCGCGTGTCCATCCCACGGCACAAAAGTGTCGAGGTCGAAGCAGCCAACGGCGCCGGAGGCCCAGGCGACGTCCACCCGGGTTCCGTCCACCCGCACGTCCACCACACCGGTCAGGGCTGACGGCGCCGGGGCGCCGCGGCGGGTCAGGGTATGGAGGGCGATATGTACGCTGGGGGCGTCGCCACGCGCCGCCCTCAGATACGGCACGGCCGAATGCGTGCCCATGGCATTTGCGCCGGCATAGTTGGCCACGTCGGGAGAGTCCCAGCCGTGGAGGCCAACGACGGCGGCAAAGAGTCCGTCATCCGTCACGGCCCAGGCGGTGGCCGGGGACTCTTTCGTGGCGGCGATGGTCCCGCTGGACGGTGCCGTTGCACCGGCCACGGCATGGGAGCCTTCGCGCAGGCCATAGCTGGACGGGCCTCGGACCAGATGAGCCCGGAGTTCGTGGCTGCCATCCGTCATGGACACCGTGGTGACGGCTGTGCCGGGCAGGGCCTTGCCGGCCAGTTGCGGGATATGGACGGAACCGCTGATGGCGCCATCCACCCTCGTGCCGCGCAAACTGGCGCGCCGGCTGGACAAGCCGTCGCCGTTGATCAGGCCCAGATGGCCGTCAATGTTGTCCGCCCAGGCCTGGTCCGTGCCGGGCGCGGTGTGTGTTGAGTAGGAGAATTTCGCGTAGTGCGGGTCGTCAGGGTCGGTGCCCCATCCCACAGGCAGGCCGCAGTGGTCGCTGCCATGGTTGGTGAGCCGGACCAGGGACGGGTCCGTGTTGAGGGTCCAGCCAACGTCCGGCAGGGACAGCCGGCGGGCGGGCCCGTCCATGGGCGCCGGTTCCTCGGTGTCGGTCCACACCGGGTTGTCGGCGGGCAATGCCAGGCCCAGGAAGCCGATGCCGGCAAGATAGGGGGAACCAAATCCGCTGTAGTCCTGGCAAGAGCCTAGGTGTTCGCCGTACCAGCCAAGGTTGGGCGGGCCGTCGACGCCCACGCCCCTGGCGGTGAAGTTGGCGAGGACGCCGGAGGCCAGCCGGCGGGTTTGGCCCGATGTCAGGGGGCTGACCCCGGACATTTCGGCGCACCACACGGCCGCGAGGACGGCGGTCCGGTAGGCCAGCGACCGCCCAACGTGCAGTACCGCGCCGTCGCCGCTGAACATGGCGCTTTGCGATTCGACGAAGGCGCGAAGCCGCTCCAGGTACCGCAGGCCCTCATGGGTGTCCTGCCGTCCGGTCATCTGGTACCAGGCCCACAGGTATGGGTGGATCGCCCAGGCGTTGTAGTAGTCGATGGCGTGTTCGGGGCCGTCCGTATACCAGCCGTCACCCAGGTACCAGGACTCGACCCGGGCCACATTGCGGGCGCCTGTGCAGCCGGAGACGTCTTCGCCCACGGAACGCAGGAATCCCTCGGCCATGGCCGGAAACAGCTGCCAGTTGTTGCCCCATACTTCCAGGCGTGCATGGTGGCGCAGCCAGTCGGCCACCTGGGTTTTTTCGGCCGGCGAGAACGACTCCCACAGCCAGTCGCGGCTGATGTAGAGGGAGAAGGCGATGTTCGCCGCCTCGACAATGGAATTGGTGACGCCGAGCAGGGGCGACTTGCACGTCACCCCAAGGGGCCAGCGTTCGGGGCCGTCGGGACTGGTACCGGCAAGCACTGCTTCCCGGTACCAGTCCGTCAGGGCCAGTTTGTCCCGGCCTCGCGCACCGGCGATGCGCGGGGCCGCCATCAACAGGCTGCGGCCAATCGTCTCCATGCCTTCGCGGCGTTCGCCATCACGGGTCACCCGGCCCGGCAGCCGCGGCGACGCCTTGTGCTCGCTGCTGTAGTCGCGGATGTGGCCCAACCAGTGGTCGGCCACGGTTTCCCAGTGTTCACGCGTCCATCCGGTCAGGGGTGACAGCGCGAAGTCGTTGGCGGGGAGGGCAAGTGGAGACGGTGTCACAACAACCTTTTTCATTGATGGTCTTTCAGGTGGGGCTAGGCGTTCAGAGCCTGTTCGTATTCTGCCCGGATGGTGTCGCCGCCGTTTTTCTTCCAGCCGGCGATGGCGTCCTTGAGGGTGCCGATCTGGGCGCGTCCGGCGATGACCGCGGTGGCGGCGTCGGAGACGGGCTGCATGATCTTGGAACCCTCGGTGGCCTGGGTCGGGCTGAACAGGGTTTCGCAAGGATCCGCGACGCCGAGTGGGATGAGTTTGCTGTAGGCGGAATGCAGCGTGTCGACGATCGAGCGGTCGCTCGGGTCAAACACCACCTGCTGCGGGGCGGCCAGGTACTTCCACGGCACGGCAGTGTCCAGCAGTGCCCGGTCGGTGGCGATGGGGTTGCCGTTGGCGTCCATGGTGTAGTCGGTGCCCGCGACGCCGTAGTTGAGGAGCAGGAATTCCTCACTTCCGAACGGGGCGGCCAGGAAGTTGGCCACCGAAAGGACTTCCTTGAGTTTGGCGTCGTCGTTCTTCTTGAGCATGACCGTGCCGAAGGTGATGTTGTCCAGCCAGGTTTGTGCCTTGCCGCCGTCGTAACCGAACGGGATGAACGGCACCGCCTTGTTGGCCGGGTTGGCGGCGGGCAGGGTGCGGCCGTAACCGGTGGGGCCGGTGTAGGCGGGCAGTCCGTCGTAGATCATGGCGACCTTGCCGGAGATGAAGGCGTTCACCATCTGCGACTTGGTCCAGCCCTCGGAGCCGGGCACGTACAGGCCGTCCTTGTAGAGCTTCGCGGCGAATTCGACGGCAGCCAGGTATTCGTCGGTTTCGATGTGGCGGGTCAGTTTTCCATTGCTGTTGCGCCACTGGTTCGGGGTGCGGAAGATGTGGTGCATCATCGTCATGCCGAACTTGGTGCTGCCCAGGGCCCACTGGTTCTTCGACGGGTTGGTCAGGTCCTTGAGGACCTTGTAGAAATCGTCCTTGTCCTTGATCTCCTCGGTGGAGCTCAGGCCCACCTTTTGGAGCAGGGTCTGGTTGACGAAGCCGGAACCGCCGGTCAGGTTGCGCGGGATCGGCAGCGAGTAAATCTTGCCGGCCTGGACCGTGTTCTTCCAAAATATCTCCGGGATCGCGGCCAGGTTGGGGTAGGCCGAGATGGCGTCGCCGCCGAGCAGCGGCGTCAGGTCGGCGCACTTGGCCTCAAGGAATTCGACAATGTTCGGGATGGCCGAACCGTCGTTGAGCATGAGGTCCGGCAGGTCCCCACCGGCCACCATGGTGTTGAACTTGGTGCCATAGTCGTCGGAGGAGACGGCGTTGATCTCCACTTTGCCACCCAGGCGCGCCTCGATGGCCTGCCAGGCAGGGTTTTTGTCGCGGGAATTGGGGGCCGTGCCGAACAGGTTCGTGATGGCGGTGACGGTGCCGCCGTTCAGCGGAGCCTTCTCAACGCTGCGGAACGGAGCCGGGTACTTGTAGAAGGCGGCCGGGACGCCGTCGGCCGTGCCCGCAATGTCAGGCGTCTGCGCCTTGAGCGGGATGGTCTTGGGCAGCAGGGCGTCGGCGGCGTTGGAGACACTGTTGGCGGTGCGCTGGCCGCAGGCGGTGAGTGCGCCGGCGCCAAAGAGCGTCAGTGCCCCCAGGCTGGCCACGGACAAGAAGCTCCGGCGGCTGGGTCCGGAGGGACGGGTTACTGCAGTCATTGAAATTACCCTTCGTTGTGGAGTGCGTGGCTGTGTCAGCCCTTGATGGCGCCGGTGAGGACGCCCTTGGTGAAATATCGCTGGAGGAACGGGAACACGATCACGATCGGGATGAGGCTGACCACGACGACAGCCATCTGGATGGCTTGGGACGGCACCGCAATTTCGGCAACTGCGGCGCTGTCGCCCATCGGCTGGCCGAGGAGGACGTACTGGCGAAGAATCATGGACAGCGGCCACTTGTCGTCGTTCAGGTAGAGCATGGCGTTGAAGAACGCGTTCCAATAGCCCACGCCGTAGAAGAGGCCGACGACGGCGAGTACGCCTTTGGAGAGCGGCAGCACCATCTTGATGAGGATCCGGAAGTCGCCGGCGCCGTCGATCTTGGCTGCCTCAAAGAGTTCCTGGGGCAGGTTCATGAAGAACGACCTCACCACGACCAGGTTGAACGCGGACATCAGGGTGGGCAGCACCAGGGAGGCGTAGGAGTTCAGCAGACCCAGCTCCTTGACCATGAGGAAGCTGGGGATGATGCCCGGGCTGAACAGCATGGTGAACAGGGCCGTCATGAGGAAGAACCGCCCGCCCACCAGGTCCCGGCGCGTCAGCCCGTAGGCCATGCAGACGGTCACTGCCAGGGACAGGGCCGTGCCGACGACGGTGATGACCAGGCTGCGCAGCAGCGCGTCCGTCACCACCCCACCGGCAAAGATGGTCCGGTAGGCGGCGAGGGTGGGCTCCTTCGGGAAGATGACCAGCCCGTTGTTGTTGGCGATTTCGGTTTGGCTCGACAGGCTGGTGGCCAGGACCGCGAACAGCGGATACAAGGCCATGAAACAGATGATGACCAGTGCCGCGAGCTTGACCACCTGCATTCCGGGTTTGGGCTTTTCCATCCATACTGGCCGTTCGCTGCCGGCGCGCAGGTTCCTGGCCCAGGCCGTCATCCGGCCCGGTTGGGCTTCACTTAGTTGTGTCACTGGAGTAGACACCTTCCTGTCCGAACAGATGGGCCAATTTGTTGGCGCCGAGCACCAGGATGAGGCCGACGATCCCCTTGACGAGTCCGACGGCGGCCGCCGGGCCCCATTGCCCGTCTTGGATGCCGTGGAAATATACATAGGTGTCAAGCACTTCGCCGGCGCCGGGGCCGACGTTGTCGCGTTGGAGCACGATCTGCTCGAAGCCGACCGAGAGAATGCTGCCGAGGTTCAGGATCAGCAGCAGGATGATTACCGGCATGATGCCCGGCAGGGTGATGTTCCGCATCCGGCTCCAGGGCCCGGCGCCGTCAACGGCGGCGGCCTCGTAGAGTTCCTGGTCAACGTTCATCAGCGCGGCCAGGAAGATGATGGTTCCCCAGCCGGCGTCCTTCCACACAGCCTGGATGGTCACCAGGAAGGGGAAGAACTCGGGGGTGGTCATGGCGTCAAAACGGGGCAACCCCAGGTTCTCCAGGACGTGGGGCACCACACCGGTGGCCCCCAGTATTTCCGAGAACACGGCGACGATGATGACCCAGCCGATGAAGTGGGGCAGGTACACCACACTCTGAACGAAGTTCCGGATGCGCTTGGACATGATGCTGTTCAGCAGCAGCGCCAACACGATCGGCACCGGAAAGAACAACACCAGCTGCAAGCCTGTGATGACGAGCGTGTTTCTCAGCGCGACCCAGAACGCGGAATCGGAGAACATGGCGCCAAAGTTGTCGAAGCCGACGAACACACTGTCCACAAATCCCAGATAGGGCTTGTAATCCAGGAACGCGATGATGTTGCCGGCCAGGGGGATGTAGTGGAACACCACAAAGTAGGCGAATCCCGGCAGGACCAACGCCAACATGACCTTGTCGCGGCGGATGCGCGCCATGAGTGAGTGCCGTCGCTGCGTGGGCTTGTTCTTCTTCGCCCGGCCGTTCCGCTTTCCGGGAACGGCCGGCGGTGACTTCACCGTCACGGCGTCGGGCGCCGCGACCGAAGTCAGTGTCTGGCTGTTGCTGCTCATACGAGTCCTTTGTCTGTCCCGTACCGGATGCCACCGGCTTCTCCGAGCATTTCTGCCTGAACAAGGGGTTCATCTCACGGTTACGAAATAGTAAACGCTTACTACGAATGTAACGTACATAACTACCCGGCGTGATGTCAACAACATGATTCAGCTTTGAGACACCGCCTGGAAATTTGCCGTTATCCGAGACCAATAGGCCGCTGCGCGCCAAGAATGACGCGCACATCGACGAACCGCATCGGATTGACACGCATCACATTTGAGCCATAATCTGAGAATCGTAGTAATCGTTTACTACATTTTTCTATAGACATTTTTGATAAGTGGGGACCACCAGTTGAGACGTGACGTTGCCGGCCAGGGCGCGCCGAGGACCGCGTTCGTGATGGACGCCGAAAACCTGCCCACGCTGTTCAGCACCGCCGATGTGGACACCTTGCGCAGCTCGGTCAAGCTGCTGGCGGAGGAACCGATCACCAACTTCACCCATGCCGCCAACGCGGCCATCCTGGCCGACGTCGAGTTGCTCGTCACCGGCTGGGGCGCTCCGGTGATCGATGCCGCCGCGCTGGCAACGATGCCCCGGCTGCGGACCATCGTGCATTCCGCCGGGACGGTCAAGACCTTCCTGACCGATGCGGTCTTTGAGCGCGGCATCCAGGTCTCGTCATCGGCCGAGGCCAACGCCGTTCCGGTCGCGGAATTCACTTTCGCCGCCATCGTCATGGGCCTCAAACGGGCCAGCCGGTTCATTCACCAGTACAAACACCTGCACGTTAAGCGCATGGCGCACGGGATTCCGGCCATTGGCACCAATGGCGTGACGATCGGGCTGGTGGGCGCCTCCCGGGTGGGACGCCGGGTCATCACCCTGCTGGGCGCCATGGACGTCGATATCGTGGTCTACGATCCCTATCTGTCCGAACTGGAGGCCGTATCACTGGGAGTCCGGCTGGTGGATCTCGACACACTCTGCCGGGAATCCGCCGTCGTCAGTCTCCACGCCCCGGACATCGCGGCCACCCGCAACATGATCGGGGCAGCCCAGCTGGCCGCCATGCGGGACGGCACGGTCATCATCAATACGGCCCGGGGAGCGTTGATCGACGCCGCGGCGCTGCGGCGCGAGCTGGTCAGCGGACGCCTGGACGCCTACCTCGATGTGACCGACCCGGAGCCGCTGCCGGCGGACTCCGTGTTGTTCACCCTGCCGAACGTGGTCATCACCCCGCACATTGCCGGCGCGATGGGCAACGAGGTTCACCGGCTGGGAAGCAACGCCGTGACAGAAGTGCAGCGCCTCATTGAAGGCTTGCCGCTGGCCTACCCGGTATTTGCCCAAGACCTTGCAAGAATCGCATAGTGACTGAATCCCGCCAACCCCGCAACGCAGCCCATCCCGGCCAGGCCCGCACGGGCGGCGTGACCATCTCCGACGTCGCCGCGGCCGCCAAAGTATCGGTGGCAACGGTGTCGCGGACGCTGGCAGGCAACTACCCGGTGGCCGCCGCGACTCGCGAGCGGGTGCAAAGCGCGGTGGCCTCGCTCGGCTATGTGGTCAACGCCCACGCCCGCGCACTGGCCGGTGCCACCACGCGCACCGTGGGCATCATCATCAACGACGTCGCCGACCCTTTTTTCGCGTACATCGCCCGCGGTGTGGAGCGCCAGGCCAGCGCCGAGGGCAGGATCTGCCTGATCATGGCCACGCACGGGGACAAGGAACGTGAGCTGGCCCTGGTGGACCTGCTGCGCGAACAGCGCACGGACGCCGTCATCCTGGTGGGTGGGGCGTCCGACGATCCCGGCTACCGCAAGCAGATGGCAGCCCGTGCCCACGCCCTGTACGCTGCAGGGTCGGTCCTGGTGTTGTGCGGACGCCCCTCGCTGGGTCCCAACGTGCCCACCAAGATGGTGGCGTACGACAACGAGGGCGGCGCGTTCGCCATCACCGACTACCTCATCTCGCACGGCCACCGCCGCATTCTCTACATTGGCGGTCCGCGCAATTTCTCCACCACGGCATCGCGGCTGGAAGGATTCCACCGCGCGCTGGCCGCCCGGGGCATCGACAACGACCCCGCACTCATCCATGAGGGCGCGTTCGGCCGGCCGTTCGGCTACACGAGAATGCGTGAAATCCTCTCCACCGAGCTGGAGTTCACGGCCGTCTTCGCCGCCAACGACCTTGTCGCCGCCGGTGTCCTCGAGGCCCTGGAGGAGGCCGGGTTGAAGGTGCCGGCCGACATTTCAGTGGTGGGGTACGACGACGTCCCGCTCGCCAACGAGCTCCGCCCGCGACTCACCACCGTCCGCGTGCCCTTGGAAGATCTGGGCCGGGAGTCGGTGCGGATAGCGTTGGCGCAGTCGCCGCATGACACCGGATCGCCGTCGGACGCCACCATTACCGTGGGCACCCACATCGTCATCCGCGACTCGGTGGCGCCGCGCCCGTCCTAGGGCTGGCGCGTGACCGCATTGGTCCGGGTTTTGACTCCTGAACGGGCCCAAACGGAAAGACCCCACGCGATAACGGCGAAGCCGGTCAGGAAGAACGCCGAGGATGCTAGCTGAAGAAGCTGCGGCCAGGGTGTGGTGGAGTACGACACCGTGTCCGTCGAGATCGTTTCACCACCGTTCGACAGCGGGAACAGGTACGGCGCGAACACGAACACGGCTCCCAATATCACGTAGATGCTTCCAGCCACCCATGCCGCCTGCCACGACACCGGCTTTCGCAGCGGAGGCTCGGAATCACTTTCTGCCTCATCGTCCACGCTGGCGGGGGCACGGTAAACGGGTTGCCGTCGGGGTGAGGAGACAGGGGTCAAAATCAGCAACACCGCGGCCGAGGCAAGCCCCGGAATCAGCAAAGCATCGCACACATAGCCCAACGCCATCGTCCAAGGCGTGGCCTCAATGCCCGAGCTTCCGTACCGTGAAAGCATGGCACGCGGGAAAAGGTTCTGTGCGAACAGGGCCCACATTCCGGCCGCAATCAGCAGGGCCGCCAGCAGCCACAAGCAGCCCCTGAGCCACCGTTCCGTCCCAGGTCGTTGCCTGGATGCCAGCAGGAGAAAGCAACACGCCATGCCGAGTCCGGCGGTCATGATGGGTTGCGATGCGTAAAAGACCGTGAACCCCCACGACGGCAATTGAATTCCCTGGAAGCTGGTGGGGTCTGTCGTCAGCGACTGTGGAAATAAATACTGGGCGGCAAAACAGAAGACCCCGGCTGCGACCGTGAGCAGGGCTGCGACCGCCAAGACCACCGGATACTTCGCCGGCCAACGGCTGCCGGCCGGCGCCACGTCACCCGTCACATCGGGAGCAAGGGCACTCCTGTCCGTCGATGCAGGCGCAGAATGTACCGCGGTTTCCGGAGCCTGCGTCAGCACGCGCGCCGGTGCCGGCGCTGGCGCCTTCTCCGGCTGCGCGTGCCCTCCGCCGCCACGCTGATAGATGGACGGGTATCGCTCATCCACTGGCACGTTATCCATCTCAATTCCCCCAATTGTCGCAATGTGACCCAGCATAACCGGCAGTCCGGCCGCACTTAGTGAAGCCGCACCGTGATGGTTTGGGTGTGGCCCCGGGTGCCGGCGGTGGGCACGACAACGCGAAACCAGCCTGGCCCGGCGTCAAACAAGGTGCCGTCGGGCGCCT
>Ga0075017_100001853_pt1 | contig 13060 bp, 11 predicted proteins | sample AleBraG_ABR_2012_FD_71475 | JGI IMG/M metagenome (GOLD analysis project Ga0075017, IMG submission 71475) | Freshwater sediment microbial communities in response to fracking from Pennsylvania, USA - Alex Branch Run_MetaG_ABR_2012 | ecosystem: Environmental > Aquatic > Freshwater > Creek >... | reverse complement strand
TTCAATGGGAGAGCCGCAGTTGCCGATTTGAATGAGTTCCCATGGAAATGCAGGCTTCAGCAACGGAGCTTGCTCGTTCCAGAAATGGAGATTGTCTGAAAACATCAGGGAAATGCTTTCATTATCTTGGCGACCCAGCATGGCATAGCGGCCACCGATCTTGCGAGGGAACATTGCCATTCCTTTGTTCTTCGCCGCTGGTCCGTTCAAGGTAATAAATCGAAAGTGAAGAAAATCGGAAGTCTCGAGTAACTCCGGGACTACGGTTGTTCCATCATAAGCAGTGAAGGTTGCGAAATAAGTACAATTGCGGTCGTCGCCATGGAAGGCCACAAATCTTGCGTCCTCTATACCGTTGCGTTGCGACGGCGTGGACGGGAAGATCACACGTTCCGAGAGTTCCTGTTCCGGTTCGAACTGGACGTCGTAGTTGGAGCGGGCCACCATCCAAATTCCTTGCGCGACTGCGTGATCATCTGACGACCCGCTCTCAGCTAACAACAGTTTCGTGGCTCGGAGAGCGGCGCGCAGTTCGTCCAGAGTAAACGACTCGGGCAACTTGTTCAGTAGCTTGGTTGCAAAGTCGCCAGTCAAGCCCAATTCGGCGAGTTTCCGTCCAAATAGAGGTTTCTCGTACGCCGCGTTCGGCACTTGGTGAGGTTCATTCAAGAAACCAGTTGGTTTAGATACTTCGATCCGTTGATCAGGATGGATCACACCGGTCCTGAACGTGATGGAGGAGATGTGACCCTCCCCCGTGGCGCGCAAGCTCAGAACAAACCGCAGTGCTCCCAGCGGGAGGCCGCTCTGGTCTGGGTGTGGGACGATCGACGGGTTAAACAGAGCGGCGGATTCCAGAGAGTATTCGGCGAGGAAGTAAGAGCCGATCAAGAGTTTTCTTTGTTGGGAGAGATTGCCGGCGGGAGACAGCGATCCACGAACCTGCGCGAAACGCTGCAGGAAAGACTTTTGTATGTCTTTGTGGCGCTTAGCGAACTCGGCGGAGACTTCTTCGAGTAAGAGACAGACCACCTCTTCGGGAAGATCCATAATCCGGCTGAGGATCGCGCCGGTACGGTCGGAATCTCCAAAATCAAAAGGCCGCAGAAGAACACGCGATTGGTCTGGCTTTAGAACAATAGAAGTACGTTTAAGGTTGATTGACATTCGGGCGGATTTTAGTGAAAGACAACGGCATCACTTTTTAGGGGCAAGGGCTTTTTGAAAATCGTGAGGATGTCTTGTGCGGAGCGCATCTCAGCCAGCGAGAGGAGGAATGCCAGAGTGGATTCCGCACCCTGATTGCCGTTGACGCGATCAACATGCAAGCCGTCGCGGCAACCGCCGGTCTCGGCAGAGTAGACTTCTAACCCGAGGTCGTTCGAGCCGATGAACCAATCGAAAGCTATTTGGGCTTGTTCGTACCACCAGAGATCGGAGGTAGCTCGAAAAGCTTCCAGGCAAGCCGACACGGTGGCTTGCGCTTCAATTGGCTGCTGATCGAAGGTAGCGCGGACACCGCCGCGGCGGTAGAAGCCATTGCTGCCAATCGGGCGAAAATGGCCTTGGTCCGAGACCTGCAACTCCGTGAGCCAGCGAAGCGATTTTAGACCGCAATCAAGGACATGCTGCTGTCCGGTTGCCTGGCCGCTCAAGATCAAAGCGTGGGCAAGTTTAGCATTGTCGTAAGAGAGTTCTTCTTCGAACCATTGCCAATCGGGCTGCGAAGCCGCATCAAAGAGTTTCATCAGGCGGCACGTGAGCGTCTCGCGAATCTGCGTGACTAGACTGTCGCCACTCAAGCGGCGGAGATATTCATGAATGCCAATGAGTCCGAACGCCCAAGCACGCGGCGAAGTGAAGTTTACAAGGGACGGCAAGGCCAGCGCAAAAAGCTGCCCGGCCATCATTTGGAAGCTGCGAAGAGGGGAACGACCGACTCCAACTCCAAGAGCCCAGAGAGCTCTGCCCTGGCAATCCTCAGATCCTTGCTCGTCAACCCACCGCCTGTCAAAACTTAAGTGGTTATGAAAGCGCTTCGTTTCCGGATCAAAAGCGTGGTTGAGAAAGGCTGCGGATGTGGTGGCGAGCGTCCGCATACTCTCGGGATCTTCGCCTAATTCATCCAACAGGACGGCCAGAATGAAAGCACGCGCATTGTCGTCGGTGCAGTGGCCTTCAGAAAAATTCGGAATGCTGAAATTGGCGTGTTGGTAGAGCCCAGTGGAATCAGTCATGCGCCAGAGGTGGCTGAGGTTCATGACGGGCAGTTCGCGCGGCTTTTGATCAAGTGTCTTGGTGGCAAGAGACTTGCGGGAGGGAGCGGCCACCTCGAGGCGAGAGCCTTCGAACGAATGCATATAGAGTTGTGCCGCATTGCTCCAAATCATCTCACGGCCAATGCGGTAAGCATTCTTGCGCATAGTATTGCGCCGGGTGTCGTCTCGCAACAATGCGGCTACTTCGCGCGCCATAGCTTGGGAATCAGCGAAGGGAACCAGCACGCCGCGGTCATCGGCCAGGAGTTCAGTGGCATGCCAATACGGTGTGGAGATCACTGCTTTGCCGGCGCCGAAGGCATAAGCCAATGTTCCAGAGGTAATTTGCGCAGCGTTCAAATACGGCGTGATATAGAGATCAGCCGCGCCAATAAACTCTTTCAGGTTCTCAAGCTCGACAAACTGGTTGTAAAAGATGACATTTCTTTCGACCTTGTTCTTCTTGGCGAGCAACTCCAAACTCAGCCGGTAGGCTTCGCCATGTTCCCTCAATTCATTGGGGTGAGTCGCCCCGAGAACAATGTAGACGACCTCGGGAAACTCCTTCACAACGACCGGGAGAGCGTTGAGCACATACTCTATCCCTTTATTCGGAGATAAGAGGCCGAACGTGAGCAGTACTATTTTGCCTTCCACGCCAAACTGGTCTTTGAAGTAGGTCGGGTCGACGAAGCCAACGTCCGGAATGCCGTGCGCAATGAGATCGATTTTGGCGGCAGGCGCTTTGTAGACGTCTTCGAGCATCTGACGTCCTCTCTCCGACATAACTACGAGCCGCGTGGAGAGAGCGATCAGGCCGTCCATCACTCGCCGCTGATCCCCGTTTGGCTCTTGGAGAACGGTGTGGAGCGTTGTCACAACGGGCATTCTTAGTTCGCGCAGCAACGCCAAGATATGTCCGCCGGCCGGCCCCCCGTAAATGCCGAATTCGTGCTGGAGACAAACGATATCCACGTTACTAATATTGAGGAAATCAGCGGCCCGGAGATAGGAAGACAGATCCTGTTCTTCAATCTCGAAACGAACCACGTCGGGGTATTCGTAGCCGCCCGGAATATCGTTCACTGAGACGGCGAAGCATTGGCTTTTCGGATAGGCGCCAGCCACGGCGGCGAGCAGGTCGGTGGTAAAAGTGGCAATGCCGCACTTTCGCGGCAGATGATCCCCAACAAAAGCTATTTTATGAATCTTGGAAGTTTCTTTCAGGTAACCCTTTCGCCTTCTAAAGCGATAGATATGGGAGCAAGCGAAGGGCCGACTTGGAAGCACGGCAGATCAACAATTAGACCAGCTACGCGATGATCTCGCGAGGTCAGGTGACCGTATTTGGTCACCGCATAAGCCCCGCTATGTGTTTCAGTAGGGCCTTAGTTGGTGGCCATCAATCTGCTTTAGCAAATCTGAAATGGAATTTTCTGTGGAAAAAAACCTCGCGAACGGCAAAGCGGGTGAGGCAATGCGTGTGGGAATCGCTGCCGATCATGGGGGGTATGAGTTGAGGCAATTTCTGTTCATCAAGCTAAACGATGCGGGGTACAAGGTCGTCGACTTTGGCGACCACAAAGCGAAGATGGACGACGACTACCCGGAGTTCGTGATACCGATGGCTCAGGCCGTTGCCGCAGGAAAGGTAGAGCGCGGCGTTGCCATTTGCGGAAGTGGCGTAGGGGCATCCGTCGCGGCAAACAAAGTTGCTGGTGTTCGGGCCTGCTTGATTCATGAATGCTTCTCCGCGCACCAAGGGGTTGAAGACGACAACTTAAACGTGATCTGCCTAGGAGGACTCGTGGTTGGCCATGCAGTGGCCTGGGAATTGGTTCGAGCTTTCCTGACAGCGCGATTCATTGGAGCAGAACGTCATTGCAGGCGTCTGGCTGAAATTGCGGAACTGGAAAAGTGAAAGTGCGAACCGCACGTCCCGCCCCGATCACGTGAATTTTTGTCGATATCGGTGGAGGTTTACCTACCACCGGCTTGGATCACCACGCTCACAAGAGGGCTGCTAAACACTTCAAGCTCAGCTACGCAAATCGCTTTTTAATGAAGTGAGCTGGTGGCATCTAAACCGGGACTAACCGCATACGGTCACGTGACCAAATATCGTCGATTGGCGGACTCTAAATCTCTGGAATGCTGGATTAACAGCAAATTCCGTTGGTCTGCTCCGTGCTAGTAGAAAGGGGAAGGAACTCATATGCCGGCCCAACTTCTTGCGGTCCCACCCAGAAAAGAACCCCCCGTGAGCAAAACCCTGCTCTATCCGCTTCGTTTCGAGCCGATCTATCAATACCGGCTCTGGGGCGGAAGGCAGTTGGCCAGCCTGTTAAGCGCGCGGCTACCAGACGGGCCAGTTGGCGAAGCTTGGATCCTCAGCGACCGCGAGGACCATGCCAGCCGAGTGATCAACGGAGATTTCAAGGGAAAGACGCTTGGCGACCTACTAGAGCAGTTTCCCGAGCAACTGATGGGCAAATTGGCTCACCGCTTCCCGCGATTCCCGTTACTTTTGAAATTTCTAGACGCTCGCCAGATGCTATCTGTGCAGGTGCATCCGTCGGACATACAGGCGAGTCGGCTGGCAGCCGGCGAAACCGGAAAAACCGAGGCTTGGGTCGTTCTGGAAGCCGGCAAGAATGGACAAATCTGTACGGGGCTAAAAGAAGGCACAACGTCGAAGGAGTTGGTTCGGGCGCTCGCGGATGGAACAATTCCGGAACAGCTTCGGTACTCGAGTCCGAAAGTGGGCGACGCCTTCTACATTCCGGCTGGAACGGTCCACACTTTGGGCGATGTGGTTGTGTTCGAAGTTCAGGAGAATAGCGATGTTACTTTCCGGTTATACGACTGGGATCACATCGATAGTAAAACGGAAAAGCCACGGCCGTTGCAGGTGGAGCAAGCTCTCGCGTGTATTGATTATGCGGAGGGTTTGGCCGGTGTGGTCCTCCCGATGGAGGAAACCACGGCGCATGTAAGACGGGAAATGCTCTTCAAAAACGACCACTTCTGGTTGTGGCGCCTGCGTGCGCAATCGCCCTTCACTGTAGGAGCAGCGGGTGTGCCGCATATTCTTGTGTGCATCGACGGCACGGGTCAAATTGTGCATGGAGGAGTTACTCATGCCGTTCGGAAAGGCGATGTCTTTCTCCTGCCTGCCGAAATTGGGGCTTCGGCTTTTCAGCCGCGCGGCGGCGTGACTTTGTTGGAAATCGCAATACCGGAGCCCAAGGCCAAGACCTAGTGAAAAAGCTAATTGTGTACGACCTGGACGGCACACTGGCCGAAAGCAAATCGCCTATTGACGCCAAGATGGGAGAGTTGTTGCATGACCTCTTGGGCGTTACGAAAGTGGCCGTCATTTCCGGAGGAGATTGGCCACAATTCGAAACGCAGTTGCTGGCGCATCTTCCAGAGGATGAGCGCCTGGCTAATCTTTCTCTTCTGCCGACATGTGGAACAAAGTTCTACCGCTTTGCGGGCGCCTGGAGAAAGATCTATTCCGAAGACTTCAGCACGGATCAGAAAACGAAGATCATTGGTTCGATGAAGCACGCCGTTGACAAAGCCGGTTTCAAGATTGAAAAGACGTGGGGAGATGTGGTTGAAGACCGCGGAAGCCAAATCACGTTTTCGGCGCTCGGGCAGCGAGCGCCATTGAACGAGAAAGAAAAATGGGATCCCGATTACGCCAAACGTAAAAAGATAAAAGCCATACTTGAGCCGATGATTCCCGGCTTCTCTGTCCGTTTGGGTGGCGCAACATCCATTGATGTCACCATGCCCGGGATTGATAAGGCATATGGAATTGGGAAGTTAAGAGACTTACTCGGTGTGACGATCAAAGAAATGATTTTCATCGGTGATGCGCTGTTCGCGGGCGGCAACGATTATCCGGCTGAGGAAGCAGGCGTTGTCTCGATACCCGTGCGCGGTCCTAACGAGACTAAACCAGTAACTGAGGCAATCATTGCCTGTTTGGATGGAGACTGGCAAGCGTGACGGCCGCTGCGCTGCCAATAGGCGAGCTTAAGCTAAAACGGCTGGGAATCCTGATGGAGCCAGAGCCAGGCAATCCTCAGGAGGTAGAAGGAGTACTCAATCCGGCCGCCGTTCGCGGCCCTGACGGCGAACTTTATCTTTTCCCACGGCTCACCGCAAATGGCAATTATTCACGAATCGGTATTGCTCGCGTACGCTTTAATGCGGATGGGGATCCCGAAGGTGTCGAGCGGCTGGGAATTGCATTAGAACCTGAAGCTGATTACGAGAGACGGGTGGACGGCGGCGGCTGCGAGGATCCTCGAATTACCTTTGTCGAACCGCTGCAGCGCTACATCATGACCTATACAGCATTCTCGGATCGTGGCCCGCGTATCGCTTTAGCAGCATCAACTGACCTCTTTCACTGGCAACGTATGGGTCTAGCGACATTCGGCCCGTACGAGGAAGTGACATTCAGCGACGTGGACGATAAGGATGCCAGCCTTTTTCCCGTTGCCACTCCTAATCCAGCCGGCGATTTGGAGATGGCCATTATTCACCGGCCGCTTTTCCCCGGCACTCGTCCAGAAGAAACAGCTTGCGATCCAAAAATCCGTCAACCGGATGTCGATCGCGAGAGTATATGGATCTCGTATTGCCCGATGTCCTTGGGAGGTCCCGAACCAGGAGCCTTCAGCCGCTTCACTTCACACCACCGGTTAGCGGCCCCCGTTTTCCCCTGGGAACGGCTTAAAATCGGCGGAGGAACGCCACCGATTCTCACGCGGCACGGCTGGTTGATCATTTATCACGGGGTGAGTGATTTGTCCAAGCCCGATGCGGACACACCCACACTGTGTTACTCGGCCGGATTGATGCTGCTCTCGGAGGCACATCCGCAAATCATTTGTTATCGTTCGATCGAGCCAGTGTTAACGCCGTCACTTCCGGAAGAGCGCCATGGCACAGTCTCAAATGTGGTTTTTCCCAGCGGCATTGACAGGCGAGACGATTTAGGGATGCCCGACCGTTTCGACGTCTATTACGGGATGGCTGACAGCCGTATCGGAGTGGCGCGCCTTGAACTGCCGTTGATCCTGCCTTCGGGGGAATAACGAGAACCCGCTGAGCCGCGGTTTAAGAAGCCTGATCGATCCTTGCGCAACTACGGATTCAATCGCCAGATCGTGAAGTTCAGAATGCCGCGAAGCTGAACACCCGGAGGGCTGGACTTGCTTGACAATATATGGTCAAGTGACTAAACAGCGTCAATCTGCATCTTGCGGCTTGGATGAATGAGCTAACAATAACCCCAAAATAGTGCCCGCGACAAAAGCAATTCCGAAGAAGCCCAGTGGGTGTTTCTTAACTCGGTGCGCCAGTTCGCTCACTCCATCCTCAACCGCATAACGGCCATGTTTGACGAGCCTTTCCGCGGCGAGTTTACTATCTTCAATGTTCTCGGAAATTGAGGCTTTCGCCATGTTTATGCCTCGCTCAATTCTTCTGGCAATTTCCGCTTCGTCGGCTTCCCACTGGCAACTGCGGTTTGCCTGAGTCGCCGAGTTTCCGTTTGTCGTTGGTTCTTCCGTAACGGTGTTCATAGTGATTCACTCCTGCCGTTTATGGGAGCACTCGAACGACCAAAGTGGAAGGCCATCATCTTGCACTACAAAATCACCGTGAAAACCGAAAGAATTGATGAGCCCTTCGTACCGTTCTCTCCAGAAGTGCGAGCGGAACACCTTTTGCATAGGATCTCGATGTGGCGGCATATGCGCAGCACTCCCTTCCTGGTTGTGCTGACGTCACCGCTAATTTATGTTTGCGTCGTGCCTTTCCTGTTACTCGATCTTGCGGTGGCAATCTACCAATCCATTTGTTTTCCTATCTATGGAATCCCAAAAGTTGAACGCCGCGACTATCTGGTTTATGATCGCGGACACCTGGCCTATCTAAACGCAATCGAAAAGATTGCCTGTGTTTATTGTTCCTACGCCAATGGCCTACTGGCTTATATAACGGAAATAGCCGCTCGCACAGAACAGCATTTTTGTCCCATCAAGCATGCGCGTCGCACGCTGCAATCGCACTCTAGAGATTCGCATATGCTGCCCTATGGAGACGCTCGCGCCTACCGGGCAAAATCGACTATCGTCGCGCAGGACTATGGCGATCTCATCCAGATTAAGACGAAGTGATGCGGGAAGAGGGGCTTTTGCGCGAACCGAAGGTTTCCGCATAGACCTTTGTAGACTCTGCGCCAAGGAAAAAGACTTGGGCCGAATAGTAGACCCAAACAAGAACGACAATCAGCGAGCCGGCAGCGCCATACGCCGAGCTAAAGTCTGTTTTGCCGAGATACAGCGAGATTAATTGCTTTCCGGCCGCAAATAGCAGCGACGTTGCGAGCCCGCCGACTGTCACCTCTCTCCAATCCAAATCGACGTCGGGAATAAATTTGTAAATTGCGGCGAATACAAATGTGATGACGAAGAACGACAGCGCGAAAACCGCCGGACGAAACCAATGGCTGGAACTGGTGAAGCGCCAGCCAAAGATGGTCTGCAACGCCGCAACCCAACCCTCTAGCCACAAGGCTGAAATCAGAAGCAGGCCGCAGGCAAGAATTACGGCAAACAGGTATAGCCGCTCCTTAACCAGGCGCAGCAAAGTGGCTGCTTCGGTTAGATTCGGATCAACCGCGACATGCCAAATAGCATTCAAAGCATCATGAAGCTCCGTCAATACAGACGATGCTCCAAACAGCAAAATCACGAAGCCGAACACAACGGTGACCAAGCCCGTAGAGGACTCCTGTGGCCGGGTCAACATATCTTGCACGGCAGGGCTGATTTCGGGGCTAACCAGGTTTCGTAATCCTTGCACCAACGCTCCCTGCGCCGCGTCTCTGCCATAGACCCGGCCAGCAATGGCGACCATGAGGATCAAGAGCGGCGCGAGAGAAAGCAACGTGTAGAACGCGAGGGAAGCGCTCCAACTCGTTGCATCGTCGGCATTCCATTCTTCGATTACGCGCCTTAACAGTGAGGAAACTGCGACAAACTTCGATTTGGGAATACGCTTAAACCAGTTCACCATAAGAAATCGGGGCTACCGTGAGCGAATCATTGGCGGCTAGTGTGAAGCGGAAAGTCGCACCGTTCGAACTTTCGGATTCAACCCAAATCGTTCCGCCCAGCTGTTCGATTGTGTTCTTACAAACGGCGAGCCCGAGGCCGCAACCCGGTATGGTTCGCTTCACTAAACGAACAAAGGGCATGAAAACACGCGCCCGATTTTCCGGAGCAATGCCCACGCCATTATCTTCAACGCTCACAACCCATTCCCGTCCACGGCGTTGCGCTTCGATATTTATCGCAAGCGGGCGTTCCGCCCGGTACTTTATCGCGTTGCTAATTAAATTCTGGAAAACGCTCACCAAACGAGCCTCATTACTTCTCACTACCGGCAAAACGTTCACCGTGATCGTTGCGCCGCTGGTCGCAATTGGTAATGCAAGGTTTTGCATGGCCTGCTCCACTACTTGCGCGAGATTCACCAATTCAGGAGCCTCACTTTCGCCAGTATTGGCAAAAGCCAGCAAGCCTTCGATCAACGCGGCCATGCGCGCCGCGCTTTCCACGACAATCTTCGACATTTGTTTGGTACGAACGTCCAGTTGCGTGCGTTCAAACATCAGATCTGCGTATAAGGAGATCGCCAACAGCGGTTCCCGCAAATCATGCGCCACAGTACGAGCAAACTCTTCCAGCCGCAAATTTGAAAGAGCGAGTTCCTCTGCCCACAACTGTTTTTCTTTTTCGGCTGTCCGGCGCAAATTGATGTCGCGCTGCTGCATCACGATCGCGTTCACTTCCGGCTCAAAGAGGCGATTCGAAAAAGTGCTCTCCACCCAGCAGTAGCTGCCGTCCTTGTGGAGGACTCTGGCGTCGCATTGCAATGCATTTTCTGGTGCGGCAAGCACGTTTTTCAATGCTCCACTTGCCTGGTCTCGATCCTCCGGGTGCATGAGATCAAGGCAGTTGCGGCCCACTATCTCGTCCGGCCGGTAGCCAAAGATCTTGGCGCTGGAGGCACTGCCATACAGGATTTCGCCTTGCGTATCGATGAGTGAAATCGCATCGGGATTATTTTCGATCAGCGAACGAAAGCCCTGGAACGAAATAGCCATTTCTTGCCTCATCTTTTCTTAAAGTGCACCAGGACCTAGTAGAAGCAAGTGGTGGGCCGAAGAGAAATGCCCGTTTTTTGTGTTTCCAGTCACAAGTCTTAGGTCAGTATCTGTAGCGATTCGGCAAGATACACCTGGGGAAGTGGGAAGAAGCGCAGGGCCGAATCGCTTTAGATACTGGGACTTGAAGGAAGCCGGTTACGAATGGTCCACCATATGGTTTTTCAATGCCGAATGGGCGAGTGATCTGAGGGCCAATAGGCGGGAAACGAGGGTATAGCGAGTTGTGAAAGGGAGGTGTGGTGCATGATGGCCGCCGACCGCAGGAGCAGCATAGGCCGGCACACACGAGGAGCGAACACGCTGCCGCATTTCATAGGTTCGAGATGTACCAGTAAGCCGATGGGGAGTCATGCCGCAGTTGTGTGTAAGCCTGGCGGAGGTCGATAGCGAAGGTCGAAGGCCGTGAGTCTTTCCAGAATCACCATTTCTCCCTGACAGTGAGGGCAGAGGATAACAACAGTAGAATGCTTGGAATGATCCTCTGTGATAACCGCGGCCGGAGTGTTGGTAGAGACCGCTGTGGAATCGGTTGTTGCTTGAAGAGCGCGCAAACAGACCGGCAATAGTTCAGAGCGGTTACGCGTGCTGAGAAAGCCAAAATGGCGAATACGCACAAAGCCGGGCGGGAGAACGTGGAGCAAGAAGCGCCGCAGAAACTCATTGACGTGAAGCGTCATGAGCCGCCGCTTGTTGTGGTGGGCTGAATCGCGCCAGCGGAATGTGACGCGATCATCCTTAAACTCAACGAGCCGGTGATTGGAAATAGCCACGCGATGCGTGTAGCAGCCGAGATAACGAAGAGCATGCTGGGCCCCGCCGAAGGGCCGCTTGGCATAGACGACCCACTCTTTCCGAAAGGTTTGACGCAGCAGTTGTGCGAAGACCTTAGGTCTGGCCAGTGGTTGCAAGGTACCGTGGAAAGCGAGTTTACCGTCAGTGAACGCTTCGCGCAATGCCTCGGTGAACTTGCCGCGAAACACCTCGCTCAGTACGTCGACCGGCAGAAAGAAGTTTTTTTGCGAAGTAACCCAACGGTTATGATCGGCCGACAGTCCGCCGGCCGGAACGACACTGTGGATATGCGGGTGAAATTCCAGTTTTTGATTCCAGCTATGCAGCACGCTGAAGAAGCCAATCTCGGCGCCAAGATGCTGCGGGTCGCGCGCTATCTCCGTCAACGTTTCGGCGCTGATACGGAATAGCAAATCGTAAACGACTTTCTTGTTTTGTAACGTAAGAGGCCCCAGTTCATGCGGCAAGGTGAAGACGACGTGCGCGTAACGTGTGGGCAAGAGTTCACGCTCACGCGCCTGCAACCAGCGGTCGCGCGCGTTCGATTGACACTTGGGACAGTGTCGATTACGGCAGGAATTAAATGAGATGACACGATGCCCGCAGCGCACGCACTCATCCAGATGGCCGCCGAGCGCTGCTGTGCGGCAGCGCTCGATAGCGGTCAGCACCTTTAGATGGAGCCGGTTCAACCACCGACGGTTCTGTTCGATGAAGTTCCGGCCCGCACTGCGAACTAAATCGGCCACCTCCAGCGGTGGCCTGGGCATCTATTCGTCGTCATCATTAGGGATGCTCGCCAGGGTCAGCCCGTCCAAAGGGCTGGCTGTGGCATTCAAGTGGCGGCGCGAAAGGTGCAGGTAGATGGTTGTTTCTTCCAGATCCCGATGTCCGAGCAGCATCTGAATGGTGCGCAAATCCGCCCCCGCTTCCAGTAAGTGCGTGGCGAAGCAGTGGCGCAACGTGTGCGGGTGGACCTCATCTCCCAGGCCGGCTCGGCGAGCCGCCTGCCGGCAAGCCGTCCAAGTCACTTTGGGGCTGATGGGATTCTGGCCGGTGTGCCAGCGGTTACCGGGGAAAAGCCAAGTCTCCGGTCTACGCGGCAGGCGATCTAGATGGTGCTGAAGTTCCACCAGCAGTTTCGGACTGAGCATGACATCGCGGTCTTTCCGGCCTTTCCCGCCCTTGATGTGGACCACCATTCGGTCGATGTCCATGTCCGCGATTTTGAAGCGTGCTAACTCGGCCCGCCGCGCACCGGTCGCATAGGCTGACATGAGTAAAACGCGGTAGAACGGCGTCGTCGCCGAATCGATGAGCTTAGTTACCTGCTCCTGACTGAGGACTTTAGGCAGCCGGAACTCCCGGCGCGGATACGGTGTTTCGGCAACGGACCAGTTCTTCTTCAAAGTGCCCACAAAGAAAAAGCGCAAAGCGGCGGTCGCCGCATTCACTGTGCCGGCGTCCAACTTTCGTTCGCGAAACAGATAAGCCTGATATTCGCGAATGTGCTCGGGACCTAACTGGTCCGGTGCGCGCTTGAAATAACGTGTAAAGTCAAACACCCGATGGATGTAAGCTCGCGAGGTACTCTGAGAGTAATTCCGACGCTCGAGTTCTTCGAGCATCATTTTTCGTAAATGGGTCATAAGGACCCTCCTTATGACCCGCTAATCTATCCCTTTTTCACCATGTCCGCTGCGAACGCTCACGCGCAGCGTCTGCCGCTTAGGCTTCGTTCAAGTCGGCT
>Ga0075017_100001851_pt1 | contig 13068 bp, 9 predicted proteins | sample AleBraG_ABR_2012_FD_71475 | JGI IMG/M metagenome (GOLD analysis project Ga0075017, IMG submission 71475) | Freshwater sediment microbial communities in response to fracking from Pennsylvania, USA - Alex Branch Run_MetaG_ABR_2012 | ecosystem: Environmental > Aquatic > Freshwater > Creek >... | reverse complement strand
CCGAGGTGAACCACCGGGTCGATCACCTCACGGACCCGTCCGAGCTCCCACTCCGGAAGATCCCACCGAACAGGGACAGGGACCGCGCCGATCTTCCAGACGGCCAGCGTGCTGAAGGTGAACTGAGGAGAGTTCTTGAGACCGATGCTCACTCGATCACCGAAGCGAGCACCACGAGCGAGCAGGCCCGCGGCGATCTGGCTCGATCGCCGATCGATCTCGGACCAGCTGAAGGCCTGTTCGGTGCCGTCACGCCGCACGTGCCAGTAGACAAGCTCGTCGGGATCCTTGTCGACGAAGCTTCGGAGCGTGTTGGCGCAGCAGAGAGCCACGTCGTCAACCATCGTCGAGCACTCCCCTGCTTACGAAGGTTCGGTCGGCCGGAGGACGACCACGGGGATCTTGCGGTCGGTCCGTGACTGATAGGTGTCGTAGTTCGGCCAGTAGGAGTTCACGAGCAACCAGAGCCGGTCGTGGTCCTCATTGGGGCCAGCAAAGCCCGTCACCTTGATGTGCTCGGCCTTCACTTGTATCGACGCCGTGGGGTCCTCAAGCAGGTTGAGGAACCACTGAGGGTGCGTCGGCGCCCCGCCCTGGGATGCCACGACCAGGTAGTCATCGCCATCTCGTCCGAAGATCAGCGGGGTGGTGCGCGCCAAGCCGCTCTTTCGACCAGTGGTCGTCAAGAGCAAGATGGGCACCCCGTTCCAGAGGTAGCCCTCTTCGCCATCGGTAGCCTGATAGCGGGCCACGTGCTCTTGGCCGAGCAGCGTGATGTCAGGGACTTTGTACGTTTCAGGGTCTGGCACGTATCTCCTCCTCATCGAACAGCACGGGGATCGCCGTCGCCCCGCGCTCATAGAAACCGATGAACTTCGGCGGTTCGGCATCGGGGTCGAGCCGGACGTTGGGCAGCGAGTCCAAGATGGCGCTCACGCCGACCGTCATCTCGGCCTTGGCGACGTGCATGCCGAGGCAGATGTGCTGGCCTCCACCGAAGCCGAACATCGACTTCGGTGGACGCAGCGCATCAAAGTCGTCTGGGTTGTCCCAACGCGCCGGATCGCGGTTGGCTGCCCCCAAGCAGATGTGGACAACCGCTCCCTTGGGGATGGCGACGCCCTCGAGGACGGTGTCTTGGGTCACCCAGCGAGAGAACATCGGGTCGGTGGGGTTCCATCGCATGGTCTCTTCGATCACGTTGCGCAGCAGCGTGCGCTCCTGGCGGACCTCCTCGAGGAGCTCAGGTCGCTGGAGGAGCGTCGTCAGCACGATGCCCATCTGCTTCCAGGTCGTTCCCGAGCCGGCAGCGAGCAGCAACGCAGTGAACGAGTAGATCTCCACGTCAGAGAGTCGATGCATGGCGCCGTCTTCATCTTTGATCTCTGCCTCGACGAGCACGCTGATGAGGTCGTCTTCGGGTTGCTCTCGTCGAGCGGCGACGATCGGCGTGATCATCTCGATCAGCTGCATCGGGTTGCGGACGCTGTCTCTGATGTCGAGCGCCTTCTCGATCGGGATGCCGAAACTCCCGGCGATGGTCAGGATCGGGATCGATGCACAGAACTCGGTGTTGAGCTCGGCGTGGCCTCGTCCTTGCAAGTACGCGACGAGCAGGTCGACGGTCTCTTGGATCCACCGTGTCGTCCACCACTGGGCCTTGGCAGGCACGAAGGAGGGCTGGACCAACGTGCGGTAGCGCCGGTGCTGGGCACCGCCCATCGAGAGCATCGAGTTGGTGACCATGCCGACACCATCTTCGAGGTCGATGACATCGGGAGAGGAGGCGAAGGTCTCTGGGTTCCTGTAGATCTGATCGCAGGCGGCGTAGGTGAACGCCGAGAAGTGCGCACGTTCCGCCTCGGGAAGCCCGTGGAACATGTAGGGCTCAGTCACGCCTGAGAGCTCGTGCAAGGTCCCGGGCTGTACGGCAGCCTTGTCGCGCAGGGCATTCCAGATCGGATAGGGATCAGTGGTGAACCCTCCCCCGGCACCTGCGACGTAGCTGCCGCGCAGGTCGAACATCTCACGGACGCGATCCATATCGAGGATTGAAGACGACGACGTCATTGTGCTGCGTACCCTCCGTCGATGGGCACCAAGACGCCCGTGAGGTTGATGGCTGATTTGTCGTGGAGCAACATCGAGGTGCCGACCTTCCTCCGCTACTCGAGGTCCAACGAGATCGCCCCGGTGGGGCAACTTTCGACCGCAACTTGGATGTCTTCGAGCGAGTTGCCCTCGAGGTTGATCACCCGGGCTCTGGTTTCGTCGTCCTGATCGAAGGTCAGCCCGGCATAGGTGACACAGACGCCGCTTCCCATGCAGACAGACCTATCGATCGCGATCGTGTACTTCTTGGCCATCTCAGCCCTGGAGAGCCATGACAGGAGGCTCCGCTGGCGTGAAGCGGTAGAGGCGCTCCGCGTTGCCGCGGAGGATCTTGTACTGCACCTCTTCGTCAAGGTGGCTGATGAGATCCTTGACCACCGTGATGCAGTTCGGCCACGTCGAGTCCGAGTGCGGGTAGTCCGTCTCGCACATGATGTTGTCCTCGCCGATCTCGTCAATGCTGGCGATGCCGTGCGCGTCATCGATGAAGCAGCCGAAAACGTGCTTCTTGAAGTCACCACGGATGTCCAGGTTGTCGAGGTCGATCAAGGACCCAGCCGAACCGTGCTCCATAAAGGTGACGCCCTTCTTGACCCAGTGGCGCTGCTTGTCGAGGACCTGCTCGGCGCGCTCTAAGAAGTAGGGCATCCAACCGATCTCACCTTCTGAGAGCGCGATCTTGAGGTTCGGATAGCGCTGGAACTGGCCGCTGAAGAGCCAGGACAGCATCGCGCCCGACGTTCTGGTCGCACCCCACGTGAGGTTCGCCATGAACGGCGCGTCGGGGGCGATCTGGGGAACCTGCGAGGACGAACCCACGTGCATGCTCACCACCATCTCGAGGTCGTTGGCCGCTGCGAGCACGGGATCCCAGTAGTTGTCCTTGTCGTGGATCGTCGGCAGGCCGAGTGGTGCGGGGTTCTCTGAGAAGGCGAACGCGGTTGCTCCCTTGTCGGCGCAGCGCTCCATCTCCTTTGCGGCCAGGGATGGGTCCCACATGGGGATGAGGATCAGCGGGATGTAGCGACCGGGCGCGCCACCGGCCCACTCGTCGATCATCCAGTCGTTGTAGACCTGGATGCAGCGAAAGCCGAAGTCACGGTCGCTGCCCTCCATGAAGAGCTGACCGCAGAAGCGTGTGATCGTGGGGAAGCACAGCGACGCCAAGATCCCCGCCTGATCCATGTCCGCCAGGCGAGCGATCGAGTCGTAACAGCCCGGACGCATCTCTGCGTACGTCACCGGCTCAGGGCTGAACTCCTCTTTCTCCTTACCTGCGACCGCGCTCAGCCCAGAGCTCGGGTAGCGCTTGCCGTCATAGACCCAGAAGTCCATGTCGCCTTCGATCACGAAGTGCGGCGCTTGCTCGCGGTCCTTGGCCGGCATCCGGTCGGTCCAGAGCGCGGGCGGCTCGAGGACATGGTCGTCCACCGAGATGAGCCAATCGAGATTGCGTCCCTCTGTCATACGTTTCCCCTTGTCTTGACTGGCTGCCTAGCTGGGCAGCTCGCCGATAGCTATGTGCTTGACCTCTTGAAAGGCGCGGATCCCGTCCTCGCCGCGCTCGCGCAGCAGCCCGCTCTCCTTGTAGCCGCCGCTCGGTGCGTAGGCGCTGAAGATCCCCGAGTTGACGGTCACCGCTCCCGTGCGAAGTCGGCGCGCCACGCCGACAGCTGCAGCCACGTCCGCGCCGTAGACCTGGCCGGCAAGACCAAACTTGGTGTCATTCGCCATCTCCACCGCGTGGTCGAGACTGCGATAGCCGATGACGCTGAGGACAGGTCCGAAGATCTCATCTTGCGCGGCCGGGTTCTTGTTGTCGGGCAGGTCAAGGACGGTGGGCTCAAAGTAGAAGCCACGCTCGAGAGCCGCTGGCCTGCTGCCGCCCACGACCACCTTCCCGCCGTTCTCCTCGGCCAGCGCCACGTAGCGCTCGCAGCGATCACGCTGAGGTCCGCTGATCACAGGGCCCAACATCGAGGTCGGATCGGTGGGCGAGCCAACCTTGAGCATGCCGTAGGTCGCCGCCACCGCCTCGAGCACCTCATCTTTGGACTCATTCGGCACGAACATCCGCGTGGCAGCCACGCACGCCTGACCCGAGGTCATCGCCACGACCTGGGCTGCCCCCGCGGCGACGTGACCGACGGCGTCCGGGAGGTAGATCTGCGCTGACTTGCCCCCCAGCTCGAGCGCCACCCGCTTCACGGTCGTGGCGGCCTGCGCCAAGATCTGCTTGCCCACCGCGGTGGAACCCGTGAACGACACCATGTCCACCCGCGGATCGGTCGTCAGCAGGTGGGCACCCTCCGCTCCTGCTTCGTTGACGACGCTGAGCACGCCAGGCGGCAGGCCTGCGAGTTCGGCGGCGGTGCCGAGCACCAGCGACGACAGCGGCGTCAGCGGGCTCGGGCGAAGGATGACCGAGCAGCCAGCCATGAGTGCGGGGATGAGCTTCTGGATCGCCATGATCATCGTGGCGTTGTAGGGCGTGATGGCGGCCACGACGCCGATGGGCTCGTAGCGCCGCACGCTGAGGGTCACCCGAGCGCGAACCAGCTCATCGAGCGGGACCGGATTGAGCGCTTCGTGGGAGAGTGCGAGGTAGTAGTCAATGGTGGTTCGCCCCAGCGCCAAGCTCGAGTTGATCTGACTCATCTCTGCGAAGATCCGTGGCTGGCCCGCTTCGGCGACCATGGTGTTGATCAACGGTTCTCGCACCTGGTCGATGTGATCGAGGAAGGCACGCAGGACCCTGCCGCGCTCGTCGGCCGGCTGCCCGGCCCACACGCCCTCGTCGAAGCTCCGACGAGCTTCTGCGATGGCTCGCTCGAACTCTGCGATCGGCGTGACCGAGACCTCCGTGAAGATCGTCTCATCGGCGGGATTCTCGACGCCCAGGCTCTCGGTGCCTTCGATCCAGGCGCCAGCGACGAACGACGATCGCTCCGCGATGAGTCCAGCCTCGCTCATGACACCCCCCACTGGTAGAGCATGCTTCTACCTAAGCGGACAATCTGCTTCTCGTCAAGCACCTCTCCATCGAAGCCTCGCGATTGGGCACTTTGCCTGGTCAGAGGCTCGAGATCGACCCGGGGCGGGTCAATCCGATTCTGTTACCCTCTGGCGCGATGCCCCTCCACCTTCAGCACGGCGATGAGCAGCTGCCCGAGACGCGCCACGTCTCGACCGGTGACCTGCCTCCTGAGCTCGAGGTGATCTCCATCATGTCGGCGGCCTACGAGCGCTTCCGCCACCTCGACGAGGGAGCGGTCGCCGACTACATCCCCGCACTTGCCAAAGCCTCCCCCGACGCCTTCGGCGTCAGCATCGCCGGGGTTCGCGGCAACATCTTCTCGGTGGGCGACGCCGAGCAGGAGTTCTCCATCCAGAGCGTGTCGAAGCTCTTTGTCTTCAGCCTCGTCTGCCACGCGCTCGGGCACGACGAAGCCCAGAAGAAGCTGGGCGTCAACAGCACCGGGCTCCCGTTCAACTCGGTGCTCGCCATCGAGCTGAACGCTGAGCGCACCATGAACCCCATGGTGAACGCCGGAGCCATGGCGACCACCAGCCTCGTGCCGGGAGCGACTGCCGATGAGAAGTTCGAGACCATCGTGGCATGCCTCTCGAGCTTTGCGGGCCGTCCCCTCGTGATGGACGAAGACGTCTTCGCCTCTGAGTCCGCCACCAACTACCGCAACCGTGGCATCGCCCAGCTGCTCGACAGCTACGGGCGGATGTACGCCGACCCTGATCTCGTCACCGACGTCTACACACGCCAGTGCTCGCTTCGGGTCAATGCTCGAGACCTCGCCGTGATGGGTGCCACCCTCGCTGACGGCGGGGTGAACCCGATCACCGATGAGCGCGTCATCGACGCCTCGCAGTGCCAGCGCGTGCTGGCGGTCCTGGCGACAGCAGGGCTCTACGAGAACTCCGGCGATTGGCTCTACGAGGTCGGGCTGCCCGGCAAGTCAGGCGTGAGCGGCGGCCTCGTGACCATCGCTCCGGGCAAAGGTGGTCTCGGGACGTTCTCTCCCCCCCTCGACCACGCCGGCAACAGCGTGCGAGGCCAGCACATCACCAAGTTCCTCTCTGAAGCACTGGGTCTCAACCTGTTCGCGTCGGCTCCTGCGCTGCGAGAGCCGGGCGGCGAGGAGATCGGCCACCCTCGAGAGCAGACCTCCTAGACAGGGTTGCCCTGGTGGTCGAGATAGTCCTCGACGATCTCGCCCTCAGCCACCAAGCGCTCGTAGGCATCGGCGCTGAGACCCAGAATGTCCCGCAACACGTACTCGTTGTCTTGTCCGAGCGCAGGCGCTCCGCGCTCCCATGCCATAGGGATGCCTCGAAACGATCGTCCAAAGTGATCGAAGGTGCCGACGTCGATACTGTCGAGCGGTTGGATCCAGCCGCGAGCGACGATCTGAGGATCAGCGGCAAACGCCTCCTCGTCGAGATGTGGTGCGGCCGGCACACCGGCGGCCTGGAGGGCGTGGAAGGCCACGACTGCTGCATGGTCCTTCGTCCACGCACCGATCGCCGCGTCGATCTCGTCATGCGCCTCTTGACGACCCTTCACCGTGACCAGACGCTGATCGTCTCGGAGATCAGGACGGTCGATGACCTGGGTCAGCGACAACCAGGTCTCGTCGCTCGGGACTGTGACGGCAAGGAGCTGGTCATCTGCACAGGGATACAGCCCTTGAGGCGCCATGCGCGCATCGCGATTTCCATAGCGAAGGGGTTCGACGCCCCGCTGGAGATTGATGAAGACGTCCCCCATCTGCGCGATGACGTTCTCGCACTGCGCAAGCTCGATGAGCTGGCCTCGCCCCGTCGCGCTTCGGTAGTGCATCGCCGAGAGCAGTGCGAACACACCGGCTGCTCCGGTGGCGCTGTCCATGTACTGCGTCGAGGGGGTCTCGTAGAGCTCGGTGTTGCGTTGGCCACAGAGCGAAGCGAAGCCCGAGAGCCCGTCGAACTGGCCACCGAAGCCGGTGTAGCCAGACCAGTCGCCGCTCAAGCCAGCGGGGGGAATCCGAAGGATGATGAGTCGCGGGTTGAGAGCAAGCAGCTCTGTCTCATGAAGTCCCATCTGGTGCAACGTGGAGGACTTGAGGTTCTCGACGAAGATGTCCGATTTGGCGACGAGCTCCAAGAACAGGCCCCGCTGCTCGGCGGAGCGCACGTCGAGCGCCACGGAGCGCTTGCCACGAGAGACGGCGTTGTTCATCGAGTGTCGGTTGTAGGGGCGATCGGGGCGGCCCTTCGCTGCCGGTCCGTAGCCGCCGACGATGGAGCTGAGCAGCATCGTGGGATCCGGTCGAGGCGAGTAGCCCTTGGTGCTCGGCGGGAAGACGCGTGGGCTCTCGACCCTGATGACCTCTGCGCCGAGGTCTGCGAGCTGCATGGTCAGCAGTGGTCCCGACCACACCGTCGTGATGTCCACCACCCGGATGCCCCGAAGTGGAGGCTCGTCGGGGGAAGAGGGCCCGACCGCTCCGACCGGTCGAGCCGGTGTCGCCGGTGGACGCTCGATGGTCGAGGTGTCTCCGAGCGAAGGAGCGCCCCGTCGGAGCTGCCACCCGCCTTCGGTGAAGCGGTAGGGAGCGCCTGGGACCAAGACGTCTCCGGCTTCGCCACCGACGACGGTCACCCAGAAGCCCCGTTGGTGGAGGTGGTCTGCCCCAAGCACCTCTCCGGGCAGATGCATCGGTGCCACCGGCCACCCGGCTGCTTGCGCCTTCGCAGTGATCTCTTCTCGCGTGTGCTCGAAGAGCCAGGGGTAGAGCACGCCATCGAGCACCTCTTTCGCTTCAGGCCGAGCGAACGCATCGGGCAAGGAGAAGAAGCTCCGTAGCTCGTCAGAGTCGATGACGTCGAGCATCTCGCCGAGCTGCTGAGGCGTCATCATCATCGCCACGTAGCCATCAGCACAGGGGAACGCGCCCAAGGGGAGCAACGTCGTGCTGCTGTCGGCCGTCTCCAGCGCGAGGGGTACCCCACCGCGGTAGCGCCACCCAAGGTGCCGCGTCATTCGCAGCGGGTTGGTGGCGGTGGCCTCAACAGCGGAGCAATCGATGAGCGAGCCTTGACCGGTGGAACGAGCTCTGAGCACCGCGGCCAGGCCGCCGACCGCCGCGCTGTGTCCGATCGAGCACTCATTGACTCGCATCGGGAACTTCACTGGTCCTCGTTGGTCGGTGATCAGTGTCCCGGCAAAGGCCTGGGCCACAAGATCCGAGCCCAGATAGCCGGCGTACGGTCCATCGAGGCCAAAGCCGGTGATTGCCACGACGGTGAGCGCCGGCTGCGATGCCATCAGCTCGTCTCGATCGATGCCCCACGCTGCGAGCTGGCCCGTCTCCGAACCCTCGACGACAAGGTCGACGCCATCGAGGAGCGATCGAAGCGCGGCCTCGTGCGTGCTCGACGGCTCCAGCACCACGCTGCGCTTGTTGGTGTTGAGGTTGGCGAACACCCCTCGGTCGGCGCGCAGTGGATCGCCCGTGGGGGGCTCGACCTTGAGCACGTCGGCGCCAAGGTCTGCGAAGACCTTGGTGCACCACGAGCTCGCGAACCCACTCCCCAGCTCAACGACGGCGACGTCGCTCAATGCCTGGCGCATGGTCTGGCCCCCTCCACTCGGCTCAGCACGATGGCACTGACCCTACAGAGCGGTCGTCCGGGAGGCGGTGGCCTCAGAGGAACGAGAACGGTGCTCGAGCGGAGGGCGCCCTAGAGGAGCATGTTCAGCTTCTCGTAGCCGCGCACGGTGCTCGTGTGGATGAACTCAGCGCTCTTGAGATCGACGTCCCACGTGGGAAAGCGCTTGAGCAGCTCTTCGAGGGCCAAGCGCCCTTCGATGCGAGCGAGGGCTGCGCCAAAGCAGAAGTGGACGCCGTAGCCGAAGGTGAGGTGGTGCCCGCTGTTGCGGAACATGTCAAAGGTGTCGGGATCCTCATACCTGCGCTCGTCGCGGCCCGCTGCCCCGGTGAGCAGGCCAAGGGTCGAGCCTTCGGGGATTCTCACGCCATGCATCTCGACGTCCTTCGTGACGTAGCGGCCCTGGATGGGTGAGGGTGCCTCAAAGCGAAGCATCTCTTCGATGGCACTCGGGATGAGCGAAGGGTCAGCCACGAGCTGCGCTCGCGCCTCGGGGTACTCGGCGAGGACCTTGACCGTCCAGCCGATGAGGCGCGCCGTGGTCTCATTCCCCGCCCCGTTGAGCTGTCCGACGTAGTTCAAGATCTCCTCGTCGCTCAGGTGGCGGTCCTTGCCGGTCAGCACGTCGGTGAAGGTCGCCTCGATCAGCTCGCTGATGAAGTCGTTTGCTGGGTGCTTGCGGCGATACTCGAGGAAGGGCCGGTAGGGCTCACCGATGGTGAGGATGTAGCTGCCATCAGGCATCTCGCCCTCTTCGAGGCGGCCCTCGGCGTCCATGTCCTCGCGGATCTCGAGCTGGAACTCCTCAGGCACGCCGACCAGCGCACCGATCACGCGCATGGGCAGGTTGGCGGCAAAGGACTGGACGACCTCGAAGCCGTCCGAGCCCACGTGGGGATCGAGGTACTCCGCGCACAGGCCTCGAATGCTCCCGTCGAGCTCTTTGACGCGCTTGGGGGTGACGGCGCGGCTCAAGATCTTCCGGTGCATGTCGTGCTCGGGCGGGTCCTCACCGATGAAGAGGCCATTCATCTTGGGGATCTCAGCCTGGATCATCTCGATCGTCACGCCTCGGGCAGAGCTGAAGGTCTCCCAGTCGACCGACGCGGCCTCCACGTCAGCGAAGCGAGAGAGCGCATAGAAGTTGTACTTCTCGTTGTAGTAGACGGGAGCCTCATCCCGGAGGCGCTTCCAGGTCGGATAGGGATCCGAATCGATGTCGAAGTCGTACGGGTCGTAGTAGACGTCCGTCGAGGTGCTCACAGGTCTCTCCCCTTCTCTACGTCGGCCCGGTGCCGACGCTCCACCCTGTGCAAGTGGCAGCGCCTTCGCTTGCCCCCCTCACAACCAACCAGACAGTGCTCAACCGAGCAGGTCGTCTGTATTTACACTCAGCCTAACATCTACACCCGCAGCGCAGCTCTGTCTTCACGTCCAGCGAACGATGGTGGGCAGAGCGTCCGGGAGGCAGATGACCTCATCGCGGGCCAGCTGAGCGACCTGCTCATCGGTGACGCCGAGATCACCCAAGATCTCGAGCACCTGGGTGCCCACCGCCCCCGGGTTCTCCCCCACCCTCGGCGGGGTCTCCGAGAGCCAGCGACCGACGCCCGGACGCGAGACCTGCTCGCCTTCGACGCCGAGTTCGAAGTAGACGACGTCTCTGCTGACGAGGTAGTCAACGGCATCGTCGATCGAGCCCGCCTTGGCGGCCGTGATGTCTCGAGCGTCGAGCTCGCCGAGCGAGGCCGCGAGGGTGCATCCCGAGAAGTGCTGCGCAACCCGAGCGCTCAGCTCGCCGCTGGGATCATCCCAGCTCTCTGCTTCACCGGGCGAAGCGCCGACGAGCGCAACGAGCGCATCGAGATCACCGGGTCGTCCCCCGAGGAAGAACCAGCCGTCGCTGGCGGCGTAGAAGCGATAGAGCGCGCTCATGCCGTACTCATTTCGCTTGGCGTCAGGTCCACCGTCGCTCGACTGCGCCTCCACGGTGAGGTGCGCTCCCTGATGGAGCATGGAGCCTTGCGCCAACGAGGAGGCAACCTTCATCCCACTGCCTCCCTGCAGCCTTCCGTAGAGGCCGGCGACGACGCTGAAGGCGGCCAAGATGCCCGTGTCCGCATCGATCACCGGCGTGGGCTGATAGAGCGTCCAGCCGAAGCGGGACCCGTAGCGGAAGCTCATCCCGGTCCCCGCGTTGCATTGGTTCTCGTAGCCTCGACGACGAGCCCACGGTCCACTCTGACCGTAGGCCGAGACGGCGCAGTAGATGAGATCGGGATTGATCTCCTTGGCTCGCTCATAGCTGAGACCGAAGCGGTCGCGAGCATCGACCGTGAGGTTCGTGATGAAGGCGTCTGACTCGTCGAAGAACTCGCCCATGAGGCGCTGACCCTCTGCGGAGCCCAGATCCATCAGCATCGTCCGCTTGCCTCGGTGGAGCTGGCCCACGATCGCATCCGTGACCGCCGGGATGGTGCTGCCCACCTTGATCACCTCGGCGCCGTAGTCAGCCAGGAGCCGGGCAGCGGTTGGCGCGGCGACGGCCTGGGAGATGTCGATGATCTTGTAGCCCTCGAGTGGGAGATCGAGCTTCCTCGGATGGGTGGCGAGCGGAGCCTTGGCGACGCGCGGCTGGCGCAGCTCGTCCAAGATCTCTTCTCGGTCCTCGTCAGGAAGATGGCGGGGCTCGATCGGCGGGACGTCGCCAGTCATCTCGAAGCTGCGACCGGGCAGGAGGACTGCCCCCGCCTCAGGGTCGACGAGCTCGACGACGGCGCCGCTGACGGTGGCCTGCTCGGTGGCCAGCCACTCCTCTGGTGAGCGGACCATCGAGACGGGAGAGAGCTGCCTCGTCGCTGCCTCATCCCACCAGCTCGCCGGCCTCGTGGCGACGAGTGCCGTGAAGCGCTCGATGATCTCGTCTCGGCGAGGAAGAGCGAAGGAGCGCTCCGCAGCGTTGATCAGCCCTTCGTGCTCCCACTCCTCCGCGACGCCTGCCTCTACGAGCAGGCCGATGATGAACTTGGCGTACGGAGAGAGGTCGATCAGTCCTCCGTCGGAGCACCGATAGGTCAGGTTGCCGACCATGAGGCCGTCTCCCATCAGGGCGTTGCCTGAGGAGTAGACGCGATGGCCGAGCATGGTGCTGTAGGCCTCGGCGTACGCCTCGGCCAGCGGCACCTCAACCCACTGGCCCTCTCCCGTTCGTGCACGAGCGAGCAGCGCAGTGACCACCGACGTCGCGCCAAGGAGCCCTGCGAAGTTCGACGCCGTCGTGATGGGGGTGAACAACGGCGCGCTGGGGTCCTCCACCGTCACGTTGAAGCGACCAGTGGGGTCCCAGTGCTCGTCAAGCGAGCGGTAGCCGGCCACCGAGGTCTGGACGATGGCTTCCCAGCCCTTCACGTCGGCCTTCACGTCACCAGCCGCGAAGCCAGGCAGCGAGCAGTAGATGAGCGTGGGGTCCGATGCGCGCATCGCCTCTGGACCGAGACCGAGGTGATCCATCACACCAGGGCGGAAGTTCTCGATTACGACGTCAGCGCGGCTGATCAGCTCTCGTGCGATGGCCACGTCGTCTGACGCCTTGAGGTCGAGAGTGATCCGACGCTTCGAGCGATTGAGCCACGGATCGAGCGGGTTCGACGCAAGCGTCGAGCCCGGGGCATCAACGTGGATGACGTCCGCACCGGCCTCCGCCATGAGCAGGGCCGCCAGCGGGCCAGCGATGTAGTGGCCGAAGTCGACGACCCGGACGCCCTCAAGTGGATGTGCCATTGCTCCCCCGCAGTGCTCGCCTGACAACACCGCTGCTCGCTCGAGGGAGGTGCTCCCCCAAGCGTGCAGCATGCTTCGTTCTTGAACGTGGTCTAAATACTGCCACGGCGACGAGCAGCACGCACCCCGTGCTCGGCGAGAGTCTCACCTCGCCCCCAAGGCCAGTCGTGGCGGTCTGGTGGTACTCGGCGAGCGGCGAGCTCGTTACGCTCCGTCAGGCAGGACCTGAGCTCGTCGAGCCCTTCTCACACCGTCTTCTCGGAGACCCGGACGCTTCTCGACCCTTCGAGCACTCACGCCCCATGAGACGCGAGAACCGCCACGCAGCTGACCTCGACAAGTGCCTCTGGGTAGATGAGCTCCGTGACTCCCACAGCCGTCCACGCCGGATGCGGATGCTCCAGAAACTCCGCGGCAACGACGAGGAGCGGATCGGCCTGCCGAGCGAGGCCGACGTGATACGAGTTGATCTCGACGACGTCGTCCCACGTCGCACCGCCCTCAGTC
>Ga0075017_100001850_pt1 | contig 13068 bp, 14 predicted proteins | sample AleBraG_ABR_2012_FD_71475 | JGI IMG/M metagenome (GOLD analysis project Ga0075017, IMG submission 71475) | Freshwater sediment microbial communities in response to fracking from Pennsylvania, USA - Alex Branch Run_MetaG_ABR_2012 | ecosystem: Environmental > Aquatic > Freshwater > Creek >... | reverse complement strand
CCTCGCCGACACCCTCCCCGGTGGCGTCGACCTGCCGAGCGCTCCCGCCAGCGGCGCGGAGGACAACCGATGCTTCCTCACCGACCCCCACTCACCAGCGACGCCGTCGTCACCAGCGTGCAGTTCCTCCCGGGCAACCCCCAGGTCGTCCACCACTCGACCCTGGTCCGCGTCGAGCGCGGACGCCGCGGCGCGCTGCGCGATCACCGCGACACCCCTACCGTGTGCGTCATGACGGACGCCACCGCCACCAGAACCACCCCGGCAGGCACGACGCACTGGACCCCGATGCTGTTCATCGGGCTCGGGACCGCGCTCATCATCATGGACGCGACGATCGTCAATGTCTCGCTGCCGTCCATCATCCGCGAGCTGCAGATCACCTCGGTCGACGCCGAGTGGGTCAATGCGATCTACTCGCTCGTCTTCGCCGCCCTGCTGATCGTGGCGGGCCGGCTCGGGGACCGCGTCGGCCGACGACTGATGTTCGTGTGCGGCGCCGTCGTCTTCGGCATCGCGAGCATCATCGCGGCCCGCACCGGAGACGGTCAGGCCCTCATCGCCGCGCGCGCCCTCCAGGGGGTCGGCGGGGCCATGATGTCCCCGACGTCGCTCTCCCTCGTCAACTCGATCTACGTGGGCCGCGCCCGCAACATCGCGTTCGCCATCTACGGCTCCATCATCGGCGGGATGGCCGCGGTCGGTCCGCTGCTCGGCGGATGGCTGACCGAGCACCACTCCTGGCGCTGGGCCTTCTACATCAACGTGCCGATCGTCATCGTCATCGTCGTCGGTTCCCTGCTCGTGGTCCCCGAGAGCAAGGACGACCACTTCGACCCCGGCTTCGACGTCGGTGGCGCCCTGCTGTCGGCGTTCGGGGTCGGCGCGCTCGTCTTCGCGCTGATCGAGGGTCGCAACTACGGCTGGTTCCGATCGGTCGGCGACGCCACGCTCGCCGGGATGTCGTGGGCCACCGGCTCGATCTCGCCGGTGTTCCTGGCCCTGGTCCTCAGCGTCGTGTCGCTGTCCCTGCTCTACTGGATCGAGCAGCGCAGGGCGGCCGCCGCGAAGTCCGTGCTCATCGACCTGTCCCTGTTCCGCATCGCCACGTTCAGCTTCGGCAGCATCGCCGGTCTCATCGTGAGCCTGGGCGAGTTCGGGATCCTGTTCTCGCTCCCGCTGTTCCTGCAGAGCGTCCTGGGCTACACGGCGTTCGGCGCTGGGGCGCTCCTGGCTACGCTGGCGATCGGCGCGTTCCTCGCCGGCCCGACCGCGGCGCAGCTCGCCGAGCGTCGCTCGCCACGGTTCGTGGCGCGGCTGGGCATGGCCCTCGAGATCGTCGGCATCCTGGGCCTCGGCGTGACGCTGTCCACCACCGTCAGCGGCGTGACGATCTCGCTGTGGCTCATCATCTACGGCGTCGGCGTGGGCTACGCCAGCGCCCAGCTCACGAGCCTCATCCTCGCCGACGTGCCACGCCGCAAGAGCGGCCAGGCCAGCGGCACGCAGAGCACCGCGCGGCAGATCGGCTCCGCCCTCGGCACCGCGATCCTGGGCACCGTGCTGTTCGTCAGCCTGGCGCACCACACCGACCAGAACCTGCAGGCCGTTCCCGGGCTCACCGACGACCAGCGCAGCGCGATCAGCCACGCCGTCGAGCAGTCCGCGGGCACGATCATCCCCGCGCTGGGCCACAAGCCCGGGGGGGAGGCGGTCGCGGTCGCGGCCGGCGAGGCGTTCGCCACCGCGATCCGACTCACTGCCCTCACCGCAGCCGCCTTCGTCTTCCTCGGGCTGCTGGCCACCCTCAAGCTGCCGCCGGACGGACGCCACGAGGACGACGAGCTCGTGGCTGTCGAGGCGGGCGACGACCCGGTCCCGGCGTGACCTCGTCTCGTCCACGGGCGACCCCCGAGCGCCCGGTTGACGAACGGTTGCGACCGCACTCGCGTTCTAGTTGACAGAAGGTTGCGTTGCGACACGCGCGGGCGCACACTGGGGGTGTGACCAGGACCCCCGCAGCCCTTCGCAGGCTCGACCCCACCGCCGCGGCCCTCGCGGTGACGCGTGGGGCTGATGACGCGTGGACGCTGAAGTTCCTCGAGGCCCTGGAGTCCCGCGTGCGGACCCAGCCCCTCGAGCGGCTCATGGCCACGTGGGACCTGTCGGCCGCCGGTGCCGGCCGGGTGTTCGGCGTCAGCCGGCAGGCCGTGTCCAAGTGGCGGGGGAGCGGGGTCCCCGACGACCGCGCGGTGGCGCTCGCCGACCTCGGCGCCGCCACCGACGTCCTGGAGCGCTACGTCCGGCGCGACCGGATCCCGGCGGTCGTGCGTCGCAAGGCCGCCATCCTCGGGGGCCTGTCGCTGCTCGACCTCGCGGAGGCGGGCCGGCACGCCGAGGTGCGCAGGGGAGTGGCGACCATGCTCGACCTGCGACGCGTCGCCCCGTGAGCCGCGACCCGCACGCGACGACCCTGCCCGCGACCCGCCGGTGGTGGCGGGTGGCCGACGCCGCGTGGGACGACCCGCTCGACCCCGGCTGGGCCGACCGCACGGGCGGCCGCTGGAACACGCCGGGCGACGGCCCGACCCTCTATCTCAGCGCCGACCTCGCGACCGCACGGGCGCAGATCCCCCGGATGCTGGAGGGCGGGGCCATCGACCCCGAGGACCTGCGCGACGACGCGCCGTTCGTCCTGGTCCCGGTCGCCCTGCCGTCGCGGCAGCGCGTCGCCGACGCCACCACCGACACCGGGCTCGTCGCCCTCGGCCTGCCGCGCACCTACCCGCGACGGCCCCGCGGAGGCGAGGTCCCGTGGGCCGCGTGCCGCCGGGCGGCCCGGGCGGTCCGCGCCGCCGGACTGCGCGGGGTGTCCGCCCGCTCGGCGGCCATCGCGGACGGCTCGGGCCGCGAACTGGCCTGGTTCCCGGCCTCGGGCGCGCGAGCGCGAGCCGCGGGGCCGACCCTCGGGTTCGTCGAGTGGCGCCACGAGGCCGTCGACCCGGGCTAGCCTGCGACCCGACGGGGGTCACCGAGGAGGGATCGCTCATGACCGGCGGGACCGGCACTCCCGAGGACCCCTGGGTTCTCACGACCCCCAGCGGCGGGTCCGAGTACACGATGCACCTGGACCTGCACGCCGACCCGCCACTGCTGGTCTGCCAGGTCGGCAAGACCCGGCTCACCTACCTGGCGCGGGCGCTCGACGACCTGCACGCGTTCCTGGTCGCCCAGGGCGACTGGGTCCCGCTGGGGGCGGCCGACGAGCAGAAGCCCGCCGTCGAGGGAACCGTCGAGGCCTGGGGTCGCTCGGCGTCCAACCCGGTCGGCGGCTGGTACGGCCAGAAGTCGGGCCTGCGCGGCCGCTTCGGCGTCTATGTGCCGCCGGTCCTCGTCGCCCAGGGGAGGGCCGAGATCGAGATCGAGAACCGCAAGGCACGGGTCCGCGCACTCTGACCCCGCTCCACGCACGGCTTACATGACATAATGTGCCTTATCGGCGTATTGCCTAGGGCGAGTGCGCTCACCGGAGCACGCGGCCCCGCACGGCCAGGCGCGACCGCGTCCAGCACGACACCACCTCGTGCTCGCTGCCGGTGAGGCGGAAGACGGCGTGCTGGCCGTGCTCGCGGCCCCAGGAGCAGATCTGCTCCAGCGACGGACCGCTCACCGCCAGGCAGCTCTCCGACCAGCTCTCGTCGGCCGCCCGGCCCACCAGCTGCGTGGTCGCGAACCCTGCTGCCTCGATCGTCCGGACCAGGCGCGCGTTCGCCGCCCGGTTCGCCTCGTCGGCCCGACGCCGGCTGAACGGGTTCTCCGCGGTGATCACCCAGCACCCCGCGAGCGCCTGCAGGGCGCCCACGCCCGACCACACCACCCCGTCGGCGTCCACGACCTCGGTGGCGAGGTAGGCGGCCAGCAGCTGCGCCGTGAGCGGCGGGAGCACGGGGTCGTCCAGCTGGTCCGGCTCCCCCGCGCCGCCAGGCCCGTCGTCGTACACCTGTTCGACCGTGTCAGCCCGCGTGGACCTGGTGGCCGGCTGAGCGCAGCGCCTCCACGGCCTTCTCCAGGGCGGCCGCGTGCACGAGCAGGTAGTCGGTGTCGTAGGTCGACACGACGAACACGCTGACATCGACGTCGGCCAGTGGTGCGGTGAGCGCGGCCATCACCCCCACCATGGAGAAGTCGAGCGGCCCGGCGACCTCGAGCGCCCTCCAGTCCGGCTCGACCCGCACGTGCTCGCCCGAGGGCGAGGCGTCCTCCGTGCACACCACTGACATCTCCGTGTCCGTGCGGGTCACGGAGAAGAACGACGGGCCCGCGGGCGGGGTCGGCCATGGGGCGTCGCTCGGGAGCCGGCACACGGACAGGCGGTCGGAGAGCACGCGGAGGTCCATGCGCCCATCGTGCCCCACGCGCGCCGCTGCCCGAGAGTCGACGCATCGGTCCCGACCACGGCGAGTCGCCCCCGGCGGCCGTCCCGCTCCGTCATGATCCCGCCATGGGCACCCTCGACGCCGGTCGCGTGTACGACGACCTCCCGACGCGCAAGCGCGAGCAGAGGTCCTGGTACTGGTATGAGTGGGCGCAGTCGGCGTTCGTCACGACCGTCTCGGTCGTCCTGGCGCTGCCCTACCTCACGGCCATCGCGGACAACGCCGCGGGCTGCCCCGACCTCGCCGACGGCCAGGACTGCCCGAACGACCTGTCGCTGCTGGGCATCCCGCTCAACCCCGGCTCGGCCGTCTTCTACGTCATCACAGTCGCGACCGTGCTCTCGTTCCTCGCCATGCCCATCGTGGGGGCCCTCGCCGACCGCTCGGACTCCAAGCGGCGCTGGCTCGCCGGCTACGCCTGGGTCGGCGCGACCGCGGCGGCCCTGCTGTGCCTCGTCACGGGCACCGACTGGATCCTCGGCGCCGTCCTCATGATCGTCGGCAACGTCTGCGTCATCGCGAGCCTCACCGTGTACGCGGCGATCCTCGTCGACCTCGCCGAGCCCGACGAGCGCGACCACGTCTCGACCCGCGGCTGGGCGTTCGGCTACGTCGGCGGCCTCGTGCTGCTGGTGATCTCCTTGGCGCTGCTCACGGTGAAGCCCGCAGGACTCGAGACCGGCCAGATCGTGCGCATCTGCTTCCTGCTCGCGGGCCTGTGGTGGGCGGGTTTCACCCTCATCCCATTCCTCGGCCTGCGGGACCGGCCCTCAATCGAGAAGCGCGAGGCGGTGACCTTCCGCGGCAGCTTCGGCCAGCTCAAGGACACCTTCGACCACGCCCGCGACTACCCGCAGACCCTGAAGTTCCTGCTGGCCTTCCTCTTCTTCAACGACGGGGTCCAGACCGTCATCGCGGCCGCGGCGGTCTATGGGCAGTTCGAACTGGGCATGAGCCAGAAGATGATCTTCGCGGCCGTGATCCTGGTCCAGGTCTTCGGCATCCTGGGCGCGATCGCGATGGGCCGGCTCGCGGCGACCCGCGGCGCCTACCGCGTGATCCTGATGGCGCTGGTCGTCTGGGTGCTCCTCGTCGTCGTCGGCTACTTCGTGCCGTCCGGGAGCGTCCCGGTCTTCCTCGCGCTGGCCGCGGGCATCGGGCTCGTCGTCGCCGGCACGCAAGCGCTGTCGCGCTCGCTGTTCTCCCAGCTCATCCCGCTGGGGCGCGAGGCGGAGTACTTCAGCCTGTACCAGGCCTGCGAGCGCGGGACGTCGTGGCTCGGCACGCTCGTCTTCGGTGTGGTGCACCAGGTCACCGGGTCCTACCGGTGGGCCATCGCCGCGCTGCTGATCTTCTTCGTGATCGGTGGCCTGCTGCTGCGTCGGGTCGACATCGCCCGGGGCATCCGCGAGGCCGGCAACCCGATGCCAGCGGTCGTCTGACCCCTCCCCCGGGCTCCGGCCCGGTCACCGACCCGTCGCGTGAGATGCGCCATGCCGCGCCCGTGCCGCACCCCGTGCGACCTGCGGGGACACGCCCCAGAGGCGCTCGGTGGGTGCTCCGGATATCGGACGGGTTTGCCGATCGGGATCCGCGGGAACACCGGGTGCGTCCCGACCGTTAGAACCACACGAGGCCGGTCTCCCCGGACCGGCCAGCGACAAAGGCAGGCACCCATGAGCGACGGCGCCCTCCGCGGCACCCGACTCGGCGCGACCAGCTACGAGTCCGACGCCCACGTCGAGCTCGCCCCTCGGCAGGTCGTCACCTACGACTGCCCCCACGGGCACACCATCTCGATGCCCTTCTCCGTCGAGGCCGACGTCCCCTACGCCTGGGAGTGCCGCTGCGGCGCCGAGGCGATCATGCGCGACGGCGAGAAGCCCGAGGTCAAGCCCACCAAGCACGTCCGCACCCACTGGGACATGCTCCTCGAACGCCGCACCATCGAAGACCTCGAGGTCCTTCTCCAGGAGCGTCTCGAGCTGCTCCGCGACGGCCGCACGCCGGCCAAGAAGACCGCCTGATCTACACCCGCGAAGGCCCCTCCCCGACTGACGGGTGGTTGCCTTCCCCTCGTGACGAGCCCGGTGTCCTCACGGACCCGGGCTCCTCGCGCGTCCGGGCACGGACCGTCCCTAGCGGGCGCCGTCCTCCGGGTCGCGCAGGACCTCCCCGGAGATGATCTCACCGCGGGCGGCAGGCGGAACGTCGTCCCGGAGCACGTCGCCCTGGACGGTCGTCGTGGTCGTGCGCGTCTGCACGACCAGCCCTGCCGCCTCGGCCCGGGCCCGCATCGAGCGCGCGAAGCGGCCCCGCGCCCACCTGCGCACCGGGGGCACCAGCAGGAGCAGCCCGACCGCGCTCGTCACCAGGCCGGGCAGGGCGATGAGGAACCCGGCGACGAACAGCGATCCGGCGTCGCTGACGTCGCGGCCGACCTGGTCCAGGGTCCCGGCCGTCGCGCCCGGCAGGACCGTCGAACCCTCGTAGCTGACCGGTCGCAGCGACCGCACGGCCGCGAACCCGGCCCGCCGCATCACTGCCACCCCGACGATCACGAGGACGAGCACCACCAGGAGCACACCACCCCAGCCGATGACGGTGGCGAGCAGGGACGCCACCATCCACTCGACCGCGAGGTAGAGGGCAAGGACGAGGATGACCCAGGGGCTCACGGGGTCACCAGCCCGCGCCGCCGGAGGACGTGCGCGAGGCGAGCAGGCGCTTGGCCTTGGCGGTCTTGTCCTGAGCCCCCCACACGGTGACGCGCCACAGGGCCTCGACGACGATCCGCCGGCTCATCTTGGAGGCGCCGAGCTCGCGCTCGACGAACTCGATCGGCACCTCGCGCACCCGCATGCCGGCCCTCACCGCGCGCCAGCCGAGCTCGACCTGGAAGCAGTAGCCCGCGCTCTCGACCCCGGTGAGGTCGAGCTTGCGCAGCGTGTCGGCCCGGAAGGCGCGGTAGCCGCCGGTGGCGTCGCGCATCGGGACGCCCAGCATCATCCGGGTGTACAGGCTTCCCCCGCGCGAGAGGGCCTCCCGGGATTTGGGCCAGTTGACCACCGACCCGCCCGCGACCCAGCGCGAGCCGAGGACGAGGTCGGCGTCGCGCAGCGCCGCGAGCAGCCGGTGCAGCTGCTCGGGCTGGTGGGAGCCGTCGGCGTCCATCTCGACCACGACGTCGAAGCCGTTCTCGAGCGCCCAGTCGAAGCCCGCGAGGTAGGCGGCCCCGAGACCCTCCTTGCTCTGACGGTGCATCACGTGGACGTGGTCATCGCCGGCCGCGAGGTCATCAGCGATGGCACCCGTGCCGTCCGGGCTGTTGTCGTCGGCCACCAGCAGGTGGGCCTCCGGGAGGGCAGCCCGGAGTCGCGCCGCGATCAACGGCAGGTTCTCGCGCTCGTCGTACGTGGGGACGATCACCACGATGCGGCCGAGATCGGCGAAGGTCGCCTCGCTCACGGTACGGACTCCTCGGTGGGCTGCTCGGTGTCCGAGCCTACGTCGCCGGGACGCCGACGACCGAATGCGGCGAGCGCGAGCAGGGCGATCGCGGCCAGGGACGCGGCGTACTCGGGCAGGGCGCCGACGCGGTCGGAGACCGTCAGGGTGTCGCGCAGCGCCACCTTGTCCACGAGGTAGCCCGCCGTGAACTCCGGCAGCGACCCGACCACCGAGCCGTCGGGCCTGATGATCGCGCTGATCCCGCTCGTGGCCGCGATGAGCACGGTGCGGGCGTGCTCGACGGCGCGCAGCCGCGACATCGCCATCTGCTGCTCGGGCTGGCCGGTGTAGCCGTAGGTGGCGTTGTTGGTCTGCACGGTCAGGACGCGCGCGCCGAGTCCCGCCAGCTCCCCCTCGACGCCGTCGCCCCGCACGGCGGCCCGACCCAGCTCGTCGTAGGCGACCTCGAAGCAGATCAAGTCGCCGAGGCGCGCCGGGCCGAGCCGGAGGACGCCGGTGCTCTGCCCGCTGGCGAAGTCGCGCGGGATGCGGTCGAAGCGGGAGATCAGCTTCGTGAGCAGGCCGCGTGCCGGGATCCACTCACCGAAGGGCACCGGGTGCTGCTTGAGGTAGTAGTCGCCGGGACCGGGCTGGCCCGACGACGTCGGCATCCACACGATGCCCACATTCCAGACGTGGTCGGGGTCGTTGGGCGCGTTGACCACCGCACCCACGAGCACCGGCACGTCGACGGCGTCGACGGCCTGCTGGATCTGGTCGTGGGCGGAGGCGTCGACGAAGGGGTCGATGTCGGTGGAGTTCTCCGGCCACACGACCAGGTCGGGTCGGGGGGTGATGCCGGCCCGGACGTCGGCCGCGAGCTTCTCGGTCTCGCGCACGTGGTTCTCCAGCACGACGGCACGCTGGTCGAACGCGCCCATCCCGGCGCCGGGCACGTTCCCCTGGACGACCGCGGCCGTCACGGTGGCCGGGCCCGCCCCGCTCTCGCCGTCGGTGGGCAGGGGCACGAGGCCGCCGAGCGAGCCCACGAGAGCGACACCGACGAGCGCCGCGACGGCGGCGCGCGGGCGGCGGCGCTCGAGCCAGGCGTAGGCCAGCAGCGCGCCGATGAGGGAGATGGCGAACGTCACCGCCGGGGCGCCGGCCAGCGCGGCGTACGGCGTCAGCGACGTGGCCGTCTGGCCGTAGGCCAGCCGTCCCCACGGGAACCCACCGAGCGGCACCCGGTCGCGGATCGCCTCCGACGTCACCCACATCAGCGGGACGGCGAGCGGCCAGACCCGCAGGCGCGACGTGGCGGCGACCCCGGCACCCACGAGGCCGATGAACACCGCGAACGACCCGGCCAGCAGCACCCAGGCGTCGTCGCCGATGACCCTCATCCACGCGAGGTGCCACAGCAGGAACGCGACGCCGGAGAGCAGCCCGAGCCAGAACCCGCGGCTCGCCCGCACGCCGTGCCAGCTCACGGTCATGAGCGCGAGGGCGGGCGGGGCCAGCCAGACCACGTCGTACGGTGGGAACGAGAGCACCAGCAGCAGGCCCCCGCCGACCGACCCGGCGACCCGACCCGCGAGCCGGCGACGCGACGCCGCCGGCGTCGCGACCGCGGGCTCAGGCATGGCGCAAGGCTAGAGGAGCGGGGCGTTGCAGCCGCGCTCGGTCAGGGGTCACACACCAGCGACGCGCGACCGGCCAGAGAAGGTTCCGTCCCGCCCGACGGCGCCGGTCACGTCCCGGCGACGCGGGTCACTCGAAGCGGGCGGGATCACCCGCACCGACCCGCAGGATCACCGGCTCCTCGCCCGAGAGGTCGACGACCGTCGTCGGCTCGACCCCGCAGTCGCCGGAGTCGACGACGGCGTCCACGAGGTGGTCGAGACGCTCCTTGATGTCCCAGCCGACCGTGAGCGGCTCGGCCTCGTCGGGCAGGAGCAGCGTGCTGGACACGAGGGGCTCACCGAGCTCGGTGAGCAGCGCCTGGACGACGGTGTGCTTCGGGATGCGCACCCCGACGGTCATCTTCTTCGGGTTCTGCAGCTTGCGCGGGACCTCCCGCGAGGCCGGCAGGATGAACGTGTAGCTGCCGGGTGTGCAGGCCTTGACGGTGCGGAACATGGCCGTGCTGACCTGGACGTACTGGCCGAGCTGGGCGAAGTCGGCGCACACGAGCGTGAAGTGGTGCCGCTCGTCGAGGTGACGGATCTCGCGGATCCGTGCGAGCCCAGGCACGTTGCCCATCGCGCAGCCGAGGGCGAAGCATGAGTCGGTGGGGTAGGCGATCACACCGCCCTCACGCACGATGTCCGCGGCCTGCGCGATCGACCGGGCCTGCGGGTTGTCCGGGTGCACGTCGAAGTAGCGGGCCATGACGCGACCCTAGGGCGTGGACGCGGCCTGCGCCGGGCCGTCAGCGGAGCTGCCCAGCCAGGCACGGGCCGCGGCGACGAGCGCGGAAGCACCCAGCGCGAGGGTCGGGTCGATGACCGGTGCGTACAGCGGTGAATGGTTCGACGGGATCGTGCGCACCCTCTCGGCGATGGCCTCGATGCTGGTGAGACCGGCGAACTGCGCCGGGTCGGCCCCGCCGAGCAGCCAGTAGACGCACGGCGCGCCGGCCGCCGTCGCGAACGCGCCGACGTCCTCGCTCCCCGTCACCGGCCCCGGATCCACGACGGCGAGGGCCACCGAGGCCAGCGCCGCGCGAGTGGCGTCGACGGCCGATTCGTCGTTCACGACCGCGGGGAAGGACGCGACGTGGTCGACCTCCGGTTCCCGTGGCGCACCCGCAGCGAGGGCCTCGCCGCGAGCGATGCGCGTGATCGACGCGAGCACGCGGTCGAGCACCTTCGGGTCGTAGGTCCGTACGTTCACGACGAGCTCCGCGGTGTCGGGGATCACGTTGCTGGCGGTGCCCGCCGTCATCTGTGCGACCGTGAGCACGGCTGTCTCGGTCGCGGCGATCTCGCGCGACACGATCGTCTGCAGACGCATCACCGTCGCGGCCGCCATCACCACCGGGTCGACCGAGGCCTCGGGACGGGACCCGTGCGCCCCGCGTCCGTGCAGCACGATGCGCACGCCGTCCGAGGCCGCGAAGGCGGGACCCGACCGCAGGCCGATCACGCCCGCAGGGATCGGTGCCACGTGCTGGCCGAGCACCACGTCGGGCTTGGGGAACCGGTCGTAGAGGCCGTCGTCGAGCATGGCGATCGCACCGGCTCCGTGCTCCTCCGCCGGCTGGAAGACCGCCAGCACAGTGCCGCTCCAGCTCCGGTGATCACCGGCGAGCTCGGCGCACGCGGCCAGCAGGCAGGTGACGTGGACGTCGTGGCCGCACGCGTGCATCACCGCGACGTCCGCACCGTCGACATCGGTGCCACGAGCCGTGCTGGCGTAGTCCAGCCCGGTAGCCTCCTCGACCGGGAGCGCGTCCATGTCGGCGCGCAGGAGCACCACCGGCCCGTCACCGTTCGCGAACAGACCCACGACCCCCGTGCGACCGACGCCCTCGGTGACCTGGTAGCCCAGCGTGCGCAGCCGAGCCGCGACGATGCCCGCGGTACGGGTCTCCTGGAACGCGAGCTCGGGGTGGCGGTGCAGGTCGCGGTAGAGCTCGGCCCACTCGTCGGACACTGGCATCGCGGCTCCTCCGTCGGTCTCGCCCATGTCCCGATCCTCGCAAGCACGACGCCGCCCGCGCGGGGGTTTGCGCGGTCCCGCCCCGCGACGGAGGATGGTCGCGATGACGGCCTCCGACCAGACGGGCGCCCCGGTCCCCGACGAGGCGGACGGGTCCGACCCGCTCGCGGCGGCGCCGGCGCAGGCCGCGTCGCGCGGACGCACGTTTGAGTCACTGTCGGTCCCGAACTACCGCAAGTTCTTCCTCGGGCAGGCCGTCTCGCTCGCGGGCACCTGGATGCAGTCGGTGGCGCTCGCCTGGTTGGTCCTGCAGCTCACCGGTTCGGCCACCTGGCTCGGCCTGGTCATCGCCCTGCAGACGCTCCCGATCCTGCTGCTGGGCCCGTATGCCGGAGTGCTCGTCGACCGGGTCGACAAGCGACGACTCCTCGTCGGGACCCAGACGGCGGCCGCAGTGCAGGCGTTGCTCATGGGTGTGCTCACCGTGCGGGGCGACATCACCACGGCCTGGGTGCTCGGGCTCTCGCTGGCGCTCGGGCTGGTGAACACCCTCGACAACCCCGCCCGCCAGTCGTTCATCCGCGAGATGGTGCCCGGGCACCTGGTGCGCAACGCGGTCACCCTCAACTCCGTCGTCGTCAACGCCTCGCGCGCCGTCGGCCCGGCGATCGGGGGCGTCCTCATCGCGACGCTCGGCGTCGGGGCGTGCTTCCTCGTCAACGCGGCGAGCTTCGCCGCCGTGATCGTGGCCTACCTGGCGATGGATGCCGCGGCGCTCGGCCGCTCGCAGCCGACGCCGCGGGCCCCCCGACAGCTGCGCGACGGGCTCTCCTACGTGCGCCGCACCCGCGACCTGTTCGTGCCGCTGGTGATGATGGCGATGGTGGGGACGCTCACGTATGAGTTCCAGGTGTCGCTGCCGGCGCTCGCCACGCAGACCTTCGGCGAGGGTGCCACCAGCCTCGGCTGGATCACCTCGGCCATGGGTGTGGGTGCCGTCGTCGGCGGGCTCGTGAGCGCGAGCCGGCACACCACCGGCATCCGTCCCCTGGTGCTGTCCTCGGCGGCGTTCGGGACGTCCACGGCCCTGACCGCGATCTCGCCCACCGTGCAGGTCGCCGCCGCCTCCTTGCTGCTCGTCGGCGCGTCGAGCGTCTGGTTCCTCTCGGTCGGCAACGCCACGCTGCAGATGACGGCCGCTCCACAGATGCGCGGACGCGTCATGGCGCTCTGGGCGGTGGCGTTCCTGGGCACCACCCCCGTGGGCGGACCCGTGATCGGCTGGATCGCCGAGCACGCCAGCCCCCGGTGGGCGCTGGGCGTGGGTGCCGCCGCGGCCCTGGCAGCTGCGGCGCTCGGCGCCTCGGTGCTGCGTCGTCGCACGCCCTCGGTGCTGCCCTGACCCGGTCGGCCCGACCTCCGGCTCCCACTCCGAGCTCAGCACCGCGAACGCCAGCAGGTCGCCCCATTCCCCCGTGAACCAGGACTCCTCGCGCACCTGCGCCTCCTGACCCATCCC
>Ga0075017_100001847_pt1 | contig 13086 bp, 5 predicted proteins | sample AleBraG_ABR_2012_FD_71475 | JGI IMG/M metagenome (GOLD analysis project Ga0075017, IMG submission 71475) | Freshwater sediment microbial communities in response to fracking from Pennsylvania, USA - Alex Branch Run_MetaG_ABR_2012 | ecosystem: Environmental > Aquatic > Freshwater > Creek >... | reverse complement strand
TTCTCGTTGTCGACGACCTCAGGCCGCTGAATGGTCCAAACGATGCCTTGCTTGGTGCCATTGGCGGAGATGAACGGCGTGGAGCCGGCAAGATACAGTTCCACGCTCTTCGAGGCCGGCGTGCCGGCGATGCCGTTGGTCAGGGTGTACTGCTTGAGGTTGTCGCCGGTTTTCACCGTTACCGAGCCGCCGAGATAGATGTTGTTCTTCAATCCCGTGCTGTAATACGCGGCTGAGCTCCAGAAGCCAATGGAAGCCGTGGTGGGAGCGGTTTGCACGCCGCCGCCCAGTCCTCCCATGTTGTCGGCATTGACCAGGTAGAGGGGGTTGGAGGTGTCGCAGGCGGGCACGTCGCCCTTGCCGGCGATCACGATGAGGTTGGTCACGGGACCGGGCTGAGGCGGGAGAAGAACCGGGCCGCCGGAGCCGAGATCGGTATCAGTGGTTTGACGGCAGGCTTCATCGGCGGGAGTGAAGTAATCCATCACTTGCACCGCATAGCCACCGGAGCCGTTGGAGACGAGGTTCAGCTTTACGATGCTATCGCCGTAGTTGTTACCGCCGACGTTGACGTCGAAGGTGCCGTCGCCGATGGCGACGAAGACGTTGCCGTTGGCATCGCCGCTAACCCCGCCACCGCTACCCCAGATGCCGCCGCCGCCAGTCGTGTTTTTCGGTTTAGGAGTGGCGGTCCAGTCGGCGAGTTGCGTGAGATTGGACGCATCAAAGGCCAGCATCATGCCCTGTCCAGCAAATCCGATCCAGAGGACGCCTTGCGAAAAGCCCGTGGTGGGCTCAAGCAGAATTCCGGGGCGTTGACCGTCCTGCAAGGGATTGAAAAGTCCGGTGGTGAACTGGCAGCCCATCAGCTTGGTGACATAAGCCGCGCTGCAGATGGTCGCGGGGCCGTAGGATTCTTCGAGTCCGGTCGTGATGTCGATGGCATGCAACTTCTCGACATAGACTGGATTGGAGGTGTTGGCAGCTTCCTTGGTGCGGGCGACGAAGTACATGGTATTCGTCGAGAGATTGATGGCAGGAGTGCCGGTGATGCCGATTGTCGGATAGATGGTGCAGGCCGCGTGGTGATCAAGGCAAGGGACGGGAATCACGTCCACGCCGTTGACCAGGCTGGTGTACCAGAGCGGGGCCGGATTCAGCGTTTTGCTGTCGGCGTCGAACGCATACACACCGTCCGCTTCGGTCACGACATAGACGACGTTATGCACGCTGCCGTTGATGATGACGTTTGGCACATACAGCGGCTGGGCATAAATATTGCCGTCCGTCGTCCACGAGAAAATCTTGCCGAAGTTCGTAGCGTTGAGATTGGTGGTCGTGATGGTCGATTCCTGCAGGTTCTGTCCCAGGCGGCTGTTGCCGTTCTGGTAGGTCACAATGGCGGGAGGTGTGACCGGCTTTTCAACCTGCGAGGGCGGAAATCCGTAGACGGCCATCACGCTTAGCGCGAAAAGTGCGATCAGGGCAATGCGTTTCATATAATTTGGACCTCTCCCAACCTCTCCTCTTTGAATTTCCACTCACTCAAGGAGCGGCGAATTCTTAATTCCCTGTGCCGGTCATGGGAATGACATGCGGACTGCCACCGCCGGCGGCAACGATATTGACGTTGGCCGTTAAGGCGCCTTTCAGTTGAGGATCAAATACGACCACGACGGTGCAGCTCGCGCCGGCCGCGATCGATCCAGTGCCGAGCGGGCAAGTGGAGCTCGATTGGATGATGAAACTGGTTACACGGGTACCAGTGACTGAAATTTTGCTGGTGTTGACCGAAGTCTTGGCGACGTTGGTGATGGTGATGGTCTGAGGGGCACTCGAAGTCTTGACCGTTTGCGTGCCGAAATTCAGGCTCGTCGGCGAGATGCTGAGGACCGTTCCAACTCCGGTCAGAGGGATCGTTTGCGGGTTGTTGGGAGCATTGTCGGTGACGGTGAGAGTTCCTGTTTGCGTGCCCGCTTTTGTCGGCGTGAAGACGACATTGATGGTGCAGGTCGCGTTGCCGGCCAGAGTTGTGCCGCAGTTGTTGGTCTGGCTGAAGGTGCCGGTGGTGGCGATACTGGTGATGCTGATGGGGATGTTACCGGTGTTAGTGAGCGTGGCCTGCTGCGCCGGGCTGCTGGTATTGATGACCTGTGTGGCATAGGTGAGGCTGGTGGGCGCCAGCGTGGCATTGCTCGGACCGCCGATGCAGGGGCACATGCCGTAGACGTAGAGTCCAGTTTGCGTGCCGACGTAGACTTTGCCATTCACGACGGTAGGCACGGCGAATTTGACGGCGGGGCCGGCCGTGTCGCGAGCGGCGTTCATGCTGCTGTTGTAGAGCTCACTGCCAAGATTGTTGGCGTCGTAGGCATAGAGAATGGCGTTGTTGACGCCTTTCTCGTTGTCCACAAGTTCAGGGCGCATGATGGTCCAGGCGATGGCGTTAGAGGTGCCGTTGGCGCTGATGAAGGGCGTGGGGCTGGCGAGGTAGGCCTCGGGACTCTGGCTGGCGGAAGTGGAAGTGAGCAAGCCATTGGAGAGCGGCCACTGCCAGAGGTTATCGCCGGTGAGGGGCTTGGAGTTGATGACGCCGCCAAAGTACAGGCTGTTGGTGGTGCCGTTGCTGTAGTAGGCGGCCGAACTCCAGAAGCCAAGGGCCGCAGAGGTACCGACGGATTGAACGCCGCCGCCAAGTCCGCCCATGTCGTCCGCGTTGACGAGGAATACGGGGTTGGCGGTGTCGCACGCGGGAACGTTGCCCTTGCCGCCGATGAAGATGAGGTTCGTGACACTGCCGGGCTGGGGAGGAAGAAGAACGGGACCGCCGGAGCCGAGGTCGGTGTCGGTGGTTTGACGGCAGGCTTCGTCCGGCGGAGTGAAGTAATCCATGACCTGCACGGCGTACCCGCTGGAGTAGGTTGAGCTGGCAACAAGATTCAGTTTGACGATGGAGTCGCCGTAGTTGTTGCCGCCGACATTGACGTCGAAGGTTCCGTCGCCGACGGAGACGAAGACGTTGCCGTTGGCATCGCCGGAGACGCCGCCGCCGGAACCCCAGATGCCGCCGCCGCCGGTCGTACTCTTCGGGTGAGGCGTGGCGGTCCAATCGGCAAGCTCATTGAGGTTGGACGCGTCAAAGGCGAGCATCATGCCCTGGCCGGAGAAGCCGACCCAAAGAACGCCCTGGGAGAAGCCGGATTGCTGTTCGAGCAGAATGCCGGGGCGCTGGCCGTCGCCGAGAGGATTGAAGATTCCGGTCTGGAGCTGGCAACCCATCTGACCAGTCGAATAGGGAACGCTGCAGATGGTCGCCGGGCTGTAAGATTCTTCAAGGCCGGTGGTGATGTCGAGGGCGTGAATGCGGGCGACATAGTTCGGATTCGTCGCGCTGCCCTCGGCGGTACGGGCGATGAAGTACATGGTGTTGTTGGCCAGGTTAATCACGGGCGTGCCTGTGATGCCCAGGTTCGGATAGATGGTGCAGGCAGCCTTATGGGCAAGGCACGGGATCGGGGTCACGGTTGTGCCGTTGACCAAACTCGTGTACCACAGCGGATTGGGATTGAGGGTCTGGCTGTCGGCGTCGAAGGCGTAGATGCCGTCGGATTCGGTGACGACATAGACGACGTTGTGCACCGAGCCGTTGATGGTGACGTTAGGGACGTAGAGCGGCTGGGCGTAAATGTTACCGTCGGTCGTCCAGTTGAAGAGCAATCCGAAGTTTGTCGCGTTGAGGTTGGCGGGAATGAGTATGGATTCCTGCAGGTTCTGGCCGAGACGGCTGTTGCCGTTCTGGTACGTCGTGATGGCAGGCGGCGTGGCGGGTTTCACCTGCGCGAAGCCAAAGACGGTCGTCACGCTGAAAGCTAAAAGTATAACTAGGGCGAAACGCTTCATCTGGATAAACCCTCCCACAAACCTGGTTCTGTCTGATTGTTGTTCTGGTTAACGCGGGCGAGCCGCGTTTATTCCAAAAAAATCTACTAATCTCCCGTGCCTGACATGGGCACGTTCTGCGGACTGCCGCCGCCGGCGTCGATGGCAGTCACGTTAGCGTTCAGCGCACCTTTGAGCTGCGGCGTGAAAACGACGTTCACCGTACAGCTCGCTCCCGCTCCGAGAGAGCCGGTGGCGAGCGGGCAGGTGGAATTGCTCTGAATCACGAAGCTGCTGACCCGCGAGCCGGTCACAGAGATTTTGCTGAAAGCCACCGAGGCAGAGCTCACGTTGGTTACCGTAATGGTTTGCGGCGGGCTCGAGGTTTTCAACGTCTGCGTTCCGAAATTCAGGCTGGTCGGCGAGAAGCTGATGACCGTGCCGACACCGCTGAGCGCTACCATCTGCGGGCTGTTGCCGGCATCGTCCACTACGCTGAGCGTGCCGGTTTGCGTTCCGGACTTGGTGGGCGTGTAGACCACGTTGATGATGCAGCTCGCGCCTGCGCCGAGGGTTGAGGTGCAGGTGTTGGTCTGGCTAAAGGGTCCAGTGGTGGAAATACTGGTGATGTTGATGGTGGCAGTCCCGGCGTTAGTCAAGGTCGCCGGCTGTGAAGGGCTGCTGGTATTGATCAACTGCGCTGCAAAGGCGAGGCTCGACGGGGTCAGCGTGGCGTTGCTGTTGCTGCCGACGCCAGACAAACTGACGCTCTGCGGAGTGTTCGCCGCACTGTCGGAGATCGAGAGCACAGCAGTGCGAGTCCCGGTGGCTGTGGGCGTGAACGTCATGGTGATCGAGCACGAGGCGCCTACGGTGAGCGTAGATCCGCACGTATTGGCCGTCACCAGATAGTCGCTGGCATTCGTGCCGGCCAGGTTGATGGTTGAAATATTCAGCGTGCTGGTTCCGCTGTTGGTCAGCGTGGTTGTCTTTGGAGCAGACGTCGTGCCGACCGACACACTGCCGAAGTTGAGAGCCAGCGGCCAGGCCTGTACGCCGGGTGCGAACTTGAACACGACAGCATTGGTCGTGCCTTTAAGCGTGCTCTGGAGAACTCCGGGAGTGACGGGGAAGTTCGTCGAGTAGGTGCGGCCAATCATGTAGGAGTTTCCGACTTTGTCCACAGCCATGACGAAGGCAACGTCAACCAACGAGCCGCCTAGATAAGTCGAGTAGAGCAGCGATGTGCCCGTCGGATTGAGGACGCTGTAGATCGCGTCGTAGCTGCCCGCGTTGGTGGGCTGGAATGCGCCGGCGGTGACGGGATAATTTGTGGAACTGGAGCGGCCCGTGATGTAGATGTTGTTGCTCTGGTCGAGGCCGATGCTGAAACCCACATCATCGCCGGCGCCGCCGAGGTAAGTGGAGAAAACCGGAGCGGATCCGGTGGGATTGAGTTCTGCGACAAAGGCATCGCCGCCCGCCGGTGTGCAATCTCCGCCGAACGTCGACTGGATCACTCCGGCAGTAACCGGGAAATCGCTGGCGCAGGTGTAGCCGGTGATGTAGGCGTTGCCCGCAGAATCAGTCTTGACGGAGTTGCCCGCGGAAGTTCCGTCGGTGCCGCCAAAATATGTGGAGTAAAGCAGCGCCGTCCCTCCCACATTCAGCTTGGTCACCCAGGCAGCGCCGTTCACTGTGGTGCTGGTCTGGAAGGCGCCGGCCGTCACCGGAAAGTCCGGCGAATAGGTATAGCCCGTGACGATGGTGTTGTTCGAGGGATCGAGCGCGATGCCGAAGCCCACATCCTGGCCGCTTCCACCCAGATATGTCGAGTACACAGGGGCCGAGCCGGTGGGGTTCATCTCAAACACGAAGACATCGCTTACGCCGCCATTGCTACTGGTTTGAAAGGCGCCGGTGGTTGTTGGAAAATCGGTTGAGGTGGTCCAGCCCACGATGTAGGCATCTTTAGCGGAATCGAGCGTGATGCCGAAGGCGCGGTTATCTCCGCTGCCGCCAATAAAACTCGAGTACAACAGGGAATTGCCCGCAGCGCTGATCTTGGTCAGAAAAACCGCAGGATAGTTGGCGCAACTGACGCAGGTGGTTTGGAAAGCTCCGGCGGTTACGGGGAAATTCGCCGAGCCAGTGTTGCCGACTTCGAAAGCTTCACCGGCGGAATCGACCGCAATGCCGAAGGGATATTCCGTACTGGTGCCGCCGAGATAAGTGGAATAGACGAGTGCAGTGCCGGTGCGATTCAACTTCAGGGCAAAAGTATCAATGCCGCCGGCGTTCGCCTTCTGATAGGGGTTCTTCGTTGGGAAATTTGCAGACGAGGTGAAGCCAGTGACGTAAGCGTTGCCATACTGATCGATGGCGACGCCGAAGGCGCCGTCCGTTCCGGTCCCGCCGATATAGGTTGAATAACTCAGCGCAGGATCGATGACCAGCGGCCGGGAAGCATCGTGGGAAGCGATTTCAAAGCCGACTTGATTTCCGCCCTGCAGCACCCAGCGGCCATCGACAGACTTCGCCGTCGAAGCGGCTTCGGGATCGCCGCCGATTGCATGGTTGGCGGTTGCGTTTACAGGTTGGTAGACGACGGGCTTGTGGAAGCTGACATCACCGCTTTCCGTGGGGACCAGCAGGTCTCCGTTTGGCGCGATGCGCAGCGGCGCCGAAGTGCGTTTCCCTGAGACTACGGATTCGGCCGCGATATCCAGAGCGATCGCACGCGGATCCGCCCCCGGAGCGACGACGAAGTCGTATTCAAGTTGCTGACGATTGCCGTAGTAGACGAGATCGACGCCGGGATAGGCGTCCTGATAGCGAACCTGCCCGAAGGTGGACACATCCGTATGCCACTGGCTGGGGTCGTTGCCAATGAAGTAGTTGCTCTTGCCTTCCTGCTGGTCCGCGCCGGAAATTCTCGCCGCGGGATTGGCCCCGATTAATTTCATGCGCAGCACGGCCGCGTTCTGATTCGTCGGGTGGAAGTCGGCAGGCTTCAATGCCGCTAAGGCTCCACGGTCCAGGGTGCGGACCGGCGCCCGGCGCAGGCTGAGCACGGCTTCGTCTCCGGTCAGAAACAAGGTGTAGCCTTCGCCGCGGGAGAGAAACTTGACCTGCTGGCCGCTCTGGCCCCGGTTCGTTTCGAAGGTCAGGGGCAGCTTGCCATAGGTCTCGGCGATCTGTGCGCGGACCGCAGGAGACGCTTCACCTGCCACCACCGGCTGCGCTGCATTGGCTATTGAGGACTGCGGAGAACTAAGTCGCGGAGCAGACTTCGGCGTAAGGGTGAGGAGCAAGACGACTGTGGCGACAGTCAAGGCAGAGACGCCCGCTAGAATCGCTGGGCGTACAGGGGCAGAGCGGCGGAGAATTGGCATTGAGTTTCCCGGTTCCTCAGTTGTTACTCAGTCTAGTTTTCCGCGGCGGGGAGGGTTTCCGGCTGAAGCTTCCGGAAAGTATATCGCGCACCCTTCTCCCGTCGATGGAGGATTTCTTCTCTATCGGTTCAATTTCTGTCGTAACTGCTGTATGCAAGATCTTGCGATTTGCGCGGAGCTCGCGCTGCACCCCACACTGCAGCGTGCCGCGGTCCTTCTACCTACTGTCCAGTGCCGCTAACTGCGAACGATTCCGAACCGGTCGCCCAGTTCGTGGTCACGCTGACCGATCCGTTGATCGCTCCGGTCTTGGTCGGCGTGAAATACACCACCAAATTGCAGAACGGCAGCAACAGGGGAGGAACCTGGCCATTGATTGCGCAAGGCTGCGTGCCACCTGGTACGGCAGCGAAATCTCCGCTGGCCGACCAGCCGAGAATAGTCATCGCCGTGTTCTGGAAGTTCCATACTTTGACAATTTGCCCGGGACTCGTCGTCCCCACAGCCTGAGGAGCAAACTTCATGCTGGAGGGGCTGAAGCTGGAATTCAGATTGCCGAGACCTTCGAGATCGTAGATCACGGGATTGCCGGATCCGGTCGCAATCGAAATCGAGCCGTTGAAGTAGCCGAGCACGCTGGGCGTAAATACGACGGCGAATGTGCAGGACTTTCCAGCTGCGAGCGCGCCTCCGCATGGAGCGGTGCCCGTTCCAGACTCGGTCCAGTCGGTGCTGGCGGTTAAGGTCAAATTCAAAGTCGACGCAGTTGTATTGGTCGCGGTCACCGTTTTCGGCAAGCTGGAGAAGCCGAGGGCCGGGCTGTCGAACAGCAGGCTGGCCGGGCTGAAGCTCAGCGGAAGAGTTGCGCCGCCGGTGCCGGTGCCTGCGAGGCTGGTGATCTGCGGAATGAAATTCGATCCGCTGACGATGAACGAGCCATTGATGGCGCCGCTCTGTGTCGGGGTCAACGATACCGAGACCGTGCAGCTCGCGCCCGCAGTCAGAGACGATCCGCAGGGGTTTGTTCCCGAGGCTACCGCGTTGTAGTTGCCGGTCGCGCTGAAGCTAAAATTCTGCAGCGCAGGAGACTGGTTGATCACGGTCACGGTCTGTGCGGCGCTCGTATGGCCGACAGCGGTCGAAGGGAACGTCAGCGAGACGGGCGAAACCGCCATCGGGAACTGTCCGGTGCCGGTAATGGGTACGAGCAGGAAGTCGCCGGTGACGCTGCCCTGAATGGTGAGCGTGCCGCTGATCGCACCGGGGAACGATGGCGCGAACGAAACGGTGATGGTGCAAGTGCCGAGCGACGCCAGCGTGGAGCCGCAAGTCGTGGTCATCGGATAATCGGCGCTGGTCGTAATGCTCGCGATATTCAGCGAGAGGTTGCCCTTGTTGGTCAGCGTGACGGTCTGCGAAGCGGTGGTGCTGCCGACCTGCTCGTTACCAAACGTGAGTTTGGTCGGGGAGGCGCTCATCACCGCGGCGGGACTTTGATTGATCAGAGACGTGACATCGCCGCCGGCGGAGTTGGCGACGAGCAGATCGTACTTGCCGCCTGTGTCGTAAACCGCTGCGACTGCAACTGGAGTCACACCGACCTTGTAGTTCACCGCGCCGGAGAAAGTTCCGGAGCCGATTCCTTGCATTACGCCGACGGAATTTGAGGCGCTCTCGGTAACGACGAGATCGAGGATGCCGTCTGAGCTGATGTCAGCGGCAACAACGCCGACGGGCGAGGAGTTCGGAATCGTGTAAGTGGTCTGCGCCTGAAACGTGCCGTCACCATTGCCGAGCAGGACGCTGACGGAATTGTCCGTCTGGTTGGTGACGATGATGTCGGGATAGAGGTGGCCGCTGATCTTCGCCAGCGTGATCGAGGCCGGGCCATTCCCGGTGGCGTAGCTGGTGGCCAGGCCAAAAGTGCCGTCGCCTTTGCCAAGCAGCACGCTGACATTGGCACTGCCGCTGTTGGCCACAACCACGTCGAGGTGGCCATCGTTATTCAGGTCGCCGACCGCGATCGCGGAAGGAGCCGTTCCGGCGGTGTAGTTCACCGCGGGATTAAACGTGCCGGTCTTCGAGTTGAGCAGCACGCTGATGTCGTTTGCGCCCGAGTTGGCAGTGACGATGTCCGGGTAACCGTCGCCGTTGAAGTCGGCGGCCGCGACTGCGACCGGGCCGGCATCGGTGGTGTATGAGGCTGGCGTGCCAAAGAGCCCGCTGCCGGTTCCGAAATCGACGAAGACTGAGTTAGAAGCCTGCTGCGTTACGACGAAGTCGAGTTTCTTGTCGTTGTTAAAGTCGGCAGAAGCGATCGAAGAAATAGTGCCAGGGAAAGAGATCGTATCTACTCCGGTGAAGCTTCCCTTGCCGTTGCCCGTAAACAGGCTCACGGTGTAATTGGAAAAGAAAGTGTTGTTGTTGTTCACCAGAAAGTCGGCGAGTCCATCGCCGTTGAAGTCTCCAGTGGCCAGGGCCGTCGCGTTGTAGCCGGAGATGAAGTTCTGGATATCGGTGAACGTGCCATTGCCGTTGCCCAGAATCACGGCGACGTCGTTATCGGCACTGTTGGCGACGACGACGTCGAGTTTCTTGTCGTTGTTGAAGTCACCCACGGCAATGGCGTCTGGCTTGGAGCCGCTCAAATAGCTGAGCGGAGTGGGCGACAGGCTTCCAAGGTTGTTGCTGTAGATTTCGAACGAATTGGTGGAATAGTCCGCCACCACCAGAGAGGGAGCAGTTCCCGAGAAGACGCCGGCCGCAATGGACTCCGGCTGCACAGAAGTGCTGACGATTGAATTGAAGCTGAAGACGCCCGATCCGTTGTTCAGCAGCGTGCTTACGGTTGCTCCGGAACCCGCGATGGCAAGGTCTGGAACGCCATCGCCATTCAAGTCGATCGCGACCAGTGAGACCGGGGAAGCGGAGGTGCAGGTTCCACCCGAGTTCGCCACGCAATAGTTTTTCGCGGCGGCAAAAGTTCCGCTGCCCTGGTTGAGCAGGATGCTGACGTTGTTGCCGGCCTGGTTGGTGATGGCAAGATCATTATGGCCGTCGCCGTTGAAGTCGGCGATCACGACATCGGAGGGCGTGGTGTCAGTGGCATAGAGTCCGCTGGTCGTGAATGTGCCCGAGCCGCTGTTGAACAAGACCGTAACCGTGTTATCTGCGGAGTTGGTAACGGCGATATCGGGAAAACCGTCGCCGTTCAGGTCTGCGACAGCGACTGCGCTGGGCGAGTTCCCGACCGTGTACACCACAGCGGCGTTGAAGGTTCCCGTTCCAGTGTTGATAAAGACAGAGACGCTCTTGGTGCCGAGGTCGGCAACGATGAGATCGGGCTTGCCGTCGCCATTGACGTCGGCGGCGACGATGGAGTCAGGATCAGGACCGCCCGTGCCCGCCGAATAATTCACTGCCTTGGCGAATGCGCCTGTGCCCTTGCCGAGGAGCACGCTGATGTCGTTGCTGCTGCGATTTGCGACCGCGATATCGAGATTGCCGTCACCGTTGAAGTCAGCGACTGCGATGGAAATCGGCGCCAGATGCGTGCCGAAGGTGGAGGGGCCCTTGAAAGCAGCGGCCGAAGCGAGCGATTGCAGCATCACTCCGAAGAAGGCCACCAGTGCAGTTGAGCGCAGTGAAGCTGAGCGCATTCCGACTCCTCCAGTTAAAAAGCTATGTGTGCGTTTGGGGGGATAAAAGCCCGGCACGTCACCGGGAGAGTGGCAACGCCCCGACATCGACTGAATGAAGCCGAGTATAGCGGAGTTCCAGAGGATTGGGAACGTGGAAGAAAGACTCTAGTGCAGTATGCAAGAACTTGCAAACTGGCCTCCAGAGCGGCTTTTGCGAGCATGCAAGTTCTTGCATAGCACTGCTGATTATCGCAACATCATTGATTTTCGGTGATGATCGGTTTTAGGCCGATAGGCACAGCACCGCTATTGATCTGCGTCGCATTTCCGGCGATATCGCGAAACCTTACCGCGCCGCTGGGCGCTGCGTGAGAACTGCTCGAACAGACTCCGTTGTTGCAGGTCTGCGCATCATCCCAGATGATTTCGGCCTGGTAGCCGGCGCTTCCGGTGATTGGGCAGGTCCAGATTGTGCCACTCCTGGTGCAGGCAGAAGGTAGCCGGTTGACCAGCCAGTCGAAAACCTCGTTGTAGGCAATTCCGGCTTCGTTCGGAGTTCGGTTTGCCGTCTCAATATTACCGGCGACGCTCGGAGGCCCCCAGGTAAACCACGACACCGACTGCAACTGATCAGAGTTGAACAATCCCGCCTGCAGAACGTAGAACTGGGCGAGCCACGCCGCGCGCTGGTCGTTGTCGGTGATGTTGGCCGATTCGAATCCGCCTTCGGTATCGAACAGCGGCGTGTTTTGCAGGCCGTTGAGATTCAGCACCTGGCGATAGCTATTGGTGATCTCGACGATGTTGCCGTTGCAGCCGGACAGGGTGCAACCTTCACCGGGCAGGGGGAAAGGAGTCAGACTGGCCACTCCGAGGTTGCCGTGAAACGTGACGCCATCGATGAGGCCGCCAGGCCCCCCCGGGCACTGGGTTCCGCCAGCGTTGAAGTAGTTCTGCAGATCGGAAGGCGCTTGATCATTCGGTGTTGCCGCCGCTCCAACGGTTGACGGCGTCAGCACCATCGAGAAGGAGTCCGCGCCGTGAATGATCGAGCAAGCTGCCGTTTGAAGCTGTACCAACTGGGATGCCGTACCGCTCCAGAAACCATTCTGGGCGCCGTTCGCATCCCACTCGTTCCAGATTTCGTAGTACTTGATGTGTGGTGCCGTGGTGCCGTTGTAATGCTGCATCAGCGCGGTGATGAAGTCTTTCCAGTCCTGAGGGTTGTCGGGCGGGGCCTGGCATCCAGTCACGCCGCCATTGAGACCACGGCATGTGCTCTGATTGGCCACCGCCCAGGCTGGCGTGATGCCGAGAGTCAGATCCATGACGGCAACTTTTCCTGCAGCTTCCTTCGGAGCGATCGCTGCGTACTGGTCGTAAAGGGAAAAATCGTAGTTCCCGCGCGAAGTTTCGATATAAGGCCAGGCAAGCCGGATGGGATGTCCCACGGCCCCGTAGAACATTCCATCAGCCGCAGGATCGTCCGTGGGGGAGACGTTATTCAACGCGAAAAAGCTCGCAGGCACGCTGCCCGGCGGCGGTGCTGCCAGCACCGCCAGATTAATCGTGGTGGTCGGCGCGAAGCTGCCGGCGGTTCCGCTGATCGTTACCGTAGCGGTCCCGGTCGGAGCAGATCCGCTTACATTAAAGGTGAGCGTGCTCTGCGAGCTGGTGCTTGCGGGACTGAAGGACGCAGTCACGCCGGTGGGCAACCCGCTAGCCGTGAGCTCCACGCTGCCGGAAAAACCTCCGGTAGGGTTCACCGTGACCTTGGTCGATCCACTGGCATTCTGTTGTAAGGCCACAGCCGCCGGCGCCGCGGAAAGCGAAACCCCAGGCTGCTGCCGAATACTGGAGGAAGATCCCGCGCCGCCGCAACCGCTCGCGATCAAAAGAAGAATCGAGACCAGCGAGAACGCTCCCGCCCCAGGGGACAGAGAGACCGTCCCCGACACCTTTTTCACAGATTTCATAAACCTACTCACCGGTTACTTCTGGAATTAAGACCGGACCTGGGATTCTGGAGAAAACCTTACCGGGTTAGAACTCGATTACAGAACGAAAGTTGCGTGGGATAAGAGATTTTGGGCAAAGTTCGATGCTGGTCCGACTACGCCACTGGGAGATGTACCTTTGTGTTCTGTCCCTTTAGAAAACTCCCCCTATAC
>Ga0075017_100001846_pt1 | contig 13088 bp, 9 predicted proteins | sample AleBraG_ABR_2012_FD_71475 | JGI IMG/M metagenome (GOLD analysis project Ga0075017, IMG submission 71475) | Freshwater sediment microbial communities in response to fracking from Pennsylvania, USA - Alex Branch Run_MetaG_ABR_2012 | ecosystem: Environmental > Aquatic > Freshwater > Creek >... | reverse complement strand
CGGTGGATACCGGCATCAGTGGGACCACCGATATCGAGGTCATCAAGGGCTTGCAGGAAAGTGACGAAGTGATCACCGGCAGCTATAAGGTTCTGCGTACTCTGAAACCGGGCACGAGCGTCAAAATAGACAATTCGACCCCGAAAAAGGAAGATGAAAGCAGCTAGGAAGAAGGTGGCAGGTCTTGGATCTTAGGAACCCCAAGTCAAAGACCTAAGACTGACACCTAACCACTGCTAAGTTGAAACGTCAAAGATAGAACGGCTATAGGAGCGTGCGTGCGCGAGCCCGGTCCGGACAAGGAGAGCAAGATGGCGACTGCCGAGGTATTGCCAATCGATAAACCTGCGAATTGGTCCGCCCCCGATTCCTACATGATCTCAACCGAGGACCTGTGGAAGACCTACGATATGGGCTCGGAGCAGGTGCACGCGCTGCGCGGCATTAACCTGCGCATCCAACGCAATGAATACGTCGCCATCATGGGCCCTTCCGGCTCCGGCAAGTCCACGCTGATGAACCTCATCGGCTGTCTCGACTCACCCTCCAAAGGACAGTACTGGCTCAACGGCCAACTGGTCAGCGACCTCGACGACGACGAACTGGCCCGCATCCGCAATAAGGAGATCGGCTTCGTCTTCCAGACTTTCAACCTGCTGGCCCGCGCGACTTCGCTGCACAATGTGGAGCTGCCCCTGATTTATGCCGGAATTCCCGCCGAAGAGCGCGCCGAACGCGCCCGCGCCGCGCTGACGTCGGTCGGCATGGGAGACCGCATGAACCACAAGCCCAACGAACTCTCCGGCGGACAGCGCCAGCGCGTGGCCGTGGCTCGCGCTCTGGTGAACAAGCCGGCCATCATCCTCGCCGACGAACCGACCGGCAATCTCGACTCACAAACCGGCAACGAGATCATGGCCCTGTTCGATCGCTTGCATGCGGAAGGGAATACCATTGTCCTCGTCACCCACGAACACGACATCGCCGAATACGCCCATCGCATCATCTACATCAAGGACGGCGTAGTCGCGAAAGACGAAGTGAAGCGCTGAGCAACTTACAGTAAGGACAGCCGCCTTCCGCTGTCCCCGGGCGGAAGGTTTGCCTATTTCTCTCCCCGCGGAAGTCACTCCCTCCTGTTCTCATAAGCGCAAGCAACCCAGGACGCAGGATCGGGTTCCTACTCACCGAAGCCCGCACCCTATCAGAGTTCCCAGGAGAAACTTATGCGCATCGTTTTCGTTCTAGTTCTTTTCTCGATAGGGGCCTTTGCCCAGGATCTCTCCGCAATCTCCGCCGCCGAAGTCGCTTGCGGTCCAAAAGACGTGAACTTCGACGTGAAGGACGATAACTCATCTCACACTGTCGGGCAGCCCGAGGCGGGCAAGGCGTTGGTGTATGTGATCCAGGATATCGGAGCTGTCAGTTGCATCGGAGGCTGCATCACCACGAAGATCGCTCTCGACGGCGCGTGGGTCGGCGCCAATCATCACAATTCTTATTTCTCTTTCGCAGTGGACCCCGGCGAACGCCATCTTTGTGCCAACTGGCAATCGCATTTCGCGAGACTGTCCCAAGTAGTCGGCCTGGCCCACTTCCTTGCCGAGCCCGGTAAGGTCTATTTCTTTCGGACCAGGACGATTGGCTACGGAGGCCCGACGTTCTTTGATATCGAGCCGATCGACAGCGACCAGGGGAAACTCTTTGTCGCCTCAATACCACTGAGCATTTCGCATCCGAAGAAGTAAGCGGAACCGCGCCCTACTTCCCCGCGAGCAGGTCATCCGCCGTTTGCTGTGCCTCGGCCAGATTAGGTGACATTCGCGCCACGCGCTGTAAAATCGCTGCCGCTTCGTCCGAGCGGCCTTCCTGTTGCAACGCGCGGGCAAGCAGCAGAAATCCTACGTCGGTCGGCTGCACCGCCATGGCACGCGAATATTCGCGAACGGCTTCCGCCGGGTCGCCAGTTTTCTGGGCGATCAGGCCCAGTCCGATCATTGCCATGGCCATGGGCCGGTCGGGTGTCAGGCGTAGCGCGGTTTCGAAACACTGCTTGGCCTTCGCCAATTCTCCGATTTGCCGATAAGCCGATCCCAGGTTGCCGTAGGCTGTGGCGCGCAGGTTCACGTCGCCCGCATGTTGTGCCACCATCTGGTAGCGCTCAATCGCCGCCGGTAGATTGCCGCGGCCGTGTTCGTAGGTCCCGAGGTTCAAGTTGGCGGGCAGATCGTCGGGACGGATGGCGAGCGCGGCGCGGAAGTGCCCGACCGCCTCTTCGGTACGGCCCTGTCGGGCCAGATACTCTCCCAGCGTGTCGTGGGCGACGTAGTTGTTCTCAGTCAGCGCCAGGGTGCGGCCCCAAAAGGAGGGGATATCGTGCCAGTAGCCGACCTGACGATAAGTAAGGATGCCCAGCGCCAGTAGCCACGCCACCGCGGCAACGGCAAGCCACGCAGCGCGGAGTTGGTAAGCTTTGGCCCAGTCCGCCGCCAGCCAGGTCAAAATCAGAAACAATCCAATGAAGGGAATGTAGGCGAACCGGTCGGCTAGGGCGTGACCTCCCACTTGCACCAAACCGATCATCGGGACAAGGCTGCCCAGGAACCAGAACCACCCGACGGCGAGATAGCGGCGATTGCGAGCGCGCACGGCGACCGCAGTGATCAGCATCAGCAGCGCCGCAGCCGCAGCTACTTCCCAGACCGGATAGAGATGGGTGGGATGGGGATACAAGGCCACTAGTTTGGACGGCCAGAGGGCTTTCCCCAGATAGCGCGCATAGGAGATCACGGCGGTCTCCAGCCGCAAGAGCAAGCTGTACTGGGACGCGCCGTGGATCGCGCCGCCGGACGCCTCGGCCTTCATGGTGACGGTCGCGCTCGCTGCCGAGAGCAGCAGGAGCGGGACCCTCTCCCACGCCAGCCATCCACTCCATAATCTGGGCGGGCTCGTGCCCGGCGAAGATGTACCTGGAGCCGCCGACGGGAAAATTCGGCGCAGGGGCCAGTAGTCCAACAGCCAAAGCAGAAATGGAAACGTAATGACTTGAGACTTGCTTAGGAGTCCGAGAGCAAACAAAAGAAATACTGCCGCGTAGCGTTGAAGGGCGGGTTTCCGCGCGTACCAAACATAGGCATGCAGAGCGAGCAGAAAGAACAACATGCTCAATACGTTCTTGCGCTCCGCCGCCCAGGCCACCGACTCCACGTTGATGGGATGAAGCGCAAACAGGGCCGCGACCATGAGGCTGCGCCAGCGAAATCCCGTAGCGCTCTGCAGCAGCAGGAACAAAAGCACGGCGTTGCCCGCGTGCAGCAGAACATTCACATAGTGGTGGCCAGCCGGATTCAGGCCGAAGAGTTCGCAGTCCAGCGCATGAGAAAGCCACGACAGGGGTGCCCAGTTTGCCTGGTCATAAGTAGTAAAAGCCCATTTCACCGTCGCCCACGTCAAGCCCGCTCTGACATGGGCGTTGTCCGTGATGTAGGCGTCGTCGTCGTAGTTGAGGAACCCGTTGCGGGTAACGGGGCTGTAAGACACCAGCACGGCAGCGGTCAACAGCAGGCACAACAATGTGGTGCGCGTCCGCGGCGACGGTAGCACCTTGGAGTTGGAGACTCCGGGTGCTTCCATGCATTTTGCTACCGCGGCGGAGGACGACGAATCCATGGGTTTGTGATTGCGGCTTAATCAGCGATGTCACCATTGTGACCCAGCCGCAAACGATTCGGGAGAAGAAGTATGCAACGCGAGTTCCGTTGGTCACGGTTGCTTGGTTGCTGAAAAAGCGGAGGGGCGGCCAGTCGCCGTCATCTTTAAATTAGTGCGGCAATTATTGCGGCGTGAATTATTGGGGCGTGGCCGGATTGCTGGCCTTCTCCAGATTCGGAGAAGAACTCGTACCGGCTGCGCCCGCCACAAAGAAGTTGTGGTCGTAGAGATTGCGGTACATGCGTCCGGCGATCTCGGCCGCCTTGGGGCCGAACGTTGGACGCCCGCCTTGCAGGAAGACGACGGTCACAATGCGTCCGATATCGGTGTTGGCGTAGGAGGCGAACCATCCGAAACGCGTGCCGGCATGCGAACAGGTTCCGGTCTTGCCGAGGATGGTTTCTTCGTTAAAGTTCAAACGCACGCTGCGCGCGGTGCCGTAGGCGACCGCTCCGGCCATGCCGTCGGAGAGTTCGGGAATCACCGGCTCGATGTCGAGATGCCTTTTGACGCGCGGCTGAAAGCTGGCCACTGCATCGGGACTGGTCGGATGTTGCAGGTAGTAGAGCGTGCCTCCGTTGGAGATCGCGGTTACCAGCGCGCCCAGTTGCAGCGGAGTCATGGAGATGCCTTCGCCGAAAGAACACATCTTGCCGACGCCGCCGAGTTTGGCGGAGATCTCTTCTTCCGGATACTGACCTAACTGCTCGCCCGGAATATGATAGCCGGCGAGTTCGCCGAGTCCGAACTGGTGCGCGTAGTATTGCACCTTCTCGAAGCCGAGCTTGCGGCCCACCGCTTCGAAGTAAGCGTTGTTCGAGTGCGCGAGGGCTTCGGTGAGATTCATGCGGCTGCGGCGTCCGAGTGTAACTTCAGTTTCCTTGTCGATCACGCCTTCGCTCAGCGCCGCCAGGGCCACGGAAAGTTTGATGGTCGAGCACGGCTGCGCTCCGCTTGCCAGCGCCAGCTTCTGGTTGACCATGGCCAGAACGCGTCCGCTGGTCGGCTCGATCGCGACCACGGTGCCATTCATGTCGCCTAGGGCATCGATCGCGGCCTGACGAACCACCGGGTCTTCGCCGCCGGTCACGTCGCCTTCGGTGATATCGGATGCGAAGGAACTGGTGTGAAAGCGCTCATAATAATGATGGCGGTGCACGCCGGAAGAATGCGAACTGGAATAACGCCCGACAGCGGCGTAATGCGAACGCGGCACACGGCTTCGTGCCAGGGTTCGCATCCGTTTCTTCGCATGTTGATTTTCCGTAACGGTGTGCGCTCGTTTATGCGGAGTGAGCGTGCTGGGGTTAACGCTGGCTGCGCTTCCACTCGCTTCCAGCCACATGGCCAATCCTAGAAACAATGACAGACGAAGAAAACAGGCCCTGAACTTCACTTCACCATCCCCCGGTGGTACTCGGCCAATCTAACGCATGGCCAGCCCAGTACTTAGCCAATATGTCTATCGGCTTGCTGATTTCGATGCAAGAGTATGGCCAAATCGCGGCACCGATCCGGCACTTTCCCTGCAACTAACCGATAGTAGGCGATTTGTGAGCTTACACGCAATCCCAAAGTGCAAAGCGGCCCCCAGCCGAATCTACGCGATAACTATATGAATAAACTGCATTTAATCCGATTTTGTAGGAAGGACAGCACACCATGGTAACGGGATGGGCCTGTTACCCGGAACGCATTCACTTTGCAGCAGTTTGCACATCCTTGTTGGCCTGGGTCCAGTTGTCGGCGGTGCGTACGATCAACGTTTGGTGAAGCAGCCGTCATCACGGGGCTGCCGATCGCTCACTTTTTTGTTCATTTTTTTGCGACGGCGCAATCGTTTCGACTGCATCTCACAAAATGTACCAGTTCGCTCCCGCGGCAAAGCCAGCACGCCGCCCAGGCCCCGGAATTACCGCAAGTCAGGTTTCTTTGCTTCAGGAGGGATTATGAAAGGGCTCCGGTTCGTTCTCTCTTTTCTCGCTCTGATTCTGGTGGCGTCGATGGCGTTGTCCTGCGGCGCAAGCCAACGGCCTGGGCAACTCCAATCCATCACTGTGGCTCCCGCGGCAGCCGACGCACAAGCGCAATTCACTGCCACCGGCTACTACATTAATCCGTCGCATACCGTCACTCCACAGCCGGCCAATTGGGGCGCCTGTTACAAGGGCGCGCCTACAACTGACGTTTCCGTTACCATGGACGGCATGGCTCAATGTGCGAGCGGCGCGACCGGCACCTACACTGTCTTCGCGTTCGTCGCCATTGCCGGTCAAACCTGTGCGCTGAACGCCTGCGGTGTAGGATGCACGATCATCGGGACCGCGCAACTCACCTGCCCCTAGGCAGGCGTTCTAAGGAGGAACTACGGAAAAGCCCCGGCTCGTTTTCTCTTTTCTCACTCTAGTTCTGGCGGCGTCACTTGCGCTGTCCTGCGGTGCGGGCCACGGTCAACTTCAATCCATCACGCTGAGTCCCACCACCGCCGACGCCCAAGCCTATCCCAACGGGCAAGTTCCGTTCACCGCTACCGGCTATTACGTTGATCCGTCCCACACGGTCACTCCGCAGCCGGCCACTTGGAGTGCCTGTTACCAGAGCACCCCCACGACTGAAATACTCGTCACTTCCGGGGGCGTGGCTCAGTGTACGAACGGAGCGAGCGGCACGTATTCGATCTTCGCGTTCGACCCTTCCAACAAGGTTTGTGACGAGGTCCCAATCGGCCCTTGCGGGGCCCAATGCGGGGTCCTCGGCACGGCGCAACTTACCTGCCCGTAGGCAGCTGCGGTAGAATTCCTCACGACCGCAGCAGTTCGTTGCGGATGAAGCTGCCGAGGTCTGCCCCTTGCGAACATCGCTCGTGATTGTCTGTTTCGCCCTGACTCTATTCGTCCCTTCTTTCGCCCAAGCCGCCGGGCCAACGCTCGAAGCCCGCCGTGCCGAACTCCATCGTCTGCTGGCCGACGAGTGGGAGTACACGCTGCGCACCCAGCCCGAGCTCGCCACCCAGGTTGGCGACAATCGCTACAACGACCGGCTGAGCGATTTTTCGGACAAAGCCATTGCCGACGACATCGAACACACGCGGCAAGCGCTGGCACGCTTCGAAGCCATCGATGTCGCCGGATTCCCCGAACAGGAAAAGCTGAACCGCGCACTGATGCTGCGCAGCCTGCGCGAAGGGCTCGACAGCGCCCAATTCAAAAACTGGGAGATGCCGGCCACGCAGTTTGGCGGTATCCACCTCGGTTACGCGGGCCTGGCCTTCAATTCTCCCTTCCGCAACAAGAAAGATTACGAAGATTACCTGTCCCGCCTGCGCCAGATCCCGCGTGTCCTCGATCAGGCCATGGGGCACATGCGCGACGGACTGCGCGACCACCTGATGCCGCCTAAGTATCTGCTGGAGAAAGTGTCCGCGCAGGCGCAGCAGATTGCCGACGATCCTCTCGACAAGAGTCCGTTCACCGAACCGCTGCGCAAGTTTCCCGACTCCATCTCCGAAGCCGACCGGAAACAATTACGGGAAAGCATCGAAAGCGCGGTCAAGAACGAGGTCGCGCCGGCGTATGCGAAATTCGCCAAGTTCGTGCGCGACGATTACGCGCCTCACGGCCGTCTCGATCCCGGCGTTTGGGCCTTGCCCGACGGCGAAGCGCGCTATAGCTTCGCCGTGCGTCACCAGACCACCACCGACTTCACCGCCGATCAGATTCATCAACTGGGCGTGAAGTCCGTCGCGGAAATTGAAACCCAGATGCTCTCGATCGCCAAGGCGCAGGGTTTCAGCGATTTGAAATCGTTCAACCAGCACATCCGGCAGGACCCGAAATTGCACGCGCAGTCGGGGCAGCAATTGTTTGACCTGTACACGCGCTATCGCGACCAGATGTACACCAAGCTGCCGGAGCTATTCGGACGCCTGCCGAAAAACAAGCTGGACGTCGTGCCCATGGAGTCGTACCGCAGCGCCTCGGCCCCGCCTGCCGATTATTCCATTGGCGCCGGCGACGGCTCGCGTCCCGGACGCATCAACGTCAACGAGTATGCGCCCGAGAAACGCCTGCTGCTCAACCTGGAAGCCATCGCGTATCACGAAGGCGTCCCCGGACATCACCTGCAATTTTCGATCGCGCAGGAACTCACCGGCCTGCCCGCGTTCCGCAAATTCAATCTCGATCTGAATGCGTACACCGAGGGCTGGGCCTTTTACTCCGAGCGTCTGGGAAAGGAAGTCGGTTTTTATCAGGACCCCTACAGCGAATACGGCCGCCTTCAGAACGAGATGTGGCGCGCCGTGCGCTGGGTGGTAGATACGGGCGTGCACTCCCAGCACTGGACGCGCCAGCAGATGGTCGACTATTTCCACGAGCACACGGCGATGGACGAGGAGAACATCAACACCGAAGTCGACCGCTACATCGCGTGGCCGGCGCAGGCGCTTTCCTACAAGATGGGACAGCTGAAGATTCTCGAACTGCGAGCGCGGGCGCAGAAGGAGTTGGGCGCGAAATTCGATCTGCGCGCCTTTCACGACGCCGTGCTCGATCAAGGCCCGCTGCCGCTGGATCTGCTGGATGCCAAGATCAACGAATGGATCGCGGCCCGGAAGTGATTCATCTCCGCTGTAGAGACGGGGCTTGCCCCTTTTACGGCGGGAGACGCGGCAAGCCGCCTCTCTACTGAATGTTCTCGGCAGCTTCCCGGTAAGTCCCGAATTTTTTCGCCACCGGCTTCAGGGTTGGATAAAACTGCACAAAGCTGTGCTCAACCGCGGCGTGATCGTCATGACATTGCCAGCACCCGGCTTTCGGATTCGCGCTCGCCGATTTCGTATCTTCGTCAAAATTGAAGTACGCCCACTTATCGGGGAAGTGGCTTTGGTCTTTCACTTCCACGCCGATCCCCATCAACTCGGTGGTCTGATAGTGTCCCACTTTATTGATTGAACCTTTGCTGGTGGCGCCGCGCTCTTCCACGACAAACATCGTCTTCTCCGGCCATTTGCCCGACTTCATGAACTCCTGGTAGGCCCATTGCGGCACAAAGACGTTGGTGAACATTTCATGGCCGGCCTGCGCGCTGTAACTCATGCCGAGACCGGAGGAGAGAAACACCCAGTCGCGATAATCGGCGGGGCGCAGAAGTTGATTGTCACCGGTGTATTGCGGGTGTCCGGGCGTGGGATCGGGGGAAGCCGCCATCAGAATCGTGGCGGCCAAGGCGACAACAATCAGGGAAATCGAAAGCAAGTGGCGCATGGGGGTCTCCTTAGAGCTTTGGACGCTGCCCACACCAGAACGTCATCCGAAGGTACGCAGGTGAACCAGGAGAAGTTCTCTAAATTGCGCGAGATTTCAACCCCCGTGCGGTGTAGAGTGCTGCTCCACTGTCACAGCGGCATGAAGTGGTCATGTTTCACCTGTGAGACGCGGCAAACGCCTCCCCACTGGAGACGAATCGCGGTTCACTTCCCCTACATCACCTCGCTGCGCTTGCGCAGAAACGCCGGCACGTCGAGATCCTCCACCTGGTAGTTGGGGGCGATCGAGCGCAGGGCATCGAGCGCAATCACCTCCCCATGCGACAAAGGAGGGGGCGCCGATTCCTGAATGGCTACGGGCGCAGCCTCGGGCTCGAAGGCCGGTTCGGGCTGGAAGACGGGTTCGGGGTGAGCCACCGTTTCCGGCTCGTCGAATCGATTTCGCTGGAGAGAAGCGTGGCGCGAAACTTCCCGGGAAATGATGACCGGATCATACGTTTCCTGGTGCCGCGGACGACGGATTCCAGCCTCCCTGAAGCCGGTCGCGATCACCGTAATCTTGACCGCGTCTTTCATTTTCTCGTCGAGCACGGCTCCGAAAATGATGTTGGCATCTTCGTGGGCCGCACCCTGAATGATGGTGCAGGCCTGCTGCACCTCGGCCAGTTTCAGCGAATTCGAGCCGGTGATGTTGATGAGGATGCCGCGCGCTCCATCGATCGCGCCCGCCTCGAGCAGCGGCGAAGCGATGGCGCGTTGCGCGGCCTCCACCGTGCGATGTTCGCCGGACGCCGTAGCCGTGCCCATCACCGCGTAGCCCATGCCCGCCATGATGGCTTTCACGTCGGCAAAGTCGCGGTTGATGATGCCGGGAATGGTGATGATGTCGGAAATTCCCTGCACGCCTTGACGAAGAATATCGTCGGCGATGCGGAAGGACTCGAAGAAGCCCGCATTCTCGGCAACGGCGAGCAACTTTTCGTTGGGGATCACAATCGTCGTGTCGACGGACTCCATTAGCTCGGCAATGCCGCGCTCCGCCTGCTGCATGCGCCGTTTGCCCTCAAAGGCAAAAGGCTTGGTAACCACGGCAACCGTGAGCGCGCCCATTTCGCTGGCCAGCGAGGCGATGATCGGCGCCGCGCCGGTGCCGGTGCCGCCGCCGAGGCCGGCGGTGACGAAAATCATGTCCGCGCCTTCGAGGACTTCGATGATCTTGTCCGAATCCTCGAGTGCGGCTTTGCGGCCAATCTCGGGATTCGCGCCCGCGCCCAGGCCATTCGTCAGCTTGACGCCAAGTTGGATTTTGGTGGCGGCGCGCGACATCCGCAAGGCTTGCAGGTCGGTGTTGGCCACGATGAATTCAATGTGTTCCATGCCGGAGTCAATCATGCGATTGACTGCATTATTGCCGCCGCCGCCGACGCCGATGACCTTGATGCGGGCATCGTTGCGGGCTTCTTCGTTGAAGCAGATGCGGAGTCCGTTGTCTTCAGTCATGATTCACCTCCAGGGTCAGTTCTCAGTTGCCAGTTCTCAGTTCTCAGTCGGAACCCAAAACCACCAAATCAAATTTGTCATCCTGAGCGAAGCGAAGGACCTGCTTCTGGCCGCGAGCTACAACCAACACTCCGGCGCAACATCGCGACATGCATTCTCAGTTCCCCCTACGCGCCCTTCCCGGCGAACATGGCCTTCATACGCGAGCCAAAACTTGGCTCCTGTAACCCCCGCGCCAGGCGGGCTCGATGGCCGTAATACAGCATCCCCAACCCGGTCGCGAACTCCGGTTCGGCCAGGAACGACGGCATCTTCGCCATCGGCATCGGCCAGGCCAGACGCGCCGCTTTCCGCAGCACCGATTCCGCCACGTCCAGGATTCCGGGAAGCCGCGAGGCCCCGCCGCTCAGCACGAATCCCGCGATGCAGTGCTCCAGAACGCCGGCGTGGCGCAGGTTCTCGCGCAGCAACTCGAAAAGCTCGCGGGCGCGCGGCTCCAGAATCTCGCCCGCCATGCGCTGTGGCATCATACGCGAAGGCCGGTCTCCCACCGACGGCACCTCGACTTCGTTACCCTCGGGGATCAGCGTCGGCACTGCGTTGCCAAAATGTTTCTTAAGCGTCTCGGCATCCGCCAGCCCGGTGCACATGCCGACCGAAAGATCGCTGGTAAAGTGGTCGCCGCCGATGGGGATGACTGCCGTATGCGCGACCGCCCCCTGCTGGAAGACGATCAGATCGCACGATCCGGCCCCCAGATCGACCAGGCAGACGCCCAGTTCGCGTTCGTCCGCCCGCAACACGGAATCGGCGCAAGCCAGCGGCTCAAAGACGGTATCGTCCACGTGCACCCCGGCCCGATTCACCGCCGACACCAGGTTTTGCGTAGCGCTCGAAGAAGCGGTCACAATGTGCACGCGAACTTCGAGACGCGTGGCCATCATGCCCATCGGGTCCTGTACGCCCGGCTGATCGTCGAGGATGAATTCCTGCGGCAGCAGGTGCAGAATTTCACGATCCGCGGGCAAGGGCACGGTGCGGGCCTTGTCCACGGCCTGGCGGATTTCGTCGCGGCCGATTTCGCGCGACCGCGCGCCGAACGTGATGCCGCCATGACTGTTCATTCCCCGGATATGGGCGCCGGCAATCCCCACCGCCGCATGTTCGATCGGAATGCCGGCCACGTCTTCCGCGTGTTCCACCGCTTTTTGAATGCTGCTGACGGCTTTGTCGAGTTCGGTAATCACGCCCTTGCGCAGGCCTCGCGATTCGCTGATGCCGTGCCCGCGATAACGCAGCCCGTGCTCGCTCACTTCGGCCACCAGCACGGAAGTCTTGGCGCTGCCTACATCAATCGCGGTGATGAAGTTGGGCTCGTGGCTCGCCATAAGAATGCTGGCCGCTAATTCTGCGGAGTCTCCTTCGGTATTCCGGCGCTCGGTTTCTTCTGTCCTGTGCTGACAACGGGTGGCGGCGGGGAAGCAGCCGGATGCTGGGCCACGGGTTTCTTGGCGGCAGCAACCGGGGCCGCGTTTCCAGCCGGCTTCAGCGCAGCTTGATTCACGGGCGCGGATTTGACGGGCGCTGGCTTTAGTGCCGCGGGCGGCGCGACCAGCGCCTGCCTTGCCGGAGCATGGTGAACCGATTTGGCCGCGGCCTTCGGCCTCGGCTTGGTGTCCTTCTTCGCCAGGGCCGGTGGGACCGGACGGTTCACATATTTCTCGTAGTTCACGATCGCCGCTGGTTTCACTCCCGCGGCCATCGCCGCTTTGGCCGCGGCCGGCGTCAAGGCAGGCTGCCGGGCCATCCCTTGCAGGTCGGGGTTTACGATGATCTGGCCGTCGTAACGCAAGTCCACGGATTCGAGCTTGTCGAACTGCTGCCGCCACTGTTGCACGTGGGCTACGTAGGTCTTGTAGCGCTGCAGATAATTTCCCGACCCCAGGTGCACCAGTACCTCGCCGTTGGCATCGGAGGCCAGGACTTTCACATCCTCGGGGTCGCTGAGATCCACCTCGCTGAGTTCCTGCGAATAATGCGCGCCGCTCGAATCGAGTTCACGGACCAGCGCGTTGTAATTCTTCATCCGCGCCGCGCGCGTGGAAAGCGGCTCGCCGGCATTCATGCCCGCGATCACGGCGAACGAATACTTGCGCTTGCTGCCTGGAGCAAGTTCCATCAGCGTGCCGCCAGCGTCAATCAGGGCGATGTGCGAGCCGATGCGGGCAAAGGCAACCGGCGTTCGTTCGTGAATCTCGATACGGAGGCGATTGGGCACAAAGCGCATCACACTCGCCGATTCCACCCAGGGAATCTGCTCCAGTTGCTGTTTGCGCTGTGCCAGGGGAACGAAAAAAATGTTGCGGCCAATGTCTCCGCCCACGACTTCCATGATTTGCGCGTGGGCGACGTGCTCGGCGCCGGCGACTTCAATCTGATCGCTGGAATTAATGCGAAAACGCCAGGAGTGCTTGCCGTAGCGGTAGAGGCCCAACCCGGCGGCTCCGAGAATGGCAAGAATTACGAGCGCCAGGGCAGCCCATAGCAACCGGGTGGCAGTTTTTTTAGGAAGGGACCCGCGCCGGACCGAGACGCGCTTCTGTCCGCGCAG
>Ga0075017_100001845_pt1 | contig 13094 bp, 9 predicted proteins | sample AleBraG_ABR_2012_FD_71475 | JGI IMG/M metagenome (GOLD analysis project Ga0075017, IMG submission 71475) | Freshwater sediment microbial communities in response to fracking from Pennsylvania, USA - Alex Branch Run_MetaG_ABR_2012 | ecosystem: Environmental > Aquatic > Freshwater > Creek >... | reverse complement strand
CGCTGCCGTCCCAGACAATGTGAAAGGGGAAGAGCGTCCAATACTGATCGTTGATGAAACCCGGCTCGATTTCGTTCTTTACATTGTCCGGCTGGCTGCCGAGCTGATTGCTGTTGTAGGTGACTTTCACTGGCTTGCCCGATTTATCTTTCCCTTCGAAGGTGACCATGCCGGTCTTGGGCTCCCAAGTCCACGTACGGGCCAGTTTGAACAGTCCGGTGATTTCGCCGTTCCAGGTATAGCGGATCGCCTCAACTTGACCCCACGAATCAACGCCATAGGTCTTGGCAATCTGTTCGGCGACGGGAGGGCGCGCCTGCGCCCAGGAGGTTGCTGCGAGGACCAAAAGCATGCTGAAAGCCAAAATGCGGATCACTTCGAGTCGGCTCAAATTTGTCATGGAAGTCCCTCCTCGGTGAATTGAACGGATGCTGGCTAGGATGACGGCAGAATGCTTCTGGATACAGAAATTGTGTCGACGCAGTGCGGTAAGCTCTACGCCAGCGGGTAAAGCGTGCTCAGGCTCGTCTCACCCCGCGCAACCCGATAATTGCTCCCACCGCAGCCACACATCCGTATTCCACCAGCATGACCCAGCCGGGAAGCGCGCCCCACGGACGGCCAAGTGTGCGGAAGTGCCACATGATGTAAGTGGGGATAATGCTCACAGTCCAGACGATCATCAGGAGCGTCGAGGCCGACGTCAGAAATGGCAGCAGCCAGAGAAGATACCATGGGAATACGGCGGGAGCGCACAAAAGAGATGCTGCCATGGGCCAGGCAAACATGGGCCACGCAAAGGCGTCCGCTCGCTTTGCTCGCTGGACCGCCGAGGCGGCTGTCCCCACATAAGCAGATGTCCCCACACGAGTTGTGGGACTCCTTCTCAGCCAGACCGCTGTGAGTAAGCCGACGAGCATTGCCAGCCCAACCAGCAACTGCGGAGGAGCCACGTGAGCGAGCGCTGCAAACACCGGACCATTAAAGCGGAAATTCTGCACGTACGTGCCAAGCGAGCCGGTCGGAATGCGACCGTGATTGAGAAACGGCACGTACAAGAGTGCGACTATGGCGGCCGCCAGCGCAGCGTCGCGAACGCGAACCCGCTTCCAGTAAAGGGGCAACAGTACGATTGGGAGGAATTTCACTGCCACCGCCAGCCCAAGCGCGACGGCTGCAGTCGTCCGCCATCGTCGCACAAGCGCAGCGGCCGACACTACCAACAATAGGGCGCCGACAATGTCAATGTGACCGTTTCCCGCCACCTCAATCGCCAATAATGGATTCCAGGCGAAGGCCAGAACCAGGTGCGCCCCCTGCCCGCTAGTTCGCGACAGATCAAGCAAGACGAGAGCAATTCCGAAATCGCAGATCACAAACGCCACTTTCATGGCGAAAACAGATTCGTGAATGGCGGTTACGGCGCGAAAGAATAGCTGCGCGCCTGGTGGATAGGGGCTCGGGAGATCGGGATTGTTCAGGTTGCGGGTTTCCGGAGTATGCAGCCCCTGAACGGCAGGATCGCTGGGAACGACAAGGTAGGGGTTATAGCCGAGCCTCTGCAGGCGGCCATCCCAGACATAGCGATGAATATCATCATCGTTGTTGCCGTCCGCGGGCAGCCGAAGAAACTCAATGTGCCACACCGCAGCCAGGACGAGCCCGATGACGACTATGCGCCGGGCCACGCGCGGGTCAAATCTTGGGATAGCGAACAACTCACGGATCGCTAACAGGTACACGATGCACGCAAGCGTCAAAGCGGCCATGAATGGCGGTCCGCCTCTATCACCGAAGTTGCGTGAGCAGACCGTTAGCGCCACGCACAACGTGGCGCCGAGCAGGTACACTCTCCACTCGGGGGGGATCTCCACCGGGGTGATCTTCACAAGTCTTCCGTGCTCGTTCGAGATCCCGTCCGAGAGCCCGCCTGAGATTTTCCCGCCGCAAGCTCCCACTCTTTCAGCCACGCCGCCGTGCTGGGCGCCTTTGCCGGAGCCTCCCGCAACTCTTGCGCCAACCGAGTCAGGTCGTCTACTACATCAATATCGTAAAAAGGCGCCGCGAAACCTACGGAAAACTCCAGAGCTCGTGCGCGCGACAGGAGTCTCTCGAGCGCGCTGCTGGTGCCCATTCCGTCGCTGGCGAAGAGCGTAGGATGAAAAGCCTTTGCTCCGACGAGATAGTAGCCTCCGTCGTGAGTTGGTCCGACGACTATGTCATGCGCGGCCAGTGTTTCGAACGCGTCTTCGAGAACAGAACGCGGCAGGTGCGGGCTGTCGCTGTTGAACGCGATGATGCGTCGTTGATGACCTTCTGCGAAGTGCGCAAACACCGAAGTGAGGCCTGCAACAAGACCTACACCTTTCTGTGCAACTACGCTCACGTCGTTGTCCGCCAACTGCGCCAGCTCGTTTACGTCCGAGTCCGGGCACATGATGGCAACTTCCACATCGCCCGATGACAATGACAAGGACCCCGCCAGTGCCAGCGTATCGTCCAGAAGACAGCGATAGAAAGCGGTGACAGCGGTAGGAGAAAGGCTGGGAGCCAACCGGGTCTTGACCGCACCTGGCCTCGGTGCTTTCGCCATGATGACCAGCACACGGTTACTACTTGACGAACGCACTACGGCCTCGCTTAAAGAGTCCATAAAATTCACGTGGAGCTACGCTGGCCGTGGGGTCCTATTTCTTCGGCGTCGGAAATAATACCGCACGATTAAGCTGAGTATGAACCAGCCTGCGCCGAGGGTGCCCGTCAGCGTACCGCTGATCTTCGATTTCCCGATACGCGGGTGATAGCTCACGGGGACTTCCACCACGCGGAAGCCAGCCAGAGCGCCTTTGAGGATCATCTCAACGGCCCAGCCATAGGTGGTCTCTTCGAGGGCCAGCGCGCGCAGCACATCTGCGCGGCCGGCGCGGAACGGGCCGAGATCAGTGATTCTAAGTCCATAGAGAAGCCTGATCAGGCTGGCGGCGAGACGATTGCCGAATGCCTGATGCCAAGGCAACGCTCCAGCAGAAGGCTGCCCTTGAAGGCGGGAACCGAGCGTGATGTCAGCGCGCCCCTCAATGATCGGAGCCAGTAGAATCGGCAGTTCGGCCGGCCGGTCGCTGTAGTCGCCGTCGAGGAACACGACCACATCAGGGGAACTTGCCATCGCCATCCCCGTAAGGCACGCTCGACCATAACCGCGGCGCGGTTCCTGGACGACGCGGGCTCCCATTCGTGCCGCGATCTCGGGTGTCCCGTCCGTCGAGTTGCTGTCGACAACGATGACCTCGGTCGTGAGATCGGACGGAAGATCCGCCAGAACGCGCGCAATCGCCTGCGCTTCATTATGGGTGGGGATGATGACGGACACTCGCACGTGATTCTGTTCCAATCACCACCACAGCGAAGATGGCCACCGTTTCGCCAGCCACGCGTCGACGCCCCAGGTTCGGCCCGCTTGCCCCACCGAGAGCGCAAGCGATCCGACTACCGGAACCAGCAGTTCCCAGATCCAAGCAGTGCCCCACTCCGAGACCCAGAGGCTGGCCAGGAACCCGAACGCCACAAAAGCCACTGGGCGTGTCAGCAGACCGATGACCAACAGGACTCCGAGTGAGATCTCCGTCAAGCCTTGCATGGGAGCCGCCATCGCGGCGTGGCTTGCCATGAATCCCATGACGGCTTTCCAGGCGGCCGGCGCATGATCGTGCTGGATGTAGTAGTTGATCAGGCCCGCATAGCCCGCGGGGCGGTAGAGGCCTTTCCCCAAGTTTTCGAAGAACACCGACACAAACATCGCGCCGATGATTAACCGCACCATTACCAGAGCGCATGCTGCGTGCGGTTGGTTCGCCACCCTGGTCAACTCGTTTCTCAGTGGGGTTGCGTTCGTCGCCATTGTGAACCTCGCGATCCAATGGATGCTACACCAGATCACAAATATTCGACAGGAGTCACTTTTTCTTTCGAGCAGTTATGGGTATTGCCTATCGCTTAAGTGCCGGGTCTTTGCGGCATGATAGCTCGCGCGGCGGCTGATGGTAAAATCTCGCTCTATGCCGCCGATGCCGTTCCATTCACCGCCACATCGGTTTCGCATGCACCGCCTCACTCTCATCGCGGACCAATTCCACCCCCTAAAATCGATCGCTCAATTACACAGGAGTGTCTCCATGAGGCTGCGAGTTCTCTCATTGTTACTGCTGCTCTTTTTCCCGGCGTCTCTGTTGGCGGCCGAAGCCGCTTCGCATGCCGAGAAGTTCAGCGCGCCCCGCCGCACCTTTCGCTTCACGTACACCTTCACCGTGAAGGAGATTCCCTCCGGAACGAAGCGAGTGCGCGTGTGGGTTCCGGTGCCGCAGACTGACCAGCATCAGACTGTGCGCGTTCTGGCCGTCAAGGCTCCGACCAAAACGCAGATGATGCGTGACCCCGAGTACGGCAATCGAATGATGTATGCCGCGATGCAGAATCCCGCTTCGGGCAAAGCAAAGTTCACTCTCCAGTACGAGGTCACGCGACGGGAATACGCGCGCGGCGATTACGCGCAACTTGAAGGCAAGAACAAAGACCAGAAGCCCAGCGTCGTGTCCGTGTCGATGAACCGGTTGGTCGCCCCTGACAGCCTGATTCCTACGGATGGCAAGATCAAGGCGCTGGCCATCGACGTAACCGGATCGCAGAGCGGTACGATCGCGAAAGCCAAGGCCGCCTATGACTACCTCTTCACGAATGTGCGCTATGACAAGACGGGCTCCGGCTGGGGACGCGGTGATGCGGTGTGGGCCTGCGACGCCAAGCACGGCAACTGCACGGACTTTCATTCTCCGTTCATCGGTATGCTGCGGGCTGACGGGATTCCTGCGCGCTTCGACATCGGCTTCCCTTTGCCCGAGAACAAGGACAAAGGAGAGATCGCCGGTTATCACTGCTGGGCCGAATTCTATGCGACGAAAACTGGCTGGATCCCCGTAGACATTTCGGAGGCGTGGAAAGCGAAGCAGAAGGAAGATTATTTCTTCGGCAGCGTTGACGCCAACCGCGTGCAGTTCTCCACGGGCCGCGACATCATGCTCTCTCCCAAGCAGGATGGTCCAGCGCTGAACTACTTCGTCTATCCCTATGTCGAGGTCGACGGTCAGCCGTACGAAAAGCTCGACAAGCAGTTCAGCTTTGAGGAAGTAAAATCTTCGAAGTAAAGGCGCCAGTCGACGTGTCCAGGGGATTGCTCCGGTGGAAATACGACTTCGACAAGTCTAGCGATGAGGGCGGACCTGTTCCACCGGCACAACTCCCTTTCCCTCTAGCACACCGTAGAACTGGTCGGCCGCCAAATCTCTGACGACGTCGGTGACGCCCGATGGCCAGCGCACTTCGAGGCTGTCAATCTTGGCGCCCGCGCCAAGGCCAAAGTGGACGCGAAGATCGTGCTGTGAGAGATAGCTGCCACCGCTGTGGATTTCTTCGGTTTGAGTCATTCCTGCGGCCACAACCTTCAACCTCGCCCCGATGGCTAAGCGGTTGCTCTTGGTCCCGGCGAGTTCGAAACTGACCCAGTGCTGGCCCGGGATGCCACGGTTGGCCAGGATCATAGGAGCGCCCTCAAGATTCTCAAGCACCACATCCATGTGGCCATCGTTGAAAAAATCGCCCACTGCGAGGCCGCGAGAAACCTGGCGCTGCTGGACCGCCGGGCCGGCCTGGTCGCTGGCATCGCAGAAGGTTCCGTCCCTTTGGTTCATCTGAATTAACTTTGGTTCACGGTACCCGGCCCCGCCTCCTGCGGGCAACGCATCTACCTGCGGATACACGTGGCCTGTCGCCGTGATCAGATCGAGCCAGCCATCGTTATCCAGATCCACGAAAGCATCTCCCCACTTGACCCACGGCATCGAAGGCAAGCCAACACCGGATTTATAGCCAACGTCTTCAAACTCCCACTTTCCATCGTTGCGGTAGAGCGGAGTGTAGTCGTCCGAGAAGTCCGTCACGAACAAAGCGGGAAGACCGGTGTGCTGGTAGTCGCCGACAGCAATGCCCATGTGGGCCTGTTCCATTCCGTCTTCGCTCAGGGCGGTACCCGAATCCAGACCGATTTCCTTGAACTTTCCGTTGCCCTCGTTGCGATAGAGAAAGTTGGGAGTGGAATCGTTGGCCACGAAAATGTCGGGCCGCCCGGTGTTGTTGAAATCAGCCCAGATCACGGCTAAACCGTAATAGCCGCTGGGATCGTCGACTCCGGCGCTTTTGGAAACGTTGGTGAAGGTGCCATCGCCATTGTTATGAAATAACGAGTCTCCGGCCCCTTTCAGTCCTCGCGGGCCGCACTGTACATCGACTCCCTTGTACTTGCAGGTGGGGCCACTGCCGAATGGGGGAGGATTGGCCATTTGGAAATCGACGTAATTGGCGACCATGAGATCGACGAAGCCGTCGCCATCGTAGTCTCCAAACGCCGCGCCGGTAGACCATCGGCCATCGGCCACGCCGGCTTTGGCGGTGACGTCGGTGAAGGTGCCGTCGCCGTTGTTGCGGTACAGAACATTTCCGCCCAGGCAAGTGATGTAAATGTCCGGCCAGCCGTCGTTGTTGAAATCGCCCACCGCCCCGCCCATGGCCCAGCACGGCGTGGCGACCCGCGCCTTGTCAGTCACATCGGTGAATGTGCCATCGTGATTGTTGTGGTAAAGCGAGCCCCTCGCCTTTTTGCCCTTCAGCGCCATGTCCAGTGTGGGGGCGTTCGTGAAATAGATGTCGAGCCAGCCGTCGCGATCATAGTCGAGCAAGAGCACTCCGCCGCTCATGGACTCGGGGATGTATTTGGCTTGCGGGCTGGCAGTGTGTTGAAACTGGATACCGGCTTTTGCGGTGATGTCCTCCAATTGAGGGATAGCACGCCCTTGACACTTCATCACCTTAACCCCGGATGGGGGCGCAGGGCCCTGAGCAATGCCTTGAGATCGCACCGGGGGTGGGGCCAGTAGGCTGGCGAGCACGAATGCCCATCCGGCGTGAACTGAGGCCATTACTTCACCTCAAAGTTGTAGGACCCGGAACCGATCTGAACTACGTACGATTCGTTTTCTGGTTGCGCCTCAACCGCTGATCCATCCTGGGTGATATGCGCCCCCGCGATTGCAGGCAAGACAACCTTAGCCGAGGTGTTTGCAGGAATCGTGACTTTCAGAGAGAACGGGCCCGCGGGAGTGCCCGTCCAATCGCTGACGATCTTGCCGTAGACCGAGTCGTATTCGGCGCGGGCTGAGGTCATGCGGGAGTCGAGATGGGGATGGATGACGATCTCCTTGAAGCCGGGCGAGTCGAGCGTGGTGTCGATTCCGGCGGCGTAGCGATAGACCCAGGCGATTACCGATCCGAAGGCATAGTGGTTGTAGGAGTTCATGGACGGATCGCCCGTGTCGCCGTTCCAGCGTTCCCACCAAGTCGTTGCGCCCTTCGAAAGCATGTAGCCCCATGAAGGATAAGTGTCGTTGAGCAGGAGACGGTAGGCGACGTCGGTGCGTCCGTGATCGGCGAGAGTAAAGAGCAGGAAAGGCGTGCCCAGGAATCCGGTGGACAGATGCCACTGGCGCGACTCGATGTCTTTGACGAGCCTGTCGACTAATGCGGGTTCGAGCGACGGGGGAGCCATCTTGGTGTAGAGGGCGACGACGTAAGAGGTCTGGGTTCCGGTGCCAACCTGTCCGTCTGGCTTGATGTAAGCCCTCTGGAATGCGGCACGAATGTTCTGCACGAGATCGTCGTAGCGTTTGGCGTCGGCGTCTTTGCCGGCGGCGTGCGCCATCTGCGACATCATGTGGGCGATCAGAGCCCAGTATGCAGTGGCGAGCAGATCTTTGTCCGTGTGTTCGTCGGGGGCAAGCCAGTCGGCGTAGTTGGGGCCAACGCCCTTTTTACGGATGAAGTCGGGGTTGCGAGTTTGGATGAATTCCATCCAGCGCTGCATGGCGTCCCAGTTTTGTTCGATGATGGCTTGGTTTCCGTATTGCACCCAGGTGGTCCATGGGACAACTACTCCAGCATCGCCCCAGCCGGGGGCGCCGACTTCCGCGTCCCCGCCGGTCAGGGTGTTGGGGGATACGTTGGTGAAGGCTCCGGCGCTGGTTTGGGCGTCGGTGATGTCCTGGATGAACTTCTGGGAGAAGGCGCTGATGTCGAAGTTGTAGGCTCCGGTGCGCCAAAAGACTTCGGCGTCGCCCATCCAGCCGAGGCGTTCGTCGCGTTGCGGACAATCGGTGGGGATGCTGAGGAAATTGCCGCGTTGACCCCAGATTCCGATGCTCCACATGTGGTTGACGAGGTCGCTGGAAGTGGTGAGCTTGGCGACTGGTTCGCCGCTCACGCTGCTGACAACATTTCCTTGGAGAGCCTCCAGGGCGGGCGTTCCGGGATAGCCCGTGACCTCAACGTAGCGGAACCCGTGGAAGGTGAAGTGCGGCGCGAAGGTTTCTTCGTCGCCGCCGCGGAGAATGTAGACGTCGGTGGCGTCGGCGTTGCGGAGATTTGCGGTGTAGATGGTTCCGTCGGGATTCAGGATCTCGGCAAAACGCAGGCGGACCCTGGCGCCGGCTGGGCCTTTTACTTTCAGGGTTACCCATCCGACCATGTTCTGGCCCATGTCGAAGACGTACGCTCCGTTGGCGAGGGGCGTGACCTGCTTGGGATCGAGGGTTGCGATGACGCGGGCAGGAGCGGTGATCTGGCTGGAAACGGCGAGGGACGGGGCATCCCAGACAACGGCAGGATTCCAGCGGGAGTCATCGAAGGCGGCCTGGTCCCATCCCGGCTGCTCTAAGCGAGAGTCGTACTCTTCTCCGCCGTAAATCTCAGACACAACGATGGGCGATGCCGCCGCCTTCCAGGAGTCATCGGTGACGACTGTCTCGTGGGTGCCGTCGGCAAAATCAAGTTCGAGTTGGGCGCGGAAGCGATCGGGAGGGGAGAAAAAATGCGTTCCATCCCAGGTGAGCGGGCTGCCATACCAGCCGTTGCCGAGCAGGGCGCTGAGGGCGTTGTTGCCGTTTACCAGCAAGTTGGTTACATCGTATGTCTGATACAGGACGCGCTTGTGATATTCGGTAAGGTCGGGAGTGAGGACATCGGCGCCGACGCGGGTGCCGTTCAGAAAAACGCGGTAGCTGCCCAGCGCGGTCACGTAGAGGCGCGCGCTGGCCACGCTCCTGGAGAGCGTCAAGGTGCGACGCAGGCAGGCGGCGGGTTGGGTTAGCGGGCCGGAATCGCCGAGCCGAGAGTCGGTCAAATCGCCGACGACTTGCGCGGGCTGCCAGTGCGGCTTTTTTTCTGGAGCGGCCTCCCACTTTTCAGTTGTCGGAATGCGGATCACGGACCCGTTGTTGAGCGTGATCTTGATCAACGCTGCCAATGCCGCTTTGGAAGTCTTGTCTTTGGCGTGCGGGCCCCACCTTGGGATCTCGGGGGCGGTGAGATGGATCTCGATGGAATTGTTACCGACAACGAGTTGGTCGGTGATGTCGCGGCGGTCGAACGCATCCCATTCTCTCTTGTGGCCCACTTCGTGACCATTCACAATGGCGGTGACGGTGCCGCGAACCGCGAGCAGCAGGGCGCCATCTCGTGGCTTCTTCGCAAGGGGCACACTCACGCGGAATATGGCGGGTGTCTTCGGAACTTCGGCCAGAGCGTGGTGGCCCTTGAGCCAAAGCCAGCGGATTCCCTCGCGATCGAGCTGATCTTCAGGGTTTTTCCAGGCAATCCACTTTGCCTTCCAGTCGTCGGGGTGCAGAAGGCCCATCTCCCACCAGGCGGACTCCGCCGACTCGGAAGTTTGTGCGGTTGCATCCCAGACGCGAACCTTCCAGTGGTACCGGTGTCGGGATTCCAGCGGAGAACCTGAGTAAGGGATGCCCAGTGAATTGGACGACGCTATCTTGCCGCTATCCCAAACGTCGGCGTTGCCGGAGTTCAAGCGCTCCGGAGTGGTGGCCACCAGAATCTCGTAGGCGGTTTGTTTCCAGTTGCGCTCGGAATTGTCGCTCTGCCACGACAGGCGGGGTATGGGCTGGTCGATGCCGAGAGGGTTTGCCAGATATTCGCAGCGAAGATGCACGGGAGCAGCGGAAGCGACGGCAGTCAGGACGGCAAGCAGTATGAGTGGGGGAAATAGTTCGGTTCTCATCACGATGGTGTCTCCGGCAACTAGGAGGTTTTGCGCAACCTCGACGGCGCGATGGTTGCACCGGGCGAGCATAGGTGTCAACCGGAGGGTTTCGCATGTGAAGCACCCGACCGACCACGCAGTCGAGCTTCGCTTGACGGACGGCCGAGGGCGGCCGGTCCCCACATGGGTGTTTCTGGTGACCCTGACGGGGTAAGATTGTAAGCTTCATTGCCGAGAGAGGTTCCCGAATGGACGCAGGCAACAGTGAAATAATATTCAATGCCCTTGAGACGTTCCGGATTGAGCTCCCGTCGTGGGGATTCGCCAACACCGGTACTCGTTTCGGAAAGTTCGTTCAGGCGGCCGCGGCCACCACTAACGAGGAGAAGTTCAGTGATGCGGGGCAGGTGCACTTGCTTACGGGAGTTTGCCCGACGGTAGCTTTGCATGTGTTGTGGGACTGCCCGGAAGGGATTCAGAGCACGGACGACATTAAGAGATTTGCGGGTCGATATGGAGTTCTGCCGGGGTCGATCAATCCTAATCTTTTTCAGGATCAGGAATATAAATACGGATCGTTCGGCAATCCTGACAAAGAAGTGCGTCAGCGCTCCTTGCAACACACCAAAGACAGCATCGAGATTGCGCGGCGCCTGCACAGCAGGGATCTCTCCATGTGGTTTGCAGATGGATCGAATTATCCGGGGACGGCGAACATCCGCCAACGGAAGGAATGGTTCAAGGAGTGTCTCAAGGCCGCGCATAACGAGTTGTCCCCCGAGCAACGCATGCTGGTCGAGTACAAACCGTTTGAGCCGGCGTTTTATCACACGGACATCGCGGACTGGGGTATGGCGCTCCTTCTGGCGCGGGCGGCGGGCCCGCAGGCCAAGGTCCTGGTCGACACCGGACATCACTATGCGGCACAGAACATCGAACAGATCGTGGCCTGGCTTCTGTCGGAGGACATGCTTGGGGGTTTCCACTTCAATGATCGTCGGTACGCGGACGACGATTTGACGATCGGCTCGATTGACCCGTACCAGGTATTTCGCATCTTCCACGAGATTCGCTATTTCGAATGGGAAACCGGCAAGACAGCGGACATCGCGTACATGGTGGATCAAAGCCACAATCTGAAAGGGAAGATCGAGGCGATGATTCAGACGGTAACGATGGCGCAGCAGCTTTTTGTAAAGGCAGCGCTGGTTGATGAAAGGGAACTGGCGACCGCGCAGAAGAACTGCGATCTCGTGCGGGCGGAGTCGTTGCTGCAGGATGTCTTCGCGACCGATGTTCGGCCGGCGATCCAAGCCTGGCGAAAGACCAAGGGTCTGCCCCAGGACCCGATGGAGGCCTTCCGCCAGAGCGGATATCTGGAACGCATTACCAAAGAGCGCGCGGCGCGGAATTCACGAAACGTTTCTTCCTATGCCTAAGAGTGGTGCGAAGCCTTATCTGGCTTTTGATTTCGGCGGAGAGAGTGGGCGCGCGGTGCTGGCGCACCTGCAGTCGGGCATTCTCACGACGGAAGAGGTGCGCCGATTTCCGAATGAGCCTGTCGAATACGGCGGATCGCTGCACTGGGATGTGGCAAGACTGTGGCTCGAGGTTAGGAAGGCTCTGGCGGGTTTGGAAGAAGTTGAATTGGCGGGTATCGGTGTTGACGCATGGGGTGTGGACTATGCGTTGCTGGGGGAGCGCGGAGAGTTGCTGGAGAATCCGTACCATCACCGTGATCGGCGAACCGAAGGTGTGATGGAGGAAGTTTTCAGGAAAGTTCCGCGAGAGGAAATCTACCGGGAGACTGGCATCCAGTTCATGCCGATCAACACTCTCTATCAGTTGTTCGCGGAACGGCGGGATAGCCCCAAGGTTGTTGGTGCGGCGAAGCACCTGGTCACAATCCCGGATCTGTTTAATTACTGGCTGACGGGGAATGCGGTTTGCGAATTCACGAACGCAACGACGACGCAGATGGTTGATCCGGTGAAGCGCACATGGGCCACCGGCCTGATGCAGCGCCTGGAACTCCCCGCGGAATTGCCGGCGCCGATTGTTGAGCCCGGTTCGATCGTGGGGACGCTCTTGCCCGGCATCGCGCGAGGTTCTTCTCTTGCGGGGACCGCAGTGATTGCTCCCGCGTGTCACGATACGGGCTCGGCGGTGGCTGCAATCGCGGCACGCGAGGGTACGGCGTTCCTCAGCTCTGGAACCTGGTCGCTGGTGGGCACCGAACTGGATTCGCCGGTCATCACATCCGATGCGTTGCGATTGAACTTCACGAATGAAGGCGGGGTCAACGGGACCACTCGACTGCTCAAGAACGTGATGGGGCTATGGATGCTGCAATGCTGCCGGAAGTCCTGGACCGCACACGGAAGTTCTTACGACTATAGGGACTTGATGGAACTGGCGGCGCGGGAGACTTCATTCCGTCACCTGGTCGATCCCGATGATGGGTCTTTCTTGCGGCCGCCCGACATGCCAACCGCGATCAACGATTTTTGCAGCAGGACTCACCAACCCAGCCCGCAAGAGCCGGGCGCTTACGTGCGGACGATTCTGGAGAGCCTTGCATTCAAGTACCGGCTGGTTCTGCGGAATCTTGAGCAAGTGAGTGGAAAGCGAATGGAACAGATTCGGATTGTCGGTGGAGGATCGAAAAACCGCTTGCTGAACCAACTCACGGCTGACGCGACAGGAAGGCGAGTCTTGGCGGGTCCGGCCGAAGCTACTGCACTGGGGAACGTGGCGATCCAGATTCTTGCTACGGGAGCCGCCACCTCGCTGCAGGAAGTGCGTGCCATGGTGGATCGCTCGTTTCCGACTGAGATCTTCGAACCGCTGGAGACGGACAAGTGGGACCAGCACGCGGAACGCTTCGAACAATATTGCGGGAGCATCTATGCCTGAAATCAAAGAGACAGTTCAT
>Ga0075017_100001844_pt1 | contig 13102 bp, 10 predicted proteins | sample AleBraG_ABR_2012_FD_71475 | JGI IMG/M metagenome (GOLD analysis project Ga0075017, IMG submission 71475) | Freshwater sediment microbial communities in response to fracking from Pennsylvania, USA - Alex Branch Run_MetaG_ABR_2012 | ecosystem: Environmental > Aquatic > Freshwater > Creek >... | reverse complement strand
GGACTGGATCATCCCAGCCTGCGGTACTTCATTGGCGATGTTCGAGACCCAGCACGGTTGGAGCGGGCGTTCGCCGGGGTGACGATCGTGATACACGCGGCCGCGCTCAAGCAAGTGCCGGCGTGCGAATACAACCCGTTTGAAGCCATTCAGACCAATATCATGGGCGGGCGCAACGTGATTGACGCCGCCATCAACCAGGGCGTGCGGCGCGTTCTGGCGCTGAGCACCGACAAGGCGGTGAACCCCATCAACCTGTACGGCGCGACCAAGCTGTGCGCCGAGAAAATGTTTGTGCAAGCGAACGCCTACGCAGGGGCGCAGGACTCGCGGTTCAGTTGTGCGCGCTACGGGAATGTTGTGGGAAGCCGGGGGAGCGTGATCCCGGTGTTTATGGAACAGCGCCGGCGGGGCCGCATCACGCTGACCGATCCGCGGATGACGCGATTCTGGCTCACGCTGGAACAGGGCGTGCGGTTCGTGGTGAGTTGCATCGAGCAGATGCATGGGGGAGAGATTTTCGTTCCCAAGATTCCCAGCATGCGAATGGTGGATCTGGCGGAGACGATCGCGCCGGGATGCGAGATTGAGACTATCGGAATTCGGCCAGGAGAGAAGTTGCACGAGGTTCTGGTTTCGGAGGATGAGGCGCGGAATACGCTGGAGGTGGAAGATCGCTACATTATTCAGCCTTCGCATCCGTGGTGGCGTCGGGAAAACTGGGTGAACGCGCGGCCTCTGCCGGAGGGATTCCGGTACGCCAGCGACAACAATGAACACTGGCTCACGAACCGCGAATTGCAGGAACTGATCTCGGGGGCCGAGCCCGAGGAACAGCCGGTTGCTGCGCGGATTCCAGCTTAGGTTCGTCACTGTGAGATCGTCATCATGAGGTCGCCATCAGAGGATCGCCAGCATGAGGCCATATCGGTTAGCCCGCAGGCTCTGGCCTTCCAATCTCTGGCTTTCAATGGGGGATCGCCCGTGCGCGCGAGTTTTCTCCCTTATGGGCGTCAGAGTGTCGACGAGACGGACATTCAGGCGGTGGTCGATGTCCTGCGTTCGGATTGGTTGACGACCGGGCCGAAGGTTGGCGAGTTTGAAGAGGCTTTTGCCACCCGCGTGGGGGCGGCGCATGCGGTGAGTTTCAGTTCGGGCACCGCTGCGCTGCACGCAGCCGCCTTTGCGGCCGGACTCAAGTCCGGCGATGAAGCTGTCACTACCCCTCTGACATTCGCCGCGACGGCGAATTGCGTTTTGTATCAGGGAGCGACGCCGGTGTTCGCGGACGTCAGCGCGGACACGCTTAACCTCGATCCGGAACTAATCGCGAAGAAAGTTTCCTCGAACACGCGTGCGATACTGCCGGTGGACTACTCCGGGCATCCAGCCGATCTGGCGCCGATCATAGAGATCGCGCGGCGACATGGTCTGATTGTGATTGAAGACGCCTGCCACGCTCTCGGCGCGGAATACGGGGGCAGGCGTGTGGGCAGCATCGCCGACATGACGGTGTTCAGCTTTCATCCGGTGAAACACATCACGACCGGAGAGGGCGGAATGGTCACCACGAGCGATGCGAAATTTGCCGAGACTTTGCGGCGCTTCCGCAACCACGGAATTTCGAGCGATGCCCGGCAGAGGCAGAGCGCGGGGCAGTGGCACTACGAGATGGTGCTGCTCGGGTTCAACTACCGTCTGCCGGACATCGTGTGCGCGCTCGGGCTGCAACAGCTGACGAAGCTTGATGCGAATCTGGCGCGGCGGCGGGAAATTGCGGCGATCTATACGGCTGCGTTCCGTGAGATTCCCGGCGTAATCACGCCTTCCGTGCGGGGCGACGTGAATCCAGCGTGGCACCTGTATCCGATTCGCCTAGATCTTGAGAAACTGACCGCGGACCGCGCCCAAGTCTTCCGCGCCCTGCGGGCGGAAAACATCGGTGTGAACGTGCATTACATTCCGGTGCACCTGCATCCCTATTACCGCGAGCGGTTCGGGTTTCAAGGCGGAGAGTTTCCCTTGGCCGAAGACGCATACGCGCGCTTGATCAGTCTGCCGATGTTTCATGCGATGACGGGTCAGGATGTGCAGGATGTGATCGCAGCGGTCACCAAAGTTCTCTCAAGCTATTTGCGATGAGCTCGAAAAACCGAGGAGCGTTATTGGCCCACACAGCGGCATTTGCGGAGGGTTCACTAGTGATTTTGCGGCCGCTGGAACGCGCGGATCTCAACGAGCGCTACCTGGGCTGGCTGAACGATCCAGAAGTCACGCGCTACACCGAGACCGGAACCTTTCCGGCGACTACCGAGGATCTGGAGAACTATTACCGGAGCGTTACCGGGTCGAAGAATGACGTGATCCTTGCGGTCGTGGACAAGAAATCGGGGCAGCACATCGGGAATGTGAAGCTGGGTCCGATTCGCTGGGTGCACCGGGTGGCGACTTTCGGCATCCTGATCGGCGAAAAAGAATTCTGGGGGAAGGGCGTGGGGTTGGAAGCCACCCGGCTCATGGTGGAGTACGGCTTCTACCGGCTGAACCTTCATCGCATCGATCTGGGAGTGTTCGCCGAGCACGAGGCGGCGGTGCAGTGCTATGAGAAGGCCGGATTCAAGGTGGAAGGGCGCTTGCGCGAAGATCTGTTCCAGGGCGGAGAGTTCAAAGACCGGCTCTGGATGGGCTTGCTGCGCTCCGAGTATAAGCCTCTGGAAACCGATTCGCCGAAGACCGGTAAGCGCAGATGAAAGCGCTGGTGGTGGGTGGTGGTTCCATCGGCAGTCGACATTTGCGGAATCTGAAGGGGCTTGGGGTCGAGCATCTGGGATTGGTCGAAACCGACGGCGTGCGCCGCGAAGCAGTTGCCAGCGAAGTTTCTGCGGTCACCTTTGAGGGGTTGCAGGAAGGTCTGGATTGGGCTCCGAGTTTTGTTGTGGTCGCGACTCCGACTCATCTGCACGCCCAGCAGACTTTGGAAATTGTCCACGCGGGGTTCCCTTTGTTTGTCGAGAAACCACTTTCGCACACGAGTGTTGGAATCTCCGAGATATCTGATCTGGTCGAGCGCACGAATCTAGGCTCGCTGGTGGGATGCAATATGCGGTTCCATCCCGGTCCGGCAAAGGTGAAGGAGTTGCTGGACGAAGGCTGGCTGGGGAAGATTCTGTTCGCGAGAGTTCACACCGGTTCCTACCTGCCTGACTGGCGTCCCAATGCGGATTACCGGCAGAACTATGCGGCACGCGTCGAGACCGGCGGGGGATGCATCATGGACTGCATCCACGAGATTGACCTGGCGCGGTGGTATCTGGGCGAGGTGGAGTCGGTCTTTTGCTGCGCGGGCCATCTCAGTTCGCTGGAGATCGAGACCGAAGATGTGGCGATTCTGGTGTGCCGTCACGGGAGTGGAGCGATTTCGGAAATCCATCTGGATTACGTGCAGCGAACCTACGAGCGCGGCTGCCAAATCGTGGGCGAACTGGGTTCGATTTTCTGGGACTTCAATGCCAGGGCTGTGCGCTGCTATAACGCGGCGACCAAGGAATGGACGAACTACCCACAGCCTGAGGCTTGGGAACTCAACCAGATGTACGTTGACGAGATGAAGCATTTTCTGGAGTGCCTGACGCACGGACTCCCGACGACGCTGCCGATCCCGGAGGCCGCTGCCCTGATGCGGGTCGCGTTTGCGGCGAAGGATTCCTCGGTGCAGGGGAAAATGGTTGCGGTCGGAGCGACGCTGTGAACCTGGCCTTGATTCAGGCGAGGATGGGATCGTCGCGGTTTCCGGGCAAAGTGCTGGACGATCTTTGCGGTCGGCCGATGCTGTGGCACGTTGTGAACCGCGTGCGCCGGTCAAGCGGCGTGAACAAGGTTGTGGTCGCGACTACTGATGAGGCGCTCGACGATCCCATCGCCCAGTTTTGCCAAACGGAAGGGATCGGCTGTTTCCGTGGCAGCGAGCAGGACGTGCTGGATCGCTTTTACCAGGCGGCCAAGGCTCATCACGCGGACGTTGTCGTCCGCATTACGGCCGACTGTCCGCTGATCGACCCGGCGGTGATCGACAAAGTGCTGGCACGTTTTGGGCGCGGCGACTGCGACTACGTATGCAACGTTTTTCGTTACACTTACCCGGATGGGCTGGACACCGAAGTCTTTTCGTTCGTGGCGCTGGAGTGCGCATGGCGCGAGGCTCGCAAGCCTGCCGAACGCGAGCACGTAACGCCATACTTGCGTACCGACAAGTTCCGAACGGCGAATGTGGAAAGCGAGACCCCAGTGTCGCCGGTGCAATACCGGTGGACCGTCGATCATCCCGCAGACCTGGAGTTTGTGCGGAAGGTGTATGAGGCGTTTTCGAAAAACGAGGAATTCGGATTTCGAGAAGTATTCGATTTATTGAAGGAGAGGCCGGACTTGGCGACCATTCAGGCGGAAACGATCACGAACGAGGGCTACTACAAGAGTCTCTATCAGCAGGCGAAAGCGGGGGCCGCGACGAAGCGTCCGCTGGCGCAGTCGCAGGCGTGGCTGGAGCGCGCGAAAAAAGTCATCCCCAGCTGCGCGCAGACTTTCAGCAAGGGGTACACGCAGTACGTGCAGGGCGTGGCGCCGATTTTTCTGCAGCGGGGCAAAGGCTGCCGCGTCTGGGACGTGGACGGCAACGAGTACATTGACTACGTGCAAGGACTTCTGCCGAACATTCTCGGGTACGCGAATGATGAGGTGAACGCGGCTGCGGCTGCTCAGCTTGCTGAGGGACACAGTTTTTCTCTGCCGCATCCGCTCGAGGTGCAACTCGCGGAGCGGTTGACCCGGCTGATTCCGTGCGCCGAGATGGTGCGCTTTGGCAAGAATGGGTCCGACGCCACCTCGGGAGCGGTGCGGGCAGCGCGGGCTTGCACCGGACGCGACCGCATCGCATGCTGCGGTTATCACGGCTGGCAGGACTGGTACATCGGCAGCACGACGCGCAACGCGGGCGTGCCCAAGGCCGTGCGGGATTTGACGCATCCGTTTGCGTACAACGATCTCGCGAGCCTCGAGAAACTCTTTGCAGCGCATCCCGGCGAATTTGCCGCAGTAATTATGGAGCCCGTAAATTTTGTCGAGCCCGCTCCGGGCTTCCTGCGAGACGTGAAGGAGCTTGCCCACAAACACGGGGCGCTGCTGATCTTTGACGAAATCTGTGTGGGCTTTCACTTTGGTCTGGGAGGCGCGCAGAAAATCTTTGGCGTGGTTCCTGACCTGGCCTGCTTCGGCAAGGCGATGGGGAACGGCTTCCCGATTTCTTGCGTGGTTGGCCGCACCGATATCATGCGCACGTTTGACGAAATCTTCTACAGCTTCACTTTTGCGGGAGAGGTCGCGTCGATGGCCGCGGCGATGAAGGTGCTCGACATTCTCGAACAAACCGACGCTCTGGCGCGAATCGAATCGAACGGACGGATGCTGCAGGATGGAATGAATACAATGGCGAAGGAGGCTGGTCTGGGTCAGCGCATTCGGGCGGTCGGGCGTCCGCAGTGGTCGCTGATGAAATTCAGCGACCAGAACGGCGCCGACAGTCCGCTGTTGAAGAACCTGTTTCAGCAGGAAGCGGTGAAGCGGGGCGTGCTCTTATTGGCGACGCATAATCTCACGGCGGCTCACGACGGGCAGGCGATTCACGAGACCTTGGAAGTGTATGCGGAAGTTCTCAAAACTCTTGCAGGGTGGGTCAGCGATTCCGATCCGGCGCGCTTCCTGGAAGGCCCCATGACTCAGCCGGTATTCCGGGTGCGATGAATCTTCTTTTTCGGGCGGATGCCAGCGTCGCGATCGGCACCGGACACGTCATGCGGTGTCTCGCGCTGGCTCAGGCTTGGCAGGATGCCGGGGGCCGCGCCGTGTTTGCCATGGCGGAGACGACCCCGGCGATCCAGGCGAGGCTTGCAGCCGAGTCTTGTGAAGTGCTGGCGGTTTCGTGCGCGGCTGGAACGGCGGATGATGCGCAGCTGACGGTTGCTCTTGCCCGAGAACGGCAAGCCGAATGGGTCGTGGTGGACGGCTATCAGTTCACGGCGGACTATCAGCGTGCTTTGAAGGCCGCGGGATTCAAGATTCTCTTTCTGGATGATTATGGGCACGCGAGGCATTATTCCGCTGACCTCGTGTTGAATCAGAACGTGTGCGCCAGCGAGGCGCTCTATGCCGATCGGGAGCCAGGCATACGGCTTCTTCTTGGTCCACGCTATAGCTTGCTGCGGCGCGAATTCGCTGCCTGGCGGGATTGGAAGAGGGAAGTTTCACCTCAAGGCCGTCGAGTGCTGGTGACCATGGGAGGGAGTGATCCTGAAAACCTGACTGCGCGCGTGTTTGAGGCTCTGGGGCTGATCAAACTTGACGTTGAAGCAATCGTCGTTCTGGGTGGGAGTCGTCCCCATGCTGAGTTGCCGAAACGCCAGTCGGTTCAGCGGGAGAAGAAAATCAGTGTGCTCAGTGACGTGACGAACATTGCGGAAATAATGGCTTGGGCTGACGTGGCCGTTTCTTCCGCAGGAACGACTTGTTGGGAGCTTTGTCTCCTGGCCCTGCCTGCGCTCCTGGTGGATGTGGCGGAGAATCAGACAGCAGTGGCACGGGAGTTAGGTCGCCTGAACTGCGCAATCCATTTGGGAGGGCCACGGGATTTTACGGCGGAACAACTCGCGGACCAGTTGGAAAGTTTGCTCAAGTCTGGAGAGACTCGACGGGCCGTGTCGGTTAGCTGTCGCGAGCTTGTGGATGGGAGAGGTGCGCTGCGCGTCGCGTCTGCCATGCGCGCCGGGCTGCGCTTGCGGCCCGCACGGGAAGATGACAGCCGGTTGTTGTGGGACTGGGCGAACGATCCGCAAGTGCGCGGCACCGCTTTTTCATCCGCGCCGATCCCCTGGGAGCAGCATCAGGCTTGGTTCGCGAGTAAGATGAAAGATCCTGATTGCCGTATTCTGGTCGCTGAGGATGAGCAGGGTAAGGCCGTAGGGCAGTTTCGAGTAGATTGGCGCTCGGATCGCGATGGCGAAATCGACGTCAGCGTATCCTCCGCGTTTCGAGGAGCAGGGTACGGATCCCTGCTGATTGAACTTGGCGTGAGCACGGTTTTTGCGGAAAGAGGCGATCGCCTTCATGCCTTCGTCAAGTCGGAAAACCAGGCTTCGCGGCGAGCTTTTGAACGGGCTGGTTTCGCGAGTCTCGGGGAGGAGAGCGTACAAGGACAGCGCGCGATTCACTACATCCGCACTAAAGAGTTCGATCAAGCATGAGGAGCGAGTGATGTCTCGAGCAACTCAGTCGGAACTGCTGGAACAGAGAATCGTCGAGAACGCTTCTTCCCAACAGATCGATCTGGCGACATGGATTTTCGAGCGGGTGCAGGTGAGGCCAGGAGACCGGGTATTGGAGCTCTGTTGCGGCACCGGCGGGCAGACTTTGTCGTTGCTTGAGCGCGTCGGCGACGACGGACACGTCGTGGCGCTGGACATTTCCCGGGCAGCGTTGGACACGCTGGCCTCCAAGGCTGGAACAAGGAAAGGAGGGAATCTCACCTGCATCGAGGCGAGTCTAGAAGATTTTTCATCCTCCGTACGCGCGGCCGGAGTTCAGGGAGAGGGCTTCGACCTCATTTTTTGTGCTTACGGCCTCTACTACAGTTCCGATGCGCAGCGAACGTTGCGAGAGGCTCGGTCCCAATTGAAGCCTGAGGGTAGGATTGTAGTGATCGGGCCATTCGGGCCCAATAATAAAACCCTGTTCGATCTGGTGCGCGCCAGTGGCGTTGCCATTGCCGAACCCGTCGTTTTCTCCAGCGAGTCCTTCATGCTGCAGACGGTTTTGCCCTGGGGCGCGCGGAACTTCGAGTCCATCTCAGTGCACACCATGGTGAATCCGGTGCGATGGACCACGCCGGAGCGGGTGGTGAACTACTGGCAGAACACAACTTTTTATGACGATGAAAAGCGCGAAGCTTTTGAAAGGCTAGTGCGCTCGCACTTTGCGGGACATCCGGTGTTTGTCAATGAGAAGTGGGTCATGCTGGTGGAGATGAGTCATGGCCGCGCTTAGCCGTGTTCTAGTGATCGCGGCCCACCCGGACGATGAGGTCCTGGGCTGCGGCGCGACCGCGGCCCGCCTGGTTGCGGAAGGGCACGACATTCACTTCGCAATTCTGGGCGAGGGCCTGACTTCGCGCCACGCTGGGCGGGCCGACACCGACGCTGCAAAGTTGGCTGCTCTGCATCGGCAGGCGCACGCGGCGGCGGCGAAGGTGGGTGTGAAGAATCTCCTACTGCACACATTGCCTGATAATCGGCTCGACACCTTGCCGCTGCTGGACGTCGTGAAGATTGTCGAAGAACTCGTGGACCGGGTGAAGCCGGAAGTTATCTATACCCATCATGGCGGCGATCTCAACATCGACCACGGAGTGATCCATCGCGCGGTTCTCACTGCGACTCGTCCCATAGCCGGGCAGACGGTGCGGGAAATCTATGCGTTCGAGGTGCCGTCGTCGACGGAGTGGGGCTTTCAGCGTCTGGAGCCGGCATTTAGGCCCAATGTCTTTGTGGACGTGACGCGAACGCTTGAAGCGAAAATCGCCGCGATGGAATGCTATGAGACTGAGGCTCGCAAGTTCCCGCACCCGCGATCCCCGGAGGCGTTGCGAGCCATTGCAGTGCGGTGGGGCAGCGTGGCCGGATGCGGGGCAGCGGAGGCGTTCGAACTGGTGCGTTCGATTCGTCTTCGGATGGATTGAACATGGCTGTGCAAATCAGAATCGGGCAGCGAACGGTCGGGGCTGGGTATCCGGTGTATGTGATCGCGGAAGTTTCGGCCAACCATCACCAGAATTTTGACGAGGCGGTGAGGATCATTCACGCGGCAAAAGGCGCCGGCGCTGATGCCGTCAAGCTGCAGACTTACACCCCCGATACGATAACAATTGCGTGCGACCGGCCTGAGTTTCGAATCGAAGGCACGATATGGAATGGACGCAACCTGCACGACCTCTACGGCGAGGCCTACACGCCGTGGGAGTGGCAGCCTCGGCTGAAGCAGGCGGCGAACGATCTGGGACTCGACCTGTTTTCTAGTCCGTTTGACGCGACGGCCGTTGATTTCCTGGAGAAGATGAACGTGCCTGCACACAAGCTGGCATCGTTCGAACTGGTCGACATTCCGTTGATTCAGAAGATGGCGCGGACTGGGAAGCCACTGATCATGTCCACGGGCATGTCGACCATTGAAGAAATTGAAGAGGCGGTACAGACCGCACGGCAGGCGGGAGCCACGCAGATCGCGCTGCTGAAGTGTACGAGCGCGTATCCGGCGCTTCCGGAAGAGATGAATCTTCGCACGATTCCAGAACTATCCCAGCGCTTCGCCGTACCGGCGGGGCTTTCCGACCACACGATGGGTACGGCGGTGCCAGTGGCGGCGGTCGCTCTGGGCGCGTGCATCATCGAGAAGCATCTCACTCTGTCGCGATCGCAACCGGGACCTGATAGCGCATTCTCGCTGGAACCGCATGAGTTCAAGGAGATGGTGGACGCGGTGCGCATCGCGGAGAAGGCTTTGGGTGAAGTCACCTTCGGAGTCGGCGCGAAAGAAGCGAGCAGCCGGGTATTCCGGCGGTCGTTGTTCGTGGTGCGAGATGTGGAACGCGGCGAACTTCTTACAGCCGAGAATGTCCGATCCATTCGTCCGGGACACGGGTTGCACACGCGCCATCTGCCGGAAGTTTTGGGCCGGCACGCTGCCTGCGACATTCAGCGAGGAACGCCGCTCAGGTGGGATCTGGTCAACCGGCAATGAGGATTGTTAGTCCGTTCCTGAAGAGGGTGGCCTATCCCTCGCTGGCGGCGGCGGGCGTGTTTCGTCGCTGGGCTGCGCCGGGACTGGCGGTCCTGACCTATCACGGCGTACTACCGGCCGGGTATGAACCGGTCGATCCGGCGCTTGACGGAAACCTGGTCAGCGCCGGGATGCTCCGGCAGCAACTGCGCCTGCTCAAAGCGCTTTACAACGTGATTTCCCCCGATGACGTGCTAGCCTGGCGCGAAGGACGACATCAATTGCCGCCACGGGCAGTTCTTCTCACCTGCGACGATGGGCTTCTCAACAACCTGACTGACATGTTGCCCATCCTGCAGCAGGAGGAAGTCGGTTGCTTGTTCTTCGTAACCGGCGCTTCCGCCGTGGAAGCGCGAACAATGCTGTGGTATGAGGAACTGTTCCTGATTTTTCTCCGCGCCCCGGTTGGCCCCTTCGAGATTGCCTGCGAGGGTGTTGTGATTGGTGGTGAGATGGGGACGCGCGAGGAGCGGCGTTCGATTTGGTGGAATTCTGTGAAGCGGCTTTCGCAGCTTGGTGCAGAGAACCGCGGCTCATTTCTTCGCGCCGCGCGCGAGCAATTTGGATTGGACCCGCGGCAATCGCTTAACGCATCTGATCCTGCTGTCCGCCGATTTGGATTGCTGACCTGCGGAGAGCTTCGCGAGCTGGCTTCGGCGGGCATGACCATCGGCGCTCACACGCTGAGCCATCCCATGCTGTCGCAGTTGCCGCTGGATCTGGCGCGTGCCGAGATTGCGGAGAGCCGCACAAGGCTAGAATCCACCCTGCAACAACGAGTGTGGGCGTTTGCTTATCCCTTCGGAGATGCGCGGTCGGTCACGCCGCAGGTGCTGACGTTTCCGCAGCAGGCTGGTTACGAAGCCGCTTTCCTGAATTTTGGCGGAGGACTGGGCACGGCGCTTTCGCCGTTCGCACTGCCCCGCATCCATGTAACTTCGGAGATGAGACCGGCTGAGCTTGAGGCGCACGTGTCCGGGTTCCATGCGCGAATGCGTTCGCTGGCGCACCTCTCCTAGCTTGTCGAAGCGCGCTTGTCGAAGCGGCTTGTCGAAGCGCCAGAGGAGCACGAGCAGCGTGGAGCGCCCGTCTCTGCTGCGCGTTTGCGTTTCGGGGTACAATTTCCTGCAGCGATGATCACCCGCTCCGAAGACTACATCGAATACTGCCGGGAGACCGCCAGGCACGCCCGCAAACTGCACGACCTGGCGTTGCGCGGCAGGCATAACGAGGAAGTGACGCGCCTGATTCACGAACGCATCGTCGAGGCCGTCGAAGTTGGCCCCGACGATGACCTTGTGGACATCGGATGCGGCGATGGCACTCTGCTCCAGATGGCGCGGCAGTTGGGCGTGCGCAGCGCCCTGGGACTGCTGGCCACCGAGGAGGAAGTTGCTCTGGTGCGCAAGACCGGGCTCGACGTCCGCTGCGGCCTCACGGATCAGCTGCCGTTGCCCGACGCGAGTGCGTCGGTCGTGGTGTGCAACAGCGTGTTGCTGGTGGTTCCGCGCGAGAGAATTCCTGCCAGCCTGGCCGAAATTTCCCGCATCGCGAGTCCGGGAGCGCGTGTGTTCATCGGCGAGGTGCCGTTTGTTGCGCTGGCAGACCCAACTCCTGAATTTCGCAGCCGGCGCGAGTTGCTCGCGCAAATCTATCGCAGGCAGGGACTCAGGGCATGGTTCGGCATGGTGCGCCGGATGGCCTGGTGGCAACTCACCGGCCAGCCCGTAGTGATTCGGCCCGGCACCGCGCACTCGTTTTTTGCGCAGCCCGAAGAGTTTGTTGCCATGGCCGCCGCCGCCGGCCTGGAGAACGTGCGCTATTGGCAACACGATCATCCGAACACACGAAACAACTACTTGTTGCGAAAGCCGAAGTAGCGTGATCTCGCATCGCCCCGCACTGCGCGTCACCATTCTCCGCGAGATCCCCGACGACTTTCTGCTGCGCGAGCAGTGGAACGCACTGGTTTTGCAGACGCAGAGTCCGCAGGTCTTCTACACCTACGAGTGGGCTCGCGCCGTCCAGTTCGCCTACGGCCAGTCGCTGTGCCCACTCCTTATGCTTGGCCGTGATGACAACCAGGGCCTGGTGGGAGTAGCTGCTCTCGCAGCTCCAAGCGGCGGCCCGGTGTCTTTCCTGTGCGCGAACACGGGAGATTATTGCGACTTCGTCGTGAACGAGAGGCAGGCAGCGGTCTTCGCGACCCTGGTGGTCGACACGCTGCGCCAGCAGAGCTACCGCGATATCGTGCTCACCAACTTCCCCGAGGACTCGCCGTGTTACGCCGCGCTGCACAGCGCAGCTCGTTCGAGCGGCTTTCACATTCACGCCCGCACAGCCTATGTGTGTTCGCAGGTTCGCCTCTCGACGATGGACGTGAACGCAAACGGCAAACCGGCCTTGCCACGCCAAAAGATGGTACGCCGTTCCCTGCGTGCGATAGGAGAAGCGGCGCCCCCTGTGATGACGCGCGAGACCAAGTGGGAGGAGATTCACGGCCTGTTGCCGGATTTCTTTCGCGCTCATGTCGCCCGCTTCCTGTTCACCGACCGCATCAGCAACCTGGTTCGTCCTGAACGCCGCCAGTTCCTGTCCGAGCTGGCGCACTTGCTGTCTCCTGCCGGATGGCTCTGCCTTTCTCGAATGAACGCTGGCCCGCGAACCGTATCGTGGAACTATGGATTCGAATTTCGGGCGACCTGGTTTTGGTATCAGCCCACCTTCGTCAACGACCTGGAGAAATATTCTCCGGGCTTCGTGCTGCTGTCTAAACTGATCGAGGAGGCTGCGCAGAACCCAGGCGTGGAGTCCGTTGATCTGGGGCTGGGGGCGGAGGCGTACAAAGAGGCATTCGCCAATGCCGGCCGCCGCACCATGTATGTGACCCTGCACCGCTCGCTGGCGAAGCACTGGATCGAGATGGCTCGCTATCAGGCAGCGACGGCCCTGGCTGCGCGGCCAGCGGCAGAGCAGGCCGCGCGAGGACTGGTCGCCAGGGCTGACGCCCTGCGCACCCGGTTACGCCGGGACGGCGTGAAGTCGACGCTTGCCTGGTTCTTGTCGCGGCTGCGCGGCTGGTTCTTTTCCCGAGAGGAAGTCTTCTTCTACGATCTTACGAATCCGAACGGGGCCCTGCCCGAGTCGGACGAGTTGTTCCTCAAGACAATCGACTTCGACCTATTGGCCGACGCTGCCATGCAGAATGCCAACGACGAAGGCACAC
>Ga0075017_100001843_pt1 | contig 13103 bp, 10 predicted proteins | sample AleBraG_ABR_2012_FD_71475 | JGI IMG/M metagenome (GOLD analysis project Ga0075017, IMG submission 71475) | Freshwater sediment microbial communities in response to fracking from Pennsylvania, USA - Alex Branch Run_MetaG_ABR_2012 | ecosystem: Environmental > Aquatic > Freshwater > Creek >... | reverse complement strand
TCCGGCCTTCCCTGCGCAATGGTTTTAACGGTTTCCTTCGCGCTCTTCCCGGTGATCGGAACCGGTGATCGGGCTTTGTTGCCCCCGTCGCCGGCCATGCTTGCCGAGCATCGTCGCCCGCTTGATGCCAGCGTCGAGGCATCAGAACCACACTGGCTAATAGTTACTCCCACTCGATGGTGCCAGGCGGTTTCGACGTGACGTCATAGACCACGCGGTTGACGCCCTTGACCTCGTTGATGATGCGGGTTGCAGTTTCGCCCAGGAACTTCATGTCGAACGGATAGAAATCCGCGGTCATGCCGTCGGTCGAAGTCACCGCGCGCAGGCCCACGACATATTCGTAAGTTCTTCCGTCGCCCATCACGCCAACCGTCTTCACCGGCAAAAGCACCGCAAAGGCCTGCCAGATCGCATCGTAAAGGCCCGCTTTACGTATCTGGTCGATATAGACGGCATCGGCATGGCGCAGGATGTCGAGTTTTTCGCGCGTGATTTCGCCGGGACAGCGGATCGCGAGGCCAGGTCCGGGGAACGGATGCCGGCCCACAAAAATTTCCGGCAACCCCAGTTCGCGGCCCAAGGCGCGCACCTCGTCCTTGAACAGTTCGCGCAAGGGCTCGACCAGTTGCATGTTCATCCGCGCCGGCAGGCCGCCGACATTGTGGTGCGACTTGATCGTCACCGAAGGGCCGCCGGTGAACGAGACGCTTTCGATCACGTCGGGATAAAGCGTGCCCTGCGCCAGAAATTCCGCCGCTCCTTCGCCTTTGCTTGCGATCTTCTTCGCTTCCGCTTCGAACACATCGATGAACAGCCGTCCGATGGTCTTGCGCTTTTGTTCGGGATCGGTGACGCCGGCGAGCTCACCCAAAAATTGCTTCGACGCGTCCACGTGGACCAACGGAATATTGTAGTGATGGCGGAACAGCTCGACGACGGTTTCGGCCTCGTTGAGCCGCAGCAGGCCGTGATCGACGAACACGCAGGTGAGCTGATCGCCGATCGCTTCATGGATCAGCACGGCGGCGACCGCCGAATCGACGCCGCCGGAGAGGCCGCAGATCACCTTGCCTCGGCCCACCTGGGCGCGGATTTTCTCGATCGCCTCCTCGCGGAAGGCGCGCATCGTCCAGTCGCCGGTGAGACCGGAAACCTTGCGGACGAAATTGCGGATCAGCCTGGCGCCGTCGGGCGTGTGCACAACTTCGGGATGGAACATCAGCCCGTAATATTTGCGCTTCTCGTCCTGGATGACGGCGAACGGCGCATTGGCGCTCACGCCGGCGACCACGAAACCCGGCGGCATCCTGGTGATGCGGTCGCCGTGGCTCATCCACACCGGATGCCGCTCGCCCACCGACCAGGTGGCATCGAACAATCGGCTATCGGCCTTCACCTCGACATCGGCGCGGCCGAATTCTCTGGCGTGCCCGCCTTCGACTTCACCGCCGAGTTGCGCCGCCATGGTCATCTGGCCGTAGCAGATCCCGAGTACGGGAACCCCGGAATCGAAAATCGCCTGCGGCGCGCGCGGCGAGCCCTCCTCGTGCACCGATTCCGGCCCGCCGGAGAGGATCACGGCCTTGGGCTTCATCTGAAGGAACGCCGCTTCGGCCTTCTGGAACGGCACGATTTCGGAGTAAACGCCCTCCTCGCGCACCCGGCGCGCGATCAATTGCGTGACCTGACTGCCGAAATCGACGATCAGAACCTTGTCGTGCGCGGAGGCAACCGAAGGCGTCGACTCGCGGGCGGGCTGAGCTGAGGTCATGGGAAGGAAGTAAACGACGGGGGGCGGCCTCGCAACCCTCAAAGGGCGGGCTAACAGCCGTCGTTGCGAGCGAAGCGAAGCAATCCACGCCTTTTTGCGCGGAGGGATGGATTGCTTCGTCGCAAGGGCTCCACGCAAAGACGGTTGAGGGTTAGGATGCCCGCTTCAGTACCGACACAAAAAACCCGTCCGTTCCGGTGCGGCGCGGCGTCATCAGAAGCCCCTCCGCCGACTGCAGGGTTGCTGCTCGAAACGCCTCTGCCCTGTCAGAGAGCGCGTCTGCGGTCTCTGCGGGCGGCACGACGGAAAATCCGGGATGACGCACAACGAAGCCATCGATCTGGTCGCCATTTTCTTGCCGAAGCACCGAGCAGGTGATGTAGGCGATACGTCCGCCGGGCTTGACCAAAGTTGCAGCCCGATCAAGCACCTCGACCTGGTCTTTCAGGCGTATCTCCAGCGCGCCGGGGCGCATCCGCCATTTGGCATCGGGATTGCGACGCCAGGTGCCGGTTCCCGTGCAGGGCGCATCGATCAGCACCAGATCGGCCGAAGCGCTGAGGCCGCCGAGCCCATCGCCCTCGCCTTTCGGTGGGCGCACCTCGCAATTGTGCACGCCGGCGCGCGACAACCGCTCGTAGATCGGCGCGAGCTGGCGCTTGTCGCGATCGGTCGCGATCAGCCGCCCCTTGCCCTGCATCAGAGCTGCGAGCGCCAGCGTCTTGCCGCCGGCGCCGGCGCAGAGATCGATGACCTGCTCGCCCGGCTTGGCCGCCGACAGCAAGGCCGCGAGCTGCGAACCCTCGTCCTGCACCTCGATCAGCCCCTTGATGAAATCCTCTTCCGCATGAATGCCGGGATTGCGCGCATCGGCGTCAAGCTTGATGCGAACGCCGATCGGCGACCACGGCGTCGGCATCGTTCCAAGATGCGCGGTCGAGGCCAGTACTTTTTCGCGCGTGGCCTTTAACGTATTGACGCGCAGGTCGAGCGGTGCGCGGCTTGCCATCGCGCTTGCCTCGGCGACGCGGTCTTCGCCAAAAGCTTGCGCGAAGTAGCCATCCAGCCATTCCGGGTAATCGCCCGCAACCGGTGCCGGGGCCGATTGCAGCGACCGCGACGTCAGCGCGGCGCGTTCGCGATCGCTCAGCGGCGAAGGCGCAAATCGGCTGCCGTCGCACAAGGCCGCGATGCTGTCGGCGTCGAGGCCGCGTTCCAGTTTGAGCATGCCCAGCAGGCGCGCACGCGGCGCATCCTCATCCATGATCCAGGCACTGGAGGCGCGTCGGCGCAACACGTCCCAGATCAGGCCGGAGATTGCGGCGCGGTCACCCGAGCCGGCAAAGCGGTGCGCGGCGCCCCACTCCTTCAGGGCGTTGGCGGCGGGAACGCGCTGGGCGTCGACGGTCGCCATGATTTCGATGGCGGCCGAAAGCCGCGCGGCGGGGGTCATTCGATCCTTTCGGTACTACTATAGCGTTTTCGAGCGAAGTGGATACCGGTTCGCGTGAAGAAAACGCGTCAAAACAAAAGATTAGAGCCTCGGTTCTGATTCAATCAGAACCGAAAAGGCTCCAGGAGCCAGAACGCATCAGATGAAAAGCAGCATCTTCAGTGCGAAATAGACCCACATTGCAAACAACACCAACGCGCCGGCGAACCACGCAAGCGATCGCCGGTTGAGATCGTTCGAGTTCACGAAAATGCCGGCATGCACGAAGCGCGTCACCACAAAGACCCACGACAGCATGACGATCGCGAGGTCCGCGTGACGCAACGGCAGCGCCAGCGCGATCAGGATATAGAACAGCACGGGCAGTTCGAACTGGTTCTTGAAGCAGTTGCCGATCTGGGTGGCGCGCTCCGGCCAGTTCGGCTGGCCCAATACGATATCCCTGACCCTGGTCTCTTTGCTAACGAGCGCATTCCGGCGGGCGCCGGCCATCCAGAGCAGAAGAGCGAAAGCGAGCCCGACCAGAACGAAGACGGGCAGCAGGACCATTTGAACGGACATGAAACTCCCCCATTTGGATCGCGAACAACCCGCTATAACGGCCGCCTCGATGACTGACAATGAATATGCCGCATTTGGCGAAAAGACCCGATGAACCGCCTTCGAGAGGTTAGATTCTGCCGTGTGGTTCCACTATTGTCGCGGCAAAGGTTCAATTTGCAGGGAGTGAAATGATATGCGCCTGAAGGATCGTATCGCCATCGTGGTCGGAGCCGGCCAGAGCCCCGGCGAAGGCATGGGCAATGGCCGCGCGACCGCGATCACGTTTGCTCGCGAAGGCGCCCGCGTACTGTGCGTCGACCGCAATCCTGCCTCCGCCCAGGAAACGGTCGACATGATCGTCGCCAATGGCGGCACGGCGGCAGCCTTCGAGGCCGACGTCACGAAGGAGAGCGACGTCAAGGCCATGGTGGCCGACACACAGGCCCGTTGGGGCCGGATAGACGTTTTGCACAACAACGTCGGTGTAAGCCTTGCCGGAGGCGACGCGGAACTGCTTGCCATCACCGAAGAGGCGATCGACCGCTGCGTGGCGATCAATCTGAAGAGCTGCATCTTCGCGGCAAAACACGTCATCCCGGTCATGCGGACGCAGGGAAGCGGCTCCATCATCAATATTTCCTCGATGGCAGCGATCACCACCTATCCCTACGTCGCCTACAAGGCAACCAAATCGGCGATGATCGCCTTCACCGAACAGCTTGCCTACCAGAACGCGCAATACGGCGTCCGCGCCAACGTCATCCTGCCGGGGCTGATGAACACGCCGATGGCGGTCGACACCCGTGCCCGGGCATTCAACAAGACCCGCGCCCAGATGGAAGCCGAACGCGACGCCCAGGTGCCGCTGCGCAAGAAGATGGGCACCGCCTGGGACGTCGCCAACGCCGCGCTGTTTCTGGCCTGCGATGAAGCAAACTTCATTACCGGGGTAACGTTGCCGGTGGATGGCGGGGCGAGCGTGCGGCGCGGCTGAGGTTCAGGACTTTTCTGACGAAGCCACCGTCAAACGCAGGAAGCTCATCACGCTGCCGGCCGCGGCAAATCCTGCGCCCAGTGCCAGCGCAAGCGTGGCGCCTTCGCGGTCTGCGAGCGCGAAACATAACGCGGCCAGCGCCGCCCCGACCGTCTGACCGGTAAGCCGCGCGGTCGCCACAATGCCGCTCGCTCCGCCACTGCGGTCGGAGGGCGCGCTCGACATGATCGCGCGGATGTTTGGCGTTTGAAAGAAGCCAAACCCAAGTCCGCAGATCACCATGCGCCAGACGATATTGGTGACGCTGGGCGAGGCCGGCAGCGTCGCCAGCAGAACCATCCCGATCCCCAGTATCACCAATCCGAGACCGCCGAGCAGGCCAGCCGGATAACGGTCGCTCAATCGACCGCCGATCGGGGCCATGATGCCGACGACAAGCGGCCACGGCGTCATGAAGAAACCGGTCTCGACCTGTGTCCGATGCAGGACGTCTTCGAAGTAGAACGGCAGGGAAACGAAAGCGAGCCCCTGCACCGAAAACGAACAGACGGCGGTTGCCGCCGATAAGGCAAACATCGGCCGGCGAAACAGGTCGATCGGCAACATCGGCGCCGGATGATCCGCGTGCCGGCGGATCAGGAGCCAGCCAAGTATGGCCGCGGCCGCAAGCTCGCTCACGACAAGGCCGGGCGATGCCTTGTGCGCGGCGCTTCCGATCCCGACAATGAAGAAACCGAGGCAGATCGCAGCCATGAATGCGCCGGGGAAGTCGAACGCGCGCACGGCGCGTGGCGTGCGCGGCAGCGTCTTCATGCCGATGCCCATTGCGACCAGGCCGAAGGGAATGTTGACCGCGAACAGCCAGGGCCAGTGACCGAGAGCCAGAATGAGGGAGGCAATCGTCGGCCCAAGCGTAAAGGCCGTGGCGACGACCAGTGCGTTGTGGCCAAACCCGCGTCCCAAAAGCCTGTTTGGATAGACGAAGCTGATCAATGCCGAATTGACGCTCATGATTCCGCTGGCGCCGAGCCCCTGCAGCGCGCGTGCGACCAGAAGGCTCGGCAGCGACCAGGCGCAGGCGCAGCCCAGGGAAGCAATCGTAAACAGCAACAGCCCGGCGAGATAGACCCGCTGGTGGCCGACGATTTCGCCGAGCGCGCCGAGGGGCAACAGCGTTGCTACCAGCGCGATCTGGTAAATATTGACCACCCACACCACGTCGGCAGGGCTGACGGCCAGATCAGATGCAATCGCAGGAAGGGCGATATTGGCGATCGCGGTGTCGAGCGAGGCCATCGCCAGCGCGGTGAAGATCGCAGCCACCGCCCATCGCCTGCGCTGTGGCGGCAAACCGTCAGGAACGGGCGAAAAGGTTTCGTTCGCTGCCTTTGTATCCATCAGAATCCCGCAAACTTCTCCAGGCATTCGAGGCGTGTCACCGCCCGCGGGCCGGATGTACTATGGATGGGAAGTTGCCCCCAGACGCCCCGTTGCATGATGCATATGCAAGGCGTGCGCGGGCGTGGACTAATAAGCGCGTAGCCAGGTAGCGGATGGCACCAGTTCGACGATGGCGAGGCAGTTGGTTGCGAGTTTGTCGTAGCGGTGGCGATACGCCGACACCGCTCGATCTTGTTGAGGAACCCCTCGACGAGGTTGCGCGTGCGCCAAGGGTATCACACGGCCGGGGCCCAAAGCGGACGGGGGCGCCTTGATCAATGCCCGTTTCCGGCGCCCGATCTCAGCGAGTGGCCAGCCGTTTGTACGCCGAAATGGCCCGCTTGAGGTCGTCGAATTCGTCGCAGGGAATTAGGCAGAGGTTTGCCAGCGCCGCGAGCAGTTGCTCGGCCTTGTCTGGCTCGCCAAGCACCAGATAGGCTTCGCCGAGATGCTCATGTGCGCTGCGGTGGCGCGGATTTAGCGCCAACGCCTGCTGATAATGGCCAATGGCTGGACCCAGCTGACGCTGCCGCCGATAAGCATAGCCGATGTAGTTCTGGATATCGGCATTAAGCGGGTCGCGCAGCGCGGCGAGTTCGAGCGCTGTGATTGCACCATTCCAATCCTCTGCACCAAGCGCCTTCTTGCCGGCCTTGAAATCGGGGTCGAGCTGCGCCCAGTCTGCATCCGATGCGACCGATGCCATGGTGGTGCAGATCGGCCACTGTTCGGACGTGAATGCCGTCCTGGCCCCACCGCGGTCGGGCTCATTGAACAGCGGTGTATTCCCGTTCCGCCAGCCCAGCGGGCGTATGGTGTAGGCGGCCACGCCGGCAACCAGCGCACCAAGCATTGTAGCCAATGCGACCGCGCGGATCATCGTTGTCTCTCGGAATTGATGGCTGCCGGGGTTCGGCCAGGCGGCCGCGCACTCATTTTCCCGCACCTACAGCATCATCTCGGCGCAAATATGCCTTGGCCTCACGGATTTCCTGCCGCTCCGTATCGGCGCTCTTTGCCAAGTCCACCAGCTTGCCGAAATACTCTGCTGCCTTTACGCGGTCACCTGCGCTGTCCGCAGCGCAGGCGGCTCCCCACACCGCGCGGAAGCGGTTGGGGGTCTGCTTGAGTGCAGCCTCGAACTCGCTCAGTGCGGCTGCCGGCTGCCCCGTCTCAAGCAGCAACTCTCCCAGCAGTTCGCGGAACGGATACAGGCGATTCTCCATTGCCACGTGCTTGAGGCTACCATCTTCGCTGTCGGCCGCTGTTCGCATGAACTGCAAGGCCTGATCGCGCGCGCCTTCCTTCAGCGCGACCCATGAGGATATGGCAAGCATTTGCTCATCGGTGCGGTCGGCCCAGTAGGACTGGTCGGCGCGCTGCAGGGTCGTACGCAAGATCTTCATCGCTTCGATCTCTTCTTTGGCGCCTGCGAGATTGCCTGCCCGCGCCATGCCGAGACCGCGCGTGAAGCGGATCAGCGAATCGGCCATGGGATATTGGGTTTGGGTCATCGGCAGCGCGGCAGCGCTGGTCCAGTCCGCCCGTTCCAGGACATAGCGCGCCGGCATAGCCGCCTTGGCGGTGAAGTTGACGAAATTGATCGGACGATCGCCACGGTCGGCGGTGGCGAGCGACTTCTGAATCATCGCGGCGGCTTTGGTATCCTGCGCCAGTTGCAGATGTGCATACACCGTAAAATCTGCCGCGTGATAGTAGTCGGGCTGGATCTCAAGCGCAGACGCGTTCGAAGCGATGGATTCTTCCCAAAGTCCGACCATGGAGTAGATGTGCGACGGCATATGCCGCGCGTGCGGCACGGCCGGCGCGATGCCAGCATAGCGTCTCGCCGCCGCAATTCCCTTGTCGGCAAGCGGAGCAAAGTCGTAGGCGTGAATCAGGTAGTGCGTAACGCCCGGATGCTGCGGGTTCTGCTCGAACAGTTTCTCGAGAAGTGCGGCGGATTTGATCTGGTTGGCGTAGGTAAGATCGCCCTTCGGCGCCGAGGCTTGCAACGTCAACGCATAATAGGTCTGCACCTCGTAATCGTCGGGATAGCTTTGCACCATCCGCTCCATCGCGGCATTGTAGGCTGCCAGTCGCGTACCCACGGGGACCTTGTCATAGTCGCGGAAATAGGCGCTCAACGCCTCGATCCAGTCGCGTTCGCGCTGCGTCTTCGCTCCGACCGCGCGCGCCTTTTCGAGTGCGTCCCAGGCCGCCTGCGCCTCGGCCCGCGTCGGCGTGGTTGCCAGGGTGTTGCCCAGGTAGTCCATCGCCACACCCCAGTATGCCATCGCGCAGGTGGGATCCTGCTGTAGAATCCCTTCGAACCTCCGGCGCGCGATAAGGAACCAGTATGAATGCAACATGGCCACGCCCCGGTCGAACTCGGCCTGCACATCAGGATCGCAGGAGATCGGGAAGACTACCTTGCCGAGCTTTTGGTCTTGCTGGCCGATTGCGCCGCTGGTCAGCGCTGCAGTTATCAGACCGGCCGCAAACAACATTCGCCCCGATCGAGTCTTCATCGTAAGTCTCCTCCCTGGCTTGTGAGCGACGGTCGCGAGCTTGCCTCTTGATCGGGTACGTCTGCGTCTATTCCTTCGCCCGCAGATTTTGGCTGTCGTCTGTCCTGCAAAGAGCAGCTATGATGCGGAAATACGCATCGGTCCAAGGCGTACGAAATCGCACCTGCAAAACCAATATCGAATGAAATGCGCAACGTTGCCTGCCAAAGGCCTTCGCGCTGCCCTTAACTTACAGGATTTCGGCACGTCCCATTGGCAGCCGGCGATTGAAGATTACACCACTTCCCGCGCTGGTGAAATAGCCGGAGACTTCCGCCAATGGACACTTTTTGGACCTCACGTTTTGGACCTCACGCGATGTCCGACTTGAGTCCGGAATGCGTATCAAAGCGGAAGTCCGCACGACAGACAAGCGGGCCAGCGCGATGAGAACTTCTGAACTGCCACACTATACGCCACCCGGATAGTTCGGGCTTTCGCGCGTGATGGTGACGTCGTGGACGTGACTCTCGCGCAAGCCGGCTCCGGTGATACGCACGAACTGCGCCTTTTCGTGAAATTCGGCGAGATTGCGTGCACCGACATAACCCATTGCCGCGCGCAAGCCGCCGGCCAGCTGATGCATGACGTTGCCGACCGGTCCCTTGTAGGGCACTTGTCCCTCGATGCCCTCCGGTACCAGTTTCAGCGTGTCCTTGATGTCCTGCTGGAAGTAGCGGTCGGCAGAGCCGCGCGCCATCGCTCCCACCGAACCCATGCCCCGATATGCCTTGTAGGAGCGGCCCTGCCAGAGGAACACTTCGCCCGGCGTCTCGTCGGTGCCGGCGAGCAGGGAGCCGACCATGGCGATATCGGCGCCCGCCGCGAGCGCCTTGGCAAGGTCGCCGGAATATTTGATGCCGCCATCGGCAATGACGGGAACATCGGCCTTCTTCGCCGCCTCCACCGCATCCATGATCGCGGTGAGCTGGGGAACGCCGACGCCCGCGACAATTCTCGTGGTGCAGATCGAGCCCGGGCCGATACCGACCTTGATCGCGTCAGCACCGGCATCGATGAGTGCCTGGGCGCCTTCCTGTGTGGCGATATTGCCGGCAATGACCTGAACCGCATTGGAAAGCCGCTTGATGCGGTTGACGGCCTCGAGCACTCGCAAGGAGTGACCGTGCGCGGTATCCACGACAATCAGATCGACGCCGGCTTCGATCAGCCGCTCGGTGCGTTCGAAGCCGTCCTCGCCCACCGTGGTCGCCGCCGCCACCCGCAGGCGACCTTGCGAGTCCTTGCACGCGAGCGGGTGAGCAACCGCTTTCTCCATGTCTTTTACCGTGATGAGGCCGACGCAGCGGTATTGATCGTCGACGACCAGAAGCTTCTCGATCCGATGCTTGTGCAGCATGCGCTTGGCTTCGTCCTGGCTGACGCCCTCGCGCACGGTGACGAGGTTTTCGTGCGTCATCAATTCGGAGATCTTTTGCCTCGGGTCGGTCGCAAACCGCACATCGCGGTTGGTGAGAATGCCTACCAGTTTTCCCGGGCGACCCTGCCCGCCACCCGTGACCACGGGAATGCCGGAGAAGCCGTGATCGTTCATCAGCGCCAGTGCATCCGACAGCATCGCATCGGGGCCGATGGTGAGTGGATTGACGACCATTCCCGATTCATACTTTTTCACCTGCCGCACCTGGGCGGCCTGGCCCTCGGGATCGAAATTGCGGTGGACGACGCCGATACCGCCCGCCTGCGCCATCGCGATCGCCATGCGCGCTTCGGTCACGGTATCCATCGCCGAGGCGATGATCGGAATGTTGAGCGGAATTGCGCGCGTGACGCGGGATCGGATATCGACCTCTGACGGAAGGATGTCCGAAAGGCCTGGCTTCAGGAGCACGTCGTCGAACGTGTAGGCTTCGCGGATCCCCTGGAGTCCCTGCACCTGCGCCATCACCAACTCCATTCCGCGGCCACTCGGCCGCATCTGGATCATGATGCGATTGAGTGGAATCGCATCATGATCTCATCCCTTTGTTTGAGGATGATCCTTTCGGAAAACCGGTTTCCACTTTTCCGGATCATGCTCCAGGATAAGCAAATCCGCCGGCAAAGTGGACTTTACCGTCGAATCAGAGCCCATCGGTAGGGTTGGCGGTGGTCGATAGCACGCCACCATCACGAATCAAAGGGTCCGAACCGGCAATCCCGCACCAGTATCGGTAAAAAAGAAGCGACCCGGCAGGTGCCGGGTCGCTGTTTCAAGGACTGCGAAGCGCTGCGCGCCCGCTTCCGCTTTTCCTAGTTCATTTCCTGAGCGGTTCGAATCGTCCGCGTTGGAGCCGCGTTCAGGCAACGGCGGGCGGCCTCGATTTCGGCCTCAGAGGCGCCCTTGCTGCGCGCCCAAGCCTCCGCTGCCGGTGCGCTGTATTTCGCCACATAATACCGGACGACGGAGCACGACGCGCGATGGACAATGCCCTCGGAAGCAAATGCCTCGGCTGGGGAAAATCCAAGAACCACCGCGACTACAAGAAGCCAGCGTAATCCCATTCCGGATCGTTCCTTTTTTCGATGTGGGGGGAATGAGCCAGACGGCTCGGCTGGGGTGGTAGTCTCACAATGCCTTGAATGAAGCAAGGCTTTATCAAGCATGCCAAGCAAGGGAGCCATGCGGGGCCTCGGCTGTTAACGTTTCAGCGTAACGGGCAATAAGCATCCCGAACCTTTGAAGAAGCTTTCGCATGGAAATCATTGAAATTGCTTGTCGTGCACAGTCCCGCTGATTCCCTGGCTTTGCTATCCATCGCCTGCTAGAGGGGCACGTGCCCAGATGCCGCCACGCTTTCGCCCCTTTCTCGCCTGGCCCCGATCTCGATGAACAAACAACGCCTGATTCCGCTCATCGTGGCCACCGCCCTGTTCATGGAAAACATGGATTCGACGGTGATCGCGACGTCCCTTCCGGCGATAGCAAACGATATCGGCACGAGCCCGTTGACGCTCAAGCTCGCCATCACTTCCTACCTGCTGTCGCTCGCGGTGTTCATTCCTGCCAGCGGATGGACGGCCGACCGTTTCGGCGCGCGGCTGGTGTTTTCGCTTGCTGTGGCCGTCTTCATGGTGGGTTCGATCGGCTGCGCGTTGTCCGGTTCGGTCACCGATTTCGTGATCGCGCGCATCGTGCAGGGCATGGGCGGAGCGATGATGACGCCGGTCGGACGACTGGTGTTGTTGCGCTCGATCGACAAGAGCGCGCTGGTGAACGCGATGGCCTGGGTCACGGTACCCGCGCTGGTAGGACCGGTAATCGGCCCGCCGCTCGGTGGGTTCATCACCACCTATTTCTCCTGGCACTGGATCTTCCTGATCAACATTCCGATCGGGCTGCTCGGCATCTTCATGGCGCTGCGCTTCATCGACCCGATCAAGAGCGAAGACCCCGAGCGCTTCGATCTCTACGGGATGGCGCTGGCCGGTATCGGCCTTGGCGGAATCGCCTTCGGCCTCTCGGTCGCGGGTCTCAACCTGCTGCCGTGGTCGGTCGTCGCGGCGCTGATCGCGATCGGCTCGATCTCGATGACGCTCTATGTCATTCACGCCCGGCGTACCGCATCCCCGGTGCTGGATTTCGGCTTGCTTCGATTGCCGACCATGCGCGCCAGCATCATCGGCGGATTTCTGTTTCGCCTCGGCATCGGTGCACTGCCGTTTCTGTTGCCGCTATTGATGCAGGTCGGATTCGGCCTTTCGCCATTCCGCTCCGGACTGGTGACGTTCGCCTCTGCAATCGGCGCCATGGGGATGAAAACGCTGGCCGCGCGTATCATCAGAACCTTCGGCTTCCGCAACTTGATGACGATCAACGCGATCGTCAGCGCGATTTTCCTCGGCGCCTGTGCCTTGTTTACCGTAACCACGCCGCTGCTTCTGATCATGATCATCCTCGTGGTCGGCGGCTTCTTCCGCTCGCTGCAATTTACGGCAATCAATACGGTTGCTTATGCGGAGGTCGAAACGGCGCGAATAAGCCGGGCTACCACGCTCGTCAGCGTCAACCAGCAGCTTGCGATTTCGGCCGGCGTGGCGGTCGGAGCATTCTCGGTGGAATCCACGTTGTTCTTGCGCCACTCGACCGAGCTGAGCGCGGATGATTTTGCGCCGGCTTTCCTCGTGGTTTCGATCATCTCGGCGCTGTCGACATGGTTCTTCTGGCAAATGCCGGACGATGCCGGACACGAAATTTCCGGCCGCAAGGCGGTGGAGATATCCAGCCGCAAGGGCGCGGCGACGGCGGCGGTCAAGGTGGCGAGCGAGGAAACCCAGAACGCCAGGGATCAAAGGCTGGGGTGAACGAGGGGGCCGTCATTCCGGGGC
>Ga0075017_100001842_pt1 | contig 13126 bp, 12 predicted proteins | sample AleBraG_ABR_2012_FD_71475 | JGI IMG/M metagenome (GOLD analysis project Ga0075017, IMG submission 71475) | Freshwater sediment microbial communities in response to fracking from Pennsylvania, USA - Alex Branch Run_MetaG_ABR_2012 | ecosystem: Environmental > Aquatic > Freshwater > Creek >... | reverse complement strand
TTAACGGATCATGAAAAATCCAAATAGGGAGGTTCAGATGCTCGCCAAGTCACGCGCGTACTTATTCTTGACGCTTTCGTTTCTGCTATGTTCTGGCGGCGCTTTTGCCCAGATTTCGGCCATCGAAGGCGATGTCAAGGGCGCAGACGGAAAAGCGATTCAGAAGGCCGAGATTCTGATCGAGCGCAAGGACATGAAGGGCACCTACAAGGGCGCCAAGACCGACAAAAAGGGTCATTACATTTACAACGGGTTGCCGCTAGGCACCTACAAGGTCTCCGTGATCATCGAAGGCCAGTCCAGAGACAGCATGGACAACGTGAAGACCAAGCTGGGCGACCCGGTGGAAGTGAGCTTCGATCTCAAAAAGAGCGCGGACGAACAAGCCGCCTTGGCGAAGGCTGCCGAATCCGGAAGCTTGAGCAAGGACCAGGAACGCGGCATGAGCAAAGAGCAGAAGGAGCTCTACGAAAAGAAGGCCAAGGAGAACGAGGCCGCGATCAAGAAGAATAAGGCTCTCAACGATACGTTCAACGCCGGCAAAGAGGCGATGGCGGCGAAGAATTACGATGTCGCGGTACAGTCGTTTGCTAAAGGCACCGAAATTGACCCTTCGCAGAATGTAATTTGGGCCAGCCTGGCGGATGCCTACACCTCCCAGGCCGGCACTAAGACTGGCCCCGAGCAAGACGAGGCCATCACCAAGGGCTTGGCCGCCTGGCAGAAGGCCATCGAGCTCAAAGCCGACGATCCCGCCTTCCACAACAACTATGCGCTGGCGCTGGCTAAGGCCAAGAAGTATCAGGAAGCCGGCGGCGAGTTGGAGAAAGCGGCGCAACTGGATCCCTCGTCGGCGGGCAAATACTATTACAATCTGGGCGCGGTATTGGTCAACAACGGCCAGAACGAGCAAGCCGGCGACGCCTTCAAGAAGGCGATTACCGCCGATCCGAACTACGCCGATGCGCAGTATCAATACGGCGTGTACCTGATTTCCAAAGCCACGACGACGCCGGACGGCAAAATCGTTCCGCCCGACGGCACGGTGCAGGCCTTCCAGAAATACCTCGAGTTGAAACCCGACGGCCCATTTGCGGAAGCCAGCAAGGGGATCCTCGCTACCCTTCAGGGCGGCGTCCAGACCACTTACGAAAACCCGAACGCGCCCAAGAAGCCGCCGGTCAAGAAGAAGTAGTAGGCCTTAGAAGATCGCCGGGCCCCGACGCGGGGGATGACGGGCAGCCTTAGTATCCGCTCCCGCCTTGCCCGCGTTGTTCCGGTCGGTCCGCGCGATCCCACAGGATCTTAGCTCGCTCGCTCATGGCGATCGCAGACCGCCTTCATCGTCATGAGCAGGTCCTCAGCGAGGCCGTTCGGTTCGGCCCCAAGCGCGATGTCGTCCAACGAGAGAATGCCCTTCAGCGCACCACCTTCTTTATCGATCACAGGCAAACGGTGCAATTGTCGCTGGGCCATGATTTTCAGCGCATCGCGGACATCGTCGTCCGGCGCACAAACCGAGACATTCTTGTTCATAACCTCGCCCACCGGCAGATCGGCAGCCTTTCGGTTCCTGGTTCCGAGCGCGATCAGTAAGTCGCGATCCGTGACGATTCCAACGACGCCCCGGCCGTCTTCAACAACCGGAAGGGCGCCGCAGTTTCTGGCCCACATGATCTCTGTGGCCGCCGCCGCATTCGTTCCTGGATTACAGAACGAGACGTCTTTCGTCATAATGTCTTGGACTTGCATTGGTACTCTCCCTTTCTATCAACTTATAGCTGGCGCACCCGATTCGCGGGTGCGCCAGCTCGGTTTAGTTTTTCTCACCCGGCGACCGGCACTTGGCGGCCCTTCTTCGTTACCTCGGGCGCCGGAATTGAAACCTTCAGTACGCCATCCTTGAGCTCGGCTTTCACCTGATCCGTCTTAGCGCCCTGGGGCAGCGGCATCGACCGGTAAAAATGGCCGTAATTGCGCTCCCAGCGATGGTATCCCTCGTGATCTTCTTTGTGCTCCTGCTTTCGCTCGCCCTCGATGACCAGAGCCTCATCGGTGACTTGAATTTTCAGGTCCTCTTTCTTCAGTCCAGGCAGTTCGGCCGAGACCACCAGATTTCCCTCGCACCGTTGCACATCCATCACCGGAGTCCAGGACTGGACTTCCATTTCGGAGCTGTTACCCCGAAACACCCGGTCCATTACATCGGTGAATTCCCGCATCATCGCGAATGGACTCAGACCAAAGAACCGGCCAAATGGGAACATCGGCTGGAAGAAGATCTCGCTGGACCGATTCGCAACTGGGGTTTCCGTTGTTTTCCTGCTAACTGCTACTTCAGGCATGGTTGATTTCTCCTTGGCTTCCTCTATTGAATGCTGTTTCATCGAGCGCTTCTACTGCTTGCGCTATTTAGCCGCGGCGCGGGCCTTCCGCGTCGGGACAGGTTCGCTGCGATCCATCAAATCGCACTCAAAAACAAGCCGCTGTTCCCCTCTCACGTCGATGAGCAGGAAACGATCGTCTTGCGCTGGGCCGATCACCTCAAAGACTTCACCGGCGTCGATCCTGGTGGCGCCATAATGGTTGTCCCGAAAGGCCAAAGCCATCAAGGGAAACTCAGAGCGATAGGATACGCCGCCTTCGGTTCGCGATGTCCACTCTACGTCGTCCTTACTTGCGAGTGAACTCACGGCCTGGCGCGGGCACTTCCGGAAGTTTCCAGCTTGGCGGTTAGCCGTTGCAAATTGATTCTTCATGGTGCGACAGCCCGAAAGGCCGCCAACGGGCAGCATCGCGGCCATTCCGGCCAACGTGGCTACGCGATGCTGCATACAGACTCCCTTGACTTGCCGGCGTTAACGTCTCTTGCTCTAAATGACCTACGGAACTATGGCTATGTGGTCGATCACGCGGGAAACGCCCGGGGCCGCCCACGCTGCCCTCTCCGCCTCTTGCCTTTCGAACCAGGAGCGGACATTCCCCTCCAGGGTCACGGCCCCGTCCTCCGCCGTAACCGTAATTCGGCGCGCGTCCAATTCCGCATGACGCCGCAATGCTTCTTCGATCTTTACTTTCACCTCGATCGTCGATACCCTGCTCTTCACTTCGATTTTGTTAACAACGCCGCGCACGCCACTGACGTTCCTCGCGCGTTTTTCAGCCGCTTCTCGCTGATAATTCCATTCGACAGTTCCTTCCAGCGTCACGAAGCCATCTCGAACACCGGCCTTAATCAGTTCATCGGGAACTCTCAGATCTAGCTTCATCGCCTCCACGACATCGCGGGCCATCTCCGGATCGGTGCGCATCCCCGGCTTCACCTCGATATCGTTGGCAACCGCCCTAACGCCGTAGACGGATTTCGCCGCCCTCTCGGCTGCGATCTTCTCGGCGTAGCTGTGAACAAAGCCCGTCAGTGTGGCCACGCCCTCCTTGAAGTTCACACTGATGTCTTGCGAGCTGATTTCCGGTTCCCATTCGAGTTGCCGAAGCACGGTCTCCCGAAGTTGCTTGTCGGTTATCTTTTCCATCATGGTTTGCATTGTGTGATCCTTTCGTGAACGTGTTGGCGGCTGCCTTCCCTGAGGCAGCGCCCAAACCGAGTCTAGGCGTCCGCATGGCCGCCTGGGCGCAGTCACTTACATACGACCTAAGAATACTTAGAACCCTTCCGGTCGAATACTGGATGTTGTTCCAGGTAGCATGACGCGAATTTGTTGCGTCAGGACCCGCAGTGGACTCGTTTCATTGCTCAGCAAGGTTGGACGGCCAAGAACCGGGTCTGCCCGTTCCGATTGACAGGTACGCGGACACGGCACGTCGCTGTCCTCCCCAAAGATCAGGCGGTAACCGTCTTCGAGCTATCCCAAACCTATCAATGTCGAGCTCCCGATCAGAGCTAGTGATGGTTAGTTAAGTTAGATAAAGTGCCAGGGGGCTCTGCGTTAGAAGACTGACGAGCAGCTTGCCAAGACACCTCAAGCGGACCGGTGGCCGGTCAAGAAGAAGTAACCGTTAGAACTCCCTGCGGGGCGGCGCTTGATCGGGACCCAGCCGCCCCGCGACAATCTCCGCCACAAAATAGTTCTCGCCTTTCATCGGCGACCCGGCCATGCGGCGCAGCATGGCGAGTTGGCCGGTATGCGTGAGGGCATCGGCGATCGGCCCTTGAAACAGTCCTTCCGCCTTGCCGCTCTCCAGACCGCCAGCGACGATGCGAGCATCCAGCGCTTGGATCGCGTGAAAGAAGCGGGCAACCTCCTGCGGCCACGCTAGCGGCGCCGAATCGTGCCAGGCTGGCCGGCCCTCGGCCATACTGAGTGCCCATTCCATCAGGTCTCCGATGTGCGCCAGTATCTGGGCCGGCGTCCGCGCTCCGGGGCTTGCCTGGTACGTTTCAAACTCCGGCGGAGCGTCGCGGAGAACCTTGCCGAGCCGGTAGGCCAGCGTCGCAAGCGTGTGACGAAGAAGAGATTCCATGTTTCTTAGTCCACTATAAACAGTTGCGCGCCATTCGGGCGAATCGCTGCTCGGAAGACCTCGGCGACGCCGTTCCGCGGCTTGGGCGACGGTCCACTTGTTGTGGCCAGCCGATGCCTGCGACATACTCTACTTGCCCGTTAGATCGGCCGGTAGCCGCCGCACCATGGCACGTGCCGGTGCGCCATCGGCGCCTGTGATCTTTAGCGGCAAACAAACCAGTTCATATTCGCCGGGCTCGATGTGCTTGAGGTTCAGGCCTTCAATGACCCAGATGCCCGCGCCGAGCAGCGCACGGTGGGCCTCCGCGCCGTCGGTTTCGTAGCCGCCGACCGACAGATAATCAATCCCCACGGTCCGCACGCGGCGCTCCGCCAGGTACTTTGCGGTGCTTGCGGGAAAGTGCACGAACTTCTCTTGAAAGGAGTGCGATTGCCAGGCGTGTTCCGAGTTGGCGGTCTTGAACAGGATGCGCTCGCCTTCTTGCACAGCTTGCGGTTCCAGTTCTTCTATGCGGATCAGGTCCGGATCGTGGATCTCGATCACGCGCGCCGGGCCCACGGTGGCCGCCAAGGGCAGGGCATCGATTCCCGCGGCTCCGTCGATGAAGTGGCGCGGCGCGTCCATGTGCGTGCCCAAATGCACGGAGGCGCTGAACTGCGACAGGTTGCATTCCGAGCCTTGGCTGATTTTGAGAGTGTCCGTGCGCTGAAAGGGCGCATCGCCGGGCCAGTGCACCATGCCGTTGAACAACGGCACCGATATGTCGATCCAATGCGAGTTCATGAGGCGATGGTGATGATGTTCTTGATGCCGCCGACGTCCTTGGTCAGCGGGTCCACCGCCTGGTCAATCGGGAAGCGGCCGGTGATGAGTTTCGAGAGGGCGTCCGGCCAGCGTTTCTGGAATTCGGTGAGATCGCGGATGGCGGCGGCAAAGCTCTCGGGCGGGGCGTTGACGCTTCCCACGGCGATCTGATTCTTGAGCACCATGTCGCGCATGATGCGGTCGGCATCCACGGGAATTGGCGCATGCAGCCCAGGCACACCGGTGAAGATGAACACTGCGTTCGTTCCCAGTTGCTTCAAAACATCGAAGGCCAAACTGGATGCGCCGACCGCCTCATACACCACGTCGATGGATCCCACCTGCTGCGCCATCTGCTCCACGGTATTGGTTTCGGCCGCAATAAACGTGGCGCCGATCATATCCAGGATCGCGTCCTTGTTCTCATGCGAATGGGTTCGCGAATAGACCCAGACATCGAAGCCGGCAACGCGCAACGCCATGGCGCCGAGCAAGCCCACAGGCCCGGCGCCGAGTACGACGGCTTTGTGGCAATGTCCTGGGCCTTCCGCTTCCGTATGCGGGCAGCCCCAGGGCAGGCGTTCCTGAATCTTCCACAACTGCAGCAGGGATTTTTCGGCGATGGTTAGCGGTTCCGTCAAAACGGCGTGGTCGCGCAGTTCGCGCGGAACGGGGTTCAGGTAGCGTTCCTCGTCCACCACGAACTCCGTCATAAAGCCGTGGCGCTGCTTGATGCCTCGTTCGGTGTAGTCACCGGAGGCACAAAAATCCTGCCGGCCCGCGCCGCACGGTACACACCAATCGTGTGCGCAGGGCCTGCGAACGGTGGTCACCACCAGGTCTCCGGGCTTCACGCTCTTTACGCCGGCGCCGGTTTCCACGACCTCGCCCAAAGATTCATGGCCGAGCACCAGATAGTCGAACCCTTCCGGCGGAAAGCCGTATTGGAACGAGGTAATATCGCGGTCGGTTCCGCAGATGCCTACCTCGATCATCCGCAGTTTCACCTGATTCGGCGCGGTGATCTTCGGCTCCGCATGATCAATCAGGCGAACGGCTTTCTCCCCCGGAAACACGGCGATTGCTTTCATCGATCCTCCATCGCCAGCATAGCGGGCTTTTGTTACAAAATGGCCCGCCCCATTCTGGCCGGGGGACAAGGGCGGGGCTGCTGGCGATCGCGTTATTTGAGTTGGCTTGCACGGACGTGTCCTTGCCGACTGTTAATCACGCCACCGGCGATCGGGACCGTCACCGGCCCACAGTAGCGAGTGGAACTAGTAAACCTGGTTGGGGCTTATGCCGTCGATTGGATCTCGAAGCCATGGGCGTCCCGGCCGGTGTTATTGTAGACGTCAAAGTTGGAGAGAGCCAAACAGAGGCGGAGTTTACGCTTGGACCAGCGTTAAAGGGCTGCCAGCAGCGCGATGAGCAAAGCGGGTTTCATTTGAGTAAGCTCCTGTTTCCTGATCGCGGCGCGTCCCAGCATAGGAACACGGGCGAGTTGTAAAGACATTTGTGAACATAAGGAGCAACATGCGCTATAAACTTTTAGGCCGCACCGGCCTCCGCGTTTCTGAACTGTGCCTGGGCACGATGACGTTTGGCGAGGACTGGGGCTGGGGCGCCAGCAAAGAAGAGAGCCGCGCCATGTACGACGCCTTCCTGGAAGCGGGCGGCAACTTCATCGACACCGCCAATCTCTACACCAACGGAACCAGCGAGAAATTTCTGGGCGAGTTCATGGGCGCCGATCGCCAGCGCGTGGTGCTGGGGACCAAGTACACCAATTCCATGCCCGGTAAGGACCCGAACTTGGCCGGCAATCAGCGGAAGAACATGATGCAGTCAGTGGAGGCGAGCCTAAAGCGTCTGCAGACCGACTACATCGATCTGTACTGGCTGCACATCTGGGACTTTCTGACGCCGATTGAAGAGGTGATGCGCGGCTTTGACGATCTGGTGCGTGCCGGCAAAATTCTGTATGCCGGAATTTCCGATGCTCCGGCCTGGGTGGTCTCGCGCGCGCAGACGATCGCGGAGTTGCGGGGCTGGTCCCCGTTTGCGGGACTGCAAATCGAGTACAGCTTGATCGAGCGGACGGTGGAACGCGATCTGCTCCCCATGGCGCGCGAGTTGGGGATCGCCGTGACGCCGTGGGGACCGCTGTCGTCGGGTCTGCTGACCGGCAAGTACACAGCCGGGAATACCGACCCCAAGCGCATTCAGAACCCGACGCTCGATGCCCGCCGGAACGCGATCATCGCCGCCGTTCAAGAAGTAGCGCAGGAGAGCGGCCGCACCGCGGCGCAGGTGGCATTGAATTGGGTGCGCCAGCAGCCGGGCACCATCGTTCCCATTTTGGGAGCGCGCAAGCTTTCGCAGTTGCAGGATAATCTGGCGTCTTTGGAGTGGCGGTTGTCGCCGGAGCAAATGAACAAGCTGAGCGAAGCCAGCAAAATCGAACTGGGTTTTCCGCATCACTTCTATGAGCGCGACATGGTGAAGGGATTTGTGTATGGGGGATTCCGGGATCGGATTGACGCCTAGAAAAGCGGTTTCGTATTTCGCCGCCCCCTCCTTAACCGTCGGGGCTTGCGGCGGGCGCGGAGCGGTTTCCGATCGGGGCGACTGAGCCGCTTTTTTTGCGAAACGAAAGCGTATGCTTTAGAATAAGGCATGGGCACGACAGTTCTCATGCCGGTTGAAGAGTATCTTCGCCGGACGGAGAAGCCTTACTGCGATTATCGGGATGGCGTGCTTCACCCCAAACCCATGCCAACCAAATTCCACGGCATGCTCGAATTTATGCTCGTGGCGCTGCTTCACAAGCTGGGTCTCGACGCAGTCGCCGAAGTTACCGTCCGGCTGACTCCTACCAAGTATCTGGTTCCGGATGTAATCGCGGCGCCGGTCATCCAGAGCCCGTACCCCACGGAACCTGTCCTGCTGTGTTGCGAGATCCTCTCCCCCGATGACCGGCTGGGAGCGATGCTCAGCAAGTGCGAGGAGTACCATGCCTGGGGCGTTCCCTTTTGCTGGGTGATCGACCCGGTCAAACGCACCTCGTGGGAATATCACGCCGACGCGGAACCTGTGCGCGTGACGGCGAGGCTTCGCGCGGGGGCAGTCTCGATCAGCCTGGAAGAACTGTTCTCTTCGATTCCGGCGTCGCATTGACGTCTAACTTGCCTTGTGGCGTTGCCGGACCATGGCGAACAAAGCCTCCGGCTCGGCTGTTTGCGAAACGAAAGGCGGCTTGGATGCGGCGATGCGCTCGCGCTTGAGCTTGTGGTCGATCATGTTCCCCTGCCAGCCAGCCGACGACCCACGCATCGCCGTGTCGCTTGGCCGGCTGTCAGATGACGTCTGTGTCGAGCAGCCAATTCATAGTTTGCGGCGCCGGGCGGGCGCGCGGCGCGGGGAGGCACACCGTCCGGACTGACTGGACAGGCTTTGAGCACCGCGAGCCAGCTCTCCTTGCCTGCCAGCCGCCGAAACGCGAGCACTTTTTCTTCGGCGTCGAGCGTGATGATCACAAGTGGGATGATCCCACCTCTCGTCCGCACGGGTCAAGGGCCGTGGGCTGGGCGTGCAATTCAAGCTTGGGATGAGCTCACAATCAAAAGGGGACACTGCTGCGATAGGTTTGAGCGAAGGAGTTCGGACTCGAGCCCGCAGTGTCCCCGTCCGCGTCGTGTGCCTTACGAGCGCCAGTACGGGTCTGTGCGGGGGCACTAACTGGCATTTCTACCGCGACTGCGAGCCCTCACTTGGCCACGGCGAAGACCAGGAAGTTCTGGCGGGGCAGATAGTCGTACTGGGCGGCCAGCTTATATCCGGCCTTGGACATTTCTGCGCGCAGTTTCCCGGGTGAGAAGCGGAACTGGGCCGGTGGACCTTCCGGCGAATCCGGCTTGAAGTCGATGATGGCGATGCGGCCGCCGGGCTTCAGCGACGCCGCCAGCTTCCGGAAATAGACGGCGCGGTTGCCGATGTGGTGATAGGTGTCCACGATCAGGATCAGATCGACCGGCTCCGGCAGATTGGGCGAATCGGCGGAGGCTTGCACCGAGACTACGTTGGTTAGACCTTCTTTCGTGGCGCGCTCGCGCAGATAGGTCACCATGGATGGCTCGATGTCGGCGCCGAAAACTTTCGGCGCGGCAGACAGCTTGGCCAGGCGGATGGAAAAGTAGCCGGTACCCGAGCCGATGTCGGCAACAGCCTGGCCGGACTGCAGGTTGAGTGTCGCCAAAACGCGATCCGGCAACTGCCATGCGTCCCGCTCCGGGCCGTCGAATCGTTTGGCCCATTCCTCCGGATTGTCAAAGCTGTGATGCATGTGATCCTGAGCGCTGAGGGCAGCGACCAGACACATAGCGGCAACGGTTCGGTGTAAATTCACGGGAAACCTCTTTTCCTATGATAGGATCCTTAGTCGTTATGCGAACTCTCACGCTTCTGTTCCTTGCCATTCCCGCGATCGCCGCGGATTGCGAAAGCCTCTCCAGCGCCAAACTGCCCGACACCACCATCGCGGTCGCCAAGAACGTTGCGGCGGGGAGCTTTACGCCGCCGTATGGCAACCCGATCGGCGACTTGCCGGCCTTCTGCCGCGTGGCGGGAGTAATCCGGCCCACCAAAGACTCCGACATTCGCTTCGAGGTCTGGCTGCCTGCCTCCGGCTGGAACGAAAAGTATCTGGGGGTGGGCAACGGCGGTTTTGCGGGCGCCATCGGATTCGATCAGTTAGCTGGGAATTTGAAACGCGGCTACGCGACCGCCGGCACTGACACCGGCCACGAAGCCGACAACGTGGATGCGAGCTGGGCCTACAAGCATCCGGAAAAGGTCAACGACTTCGGTTGGCGCGCGCTGCACGTCACCACGGAGAATGCCAAACGGTTGATGCAGATGTACTACAGCCAGTCGGCCAAGCACACGTACTTCGATAGTTGTTCCGATGGGGGAAGGGAAGCCTTGATGGAAGCACAGAGATTCCCCGAGGACTTCGATGGCATTCTGGCCGGTGCGCCCGCCAATTATTGGACCAAGCTGGTGGCCAGCGGCACGGCCAATTTTAAGGTGATGCGCGACGATCCGGCGGCCTATATCTCGGCGATGAAGCTGCCCGCCATCAGCAAGGCGGTGCTGGAGGCCTGTGATGCTCAGGACGGCGTCAAAGACGGAATTATCAACGATCCATCGCAGTGCAAATTTGACCCCGGCGTTCTGCTGTGCAAGGGCGAGGATTCGCTTAGTTGCCTGACGGCGCCGCAGGTGAAGTTCCTCAAGACGATTTATGCCGGGGCGTCGAACGCGAAGGGCGAAAATGTTTTTCCGGGCCGAACGCCCGGGGCTGAATTGGGACCCGGCGGCTGGTCGGCCTGGATTCTCGGCAACGCACCCGGCGCCGGACTCGGTACCGGTTTCTATGAGAACTATTTCCGTTACATGGTCTTTGAGGACCCGGCCTGGAATCCGTTTACCGCGAATTTTGACGCCGCTCTACACACCGCCGAAGAGAAGACCGCTCGCGCTCTGAACGCCACCGACCCGGACCTGCATCGGTTTGAAGCGCACGGAGGCAAACTGATCCTGTATCACGGTTGGAACGATCCCGCCATCCCGCCCCAGAACACCATTAACTACTTCAACAGTGTGAAGGAGAAAATGGGCGCGGCAGAGGCCGAGCGTTTTGTGCGCGTGTATATGGTTCCGGGAATGCAACACTGCCTGGGCGGACCGGGGCCCACCAACATCGGCCAGTTTGGCACCAAGACGGTGGATGGCGGGGTGTTTGGCGCGCTGGAACAGTGGGTGGAAAAGGGCACCGCGCCCGCGGAAGTGGTGGCCACCAAATATACCGGCGACAATCCAAGTAAGCCCGTGCAGATGACTCGTCCGTTGTGCCCGTATCCGCAGGTGGCGAAATACAAGGGCAACGGCGACGCCAACGACCATCATAATTTTGTTTGCAGCGCGAACTGAGCTCTGACATCCCGACGCCGCCAGGGTGGTCGTCAGACCATTCAGCGGGGCTCTCCACGCTGGTTGCCCCGGAAGGCGACCTGCGGATCACCTTTGTTGAGCTGGAACCCAAGGCCACCATCCAGGAGACCGCACTGGCAGCCTGGCGCATGCTCGACCCCGGCTTTGCGTCTCCAGTGATGCGCGAGGTGGCGGCGCCTCCGCTGGGTGAGTGGGAGGAGATGCACCAGATCATTTACGAGGCGCCGGCCAGTGAGGCTCGCGTGGAACTCGCAGTGGTGCGGAGACTGGCGGGGCGCACCTTCGTCAATCTGGTGCGCGGTTCGAACGCGGCGGTGAGCCGGCGCGGCGCTCAGCTCAACGAGGCGATCGGCAGTTGGAAACCGAAGGGATACCAGCGGGCGAACCTGAAAGACGCCGCGGCTGCCGAATGGACCGGGCAACTGAGCCGCCAGTTGAAGGAATTTGTCCTTTCTGCGATGGCGGCCCTGCAAATTCCGGGAGTCTCGATTGCCGTGGTTCAGGGAGGCCGGATCGCCTATGCCGAGGGCCTGGGAGTCCGCAGTATTGAGGACAAAGCCCCGGTCACGCCGCAAACGCGGTTCATGATCGGGTCGACGACCAAGCCGTTAACCACTCTGCTGATGGCGAAGCTGGTGGAACAGAAGAAGCTGAGCTGGTCCACGTTGGTCTGCGATCTTCTGCCCGGCTTTGCTCTTGCGGATCCAGAGATTACGAAGCGACTGGAACTGAGGCACACCGCATCCGCGTCCACGGGAATGCCGCGGCAGGACACGGAATTTATCTTTCGATATTCGGGAATCCGGCCGGAGGATCGCATTGCCCAGATGAAAACGATGCGGCCGACGACGGGATTTGGCGAAACGTTTCAATACTCGAATTTTCTCGTGGCTGCCGGCGGGTACGCGGCCGCCCGGGCCTTTGCCGCGAATTCGTCTCTTGAAAGCGCTTATAACGACGCTCTTACCGAGTTGGTGTTCCGCCCGCTGGGGATGAAGGACTCGTTTGTGCGCCAGGAGGATGCATTGCAAGGCGAAGCGGCGTCGCCTCATGCCATGAATTTTGACGGCGGCATCAGCCGCATTCCGCTGAGCATGGAAATGTCCGTCTATAGCGTTGCACCCGCCGGCGCCGCCTGGTCGACGGGACCGGACCTGTGCCGGTACTTGCTGCTCGAATTGGGCAACGGCCGGATGCCGGAAGGAGAACGGGTAATCGACGAAGCGATCCTGCTGGAACGCCGGCGCAGGGGTGTCAAGATCGATGAGCACTCGTCCTATGGCCTAGGCTTAATCGTCACGGACGAATCTGGGTTGCAGGTCGTCCACCACGGGGGAAACACGCTCGGGTTCTCCACCGATCTGTTTCTGGTGCCCGAGAAAGATCTCGGGGTTGTCGTGCTGACCAATGTCTATCAGGTGAACGTTTTTCTCGCCGCAGTCCGGCAGAACATCTTCGAACTTGCATTTGGAGCGGAACCCAAGGCGGAGAAGACGATTGCCGCGGCGGCGAGGATGAACCAGGATGGTGTGGCGCTTCTGCGGCAGAAGGTAACAATTGATCCGGCCGCGCTGGATTGGGTGAATGAACTCGTCGGACGGTACAATTGCGCGGAACTCGGCGCGGCTGTGCTCACTCGGCGCGAGGATGGTTTCTGGATGCAGTTTGACGAGTGGGGCAGCGCAGTAGGCGGCGAGATTCAATCGGGCGGCGATCGGCTGTTGCGCCTGGTGAGTCCGCCCTGGCGGGGTGGTTTGAAACTGTTGGTGGACCCAGGCGGCGGGAGGCTTTCTTTGGATGCGGGCCAGAGCAAGTATGTTTT
>Ga0075017_100001840_pt1 | contig 13136 bp, 13 predicted proteins | sample AleBraG_ABR_2012_FD_71475 | JGI IMG/M metagenome (GOLD analysis project Ga0075017, IMG submission 71475) | Freshwater sediment microbial communities in response to fracking from Pennsylvania, USA - Alex Branch Run_MetaG_ABR_2012 | ecosystem: Environmental > Aquatic > Freshwater > Creek >... | reverse complement strand
CGCCAGGTCCAAGCAGTGCAGGCCCAGCAGCGGGCCTTCGAGGATTACATCAGGGCGATCGCCAACACCAAGGAGTAGTCGGCACGGTCGCCGAGCGTGCGTGTTGCGTACTAGGAATGCGCCGGCGCGACGCCGGCGGCCTTTTGGGCCATGCGTTCCACGCTCTGGGTCACCTTCTCGACGAAGACCGACAGGTCCTGACGCGCCCGTTCGGCTTCCGCGGAGAGTCCTTCGAGGTGACTGACGTCCCAGAGTCCGAGTACGGGGTCGAGGACGTCACGCAGGAACTGACCCAGGCCGTAGATGCCTTCGCGCGCGATTCGTACCGCGTGACGCGTGAAACTCGGAATACCGGTGCCGGGCATGGCGAAGGCGCTGACCTGTTTGGCAGCGGCGATCATCATCGTCGAGGGGTCGATCGCGAAGGCCGCCAGGGCCAGATCACGATAGAAGAGATAGTGCTTGGTCTCGTCGCCGGCGACCAACGCCAACACGTTGCGACCGATCTTGTCCGACTTGGGTAGGTGCGCACCGGTATTGCGGTGCGCGATCTGGGTCGCGCGCTCCTGGAATGACACGTAACAGATCAAGTCAGCGAACGTCTCGGGTTGGGGCACCTCGCCCTTCTTCATCTGGACGCGACGGCCCTCTTCGAGCAGCGTGGGATCGATGCAACGACTGATATGGACCCAGTCGCGCATCACCATCGCGTGGCGGTTCTCCTCCATGGTCCACTGGTGATTCCAGTCGAGAATCGGATGCGACTTGGGCGCCTGCGCGAGCAAAGTGCTCGTGTAGTACGGAAGATTGTCCTCGGTCAGCAGGTTGACGTAGATGGAACTGCGCACCCCGTCGGCCAACGGATAGTCCTGCTCGCTCCAGGGTCGATCGGCAAAGTTCTCGCCCTGTCCCCAGTCGATCTGTTCGTGCGGGAACCACAATCTCGGTGCTTCGAGATGACGGTTGTAGAGACGCTCGACGTCGGGTGCCATTTCACTGAGGAGATCGGTGCGGCTTTTGGGGATTCGCGGTACCGCCAAGGTGACTCTTCCGGTAATGCTGCTGGAGCGCAGTGAAATCAATGGTAATGCGCCTTCGTAACATTTTCGTAATTCGCGCCGTTTGACTTGTGATTCGTTGCACAAGTGGGGTTGTAGCCTGTATCCCTTGTGTCACTTCTCGAATCCCTCGTACCCGCCGATTTCCGCAGCTCGTTCACGCCGACGCTGCGTCGCTTCTACACGTCCACCCTGCTGAGCTCGCTCGGCAACGGCCTGACGCTGTCGATGTTCGTCGTCTACCTGCACAACGTTCGTCACTTCTCGACCGGCTTTTCCACATTCCTGTTGGCCCTGGCGGCGATCGTGGGCTTGGCGTCGAGTCCGGTCTGGGGCACGATGACCGACCACTTCGGTCCGCTCAAGGTCATGTTGATCGGTTTTAGCGCCGAGGCGTTGTCGCTCGTGGGGTGGGCGTTCGCGCACACCAAACTCCAGGCGACCATCGCCGGGCTCATCTTGGCGGTCTTCAGTGGGGCCGGCTGGGGCCCGATGAGCACACTGCTCAGTCGGATCGTGCCGGAGGAGCAACGTCAACGCGCGTTCGGGGTCAACTTCATGCTGGTGAACCTGGGCATCGGCTTCGGCGGACTGGTGTCCGCGAGCATCGTGGACCTGCACCACCCGCGCAGCTTCACCGTGCTCTACCTCATCAACGCCGGCGTCATCTTGCTGGCCGGGTCGTACTTCCTCACCTTGCGAGCCCACGGCGGTCCGGTCACCGATCATCACGATGACCCGGTCAAGAGCGCCCAGGGATGGCGCGAGGTGGTGAAGGACCGACGGCTCGTGCAGTACGTCCTCGCCTCGCTCGTCTTGATGATCGGTGGCTACGGCTCCCAGGAGGCCGGCTTCAGTCTCTTCGTGGTCAATAACCTCAAGTTGCCGGTGCACGCGATCGGGATCATCTTCTTCTTCAACACCACCACCATCGTCGTGGCGCAACTATGGATACTCAACCGCATCGAAGCTCGCAGTCGCACGCGCGTGATGGCCTGCGTGGGACTGTTGTGGTTCGTCTTCTGGGCCATCCTCGACCTGGTCCTCGCGTTGCCCGCGTACTTGGCGGTGATGTCGTTGTGCGTGGCGATGGTGGTGTTCGCCATCGGTGAAACCATGCTGCAGCCCGTTGGTCAGGCACTCGTGAACGAGATGGCGCCCGAGCATCTGCGCGGTCGCTACAACGCGGCCGCCGGACTGACCTGGGGGATCTCCGGCACGATCGCGCCGGCGATCGCGGCGCTCTACTTCAACAACGGCCTCGGCAACTGGTGGCCACTCAGTACGGGACTCACCGCGCTCGTCGGTTCGGCGCTGATGCTAAATCTCCGTCGACACCTCAGTGCGCGTGAGGATGGACTCGTCGATGCCGTCGCTGACCGGGTGACCGAGTAACTGGCGAACCCGCTCCATCCACGGCCGGCCCTCCGTGCTCTCGCCGCGTTCGTGGAACGCGCGGCGCTCCGAGCGCAGTTGTCGAGCCACCTCGGCGAGATTGGTCGGTAGCGCCTGGGCCACTCGGGTGCGCACCCACTGAGCGAGTGCCGGTGACGCGCCACCGGTCGACACCGACACCACGACGTCGCCGTCGCGGTGCACGGCGGTGAAGAAGAAGTTCGAGCGATCGAGATCGTCCACGACATTGAGCAGGATGTTTAGTTGGGTCGCCTCACGAACGATGTCGTCGTTCACCCGCGCGTCGCCGGTCGCGGCGACGGCGAGCAAGGCTCCCGCCAAGTCGCCGTCCTCGTAGCGTCGCGACACGAACGCCTCCAGGCCCGTCGGCAGTGGCGCCAGCACCGACTCACTGATGAGCGTCACGCGCGCCCCGCACTCGAGCAGTTGGCGCGCTTTGTGCACACCGACGTGACCGGCGCCGATGACCACGACGTGACGGTCCGTGAGATCGAGCGCGAGCGGAAACATCACGACGTCAACGCGTACATCGACACGAGGTCGTCGACGCGTCCAAGATCGAGCGCCGCGACCGCACCGATGACCAGTACCGCCGGTGACTCGACGCGCCGCGCTCCGAGTTCCTCGAGCGTGCAGCGCACCACTCGTTGCTGGGCACTCGACGCTCGTTCCACGACCGCGACCGGTGTGGAGCGTTCGAGTCCCCCTTCGATCAGTTCTCGCGCGATGACGCCCCGTCGTCGCACGCCCATCAGTACGACGAGCGTCAGGTCGGCGTTGGCCAGTCGACGAAAGTCAACCGTCGCGCCCGGGACGGCGCTGCCCGTGACGACCGTGACGCCGTGCGACAGTCCGCGGTGGGTCACGGGCACGCCCGCGAGCAACGGACCCGCGAACGCCGACGTGATGCCCGCGACGACCTCCACGGCGACGCCGTGGGCGCTCAGTGCCAGCGCCTCTTCGCCGCCGCGACCGAAGACGAAGGGGTCGCCGCCCTTCAGGCGGACGACGCACTCGTGACGGCGCCCGAGCATCACGAGCAATTCGTTGATGTCATCTTGGCTGTCGGACGATCCGGGGCGCTTACCTACGTCGATGAGTTCCGCGTGCGGTGCGGCGAGGTCGAGGACCTCACGTGAGATCAATCGGTCGTGCACCACGACGTCGGCTCGCGCGAGGAGCCTCGCTGCGCGAACGGTCAACAGGTCGGCGTCGCCCGGCCCCGCGCCGACGAGGTAGACCGTCACGAGTCGACCGCGCGGACGAAGAAGTCGCCGAAGGACTCATCGGCGTGACCCTCCGTCTTCCACCGCTCGAGCAGTGGTCGCAGCACGCCAGGGATGTCGTCAAGCTTCACCTTCTCCTGGTAGAGCGACGCGAGTCGGTCGCCTCGAGGTCCCCCGCCGAGATAGAGGTCGTAGGAGTTCTTCGTGCGGCCAACGACGCCCACCTCGGCCACCGCCGGTCGAGCGCAGCCGTTGGGACAACCGGTCATGCGTAGTTGCAGCCGTCGTTTCGTCAGTCCGTTGCTGTCGAGTTCGCTCTGCACCAGTGACACCAGATCGGGCAGCTTTCGCTCGGCCTCGCCGAGTGCCTGACTGCAGGTCGGCAGTGCCGGGCAGGCCAGCGCGGAGCGCTCGACGGCGCCGAGTTCGTCGACGCTGCGCACGCCGTGTCCAGCGAGCACTGCGTCGATCGTCGCGCGGTCACCCTCATCGATTCGTGTGATGACCAGATCCTGTTGCGCGGTGATGAGGAACGTGACGTCGAAACGCTGGGCGATCTCACGCAGGGCACTGCGCAGTCCGTGGCCGTCGCCGGTGTCGCTCACGCGACCCGCGCCGACGCGCACGCCGAGCTGCCAACTGTCATCGGTCGCTCGACGCCACCCGAGGTGGTCATCCGCGTCCTCGAAGGTGATCGGCAATGGGTCGCGCAGCGCGCGGCCGTAGCGTTGTTCAATCTGTTCGCGAAACGCGTCGAAGCCGAGGTCCGCGGCCACGTACTTCATCCGCGCACGGCGTCGATTCGTTCGATCGCCGAGGTCACGGTACGTGGCGAGCACCGCGCGGATCACGTCGTCGAGCTCGTCGTACGTGACGAACGTCAACGGGTCGGCGAGGCGAGCGAACGTGTCGGGCTGCGCGTAGGAACGCCCGAGTCCACCGGCGATTACGACGTTGAAGCCTTCACCCAGCGTGTCGTGCACGGCGGGGATGAGGCCCAGGTCCTGGGCCAGCACGTCGACACAGTTTTCGCTGGGGTGCGCGATGGCGATCTTGAACTTTCTCGGTAGGTACGTCGAGCCGTAGAACTCGTGCTCTTCGGCGTAGGCCCTCGACGCGCTCTTGTCACCGTTGACGAAGATCTCCCAGTGCGCGTTCGTGGCCGGCTTGAAGGTCGTAGCGATGCGGTCGGCCATGTCGAGCATCCGGTGGTCCCCGGCGTTCGCGATGAGTGACGGGCACATCACGGTGTTGCGCACCACGTCGCCGCACGCTCCGAAGGAGGTCATCAGGTGCGCGTCAAGTTGGAAGGCCATCGGGCGAAGACCCTGTTTCAGCACGCCGTGGAACTGGACCGCTTGACGCGTGGTCAGTCGAATGGTGCCGTCGGCGATGTCGCCGGCGATCTGGTCGAGCGACAGCCACTGGTCGGTTGACAACTTCCCGCCCGGGATGGCGACGCGCACCATGAAGATGTACTCGAGTGACTCGCCCGCGAGGGACCGCTCACGGCGAACGTCGCGGTTGTCCTGGGAGTAGACGCCGTGGAACTTGAGCAGGTGCTCCGACGATCCCGAGACCGACGGTTCGGCGTTGGCCAACTCGGACGAAAGGTCGCCACGCAGGAAGTCGCTCGCGCGCTTGATGTCCTCCTCGGCCGTATGCGTGCCGTCGGTCAATGTCATGGCGGGGTTCCGTCCTGGTTGCAGTTCGTAATTGCCTTAAATCCTATCGGGATAGTCATATTTAAAACAAGTTTTCCTTGGCCGTTCCTCAGGCAACGCGCCTATCGAGAGGACCTCGCATTATGCGTGCGCACCCTCCGCGCGAACACGTACGCACGCGCGCGTAAGTTCCCTCGTCGGGCGGACACAAAGATGAAAAGGCCGGGAAGGAAGAACAACATGAACGCAATCAGACGAGTACTAGTCGCGGTGGGCGTGAGCGCGAGTTCGCTCGTAGCGGGAGGATCAGTGGCGCTCGTGAGCGCGACGTCCGTCTCGGCGGCACCAGTGAAGAACTGCGTGAGCGCACAGCTCACCGTGACCCACGGTGCGTCCCAGGGAACCGCGGGCACGATCTACTACCCGATCATCTTCACTAACACGGGCGCGACGTGCGCGATCTTCGGCGTGCCCGCGATTCAACCCGTCGCCGGCAGCGCTCATCACGCGGTCGGACCGTTGGCGCGAAGTCTCTCCATGGGCATGATGCCGGTGCGTCACGTCATTGCCAAGGGTCAATCGGTCAGCGCCGCCATCGGCGTCGTCGAGACCGGCAACTACACGCCGTCGACCTGCGTCGCACGTTCGGCGAGTGGCGTGGTGGTGACGCTCGGCTCGTTCGTTCCGTCGCGCTACGTGCACTTGGCCATCATCGTGTGCACCAAGCGCACCAGTATCACGACGCGACTCCTCACCGCGGGCGTCACCGGCAACTAACGCGGCAGCAATCTTCCTACTCCCCTAATCGAACTCGGTGAGATCGATTAGGGGAGCCCACCGACTCGCCGCGGTACATTTTGACCGTGAATGGTGCGCCGCGAAGTGACGTGTACGCGCGACGTCTTCAACGAGGTCGCGCCCTCGAAGCCGCGACGCTGACGTGGAACGTCGTGGGCGTGGCTGTACTCGCGGTCGCCGCCCTTCGCGCTCGATCGGTCGCCCTCGCGGGATTCGGCCTCGATAGCCTCATAGAAATTGCCGCATCTTGGGTCGTCCTCTGGGAGCTCGCTGACTTGGCGCAGCAGCGACGCGAACGGGCGACGAGGCTCATCGGCACGGCCTTCGTCGCGCTCTCGCTCTACCTCGCCGTGCAGAGCACCGTCGTGTTGATCGCGCGGTTTCATCCCCGCCACAGCGTGCCCGGCATGGTCTGGACCGCCGCGACCGCTCTCGTGATGGGCCTGCTCGCGAGAGGGAAGGCAACGACGGGTGCGGCCCTCGCGAATCCGGTCCTGGTGGCCGAAGGACGAGTCACGATGATCGACGCAATTCTGGCGGCGGCGGTACTGATCGGACTCGCCCTCAACTCGTTCGCCGGATGGTGGTGGGCCGACCCCGCGGCCGGCTACGTGCTGGTCTTCTACGCGGTACGCGAAGCTAGGCACTCGCTTCGTCACTAGCTCCGACGTGGACACTGCACCCATGGAGGTCTTCACCGGGTATCGGCGACGCCGTCAACTCACCTCGGGCGAAAGATCGCCATGTCCTGCGAGATGCGCTCCGTCGAGGCCTCGCGCACGCCCGCGGTCGCGGCAAAGTCACGCCAGTGAGTGGTGACCTCAAGCGTGTGGTCCAACACCGACTCGATGCCGGGCACCTCGTGCAGGTCACCCAATGCTCGAAGGTCGTCGAGCGAGATGTCACTGAACTGGCCGTTCACCGACATCTGATGTTGCTGCGTCCACCCGCCACTCCAAAAGGAGTGCGTGACGTCGTACGCCGGGGCCAGGCGCCACGTCCCGGCTTCGTCGAGCAGAAACGCGACGTTCTTCGTGTGGTCGTCTCGATTGACCGCCATGACATTGAACACGACGCGGCGAAACATCTCTTGACGCTCCGACACGCCGAGCCCCAACGCCCGCGCGGTGAGGAAGTAGCTCGAGTACGAGTGCGTTCGCGCGAGGTTGTAGTCCAGGTGGGCCAGTGCGCACAGCGTCTGGAGATGGAAGCGCTCGCCCCGTGGCCCGCGGTCGAATCGACGAGTCATGAAGTGGGCCCGCGGCCCTTCGAGTAGAAGTTGCGACGGGCTCATCGAAAGACCGGCGCTCGTGGCCATCAAGTAGTAGGCGTACTCGATTCGTCCGTAATCCTCGCTCTCACCGAAAGGATCGGACGCTGCTCGCACCGGACCGCCGACACCGTCGAGTTTCAACAACCACTGTTCGTAGCCCTCGGGCGCCTGCACCTGGCCTGAGCGCATCTGACCAGTCGCGGGGTTGTAGGCGAGTACGGCCTTCGCGCGCGCACCGCCCGCCGAGGTACCGACGGAAATGAGTGACGCCAGTGCGTCGTGCACGTCGGCGTCGCCGAGGTTGCCCGAAATCTGCGCGCGAGCGGCCGTCACCAAATCGGCCAGCTGCACCATGCTGATCTGGGCGGCGGAGGGTCCCGCCGGCGGCGCGAACCCGAGCGCCCCCATCGAGCGATTCGACGCGTACGCGAGCCGGTCCAGCGCCGTCACTCGACCGGAATCGATGCCCTGCTCAGCCATCCACGCGTCCACCAGCGCATTGCCGAAGCGGTCGGGCAAGGCGTCGGCGAGCATCGCGGGCAGACCGTAGAACGTGGCGCGAGCCAGTTCTGGAAATTCGAATACTCCACGTCGTCGAGGCAGGTGAATCGGTGAGAGATCGACACCGTGTTCAATCCAGGGGTCGTCGTATTCGAAGGCGTAGACATTCGTCGACGGATCGAGCACGACGGCACCCACCAATCGGTCCCAGGCGAAGACCTCGATCACGTCGGCCGGTGTGTACGTCACGGACGGGGCTTCGCCGTTGACGCACGCACTCGCTTTGCCGACCGACTCTGCGCGTGCTGGCGCGCGCGCAACATGGCCATCGGACTCACGGTTGGCTCGTCGGGAGCGAATGAACGGAGCCACTCGGTTCGCTCCAGTACGCGCGCAACACGTATCACCGTCGCCAGGGATGAGCCGTGGCCGCTCTCAAGATATTTGATCGCCGAGAGCGACACGTTGGCACGTTCCGCCAGTTGTGCCTGCGTCAGTCGTCGACTGATCCGGAGGCGACGCACGTCATTTCCAAGACGTAGCTCCCACTCTTCAGTACTCAGTAAGGGCTCATATTGCATTCTTTACCTCCTAAAACCATCATAACAGACTATATTAAGACCAAACTTCGATGGCATAGGGGCCATAGTCGCCAATATGGTTGATTATAGAGCCAAAAGTGTCCAATTCGTACGCTCCCCTCGAACCCCGGGGCGCCTCCGCTTCTTGAGCGGTGACAACTCCAGAGAACAGCCGGTCGCGAGGCGTTTCACGCCTACCGTTGTGTCATGGACTCTCGAGGTAACACGTGGCGCGTGACGATCGTGACACGAGGGTCGATCGGGCGCTCCGCCGCCACGGCGCAGGGCGACGACGCTCAATGACGGCACCCGCGTTGCACCATCGAGCGAGCTGGATCGCACTCCAGGCACACCTGGGTGAAATCGGTCCTGTCCACCTTCGTGATCTCTTCGCCGCCGACGCCCAGCGCGGTGCTCGACTGAAGGCCGAAGCGGCGGGCATCTACCTCGACTACTCGAAGAATCGCGTGACGGACGAGACCATTCGCCTCCTCCTCGCACTCGCAGAAGAAAGTGGTGTCGTCGAGCGACGCGACGCAATGTTTCGCGGTGAACACGTCAACGTCTCTGAGGACCGCGCGGTGTTGCACGTGGCGCTACGAATGCCACGCGACTCGTCACTGATGGTCGACGGTGTTGACGTGGTGGCTCAGGTCCATTCGGTGCTCGACCGGATGGAAGCGTTCAGCGAACAGGTTCGATCGGGCGCGTGGCGAGGTCATACCGGCCAGGCGATCAAGAACGTCGTCAACATCGGGATCGGGGGCTCCGACCTTGGACCGGTCATGGCCTACGAAGCCCTGCGCCACTTCGCCCGGCGCGACCTCACCTTTCGCTTTGTCTCCAACGTCGACGCCACGGACTTGGCCGAGGCCGTGCACGACCTCGACGCGAGCGAGACATTGTTCATCGTCTCGTCCAAGACCTTCACGACGATCGAGACACTGACCAATGCACGTTCGGCGCGAGAGTGGCTGGTGTCGAGTCTCGGTGACGAGGCGGCGGTCGCCCGGCATTTCGTCGCCGTCTCGACCAACGAGGATCTCGTACGCGAGTTCGGTATCGATCCGGCCAACATGTTCGAATTTTGGGACTGGGTCGGCGGACGGTACTCCATGACGTCGGCGATTGGACTCTCCACCATGCTCGCCGTCGGGCCGCGACACTTTCGCGAGCTGCTCGAAGGATTTCACGTCATGGATGAGCACTTTCGCACGACGCCACTCGCGCAGAATCTGCCGGTCCTGATGGGACTGCTCGCGGTGTGGAACGTGGACTTTCTCGGATTCCAGAGCGTGGGCGTGATGCCCTACGAGCAGTATCTCAAGCGATTGCCGGCCTACCTGCAACAGCTCACGATGGAGTCCAACGGCAAGCACGTGACGCTCGACGGTGAACGTGCCGATTCGTCGACCGGCCCGATCTACTGGGGAGAACCGGGCACCAACGGCCAACACAGCTTCTACCAACTCATCCACCAGGGCACGACGATCGTTCCAGTGGACCTCATTGGTTTCGCCCAGAGTCTCAATCCGCTCGGTCCGCACCACGACGTCCTCACGTCCAACGTCTTCGCCCAGGCGCAGGCGCTCGCCTTCGGCAAGACTGAAGCCGAGGTACGCGCCGAAGGAACGCCCGAACATCAGGTGGCCCACCGGGTCATGGAGGGAAATCGACCGAGCAACGTGCTGCTCGTGAAGATACTCAGTCCACGCCTGCTCGGTTCACTCATTGCGCTCTACGAGCACTCCGTCTTCGTCCAGGGCGCGATCTGGGGTATCGACTCCTTCGACCAATGGGGCGTGGAACTGGGCAAGGTGCTCGCCGGCAAGATCCTGCCCGAGCTGAGTTCCAACGTCTCGCTCAAGCACGACTCGTCGACGAACGCACTCATCGAGCACTACCGCACGCTCAAGGGACAGGGGGAACCAGGTGGCAACGACTGAGCCGACGCAGTTGGGCATGGTGGGACTGGGGCGAATGGGCGCCAACCTCGTGCAACGCATCGTTCGCGACGGTCACCACAGTGTCGTCTACGACGTCAACACTGCGACGGTGAACGCACTGGTGGGTCCCGGGGTCATCGGCGCGGTGTCGCTCGAAGACCTCGTCAACAAACTCGAGGCACCGCGCGCGGTGTGGTTGATGCTCCCGGCCGCGATCACGCAACGAGCACTCGATGAGCTCGTGACGTACCTCTCCCCCGGTGACGTCGTCATCGACGGGGGCAATTCGTTCTACCGAGACGACATCGACCGAGCCAAACACCTATCGACGATGGGACTGCACTACGTCGACTGCGGGACGAGCGGTGGCGTGTGGGGACTCGAACGGGGCTACAGCTTGATGATCGGTGGCGAGGAGGAGGTCGTGCGGCGACTCGATCCGATCTTTCGGTCCATCGCACCGGGCGACGACGGCAGCGCGCGCACGCCGGGACGGACCCGCACGGACGGCACCGCGACCGAGGGATACCTGCACTGCGGACCCAACGGTGCGGGTCACTTCGTGAAGATGGTCCACAACGGGATTGAGTACGGCATGATGGCCGCCATCGCCGAAGGTCTCAGCATCATCAAGCACGCCAACGCCGGACTCCACGACGTCCAGGCCGACGCCGAGACCGCACCGCTACGCGAGCCGCAGTACTTTTCCTTCGACATCGACGTCGCGGAGGTCGCCGAGGTCTGGCGTCACGGATCGGTCGTGAGTTCGTGGTTGGTCGACCTGACCGCGGACGCGCTCGCGCGCTCGCCGGAACTCGACGACTACAGCGGACGAGTGTCGGACTCGGGTGAGGGCCGGTGGACGGTGGAAGCGGCCATCGAAGAGTCCGTACCGGCTCCCGTCATCAGCGCCGCCCTCTGGCAGCGATACGAGTCTCGTTCGCGTGGCGAGTTCGCGGCCAAGGTGCTCTCCGCGATGCGGGCCGAATTTGGCGGGCACGTCGAGAAGTCTTCCTGACGTGCTCCACGAGTTTCGAGAGTTCGCCGATGCCGAGTCCTTGGCCAGTGCAGCGGCCGACGTCATCACCGATCTGGGACGACGACGCATTGGCGAACACGGCGTGTTCAACCTCGCCGTCAGTGGCGGGCGAACGCCCTCGACGATGTTGCGCGACCTGGCCCAGCGCGACCTCGACTGGGCGTGCGTGCGGGTCTTCCAGGTCGATGAACGAATCGCCGCGCCCGGCGGCCCCGAGCGCAATCTGACGGCGCTCCGCGACGCGATGACCGACACGGCGCCGACGATCATGGCGATGCCGGTGAACGACGTCGACCTCGAGGCGGCGGCCGAACGTTATGCGTCGATGCTCCCGGCACGGTTCGATCTCGTGCACCTGGGCCTCGGTCCCGATGGACACACGGCGTCGCTGGTACCGGGGGACCCCGATCTCGAGGTCACCGATCGACTGGTCGCGATCTCCGGTCCGTATCAGGGGACGCGCCGAATGACCTTGACGTATCGTGCGCTCGCGAGAGCGGACGAGATCCTGTGGCTCGTGAGCGGCGCCGACAAACGTGTCGCGCTCGCGCAACTGCGAAGTGGCGACGTCACGATCCCCGCCGGTCGGGTGGAGGCCGCGCGATCGCTCATCATGGCCGATCGGTCCGCGAGCGCGTGAGCGCAGACGACGAGAAACATCTCGTGGCGCACGCCGGCGCGCAGTTGGTCCGTCACGGCATGCGGGTGGGACTCGGGAGCGGATCAACCGTTTCGTGCTTGCTCATTGAGCTGGCCCAGCGCAGCCTCGACTGCATCTACGTCGCGGCGTCACGAAGAACCGAAGAAGAAGCGCTCGCGTTGGGACTCACCGTCGCACCCTTCGACTCGATCGATCACCTCGACCTCGCGCTCGACGGGGCCGATCAAGTGGCCGGCGACGGCTGGTTGAATAAGGGCCGTGGAGCCGCGCACACCCGTGAGAAGATTGTCGCGAGCGCGGCGGACACTTTTGTGGTCCTGGTCGACTCGTCGAAACTGGTGGACGCGTTGCACGGACCCGTGCCCCTGGAACTCATGAGCTTCGGACTTTCGAATACGCTCGCTCGTCTGTCGCCCAGTGAGGTTCGTGCCGCGCCGCGGAGCCCGGACGGCGGCGTGATCGCGGACTACCGAGGAGAGGTGGGCGACCCGGGCGCGCTCGCCGCACGACTCTCATCGACGCCGGGCGTCGTGGGCCACGGACTGTTCGCGCCGTCCATGGTGAGCCAGGTCATCGCCGCTATCGGCACGTCAATTCGTAGCATCACGAATGGAGGAGGTTAGGTGAGTTCACCACCAGCGGCCATCGACGAGGAGGTGCCGGACAATCACGTCATCGTCCTGTTCGGCGCGACCGGCGACCTCGCGCGTCGCAAGATCATCCCCGGCCTCTACCACCTGGCGGACGCCGGTCTTCTGCCACGCCAGTACCGCATCATCGGTTCGTCGCGAGCCCATTCGGCGATGTCCACCGACGAGTTCCGCCTCTACGCCCGCGACGCCGTGCGCCAGTTCGGCACGCACGTCCCCGAGGGTGCGCTGTGGGATGAGTTCGAGTCGTCGCTCTCCTTCGCCGTCGCCCAGGCCGACGGACCCGACGCCCTGCCCGCGGTGGTGCGCCGCGCCGAAGCCGA
>Ga0075017_100001839_pt1 | contig 13142 bp, 11 predicted proteins | sample AleBraG_ABR_2012_FD_71475 | JGI IMG/M metagenome (GOLD analysis project Ga0075017, IMG submission 71475) | Freshwater sediment microbial communities in response to fracking from Pennsylvania, USA - Alex Branch Run_MetaG_ABR_2012 | ecosystem: Environmental > Aquatic > Freshwater > Creek >... | reverse complement strand
AGTTCCCACCACTCAAGGGGTAGACATGCTTTCGTTCCGAACCCGCGCCCTCGTTGGCGCCATGGCGCTCCTTGCGCCCGCCGCGCTGCTGGTGTCAACGGCACCGGCCAACGCCTCGTCGATGACGAGCACATCCAAGGTGACGATCTTCCACGGAATCCCCGGGGTGAACGTCAATGTGTACGTAAACGGCAAGAAGTTGCTCACCGACTTCAAACCCGGCAAGTTCGCTGGCCCGCTGACGCTCGCTGCTGGGTCCTACAAGATCGACATCACGAGCTACTCGGCCGACATGAAGGCCCACAAGAAGACCAAGGACGTCATTGGGCCGGCACACGTCAAGGTTGGTAGTGGCCACAACTACACCATCGCGGCGTACCTCACTACGGCGGGCAAGCCAACTGCAGGCGTCTTCGACAACAACATCAGCATGCTCGCGGCAGGCAAAGGACGTGTGACGGTCGTTCACATCGCTGACGCACCGACCGTGTCGGTCGACGCCAACGGCGCCACGCTCATTCCGGCGTTGTCGAACGGCGGGAAGGCCGGCGCTGACGTGCCAGCCGCTACCTACAAGGTCGCCGTCAAGGCTGGCATGACTACCGTCTTCTCGACGAGTCTGCCCGTCACCGCTGGCGCCAACACCATCGTCTACGCGTACGGCACCTACCCGAAGACGTTCGCCGTCGCTGTCCAAAAGATCACGGGCCTAGGCAAGTAGCAGGCGTGGGGTGTTGCAGCGACAGCAAGACTCTTGTTGCAGCACCCCACCTCGCTACGAAATCGGCACATCACACGAGAGGTATGGCAGGCTGTGATGCGTGGAGTCGACACTCTGCCGCGAGTTGCCGCATCAAGTGACTGCCTCACCTCCCCGATGCGGCACGAGGGTAGGACCATGACGTTGTCTTTCCCGAATTCGGCACCTGCGCGGCCAGCCACGGTTGCCAGCAATGGGCCAGAGAGCCAAGTCCTCGACGACGATGTCGCGGCACGCTGGATCGACCATGACCCGAGCGCGCTTTCCGATGCGTACCAGCGGTTCGGTGCGCTGATCTTCACTCTCGCAGTGAAATCGTTAGGCAATCACGCGGACGCCGAGGATGTCACGCAGCAGGTATTCATCGCAGCCTGGCAGGGGCACGATCAGTTTGAGGCGCGTGCGGGAAGTTTGGCGGGATGGCTCATCGGGATAACGAAGCACAAAGTGGCGGACAAGTTGCGGGCTCGCCAACGTGACAACAACCTTGTCGCAGCGGCACAGGTCGTCACGATGGAAGACGCGGTCAGTGACGACGTCGCGGATGTAGCCGATCGCGTTGTCCTACTTTCCGAAATGAAACGACTTGGCGAACCACAAGAAACGATCATGCGACTGGCGTTCTACGACGACCTCACACACGGGCAGATCGCGGAACGTCTAGGTTTGCCACTCGGTACCGTGAAAAGTCACATCCGTCGCTCACTCGAAAGACTCCGCACCCGATTGGAGGGTCACTATGTCGCACTATGACGCCGACACCCTGGCCCTCATCGCCTTGGGAGAGCAGGAAGTGTCGTCCGATAGCGGAGCGCATTTAGCGCAATGCGAGCAGTGCCGAGACGAGGTCGCCTCACTTCGCAACGTCGTGGTTGTCGGGCGATCGACGGCACCCACGGACACTCTGCTTGAGCCCCCAGCAAGAGTGTGGGAAGGAATCGTGCAGGCCACGGGAGTGGGCGAAGCGACAGCGCAGCCTCCGACGCAATCACCATCGGTAGTCACTCCGACAAACGTTGTACCGCTCGCAAAGAAGTCGCGAAGGTCATCCGTCTTGCTCGGCGTCGCGGCAGGGATTGTCGGGTTGGTGGTTGGTGTTGGCATCACAGTCGCGGCCGAATCAACGACGACAACTAAGCCAACGGTCGTTGCCTCTGTCCCGTTACAACCGAAGTCGGTCGCGGATGCGCAGGGAACTGCAGTCATTAGCTATAACAAGGGAAAGCCACCGGTCGTGACCATCAGTGTGCGGAATCTTCCGCAGGCACACGGTTACTACGAAGTCTGGCTGATGAACGCCGCACCATTGCGGTTCGTTGCACTGGGTCCGCTGAATGCCAACCAGCGCGGTGTTTTCCAACTGCCTGCGGGTCTACCAGTGCGCGACTACGGATACATCGACATTTCACTCCAGCCGTACAACGGCAGTCCTGTGCACAGCGGAAACAGCGTGGCGCGTGGGGCGCTACCTGCATCCTTCACTCATGCGTGAGGGTTGCGCCAACCCTTCGGTCGCACGCAACCCTCACGAACGTGATGTGACAACTAGCCCCGACGAGTGAGCGCAAGGACGGGAATCGTACGAATACCAGCAGTTTGAACTTCGTATTCACCAAACCCCGGGTAGCGGCTGACTTGTTCGGCGTAGATGCGGTCGCGATCGGGACCGACAATTTCGGTGACTGTCACTGGGTAAGTCTCGACGCCAACCTCAACGGTGGCCGCGTCGTCCGCGAGAAGGTTGTGGTACCAGTCCGGGTCCGTCGGGGCGCCACCCTTGGATGCAAAGACGTAGATCGTGTCAGGATCGGACTCGTCTTGCAGGTACATCACAGGATTAACGAATTCTGTCCCTGACTTCCGACCATGGTGATGCATGAGCACGACTGGGGCACCTTCGAACTGACCGCCAACTTTGCCCTCGTTTGCGCGAAATTCCGCGATGACCTGCTTATTCCACTCGTTCATATCGCTCATTGAAGACCTCCGGCTTAGACAGACGACTCGACGTCGCCACGCTACCGATGCCGGTGCGGCGTGGCGACCCCAAGTCGAAGCGTGTGACCTCGCAAGGCAGATGCACGGCAATCAGATAGGTTTTCGCCATGACGACTATCGCGACGACGGCCTGGGTACCGGGCCTCGCCACCCTAGGAATTGTGCTCATTGGCGTCCTCATCGCCGTTGGCGTGAAGATGATGCGCCGCAAGTAGGAGTCGGGCGAATCAGCATTGTTGTTGCCGGACGCATTTGGGCTGTCAGTCGGTGGCCGCCTCTCCCCGATGTCGAGTTCGCCATGCAGTGGCATGCCCCAGTGCACCTGTCAACGACTCGGTGACCCGTGGGGTGGCTCGATACACAGCGTCGGCGCCAAGCCGTTCTAGCAAACCGGTCGCCTCGAGTTGTTCGTACACTCGATCGCCCACGCCCGCCAGCATCAGGTAACTGTCGTGCGAATGAAGTTGATCGCGGTATCGGTCGATGACGTTGATGAACGTGCTCCCGAGTTCTTGCTTCCCCCGCAGTCGCATGATGACGACCGTGCCACGCGACTCGTTAGTCACTTTCGGAAGTTGCCCTTCGAACACGGGTACCGCGGCGAAGAAGAGGCTTCCGTAGGGCTGCAACACGAGAATCTCGTCCGCCGGCAACTCGGCAGGGGGTTCGACTTCAAGAGGTAGCGAGCTTAGATCTTCGTACTCCCAGGCAGTTACCCGAATCTTGTTCGACTGTTGCGCGACGAACAGGACGACCGACAGTGCGACGCCAACGAGCACCGCGTACTGCAGCGGAATGAGTAGCGTCAACACGAAGGTAGTGACCATGACTGTCGCCTGCGTCGGACCCGTCTTCCACACCATGACGACGTTATTGGGTTTGAGGGTGCGGAACCCGATGACGATGAGAAGTCCGGCGAGTGCCGGCATCGCGATGCCACCCACAACCCCACCGACGAGGACGACCAGAATCGCCATTGTCAGGCCTGCGATGAGGTTGGCGAGCCTGCTGCGTGCACCTGCGTTGGTGACAATTGAGGTTGCCGACATCGAACCGCCGACGGGCATGCCCTGGAAGAACCCAGAGAGCAGGTTTGCTACGCCCTGACCGCGGAAATCACCGGACGCGTCGGGATACGTGCCGTCCGGATTCGGGATCGAGTTACTGATCGCCGCGCCCTGTACGAGACCGACCAGCGCCAATGACAACGCCGGTATAACGAGTTCGAGAATGAGCGAAAACTTGGGCAGCACGGGTCGCGGTAGCGAACTGGGGATCTCCGCGATGTCTTTGAGCGTCTGCACCGTCGTGAGATCGAAGACAGCGACGGCGGCCGATGTGATGATGAGAGCGACCACGAGCCCGAGCGGCCCGAGCGGCGTCCGCTCGAGAAGCAAGATAAGTGCGATCGTCGCAACGCCGACGAAGAACGTGGGCCAATGAAACGACGTCACATGAAACAACGTGTCGATCGCCCGGGTCACGCGATTCGAGCCGTCGGATGAGTAGCCGGTGAAATCGGAAAGCTGACCCAGCACGATGTTGATAGCTACCGCGTTAATAAACCCGGTGAGGACAGCGTTCGGCACGAAGCGAACTAGCGTGCCCAACTTCAGTAAGCCAAGGACGAGCATGACGATTCCGGTGAGAATCGACAGCGTGAACAAAGCACCTGACGCGTTCGGCCCTGTGGTGACCGCAGGAACGTCACTGATGATGACTGCCATTGCGCCGGTCGCTTGGACGGCCATGAACGCAGAACTTGTAGCGACCGCGCCGCCGATCGTGCCGAAGAGGTACCCGTACAAGCCGTAGACCGGGTTGACTCCGGCGAGCAGGCCGGCGGCCAATCCGTCGGGGATGCTCTCTACGCCAAGCACGATTCCGGCGACGAGGTCTTTGCGTGCGTCTTTCCCTGTCAAACGTCGCTTGACCTTGCTGACGGCCTGGTGCGCCGGTCCTGCGGCGTCCGTCGACTCGTCCGTCATGCGCCCATAATGGCGCACGCTACTTACGGCTGCGGGCCAAAACCCGCCGAGAAGCGTGGCCTCGACGGACGAGGCGTCTCCGTTGAACCGGCTTCGCTTGTTGCCAGCACCTGGCATTTGCGCGGCAGACTGGCGTTGTCACGTGATATCCGCTTGAGTGAGGGCACGACGCACGAGAACCGCGAACAGCCCCCAACGTCCGGACGGACGACTGGGGGCTGTTCGTTCTCTCGGGCTCTCGCTCAGCTGGTGGTGCCAATCCGCTAAGCCCTCTAGCGTGGCTTTCAGCGGACGCGCGAACATATGCGGAAGGTCGACGATGCAGTACACAACTCTGGGCTCTGCTGGACTCAAGGTCAGCCGGATCGCACTCGGGTGCATGAGTTTCGGCGACACTTCACGCGGCTTCAACGAGTGGGCGCTTGACGACGACGGCGCGGAACCCATCTTTCGACAAGCGGTCGACCTCGGAATCACTTTCTGGGATACGGCCAACATTTACGGCATCGGCAGTTCGGAAGAGATCGTCGGACGTGCCATCAAGAAATACTCGCGACGCGAAGACATCGTCCTGGCAACGAAGGTGTTCTTTCCGATGCACGACGGACCAGGTGGCTCAGGTTTGTCGCGCCGCGCGATCATGGAGCAACTCGACGCTTCGCTGCGCCGACTCGACTGCGACTACATAGACGTCTACCAAATCCATCGATTCGACCCAGCGACCCCCGTCGAAGAGACGATGGAGGCTCTGCACGACGCCGTGAAGTCAGGCAAAGTCCGCTACATCGGAGCGTCGTCAATGTGGGCTTGGCAGTTCTCGAAGATGCAGTACACCGCCGACCTCCACGGGTGGACTCGCTTTATCTCAATGCAGAATCAGTACAGCCTGCTGCAGCGCGAAGAAGAACGCGAAATGTTCGGCGTCCTCGCTGACCAAGGCGTCGGCAGCATTCCGTGGAGTCCACTCGCCAAGGGGCGCCTTGCACGTCCTTGGGGCGAGGAAACACCACGCTCGGCAACAGATGCGATTGCCCGTCGGCAGTTCACAGGCAATGACGATCGCCCCATCGTTGAAGCGGTCCAAAGCGTTGCGGCCGCACGCGGCGTGCCAATGGCGCAGGTCGCCGTCGCGTGGGTACTCCGGAATCCGGTCGTCTCGGCACCCATCGTGGGCCCGACCAAGCTCCATCATTTGCCAGACGCTGTGGCCGCACTCGACATCGAGTTGACGCCTGAGGAAGTTGCGCTCTTGGAAGCGCACTACACCTTGCGGCAACCAACTGGGTTCTAGGTGTTAACCGGACCACCGGACCGCACCAACGGGTTCCGGCACGCGTCGCTCGTGCGACTCGGGGCTTGCGTCCGGTATGAATGGCTGGTCGGATCGAATCCGCACAGCATCTCGTCGCGCTTGACGCCTACAAGGAGTTAGTGATGTCTGAAGCTCTGGACCCGGTCGCCGCCGATCGGCTCTCACACGCCAAGAAGGTGTTCACGTCCGATCTATCGATCTCCGAGTTCACCGTTCTACACAACGACGCGTTCCGTCCGATGGACCTCGTCATGGGCGTCTCGGTCTTCCACGTCGGCTGGCAGATGCAGAAACTCAAGACATCGCAAGAACTCACCACGCTCACGCAGGCGATGTACACAGCTCGCCACAACGCCGTGTCACGCATGCAGGCCGAGGCCGACCAACTCGGAGCCGACGGCATTGTCGGCGTCCGACTCGAATGGCGCCCGCAAGGTGAGAGTGGCGAGCACATCGAGTTCATCGCCGTCGGAACGGCCGTGACGTACACGCCGCAGCCCGGTGCATGGCGACGTCCGGACGGACATGCTTTCACCTCGCACTTGGACGGCAACGAGTTCCACCTACTCGTTCAAGGCGGCTGGGCGCCACGTGGATTCGTCATGGGCTCCTGCGTCTACCACGTGGCCGCACAGGGAATGATGCAGACGTTTTCGCAGTCCGGACGAAACATCGAGATGCCGCAGTGGACGCAAGGTAACTACGAGGCGCGCGAATCGGCGATGTCTCGTATGCAAGCAGAGGCAGAGGCATTGGGTGCCGACGGTGTCGTCGGTGTGCGCTTCAGCGTGCAAAACCAAATGTGGGGTGTGCACACACTTGAGTTCTATTGCGATGGAACCGCGGTCAAGAAGGTGCATGAAGATCGCAACGCGCCAAACCCGAACGCGACGGTGATTCTGTCTTGACAACTGATGCCACGAGTTCTGCAGGCTGGGAGCAACACCTTCAACAGGCAGTGACGTCGGCGCTGTCGGTTCCTGGTGGCTTGCCGCTCGTCATCGACATGCTGGCGCGCATACCCGGCGCTCGGGTCGTCACCGTCCGGCAAGGTTGGACCGGCAAGCACACCAGCGTTGAGGTCGGCAACTACCGGTTCGCGCCGACAAAAGACGGACGGCTTGAAGTTGGCCACGCCGTCAACGACGTCGTGCTGTCAACGCAGGCCTTGCACGCCGGTCCTGCCGCCTCCGCCATTGTGCAAGCCGCTCAACAGCAAGTGATCAACTTCGGACCGGGTGTCATTCCCGATATCGAGGCGATCACTGCCGGACTAGAAGCCGCCGGACGCTAGCACTTGCCACGACGTTCGATCGCCTCGACATCGCTCCGGCTGAGGTCCACCTGTCTCTGAAACGCCTGTCCACGTAGCAACGCCGCTGCATCTCGGCAACACTGGGCGCCTTAGGCCGCCAGCATCGTCCAGGCATGAGGAGCAGGCCATGATTCGACGTCCGACGTCGCCACGATCCGTGTTCGTTCGGACGATAACGGTCGCAATCCTTGCCGTCGCAGCAGTCGGCACCGGAGTGAGCCCGCAACTGGTGCTTGCTAGCCCAGCCGCTGCAGCCGCGCCGCACCTGGCGTGGACTGGCCCCAAGACAATCGGTGGCACCGTCACGGGATTGTCGTGCCCTACCGCGACCTTCTGCGCGGCAGTCGACGACGTGGGCCAGATCGTGATCTTCGACGGCGCAAATTGGACCGTGCCAGCCGTGATCGACTCGGTCGCCGCACTCGAGTCGATCTCTTGCCCCTCCGCTACGTTTTGCGTTGCCGTGGACCAAGCCGGCGAGTATCTGACGTACACCTCAGGAACGTGGTCAGCGCCAACGGCCGTGCCCGGTGCGGTCGTGTTGTCCGCCGTCTCGTGCACGTCTTCTACCTTCTGCGCGGCGGTCGGTGTAGGTGACGGATTCACATTTGACGGATCCACGTGGACGCACTACTCGGCCATTGACACTTTCACCCTTCACAGCCTCAACTCGATCTCCTGCGTCTCGCCGACCTTCTGCGTCGCCGTCGGTTACAAGGGCGCTGAGACCGCGTTCAACGGGTCGGCGTGGTCGGCAACTCAGAATATTGACGGCGGAGCAGCGGCGACGGTTACCGACGTGTCTTGCGCTTCCACTTCGTTCTGCGTTGCGACGGCAAGCGACGGCACCAATAATCCGATCGTCTACAACGGGACGACGTGGGACAACTCCCAAACGGTTTCAGGCGGCGTGGGTTTCAACGCGGTCTCTTGCACGTCACCCTCGTTCTGCATGGTCGGCGGAACCAACGTCTCGACCTACAACGGATCAACCTGGTCTAACGCGAGCGCGATTCCTGATGGCGGCACCACTGTGCACCGTTTGTCATGCTTGTCGGCTGCCTTCTGTGAAGCGATCCAATTGGGCGGACGGGCCTTCACATACACAGGTACGTGGACCAATGCCACCGTTATCGACATGACGAACGGCATCTTCGCCGTGTCCTGCGCATCTTCCTCGTTGTGTGTCGCAGTCGGCGGCAACGGCGGCGGCGCTATCGCTGGTGACGGCGTAGCGCTCGTTTACGACGGCACATCGTGGTCAAAGCCAATGATTGCTGAGATGAGCGCCGACTACTTGAACTCGGTCAGTTGCGCGCCTGGAACCACTTTCTGCATGGCGACCGACGCTGGTGGTAATTGGCTTACGTACAACGCCGGGGCCTGGAGCAGCGCTTCCCCGATCGGACTGCTGCTTACGCAAGTGGCGTCGATTTCCTGCACGTCAACAACGTTCTGCATCGCGGTCGGCAATGGGTTTGCAGGTGGGGCAGCCGCAACGTGGAATGGATCCGGCTGGTCGACCTATCAGTTTGGTACGCCGGCGCCTGCGATGGTCTCGGTCTCTTGTGCGACTTCTACGTTCTGCGTGGCGGTAGACGACGCGGGGAACACGTCGACCTACAACGGCACGACGTGGAGCGCCGAGACATCGATCGACAACCCCGTGAACCCTTTGGTCGGCGTCTCGTGCGCGCCGAACACCACAACCTGCGTTGCCGTGGACTCGGGTGGTAACGCGGTCACGCTAAACAACGGAACGTGGTCCGCTCCTACCCAAGCGCCCCCGACCGGGAGCCTCGTCGCGATCTCCTGCCCCAGCGCGACGTATTGCGTGGCGGACGGATCCAATGGCATGAACTACTTCGACGGAACGTCGTGGTCATCGACTACCGGCGGATCAAGACCAGACGAGTGGCTTTCGTGTCCCTCGACCACCTTCTGCGTTGGAGTCGCGAACACGGGTTCTCGCCTCATGATCGGCGAGCCAGCCGTCCAACAGAAACTTGTGTTCACGACCCAGCCCGGCGGCGGTGCAGCGAATGGCGCTTGGGCAACGCAGCCCGTTGTCACCATTGAGGACTCACTCGGCAACACAATCGTCTCGGATTCCAACGCCATCACTCTGAGCATCGCCAACAACACTGGAAGTGGAACCCTTAGTGGCTGCTTTGGGCAAACAGTCGCGGGTGTGGCGAGTTTCGGGGGCTGCCAAATCAACGCGGTTGGAACCGGATACACACTCTCTGCGACGGACACCGCGGACGGAATCAGTGCGACCTCGGCACCCTTCAATGTCACCACTCCCCTGTTGGTACCGACGGCACCGACCATCTCGAACCTCCCGAGCACCGGCACGTACGGCGATTCGTTCACCCCCGTTGTCTCGACAACTGGAGACGGAACAAAGTCAGTGACTTCAAGTTCGGGTTCGGTGTGCATAGTCACTGCGGGAGTCGTCAACTACGTCGGCGTTGGAACGTGCACACTGCGAGCTCACGTCACGGTCGGCATGGTGTACGCCGCGGGCGAGGGTGCCGACAACTCGTTCCTCGTCAAACAGGCCACAACGCAGACGACGATCAAGTCGACAGTGACGTCGCTCAACTTTGGCGCTGAACAGTCCGCCACCTTCACCGTGACCGTGACCCCGCAGTTTGCTGGCACAACGCCCTCCGGGACCGTGCGACTTTTGCAAGGTGGCAACTTGGTCTGCTCGTTGTCCTTGTTCAACGGCTCGGCAGCCTGCTCACCGAGCCCAACTGCTCTGTCCGCTGGTTCAGTGCCCCTGGTAGCCAGGTACGGCGGAGACCCCAACTTCACTGCGTCGAGTTCGACTGCGCTGGCGATGTCGGTGAGTAAGGCTGCGACAACAACGGCTCTCGTGGCATCGGGTGTCCACTTGCGGTACGGCCACGAGAAGTCCGAACGCCTTTCGGTGACCGTCAGCTCGCGGATCCCGCGAGCGGCTATCACTGGCCGAGTCGTAGTGAAGAGCGGACGTGCAACCGTGTGTGTCGTGACACTGCGGGGGGCGCGCGGCTGGTGCGTTTTGTCAGCCAAGAAGCTACCGGTCGGCACTCAACGGCTCATCGCTACGTACGGCGGTGCGACAAACTTCAAAGGCTCGACATCGAGGACTGTGACGGTCAACGTCAAGCACTAAGAAGTTCTTGGAGACGGTCGTCCGAGCACCGTCGCGTAGGCGTCTTAGTCGCATTAATGAGCCATCCGCGAAGCCGCCGGACGCTAGTCCTCGCCCGGCTTCACGCGAGTGGTCTTCGTTGACCGAGTGTCCAGCGTCATCTCATCGACCTGTGTGACGTTCTGCTTCACACGCACTCGTCCGCTCGGTGCATCTTCGATGTCAACGACTCGCGCCAGTAGGTCGAGGGTCTCGTCGTTACCGGCGCTGTACGCCAACGATGTTGCTGTGCCGAGACGTTGGCGGGCCGTATCAAGGTCGCCTACACGCCGCGCAGCCAATCCGTCCTGAATCGCCTGCGCCATTTCAGATTGCCCGACGTAGTGCTCGACTTGCCGATTCACCCGCGTAGACAACTCGAGGTCTTCCGTCCAAATACCCCGAACCAACGCGCTGGCAGTAACCGCTTCATCTACAACGAGACTGACCCGGGCGGCCAAGATCTCGTCACCAACGTCACCGGACGGCAATGCAAGTCGCAGGTGGTAGTCGCGAGTGTCGTCACCCCAAGCGCCCGTCGGATAGTCCTGAGTTGTTGCTTCTTGAGTTGCACTCGCGCCGCCGAGATCGACCACGGTAGGTGCTACCTGCTTGAACGAAACGACGTCGACGCCCTTCGGAGTCCACACCCGGATGGCCACATTCGCCGATCGGCGGCCCATGAGCCGGTCAGTGATGGCGGCAAAGTCGGCGGCCAAACCGTCGGGGTCGGCAATGATGTCGACGGTACCGAGAAGGGCGTCCGCGATGAGACGCAGTTCTTCGACCGACCAGTCAGCCCCGACACCGCGACAGTCGCACTGAAAAACACCCCGGGCGTTCTCGATGGCCTGCAGGAACACGGCGCGATCCTCGCCGTTCTGACCGTCGGTCAGCAGTGTGGCGTGCCGAACGCCTTTTTCATACCAGAGGATGGTCGTCGCCACGTGCAACCAGTGGCCAATCGATGTGCCGCCACCTGACCGGAGTTTCGCTACGGCACTCTTGGCCGCTGCAATAGTTTTCGGATTAGCGACAGCCAACTCGGGATTCGCCGGAAAGACCATCTCGGCTTTTCCGCGACCCGCAACCACGGCGAATCGCACACCCTCACGCAAACCAACTAACGCCGTCGTGGCAGCGAGTTTGGCTTCTCGCATTTTGGCACCGTCCATGGAGCCGGACGCGTCGATGATGATCGCCTCAGCGACATCAGGTACCTGATCGGATGATCGCGTCGACGGAAGTGGCGTCGCGACGGGGGCCGGATATCCGAAGGCCGCGTTAACCGTCAAGATCGCATCTAACGTGCTGCCCGCGCGCGGCAAGTACGGGTTCTGGAAGCACTCCATACGGAATTCCGGCATCAGGCACCAACCTCTCGCTCGACCGCTGGATGAAGTCGGGCTACTGCGACCGTGACGTTGTCACTTCCGCCATTCTCCAGAGCAATGCGAACGAGATCGTCCGCGATGCCATTCGGCTCGGTTGTGGTTGTTGCCGCGGTTCGGCGGACGGCTTGGGCGAGCGCTGCCGCATCGTCGAGGTAACGCCACAGTCCGTCCGTGCACAAAACGAGCCAACCCGGTTCGTTCAATGGCAAGACACTTATTCGCGGCGGCAGACGATCGGCGTCCGATCCGATCCACCGCGTGATGAGACGGCTCAACTCCTGCGGCGTCCCTTCGGCATCGTCCGCAGTCACGCCCGGCGCCCCTTCGACATCGTCCGCGGTGATGAGATGCTGCGCGTCCGCGTCCGAGATCCAGTACGCGCGCGAGTCACCGACGTTGCCAATAACGGCGGCGTCTTTGAGCACAACCGCCATGACAAGGGTTGACGACGGCGCACCGCCCACAGTGCGGCCTGGGGCTCCTTCGTAATCCAAGGCCGCAACTTTTCGTTGGGCAGCAGCAACTGCTCCGGTGATCAACGAAGCCACACGCTCGACCGTGACTGCCGACTCAGCGGTCAGGCCTTCCACGATTGTTAGGGCAGCGGTCAGACTGGCCAAGGTCGCGGCTCGAGCGGCGTCGCGGGTCGTTGACACGCCATCGCACACGACGACGACCAGCGCATCACCGACTTCAACAAGTGCAAAAGAATCTTCATTTGTTTGACGTCGACGTCCGACATCGCTCACAACTGCGACGCGCCCCACACTCTCGCTTGCGTGGGCGGCAGGTGCGAAGGGCAATTCCAGGCCGCAGTCTTCGCAAAACACGTCTCCCGCCACAGCGGCGTACGAGCATCGGGGGCAGATTTGTTCGATCACGTCAGCGTCCAAGGCCGTAGCGAGTTAGCCGCGTCAACAAGGTTGGCGCGTGCTGACCGATCGGGCTCGTGTCGTGCCAATTCGCGTAGCGTTGATTCGAGTCCAACACGCACGTCGACCTCGTCGTACTGCTGCCCGCCAATGACGAGGCGGGCATCGTGGTTCGAGTCCGTGACCAGGTTCGCCAACGCCGCTGATAGCACTTCGTGCCGCAGTTCGAGATACGTCCGACGTGGAACTGTCGACTTGCCGATGTCGTCCAACCAACTCGATGCGCGGACGAGATCAGCATCTGTAGGCGGTGTGCCAT
>Ga0075017_100001838_pt1 | contig 13143 bp, 11 predicted proteins | sample AleBraG_ABR_2012_FD_71475 | JGI IMG/M metagenome (GOLD analysis project Ga0075017, IMG submission 71475) | Freshwater sediment microbial communities in response to fracking from Pennsylvania, USA - Alex Branch Run_MetaG_ABR_2012 | ecosystem: Environmental > Aquatic > Freshwater > Creek >... | reverse complement strand
CGTCACGCGAGCCCTGCGAGCTGGGGCAGATCGTCGTCGAGGCCACCAGCGAGCTGGGCCCGGTGACCGGCGATCACGAGATCACCCTGGACATCCACGCGGCGCCGCTCGAGGCGGCCCGCGACGAGATCCATCGCCTTGTGATCAACCTGATCGAGAACGCCCTGCGCCACACCCCGCCGGGCACGGAGATCCACGCCTCGACCGCCACGCTCCCCGACGGGCGGGTCGAGCTGATCGTCGCCGACAACGGCCCCGGCGTTCCGCCGGAGATCGCCCCCACGCTGTTCGAGCGCTTCGTCCGCGGGGCGGGCGACCGCGGCGGCTCGTTCGGGCTGGGCCTGGCGATCGTCGATGCCGTGGCCCGCTCCCACGGCGGGACCGTCGAACTGGCGCCCAGCGAGACCGGCGCACGCTTCCTCGTGCGGCTGCCGGGACGCTCAGACCTCGACGACGACGGGCAGGACCATCGGCCGCCGCTTGAGGCGGTCGTAGACTAGCTTCGCCAGGTCGTCGTGGAGGGCCTGGGTGAGCAGGTCGACTTCGCGGATCCCCTCCTTGTGGGCGGCCTTGAGCGTGCTTTCGATCGTCAGGCGGATCTCGTCCTCGAGCTCGTCGGCCTCGTCCATGAAGGGGACGCCGCGGAAGATGACCTCGGGGTCGGCGACCGAGCTGCCGTCCTGCTCGCCGATCGTCACGACGACGATGAAGATGCCGTCGGCCGAGAGCATGCGCCGGTCGCGCAGCGCGACGTCGGCCATGTCGCCGATCTCGACGCCGTCGACGAAGATCATGCCGGCCTGCTCGAGCTTGCCGAACTTGGCGCCCCGGCTGGTGATCTCCAGCGGCAGGCCGTTGTCGCCCCGGAAGATGTCCTCGGGCTCGACCCCGACCGCTTCGGCGAGCTGGGCGTGCAGGCGCAGCCGCTTGAAGTCGCCGTGGAAGGGCATCACGTAGCGGGGCTTGACGAGGTTGAGCATCAGCTTGACCTCCTCGGCGTAGCCGTGGCCCGAGGCGTGCACCGGCGCGTCGCGCGGCGTGATCACGTCGCAGCCGACGTGGTAGAGGCGGTCGATCGTCTCGTTGACGGCCCGCTCGTTGCCGGGGATCGGCGTGGCCGAGAAGACGACCGTGTCGCCGGACTTCAGTTCGACCTGGCGGTGGTCGCGGTAGGCCATCCGGCGCAGCGCCGAGAGCGGCTCGCCCTGCGAGCCCGTCGAGATGATCACGACCCGCTCGTCGGGCAGGTCGGTGATCTCGCGGGGCCCGAGCAGCAGGCCCTCGGGGATCTCGATGTGGCCGAGCTGGCGGCCGATGCCCACGTTCTTGCGCATCGAGCGCCCGACCAGGGCGACCTTGCGCCCCAGCGCCTCGGCCGCGTCGACGACCTGCTGGACGCGGTGGATGTTCGAAGCGAAGCTCGTCACGACGATCCGCCCCTCGCAGCGGGCGAAGACCTCCTCGAGATGGGGCCCGACGACGGACTCCGAGGGCGAGAAGCCGGGCCGGTCGACGTTGGTCGAGTCCCCGCACAGCAACAGGACGCCCTCGCGTCCGAGCTCGGCCAGCCGCGAGACGTCGGCCGGCGGCCCGTCGACGGGGGTCTGGTCGAACTTGTAGTCGCCGGTGATCAGGACGGTGCCGAGCTCGGTGCCCAGCGCCACGGCGCTCGAGTCGGGGATCGAGTGGGTCATGTGGATCAGCTCGAGCGAGAAGGGGCCGACCTGCAGCTCTTCGCCGGGGTCGATCTCGTTCAGCTCGACGTTCTTCAGCTTGTGCTCGTCGAGCTTGGAGCGGGCCATCGCGACGGTCAGGGCGCCGCCGTAGACAGGGGCGTCGATCTCCTCGCCGAGCTCGCGCAGGACCCACGGCAGGGCGCCGAGGTGGTCCTCGTGGCCGTGGGTGATCACGATCGCCTCGATGTCGCGGACCCGCTCGCGCAGGTAGGAGAAGTCCGGCAGCACGAGGTCGATCCCGACCATCTCGGGCGTCGGGAAGCGCAGGCCGACGTCGACGACCACGATCCGGCCGTCCTGCTCGACGACCGTCATGTTCTTGCCGATCTCTCCCAGCCCGCCGAGGGGCAGGACGCGCAGCGTGCCGCTCACGCGGGGGTGCCCGCCAGCAGGCCGTGGCGTTCGAGGACGACCCTCACGGCCTCGGTCTCCTCGGCCGTCGCGGCGACCAGCGGCAGGCGCAGGCCGCCGACATCGTGCCCGAGCAGGTTCAGGGCCGCCTTCGTGCAGGTCGGGTTGGCCGTCAGGAACAGCACCTCGTAGACGTCGCGCAGCGAGGCGTCGATCTCGGCCCGGTGCTCGGGCTCCTCGACCATCCGCTGCATCTCGGGCCCCACGATGTGGCTGGCGACCGAGATCACCCCGGCACCGCCGAGGTCCAGCGTCCGCGCGAACGAGGCGTCGTCGCCCGCGTAGAGGTCGAGGCCGTCGATCAGCTGCAGCTCGGCCGGGTTGGCCTGCTTGACCCCCTCGACGTGCTCGATCTGGGCCAGCTCGGCCAGCAGGTCGGGGTCGATGTTCGTTCCTGTCCGGGCCGGGATGTTGTAGAGCAGGACCGGTTTGTCGGTGGCGGCCGCGACCGCTTCGTAGTGGCGGGTCAGCCCGAGCCGGCTGGGCCGGTTGTAGTAGGGGGTGACCGAGAGCAGGGCGTCGGCGCCCAGTTCGGTCGCCCGTTCGGTCAGCTTGACGGCCTGGGCGGTGTCGTTGGTGCCGGTGCCCGCGATGATCGACTTGCCCGCCGGGCGCTCGGCGACCGCCAGCTCGATCAGCCGCAGCTGCTCAGTTTCGGTGAGCGTCGAGGCCTCGCCCGTCGTGCCGGCCACCACGAAACCGTCCGACCCGTGCTCGGCGAGGTGGCGCATCAGGGCGACGAAGGACTCCTCGTTGACCCGCTCGCGCTCGTCGAACGGGGTGATGATCGCCGTCAGGACGGCTCCCAGGTCGCTCATGGTTCTGAGTATCTCACGGGCCGGGGCTTTCAGAAGAGCAGCTGCTCGAGGCCGATGGTCGGCGAGGTGGCCAGCCCCCCCACCCTGCGGACGGCCAGCAGGACGCCCGGCATGAAGGACTCGCGGTTGATCGTGTCGTGGCGGATCGTCAGCGTCTGGCCGAGGTCGCCGAGGATGACCTCCTGATGGGCCACCAGGCCGGGCAGGCGCACCGAGTGGATCGGTGGGGCCTCACCGCCGGTCGCGCGGGCCATCAATTCGGCCGTCCGGACGGCCGTGCCGCTTGGCGCGTCCAGCTTCCCGTCGTGGTGCAGCTCGATGATCTCGGCCTTCTGCATGTGGGTCGCTGCCTGTTCTGCGAAGCGCATCATCAGGACGGCGCCGATCGCGAAGTTCGGCGCGATCAGGACGTTCGCCGGGGGCCGGCCGGGGGCCGGGCGGGCATCGGCCAGCGGACCCTGGTCAAAGCCGGTCGTGCCGATCACGACATGGACGCCGGCCTCGATGCAGGCCAGCGCGTTCGGCAGGGCGGTGTCCGGGCGGGTGAAGTCGACGACGACCTCGGCCGCCCCGAGAACCTCGGCGAGCGTCGTGCCGAGCGCCGGGTCGGCGCGACCGACGAGCTCCATGTCGGGCGCCCCTTCGACGGCGGCGCAGACGGCCTGGCCCATCCTCCCCGCGGCCCCGGCGACGGCGACGGCGATCACCGGCCGGCCGCCCCCAGCGGCTCGACGGCGGCCGCGAAGTGCGCCTCGGCGGGCCCCACGCCGGCCAGCGACAGCCGGGACGGCTCATACAGCTCGCCGGCCAGCTCGCGCAGCTGCTCGAGCGTGACGGCGTCGATCCGCTCGATGACCTCGTCGACGGAGAGGATCGGCATGTCGTTCAGGACGGCCGCACCGAGGCGGCCCATCCGCGCCCCGGTCGACTCGAGGCTGAGGACCATGCGGCCCTTGAGGTTCTCCCGCGAGCGGCCCAGCTCCTGCTCGGTGGCGGGGTCGGCGAGGCAGCGCTCGAGCTCGCCGGCGACGACCCTCAGGGCCTCGGCGAGGTTCTCCGGACGGGTTCCCACGTAGAGGCCGACTTCGCCGGTCTGGGCGTAGAGGTTCGAGAAGGAGAAGACCGAGTAGGCCAGGCCCCGGCGCTCGCGGACCTCCTGGAAGAGGCGCGAGGAGGAGGTCCCGCCGAGGATCCCTTCGAGCACCCGCAGCGCGAAGCGCCGCTCGTCCTCGCGGGCGATCCCGCCGCCGCCGACGCAGACGTGGTACTGCTCGGTCTCTTTCTCCAGGAAGCGGACGCGCGGCGTGAACTCGGGCGCCGGCGCCGGCGGGGCGCCGGGCGGGCCGTCGGGCGAGGGCTCCTGCGGGTGCGCCGCGCGGGCCATCTCGACGAGGGTGTCGTGGTCGACCGAGCCGGCGGCCGCGATCACGATCGCGTCCGGCGTGTAGCGGGCGGCATGGAAGGCCGCCAGCTGCTCGCGGTCGACCGCGGCGATGACCTCGGCGGTGCCGATCACGGCGCGGCCCAGCGGATGCTCGCCGAAGATCGCCCGGCCGAGGATGTCGAAGACCCGGTCCTGGGGGTCGTCTTCATACATCGCGATCTCCTCGAGCACGACCTCGCGCTCGGCCTCGAGCTCGCCGAAGCGCGGCCGCCAGATCATGTCGGCCATCACGTCGAAGGCCTGCTCGAGGTGGACGTCGAGGACCCGGGTGTAGAGCGAGGTCGTCTCCTTGTCGGTGCCCGCGTTGATCTCGGCGCCCATCGCGTCGAACAGCTCGTCGATCTCCTGCGAGCCGTACTTCGAGGTGCCGCGGAAGAGCATGTGCTCGAGCAGGTGCGAGATGCCGGCCTCGCCGTCATGCTCGGCGGCCGAGCCGGCATTCATCAGGAAGCCGAGTGCCACCGAGCGCACCCCGGGGAGGCGCTCGGTGACCACTCGCACGCCGGAATCCAGCGTCGTTATCCGATGTGACGGTCCGCCCGCTGCCGCGGCCCGCAGCCTCGCCTCAGTCGCCGTCGCGGCCATGCCTGGGGCGACCGGAGCCGCGCTCGCCCTCGCGGCGCCGGCCGCGGTCGCCGCGGTCCGAGCGTCCGCCGCCGTTCGAGGACGGACGACGGTCACGGCCGCCTCCCCCGCCGCCGCCGCCACCCGTGCCGACGCCGGCGAGCTCGTCGACGGACTTGCCGGCGATGTCCGGGTCGTGCGCCAGGCGCAGTCCGATGCGGCCGCGCTCGCGGTCGACCTCGACGACGCGGACTTTGACCTCGTCGCCCTTGTTGAGGACGTCCTCGACGGTCTCGACGCGCTCTCCGGGCGAGACGTTGGAGATGTGCAGCAGGCCGTCGGTGCCCTTGGCCAGCTCGATGAAGGCGCCGAAGGTGGTGGTCTTGACGACCTTGCCCTCGTATTCGTCGCCGACCTCGACCTCCTTCATCATCATCCGGATCCGCTCGACCAGCGCGTCGCCGAGCTCGCCGTTGGCGGAGTAGATCAGCACCTGGCCGTCGTCATTGACATCGATCTGCGATTCGAACTCGTCGGCCAGGCCGCGGATCGTTTCGCCGCCCTTGCCGATCAGCAGGCCGATCTGCGACGGGTCGATCTGGATCGTCTGGATGCGCGGCGCGAACTGGCTGAGCTCCGAGCGCGGACCCTGGATCGTCTCGTTCATCCTGGAGAGGATGAACGTGCGGGCCTCTTTGGCCTGGGCGAGCGCGTCGCGCAGGATGTCGAACGTGACGCCCGTGATCTTGATGTCCATCTGCAGCGCGGTGATGCCGCGCTCGCTGCCGGCGACCTTGAAGTCCATGTCGCCGAGGTGGTCCTCGACGCCGGCGATGTCGGTCAGGACGATGTAGTCCTCGCCCTCCTTGATCAGGCCCATCGCGATCCCGGCCACCGGCCGCTTGATCGGCACGCCGGCGTCCATCAGCGACAGCGACGATCCGCAGACCGAGGCCATCGAGGAGGAGCCGTTGGACTCGAAGATGTCCGAGACCACCCGGATCGAGTAGGGAAAGTCCTCGATCGAGGGGATCATCGGCGCCAGGGCCCGCTCGGCGAGCGCCCCGTGGCCGATGTCGCGACGCTTGACGCCGCCCATCCGGCCCGCCTCCCCGACCGAGAACGGCGGGAAGTTGTAGTGGTGCCAGTAGTACTTTTTGGTTTCCAGCCCGAGCGTGTCGAGGCGCATCTCCTCCTTGAGGGTGCCCATCGCGACGACGCTCAGGGCCTGCGTCTGGCCGCGGGTGAAGAGCGCCGAGCCGTGCGTGCGGGGCGTGACCCCGACTTCGATCGTGATGTCGCGGATCTCAGCGGCGCCGCGGCCGTCGGGGCGCTTCTTGTGGACGGCGATGCGCTCGCGGATGATCGACTTCTCGAGCTTGTCGAACGCCAGCTGGACGGCCGCCCGCTTCTCCCTGGCGGCCAGCACTTCGTGCTCGGAGGCGACCTCGGGGGCGGCCGGGGCGTGGTGCTCGAGGATCGCCGCCTCCGCCTCGCGGGTGGCGTCCTGGCGTGCGAGCTTGTCCTCCACCTGCGTGGCGGCGTCCAGGGCGGCTCCGTGGGAGGCGCGAATCGCCTCGAGCAACGCCGGATCGACGGAGATCGTCTCGAAGACTTTCTTCTCCTTGCCGACCTTCGCGGCCAGCTCGCGCTGCAGGGCGCAGAGCTTCTTGATCTCGGCGTGGGCGATGTCCAGCGCGTCGAGGATCTCCGCCTCGGGGATCTCGTTGGCGCCGGCCTCGACCATCAGGATGGCCTCCTCGGTGCCCGCGACGATCAGGTCGAGGTCCGACGGGCTCTCGGCGTCCGGGAGCATGTCGGCCTCGTTGGGGTTGACGACGAAGTTGCCGTCGATCTTGCCGATCCGCACGGCGCCGACGGGCGTCGGCAGCGGGATGTCGGAGATCATCAGGGCCGCCGAGGCGCCGTTCATGGCGAGGATGTCGTAGGGGTGCTCGTGGTCGATCGAGAGCGGGATCGCCACCAGTTGGGTGTCGTAGCGCCATTCCTTGGGGAACAGCGGGCGGATCGGGCGGTCGATCATGCGCGCGGTCAGGGTCCCCTTCTCGCCGGGGCGACCCTCGCGCTTGAAGAAGGAACCGGGGATTTTCCCGGCGGCGTACATCCGCTCCTCGACGTCGACCGTCAGGGGGAGGAAGTCCACGTCGCGGAGGCTTCCCGCGACGGCTGTCGCGAGGACCATCGTGTCGCCCTGGCGGACGACCACTGCGCCGGAGGCCTGCTTGGCCATCCTGCCGGTCTCGAACGAGATCTGGCTGCCGGCGATCTCCACGGAAACCGTGGTAACGGCGTCACTGCTCATATTCACTGCCTTCCTGTTCCGCCCGTCGGTCGGCGGTCCGATTCTCTGTTTCTATTTTCCGAACGCAGGGAGCTTAGCGGACCGGGCCCACGGCCAGGTTCCGCACTCAGACGCCGAGCGTGACGCCGAAGGCCGCGCTGACGCCCTCGCGGAGCAGATCGGGGCCGGGCAGATCGCCGGGCGAGGGGGCCTCGTAGCTCCAACGGATGACCCCTCCGGAATCGATCATCACGAGCGCCCGCTGGGAGAAGCCGCCGGGGTGGCGCACGCCGAAGGCCTCGCTGGCGGCGCCCTTGGGCTCGAAGTCCGACAGCTGCTCGCAGGAGACGCCCAGCTTCTCCCTGAAGGCCGTCTGCGAGTAGGTCGCGTCGCAGGAGACGCCGTAGAGCTCGACCTCGGCGCTGCGCAGCTCGGCCAGCAGCGGCTCATACAGCTCGAGCTGATCCGCGCAGACGGGGCTGAAGGCGAACGGGTAGAAGACGAGCACGGTCCCGTGCCCCCGCAGGCTCGCCTCGGTGAACTCCTCGCCGTCCCCCCTGAAGAGGCGGAAGCGCGGTGCGGGTGTGCCTGCGGCGAGGACGGCCACGTCCGGCCCTACTTGCGCAGGCCGAGCTCTTTGATCAGGGCGCGGTAGCCCTCGAGGTCGCGGCGCTGGAGGTAGTCCAGGAAGCGGCGCCGTTTACCGACGAGCATCAGCAGGCCGCGGCGCGAGTGGTGGTCGCCGCCCTGCTCGCGCAGATGGCCGGTCAGGTGGTTGATGCGCTCGGTCAGCAGCGCGATCTGGACCTTGGTCGAGCCCATGTCCTTCTCGTTGGCCCCGAACTGGGCCGCGATCTCGCGCTTGCGCTCACTGGTTATGGCTGCCATAGCGGGGAGACGGTAGCAGACGCCGGCCGGCCGTCAGTCGGCCGCGGCGACGATCTCGCGGGTCCGCTCGACGTCGCGGTGCATCTGCTCGATCAGCGCGTCGGCCGTCTCGAAGCGCCGCTCGCCGCGCAGGCGCTCGAGGAACTCCAGGCACAGGGTGCTGCCGTAGAGGTCCCCGGCGAAGTCCAGGATGTGGGCCTCGATCAGCTCTCCCCGGCCGGTTTGGAAGGTCGGCCGGACGCCGATCGAGACGGCCGCGGGGCGCCCGTCGGCGAGGCAGGCGTAGACGCCGTGACCCGGGCAGGCGAGCTCCTCGTCGGGGATCAGGTTGGCCGTCGGGAACCCCAGCTCGCGGCCGCGGCTGTCGCCGCTGGAGACCTCCCCGCAGATCCGGAACCTCGACCCCAGCAGGCGGTTGGCCCGAGCGAGCTCGCCGGCCAGCAGCAGGCCGCGGATATGACTCGAGGAGACGATCTCGCCGTCGAGTTCGAGCAGTTCGTGCACGACCGTCCGGAAGCGCCCGTCGCCCGCCAGCAGGCGCGGGTCGCCCTGGGCCCGGTTGCCGAAGCGGAAGTTCTCGCCGATCGCGACCTGCGTCGCCCCGAGGACCCCGACGAGGACCTCCTCGATGAACTCGTCGGCGCTGCGGGCAGCGAACTCGGCGTCGAAGGGGATCACGATCAGCTCCTCGACACCGAGCGATGCGATCAGCTCGGCCTTGCGCTCGGACGTCGTCAGGAGCTTCGGCGTGTGCTGGGGGGCGACGACCGAGACGGGGTGCGGCTCGAACGTGAGCACGCTGTCCGAGCCGGCGATCACCTCGCGGTGGCCGAGGTGGACGCCGTCGAAGGTCCCGACGGCGACGGTGCGGGCCCGTCCGCGCTCGACGTCGGGCAGGCGAGTGACCTTCACGGCGCCACAGCCTAGTGGCGCGCCAGCTCGAGGGCCCGCTCGAGCTCGATCAGCGGCGGGTCGGCCCATGGCCGCCCGCGCGGCGGCAGGGCCACCGCGTCCTCGATTCGGAAGGGGCCGATCGCGGTGCGGCGGAGCTCGAGGCAGTAGGCGTCCCCGAGGTCGGCGATCAGCGAGCGGACGTAGGTCCCCGAGCCGCACTCGATCTCGAAGCCCGCCCGCGGCGGCTCCCCCCCGTCGCCGTCCGTCCGCCACAGCTCGCGGAAGCTGTGAACGGTCACGATCCGCTCCGGCATCTCGAAGCTCTCGCCGCGGCGGGCCCGCCGGTAGGCGCGCTCCCCGCCGACCCTGACGGCCGAGTGCGCCGGGGGACGCTGGCGCAGCTCGCCGCTGGGCAGCTCGGCTCCGGCGGGCGGGATGCGCCCCGTCTCGGTGATCTGGCCCTCCGTGTCCCCCGTCGTCGAGGTCGCACCGAGGCGGGCCACCGTCTCATAGCGCTTGGGCAGGCTCATGATCGTCGCCTGGGCCTTCGTGGCGCGCCCCAGGAGGATCACCAGCAGGCCGGTGGCGAACGGGTCGAGCGTCCCCGCGTGCCCGGTCCTGGGGCCCCCGAGCGAGCGCTTGACGGCCGCGACGACGTCGTGCGAGCTCAGCCCCGCCGGCTTGTCGATCAGCAGCAGGCCGTCCATCGCTCGGCAGGACTCGGCCGCCCGGGGCGGCTCAGGCTGCGGTCGCAGCCCGTTGTCCGTCGGGATGCGGGTGCAGCTGCTCGGCGATCGCCGAGCGCAGGAAGGACACCAGCTCGGCCAGGCCGAGCTGGGTCGAGAAGCCGGCCGCCCGCCGGTGCCCTCCCCCACCCTGGGCGCGGGCGACGATCGAGACGTCGACATCATCGTCGGTGGCCCGCAGCGAGACTTTCCGCTGCCCCTTCCGCTCGCCGCTGGAGAGCTCACGGACGAGCACGGCGACCTTCGTCCCCTGCAGTGCGCGGAGCTGGTCGATGATCCCCTCGGCGTAGCTCTCCTCGGCCCCGGCCTGCTCGAAGTCCGCGGCGCTCAGCGCCGCCAGCGTCAGCTCTCCTTCGTCATATCGCTGCAGCTGGGCCAGGGCCAGCGCCAGCAGGGCCAGCTTGCCGGTCGGCATGTCCTCGTACAGGCGCCGGTAGATGACCGGCACCTCGACCCCCGCTTCGATCAGCTCGGCGGCCATCCGGTGGGCCCGTGGGCCGGTGTTCTCATACATGAAGCGCCCGGTGTCGGTGACCAGCCCTATGTAGAGGGCTTCGGCGATCGGCGGCGTCGGGGCCACGCCGAGGCCGTGCATCAGGTCCCAGACGATCTCGGCCGTGCACGAGGCCTCGCCCTGGACGTGGTTCAGCGTCCCGAATCCGGTGTTGTCGTGGTGGTGGTCGATGTTCAGCAGGTGGGCGCCGTCGCGCAGGACGCCGGCCGAGTTGCGGTCGATGTTGCCGCAGTCGAGGAACACGACGGTTCGCCCGGCGATGTCGGCCGGGGGCTCGCCGATCAGCCCCTCGAGCGGGAAGTAGCGGTACTCGCGCGGCAGCGGCAGGTCCGCCGGGGAGATGAACATCGCCGAGTCCTTGCCGAGCGCCGTCAACAGGCCCTGCATCGCGATCAGCGAGCCGAGGGCGTCGCCGTCGGGGTTCTCGTGCGTGGCGAGGACGAAGCTCGTGTCCTCGCGGATCCGGGCCAGGACCGCCGCACGGGTCTCCCGGGTCGCCGCTGCGCCGCTCATCCGAGTCCGATCTCGTCGATCAGCTCGTCGACGCGCAGGGCTCGATCGGTGGTGTCGTCATAGATGAACTCGAGTGCCGGGGTCCGCTTCAGGCGAAGCTCGGCGGCCAGGCGTGCCTGCAGGAAGCCGTGGGCGCTGCGCAGCCCTTCGAGCGTGGTGTCCCGCTCATCCTGCTCGGAGGCTCCCCCGGCGGCACCCAGCACGCTCACATAGACGCGCGCATGGCGCAGGTCGGCGCTTGTTCTCACGTCGGTCACGGTCACAAATCCCACTCGAGGGTCCTTCAGATCTCCTGCCACGGCATCTCCGATGACCTGGCGGATCGCCTCGTCGACCCGACGCATGCGTCCCGTCGTCATCCTTACGCTCCATTTCCTCGCCGAGGACGCCGTCCCTTCAACAACCCTCTCAGGAACTGAGCTCGCGCTCCAGCAGCCGCGTCTCGTAGGTCTCGAGCACGTCGCCCTCCTTGAGGTCCTGGAAGTTCGCGAGCACGATCCCGCACTCGAAGCCGCCGGCGACCTCGCGGGCGTCCTCGTTGAAGCGGCGAAGGCTCTCGATCGTCGTGTCGTAGATGACCGTGCCCTCGCGCACGACCCGCACGCGGGCACCACGGGTGACCTTGCCCTCGGTGACGAAGGAGCCGGCGATCGTGCCGATCCTGGAGGCTTTGAAGAGCTGGCGGACCTCGGCCTGCCCGAGCGTCGTCTCGACCTCTTCGGGGGCCAGCATGCCCTGCATGGCGGCCCTGAGCTCTTCGATCGCCCGGTAGATGACCGCGTAGGAGCGGATCTCGACGCCCTCGCGCTCGGCCACCTGGCGGGCGTCGCCGACCGGGCGGACGTTGAATGCCAGGATCACCCCGTGGGAGGCCGACGCGAGCATCACGTCGGACTCGTTGATCCCGCCCACGCCGCGGTGGATGATGTTGACGTTGACCTCGTCCTGGGGCAGCTTGGCGATCTCGTCCTCGATCGCCTCGAGCGAGCCGGCGACGTCCGCCTTCAGCACCAGGCCGAGCTCCTTGACGGCTCCCTCCTGGGCGAGCTTGAAGACGTCTTCGAGCGAGACCTTGCGCCCCGAGCGCCGGGCCAGGGCCTCGGTCTTCAGGCGGTTGGCCCGCTCGCCCGCGAGCTGCCGGGCGCGGCGCTCGTTCTCGACCACGCGGACGTGCTCGCCGGCCTCGGGGACGCCGTCGAAGCCGAGGACCTCGACCGGCTGGCCGGGGGTCGCGCGTTTGAGGCGGGTGCCCATGAAGTCGTGCATCGCGCGGACGCGGCCGAAGTGCGCGCCGGCCACGAGGGCGTCGCCGACGTGCAGCGTGCCCCGCTGGATCAGAATCGTCACGACGGGGCCGCGGCCGGGGTCGAGCTTGGACTCGATCACCGCGCCCGAGGCCTCGGTGTCGGCGTTGGCCCTCAGCTCCTCGAGGTCGGTGACCAGCTGGATCGTGTCGAGCAGCGATTGGAGGTTCTGGTGGGTCTTGGCGGAGACGTCGACGAACTCCGTCTCCCCGCCCCACTCCGAGGGCTGCAGGCCGTGCTGGGTCATCTCGGTGCGGACCCGCTCGGGCTGAGCGCCCTCCTTGTCGATCTTGTTGACCGCGACGATGATCGGCACCCCGGCCGCCTTGGCGTGGTCGATCGCCTCTTCGGTCTGCGGCTTGACGCCGTCGTCGGCGGCGACGACGATCACGGCCAGGTCGGTGACGCTGGCCCCGCGGGCGCGCATCGCCGTGAAGGCCTCGTGACCGGGCGTGTCGAGGAAGGTGATCGACTTGCCGGCATGGTGGACCTGGTAGGCGCCGATGTGCTGGGTGATCCCGCCCGCCTCCCCGGCGACGACCTCGGTCTCGCGGATCGCATCCAGCAGCGAGGTCTTGCCGTGATCGACGTGGCCCATGATCGTCACCACGGGCGGGCGTTCGATCAGGTCCTGCTCGTCGTCCTCGTATTCGGGCTCGACCTCGACGTCGTCGGCCGCATGGACGATCTCGATCTGCTTTTCGAACTCGTCGGCCAGGACCTGGATCGCGTCGTCGGAGAGCGTCTGGGTCAGCGTCGCCATCTCGCCCAGGGACATCAGCTTCTTGATGATCTCGGGCACCGCCACGCCGAGGTACTCGGCGACGTCCTTGACGGTCGAGCCGGAGTTGACGCGGATGACGTCGGTGGCCTCCAGGGCCGCCGTGTCGATCGGGGCGATCGTGTCGTCGTAGGTTCCGCGCCTGCGCCGGCCGCGGCGGGGGCGACGCTGGGGCTGGTTGGAGGGGCCGCCCTGCTGGCGGCGCGAGGCCTGCGAGTCGATCACCAC
>Ga0075017_100001837_pt1 | contig 13146 bp, 8 predicted proteins | sample AleBraG_ABR_2012_FD_71475 | JGI IMG/M metagenome (GOLD analysis project Ga0075017, IMG submission 71475) | Freshwater sediment microbial communities in response to fracking from Pennsylvania, USA - Alex Branch Run_MetaG_ABR_2012 | ecosystem: Environmental > Aquatic > Freshwater > Creek >... | reverse complement strand
CACGGCGATGCGAGACCTTCCCGACCTGCCGCGCTACCGCGTTGTCCTGATTGACGAGAGCCACAACCTACGAAACCGGGAGGGCAAGCGGTACAAAGTAATTCAGGAGTACATCCAAAAAAACACAAGCAAGTGCATACTTCTCTCTGCCACGCCGTACAACAAGACCTACATCGACCTCTCCTCGCAATTGCAGTTGTTCGTCGCCGGGGACGAAGACCTCGGAATCCGACCGGAGCGGTACATCAAAGAAATCGGCGAGACCGAATTCATTCGACGGCATCAGGCTCCAGTTCGATCTCTTGCTGCATTTGAAAAAAGCCAGTACCCCGACGATTGGCGTGATTTGATGAGATTGTTCCTAGTCCGCCGAACCCGTGGCTTCATCAAGGAAAACTATACAAAGCTCGATGAGGCGACAGGGCGTAGGTACCTGACTTTCGACACGGGCGAGCGCTTCTACTTTCCTGATCGCATCCCCAAAACGGCAAAGTTTGACTTCAACGAAAAAGACCCGAATGATCCGTATGCGCGACTTTATTCGAATGAAGTAGTGAATGCAGTCAACGGTCTGACTCTGCCTCGATATGGACTCGGCAACTACATCGCACCTTCGCCTCATCATCCGCCGACCGAACCTGAATCCAAGGAATTAGCGAAGCTCTCTCGCGCAGGCAAGCGGTTGATGGGTTTCTGCCGAACGAACTTGTTCAAAAGGCTGGAGAGTGGCGGCCCGGCTTTCATTCAATCTCTGGAGCGCCACGCACTGAGAAATTTCGTTTATCTCTATGCAATCGAAAATGGAAAACCGCTGCCCATCGGCACGCAGGGAGCCGAACTGCTCGACGCGAAGGTCGGAGACCAAGACCTTGATGATTTCCTAACGGACACGGAAGATGACGCTGACAACAGGGAGAAAGCAAATGGAAATGCGGCTGCCTTCCTGCGCGAAGAGGCTGATTTCCGAGTCCGTGCAAAAGACGTTTACGACCGATACTCGACGGAACTGAAGAAGAGGTTCAAGTGGCTCAGCCCCACACTGTTCGTGGACGCTCTGCGTCAAGACCTGCTGAATGACACGCATGCTCTGTTGAAAGTGATAAACAAGTGTGGTGTTTGGGACTCTGCAAAGGACGCCAAGCTAAATGCGCTTGCGAGGCTGCTCACAAAAAAGTACGCCGATCAGAAAGTTCTGGTATTCACGCAATTTGCGGACACAGCGGTCTATCTTGCAGACCAGCTAAAAAAGCGCGGTATCGACCGCCTAGAATCGGTGACTGGCGACGACGAGAATCCCACGGGGATCGCGTGGCTCTTTAGCCCGGAAAGCAACAAGAAGCGGGGAGTGGTAAAGCCCGAACACGAGTTGCGGGTCTTGATCGCGACCGATGTCCTTAGCGAAGGTCAGAACCTCCAAGATTGCCACGTTATCGTGAATTACGACCTGCCGTGGGCGATCATTCGTCTCATCCAACGTGCCGGGCGCGTAGACCGCATTGGGCAAAAATCGGACACGATTTACTGCATCTCTTTCATGCCTGCTGATGGCGTTGAACGGATCATCAATCTCCGTCGCCGTGTCCGGCAGAGACTCCGAGAAAATGCGGAGGTCGTCGGCAGTGATGAGTCGTTTTTCGAGGATGACACGAACAACCAGCCTGTAATCGACCTCTATAACGAGAAGTCTGGCATTTTGGAAGAATCGGATACGGAAGTCGATCTGGCTTCGTATGCTTACCAGATTTGGAAGAACGCCATTGACAGCGATCCGAAGCTCCAGAAGTTGGTTGCTGGTCTGCCGAATGTGGTCTATTCGACCAAGCCTCATAGAGTGACCGCTGACCGTCCCACGGGTGTGCTCGTTTATATGAGAACGGCAGACGGCAATGACTCTCTGGCATGGATCGACGCCGATGGCAACAGCGTCACCCAGTCGCAGCTTGCGATCCTTAAGGCAGCAGAGTGTGTAGCCGATACGCCAGCCCTTCCACGTCAGGAAAAGCACCATGAACTAGTGGAGGCGGGCGTCAAGCACATGGTCAAGGAAGAGAAGTCTATCGGTGGTCAGCTTGGCAGACCGTCCGGTGCGCGGTTCCGAGCATACGAACGCCTCAAAACCTATCTCACCCACATACAGGGCACGCTCTTCGCGACTCAAGAGTTGACGAAGGCGATTGACGACATCTATCGGTATCCTCTGCAACAAGTCGCAGTTGACACCCTAAACCGACAGCTACGCACGGGCACAACCGACCAGCAGCTTGCCGACCTCGTTGTCGCCCTACGCGGAGAGGGTCGCCTCTGCCGTATTGAAGAGGAAGTCGAAACGCAAGAACCACAGATCATCTGCTCGCTCGGACTCGCGTTCCAAGGGAGTAAGCAATAGAAATGACTGCCCCGTTTGCAAACCTCCAGAAGCGGCTCCAGAGTTTCGATTTCAAGGGTCTATTCACGCAAGAGTTGATGTGGAACCACTTCCAAACGAGGGATTTGGAAATCAAAGTGGACGGTCTCACCTACACACTCACTCCTGTGGCTCAGCGTGGCATGGCAGTCTACGAATGCGTACCGCCAACAGATGCGGAGTTTCCGAAGTACGCCATTCGCCGCAAAATCGACACGCAGGTCTCAAAGACCGCACGCGAACACGTCATCATCTTCCACGACCGTGCCAAGACCGTTCAGGTCTGGCAATGGGTAAAGCGCGAGGCAGGAAAGCAGTCCGCTTGTCGCGAGCAACTTTTCTATAAGGGTCAAGCTGGCGACGCGCTCATACAGAAGATTCAATCCATTGCCTTCAGCTTGGAGGACGAACCTAACGTTGCAGAGACGGTTGAAAAGGTCGGCACAGCGTTTGATGTAGAGAAGGTCACAAAAAGATTCTACGAGCTATTCAAGAAAGAGCACGACACCTTCCTAAAGTTCGTCGATGGAATCCCAGACCAAGAACTCAAGAGGTGGTATGTCTCGGTGATGCTCAACCGTCTCATGTTCATCTACTTCATCCAAAAGAAGGGGTTCCTCGGCGGTGAACTGCAATACCTTACAAATAAACTGACGGAAAGCAAGAGGCAAGGCAAGGACAAGTTCTATCGACAGTTTCTCTGCCCCCTATTCTTTGAGGGTTTCGCCAAACGCCCCGAACAGAGAACTGCTGGTACCAACCGCCTACTGGGACAAGTGCCGTATCTGAACGGTGGTCTTTTTCTGAGACACCAGATTGAAGAACTTCACGGCAAGAGCATTGACATGCCCGACAGGGCATTCGACCGAATCTTCGACTTCTTTGAACAGTATGATTGGCACCTTGATGACCGCCCGACGCGGACAGGGCGCGAGATCAATCCTGACGTGCTTGGCTATGTCTTCGAAAAATACATCAATCAAAAGGAAATGGGAGCGTACTACTCGAAGGAGGACATCACTGGATTTATTGGCGACCACACGATCATACCTGCCCTGTTTGACATGGCTCACAAATCCTGCAAGATAGCATTCGAAGGCGAATGCTCGATCTGGCGACTGCTTCAAGCCGACCCGGATCGTTACATCCATGCACCGGTTTTGAAGGGAACGAACAAAGAGCTTCCGAAATCGATTGCGGCGGGTTTGAAGGATGTACGTAAACGAGCGGACTGGAATAGGGTTGCCGACTCAGAATACGGGCTGCTCACCGAGACGTGGCGCGAAGTGATCGCCCGACGTGATCGATGTGAAGAGACTCGCAAGAAACTGGCATCTGGTGGGATTCGCTCGACGAACGATCTGATCACATACAACCTCGACATTCGTCGCTTCGCAGAGGAAGCTATCGCGAACTGCGAAGGAACGGAATTGCTCCGAGCCTTTTATAAAGCCATTCGCAGCATATCGGTTCTTGATCCGGCATGTGGCTCCGGCGCATTCCTCTTCGCTGCCCTGAACATTCTCGAACGTCTCTACGACACTTGCCTCGTAAGAATGCAGGCGTTTGTCGATGATCTTGATCGTTCTGGCGAAAAACACAACCCGGACAAACTCAAAGACTTCCGGCAGACGCTGGAAGAAATGAATGACAAGCAACGGCACCCAAGTCCGCGTTACTTCATCTTGAAGTCGATCATCTTGAATAATCTTTACGGAGTGGACATCATGGAAGAGGCGACCGAAATCTGTAAGTTACGCCTCTTTTTGAAGCTCGTTTCACAGGTCGATGACTACTCCAAAATTGAACCCCTACCCGACATAGACTTCAACATCCAAGCGGGCAACACTTTAGTTGGCTTTGCTTCGGAAGATGACCTGCTCAGAGTGATCGGCGGAAAACTAGATTTCGACAACACGATTGACGATGTAAAAGAGAGGGCACAACTAGCGGAACTCGCCTACGAACGGTTCCGGGACATGCAAGTTGCTGAAGGAATGTCATCATCGGATTTTTCGGTTGCGAAAGCGGAGTTGGTGAGTCGCCTTCGCGGGCTTCGTGAGCAACTTGACGGCTACCTCGCCGGGGAGTACGGGCTGAAACGCAATGACCGAAAGACCGAGGAGAGTTGGCGGCGGAGCCACGTGCCATTTCATTGGCTAGTTGCGTTCTACGGCATTATGCGAAAGGGTGGGTTCGATGTCGTCATCGGAAATCCTCCGTATGTTGAGTACACCAAGGTTAAGGCGACCTACAAGGTAAAGAATTACCAGACCGAGGATTGTTCGAATCTATATGCGTTTCTCTGCGAACGATCTGTCGCACTGCTGAGAGAATCGGGACGTCTAGGGATGATCGTACCGATGAGTGCAATATCGACCGACCGAATGTTGCCTCTTAGAAACATGCTTGAAGCGAGCAATGCAGCCATTTACATCAGTAGCTATTCGGGTGACGCACACCCAGCAATTCTCTTCAGTGGCGTGAAAATGCGGCTTTCAATAATCATCACCGAAAAAAGAGTGAAGACCTCCGATTCCGTCCCAGACATGTTTTCGACCGGATTTATAAGATGGTACTCAGAAGCGCGACCGACGCTCTTCGAAACGGTTCACTTTGCCAACACACCCAGCGAGTTGAAGGCACACGGTCTTATTCCAAAAGCCGGGGACAAACATCTGGTCAGCATCATCACAAAGGTCAAGAAACAGCCAACGACGTTCGGTCAATGGGTCTTGCCAAACTCTCAGCACTGCATTTATGCCCACCGGATAGTCGCTCATTTTGTGAAGTGCTTTGATTTTGTACCTTTCTTCAAAAATGATCGCGACGGACAAAAGAAGTCTGAGGATTACAAGGTCTTCGCATTTGGAGATAAAACTACCGCCCTAGTCGCGAGTGCCGTGTTAAACAGCAATTTGTTCTACCTGTATTACCTTTCATATTCCGACGCATATCACTGCGGGAGGGAGCTAATTCTGAATTTTCCTTGTGATTTAGAGAAGATTAGAACAGCGTCTGGTGATGCGGCGATTCGCGCCAACAAAGCTCTGATGTCCGATTTGAGGAAGAATGCCCAACGACGCCGGATCGAGTATCACGGCACAGGGTGGATCGAGTACGACGAGTTTTACCCTAAGAGATCGAAGGCGTACATCGATGAAATCGACCGCATTTTATGCCCCTTGTATGATCTCTCGGAGGAAGAAGTGGATTACATACTGAACTTTGATGTGAAATTCCGCTTGGGGCAAGAACAAGAGGATGAAGAAAGCGAAGAACAATCCGCCGTCGAAACGAACTGAAATGTCTTCGAATGCTGCCGAAGTCCTCGGCGACCGAGAGTTGCTCAGCCGACGAAAATTAGCTCTTGTGTGCTCCAAGAAATGTCCCGGCGACGTGATTCTGAAGACCTATGACTTTGCCCGATTTGTACGCGGCTCTGGTCTTGCCATTGTCAGCGGTTTCCATTCCCCCATCGAAAAAGATTGTCTTCCCATCCTGCTGCGAGGTTCAGACCCTATCATCATCGTTCAAGCGCATCGACTGAGCACCTCCCGCCTTCCAATGGACTGGCAGAAGGCAATCGATGCCCGACGACTGCTACTGGTCTCTCCGTTTCAAGAGAAAGATAGGCGTGTGACGACAGAACTCGCGACCGAACGCAACCGTTTCGTCGCAGCAATCTCAGACGACGTTTTGATCCCCTATGCCGCACCGGGCAGTAAGACTGAAGCGCTCTTTCGAAACCTGATCGCCTCAGGGAAGCGGGTCTACACGTTCGATAGCCAAGCCAATGCCGCGATGATTTCAGCGGGAGCCGTCGCAATCGCTCCCGACTTCTTTAGCAATCGTTCAGCCTCGTCCGTGCCCGCGTGAGCCAATGGCAACTGTCAAACAACTCATCGAACAAGCAGGCGGCACCGCGAAGGAGTCCGTGGAAACCGCCAAGACTCGCTACTTGGAGCAGGTTCGCGGCGTCCTTCGCGATCTCACCCGGCTAAAGTTTTCCGATAGGCAAGGCGTCGAGTCACAGCACACCTCCGTTCCGATCCGAGTTGTGGCAGGTCTACCGCAACCACTTGAATCAATGGCAAATGAAGAACTGCCCAGCGGCGAACGCTGGGGAATTGAAACCATTGGGTTGTGGGCGCAGGACATTAAATCGCTGCGTGGAGTAGCAGAGCGTTTGAAACCCCTCATTGCTACTCTGGGTCAGGTGCCGGAATGGACAGACCGCGCAAATGACTATGGGCACAAATTACATGGAGCAACGATGTTGGCTGACCAGCTTGGGGAGTACGCGGCAAAGGCGGAGTTGCTGAAGCGTATCACCCAAATCAATCAGGACATTCTTGGCGTTTACATGCCGACTGCTCGGCTGATTCCTGATAAGGGACAGATTGAACTCTACTGGGTCGTCATCGGTGCTGTAGCTCGCCTTCTGGGTGTGGACGCTGAGGCTTTGACGGTCGTTGTCATGGCTCACGAGCTTGCTCACGCTTATACACATCTCGGACTAGATTCCAATAGCAACAGGTGGGAGGACGGGTTTTGGGAATGTAATCGTGGAATTCTTGAGGGTCTGGCGCAGTATTACACGCACATGACTGCAACGGCGCTCAAGGAAGAACGTGGATACGACCGCGTCTGGGATGCCTATGATCAGCTAACACAATTGCAGAAAACCAACGGCGCGAAGATATACGTCAACCATCTCGATTGGGTGAAGACCATTTCACCCGAAGTGATGAGGCAAGGATTGCTTGATCTGCGCCGGGGGCACATCCCACCACAGTTCGAGAACTTCGAAGAGTTTCTCAAGATGTCGGCGGATCGCTATCCTCTCAATTCCAAACCTGCCGGACGGAGAAGGCAGGTCTAGTGATCTCCGAATTCACAGAGTTTTCTTACGGATTTGCTGTCACGCACGAACTCATCTTGCAGAACTCAGGAAATGTTGTTGCTGCACCCGAATTTCCTTCCCTCATCCGCGAAGGACAGGCTGGCGGTGGTTACGACGTCAGGCTCGATTTCGGGACTTTCCTTTTTCTCCAGTTCAAGCTCAGTGAGTACATGTACGGACGGCGGTCGCAGTATCGCACTCTTATCGGACTGCCCTACTACAAGTTTTGGATCACTCCCCGATGGCAGTCTCAACAACACCGAATGCTCGTTGACCTTGGGAACGCAGGTCAGCAGGTGTATTACGCGGCTCCAGTATTCCATCTGCAAACCGACTTCAACACGGAATTTCAAGGAAACACTGTGGTGAATCGCTCGGCGTTCATCAACGGTCGGCGCACCCAGAGGCAGGAGTTAGCCCGGCGACTAGGGTAAACATGGGCGGCTCATAACCCAAAGGTCGGTGGTTCAAATCCACCCCCCGCAACCAAATATCTCGTTACACTTCATCGGCTTGGGAGCCATCATCTCCTGAGCCGTTTTTGTTCTTGGGCAAATTAAGGCGAACTTGGGCAAAGAATCCCCCGAGTTGCTCTGCCACCTTCCTGTGGTCGTCCCCAATCACGTGCGTGTAGCCCATGGTTGTACGTGGGTCAGCATGCCCCAATCGATCCTGCCGCACCTTCATCGGTGCGTGCAGGTGATCGAGCAGACTTGCGTTCCCGTGTCTGAACGCATGTGCTGCTCCATCCAAGCCGAGCTTCTTCAAGATCGGTTTCAACTGCCTTTTGATGAAGTTGTCGGGATGCAGGCGACGACCTTCCCTACTCAGGAAAAGTGGCTCCTCGGGGTTCCTGTCCTCAACGTAGAACCGAAGACGTTCTGTAAGCTGCGGCGAGAGAGCGAAGAATCGCTTCTTGCCGTTCTTCGGCCGCTTCAGTTTGCTTTTCCACCTGCTTCGCTGAACCGTGATCGCCTGCTCGTTCAAGTCGACATCTCCGACGTTCAGGCCGCAGATTTCTCCGCGCCTGATGCCGGTCTCCGCTACCAGCCAGAAGACGGTCTTGTATGGCTCGTTCGCGGCATCGATGATCTGTTTGACCTGGGCCACCGTGAAGCTCGGTTGCTCCTCGCGATTCCAAGTCGGCAGAACCAGATCGTCGCAGACGTCGTGAGTGACATAGCCCCACGCTTTTGCCGACGCCCAAAGAAGGCGCAGCGTAGCAACCCGGTTACGGATTGTTTTCTCGCTACGTTTGTCCTTCCCCGGACTCGACCACACCGTGATCACGTCTTGCACGACCTCCGTTGAGATGTCTCTTAACCGAATCGCCCCGAGGGCCGCAACCCAAGCTTTAATCTCGCTCTTCTCGCTATCTTGGGTGCTTCCCTCGTGGTGAATCGTGACTTTGCTTTTCCACTTCTCCGCAAAGTCCTCGAAGCTCGCACTTGGCTTTGCTTTGTAGATGGGGCTGTTGATCGCCGCCAGGCGACGATCGAGTTCGCGTTGTGCAAGGCGCTTAGTCGGAAGCTCGGACTTATCGCCCAAGACCTCCGAACGATGGATGCGGATGATACTCCCGTCCGGCTGTCGTTCGTCTTCGAGCCAGCGGCCGTACCACTTCTTCACCCTTGTGCCCCGCAGGATCAGCGATCCCTGCTGGTATCGCTTTCGAGCCACGGAACCTCCGTTCCGTTGACCCGACGACTCTCGCGGGCATTGTACTTTGTTTTCGTAGTAGGCCGCCGGAACTCCCGCAATCAATCTCTGAGTCGGCGGTGAGCACACCTGTCCGTTCACCGCCAATAGTGCCGAGGCGGTGAGGACGACCCAAGTGGATGCAGGTGTTTGACCGTATATGAGTAGAGTCTTTTCCAAGGACTTCGCCCTTCAAGCTTGTAATCGGTTCTCATGGCGTTCGTGTCACGTCAGCCTTGTAAGGAGGTCAAACGGGCAGAATGCAAGAGTACCCACTATTCAATACTGGGTTTTTCAAAAAGATCGGGGCGAAACGCAACCGCGGAATGGGCATCTGGCGTCAACGTCACCGAGATGTTCCTCGACTACGTGCCAGAGAAGATGACCAAGGTCTGCCCCCAATCCTGCGGCAGAGGCGCTGGGTTGGGGGTATTCCTCGGGAAGCCGATTCCGAGGGGTCGGCCGCTGGGGAGGAGGTTCAGGTCGGATCGGGCGTTTTAAAGGTGCAGGGAGCTTTTTGGGACACGCTGGAGGGAAGTCGGCGACGACCTCAGGCCTAACCTCCGCCGAATTTGAGGGCAATCCTGCGGCAGGATGGCGTGCCCGACTGGTTGCGAAGGAGCCACGCTTCTCGTGAACTTTGGGATCGGCTGGCGGATTTTCCCAGGATGTTAAGATCTCTGCGTTGTGACATCGATTCCCGCCACCATGCGTAGCGTGCAGCTTCGAGCCTATGACGGCAGGCCCGAGAGTATCGCCGTTGCTGAGTTACCCGTACCTCATCCAGGACCGGGACAGGTACTAATCCGTGTTGCCGCTTCACCAATCAATCCATCGGACCTGATGTTCATTCGAGGTCTTTATGGCTTCAAGAGACCTCTTCCCGCGACTCCCGGGTTTGAAGGCAGCGGCACGGTGGTCGAAGCCGGGAGCGGAATAATGCCGCGGTTCCTCAAGGGACGGCGCTGCCTAGCGACTACATCGCGTATTAGCTGTTCAATCGGTTCCGACCACACTGCCACGTACCATGCAAAGAGATCGCCTTCTAAGAAGTTGGTAATATTCAGGTGCCGGAAAATGCTACCGGATTCCAAGTCCTCCATCTCTCGCTTCAGCTTCGCGCTTGTCGTGGCTTGCATGATCTTCTGCAGAGGCGTCGGGAGTTTGTGAAAGAAGGCGACAATCTCAGCCGCTAGCAGCTTCATGAATATTGCGTAATAGGTGTGCACTGCGAAAAACAATTCGGCGGGTTTCAGTCCACGACGTTGTATCCCGTAGAATGCCGCCAATTCTCTGATTTTTTCAGAGGGATTGTCTACATCGTAACCGCAGACTTCACCAAACAGAATTCTCCATTGCTGAAAGAATATCTGTGCTTTTGGGTGATCCGTTGACGAGATCGCCTGGTACAGTGTTCGGATACCATCTTGAGCTAACTTCGCTTCCGCCCCGAAATCACCCGCGAGGTACTCGGGAGAAAATGGTTTGCCTTTGGCCCCGAGGTTGAATAGGGCCCAGAGAAATCTTTCCGCAGAGTGCTTGTTGACCTCAACGGGGTCCTGTACCTGCCATTTGTCATCCCGGTAGCGGACAAACACGAAGTAGTTTCGTCAAGGCCAACTCCAAAAAGGCTGTTCAGAGGTTGCCCGTGTTCCTGGCGCAAGTCATAGAACCGCTTCTTTATCTGTTCAACGACCTTCTTGGTTCCTGGCGAATCTGCTTTAGGCCCGATCTTGGCCGCAGGAGACGAGGGATTCTTGTATTCAATGATCACGCGGTCATAGACCGAATCGACGCGGCCGCTGGCTACTGTGAATTCATGCTTGCCCTCCAGTTTGATGCCCGCCTCTTTTTGAATGAAGGCGAGCTGTTTTTCGGCTTCGATGCGGATCTCTTCTTCCTTATCTGCCATCGCCGCTGCCGCCCTGATCTGATCGGCAAACTCCGCTGCTTTGTTGGCGATCAACTCATCGAGAGACTGAAAAGTCGGCACTTATCGCTCCTGTACGCCAACCTATTGAGCCAGCGCGAGTTCTCTAGGAATGAGGAACCTCAAATTCTCGCCCATTTGGGCCTGGAGCGCAATTGACGCTCAGGACACGAGGAGCTTGCTTTCTCATGAAATCGCTCTATATAGTCCGGGTCATGGGCTTTGTTTCACAGCAAGCCGAAGCGACTTAGGAATCGAGCCAAATGAAGTTTATCCACTGCGCAGATGTTCACCTGGACACGCCGCTTCAAGGTCTGGCTCAGTATCCTGGCGCTCCCGTAGAGGAGATTCGTAATGCTACCCGACGTGCGTTCGAGAAGATCCTGAATGCTGCAATCTCGGAAAAAGTGGACTTCATTATCATCGCGGGGGATCTCTACGATACCGGTCTCAAAAGCTTTGAATCGGCGCTGTTTTTCAATAAGGAGATGGCGCGCCTGAAGGACGCTGGGATTGACGTCTACCTCGTCTATGGAAATCACGATGCCGCCAGCAAGCTGATCAAGCAGATTCGCCCGCCGCGGAATGTCAAGATTTTTCGCGCGAGCGAGCCGCAAACTATGCTGAATGACGAGCTGCGAGTTGCGATTCATGGCCAGAGCTTTGCCACTCCCGAGATTACCGAGGATCTAGCTGAGAAATATCCATCGCCGGTTCCCAACTTCTTCAACATCGGAATACTGCACACCAATCTCGGGGGAGTCTCCGAGCACGCAAATTATGCACCCTGCTCGCTCCAAACGTTGAAGAACAAGGGGTACCAGTACTGGGCTCTCGGCCATGTGCACAACGGGCAGATTCTCTGCACCGATCCTTACATCGTGTATCCAGGCAATACTCAGGGCCGGCACGGAAAGGAGCAGGGAGAAAAGAGTTGCGAGCTCGTGGCCGTTTCCGATACGGGAACAATCTCAATCGAGAAAATCTTCACCTCGGTGGTCCCATGGGTTGAGGCCGAGATCGATGCGTCTGGGTGTCAGACTTCGGACGACGTATATGAGAAGCTGCGGATTCGGCTCGGAGCATTGGTCTCAGAAGGGAAAGAACGCGTCACGGCCGTCCGTCTGCGGATCGGTGGCGCCACTGCTGCGCACTCTGAACTCAACCGCGATGCCGAACAAGTTCGGAACGAAGCAATCAGTATCGCGAATGAGTGTGGAAATGGTCTTTTATGGATAGAGCGCGTGCAACTCGCAACCCAACCTCACTTCGATCGGGAAACATTGCTCAAGCGCGACGATCCGATCGGAGAGATCGTCAGAACCATTGCGGCTCTCCGCCAAGATCCGGCTAGTGTGGTCAATTGGGATCCGGTCGTAGAATTGCAGAACAAATTGCCAGCCGAACTCGCCGAGGGGGCGGAGCCGATCAAATTGGACCTTGTTGCCTTGAGCACCGCGATTGAAGAAGCTGAAGGACTGCTGCTCGCACGATTGTCAGCTTCGGAGGCCCTATGAGAATCGACTGCATCGATCTCATTCGCTTCGGACACTTTGTCAATCGCGAGGTCGACTTTCCTTTGACAAAGCCAGACTATTGCCTGATCTATGGCGACAACGAAGCTGGCAAGTCAACACTGCTAAGAGGTATTTCCGCTCTGTTCTTCGGGGTGCCGACCAGGACCCCCGACGTGCATAGCTGCAAAGGCTCCGAGCTACGAATCGGAGCGACAATTTCGGATCGGGAGAAACACTTTCGTTTTCGTCGTCGTAAGGGAACTAGCGGAACTCTGCTGAATTGTGATGAAGTGCAGATCCAGGACGGCGCTCTCAGTCCGTTCCTACGAGAATTGGATCGCGAACGGTTTGAGCAGTTTTTCGGGTTAAATCATCAACGTTTGCGCGAAGGGGGCGAAGAACTCCTGCGTGGCAAGGGCGACATCGGCAGCGCCCTGTTCCAGGCTACTGGTCTTCTGGACCTGAGAAATCTACTTGGCGCACTAGAGGACGAGGCGAAGGAGCTGTTCTCCGCCAAGTCGCGCACCAAAACCATTAGTCGCGCCATCGACGAGTACAAACAAGCCAGATCCGAGGTGCGGAGACTGGCTATCTCGGCGGGGATGGTAAAACAAAAGCAGTCAGAACTGGGTGCCGCAGAAGAAACCCTCGAAAAACTGAAAGTGGAGTCGCAGTCTCTGCAGCACGAACT
>Ga0075017_100001836_pt1 | contig 13157 bp, 11 predicted proteins | sample AleBraG_ABR_2012_FD_71475 | JGI IMG/M metagenome (GOLD analysis project Ga0075017, IMG submission 71475) | Freshwater sediment microbial communities in response to fracking from Pennsylvania, USA - Alex Branch Run_MetaG_ABR_2012 | ecosystem: Environmental > Aquatic > Freshwater > Creek >... | reverse complement strand
CTTCGCCGAGCACTGGGACAAGAGCCTCGACGACCTCATCATCGACGCATCGACGGAGTGCTTCGGCTCTGGCGGGATCGACAAAGACGATGTCGACGCCTACTGGCTCGGCACCGCACAGGGCGGCATGAGTGGCATCACCCTCGCGCGGCCCCTCCAGATCGATGGCAAGCCCGTCACCCGGGTCGAGAACTACTGCACCACTGGGTCAGAGGCGCTGCGCGGCGCGGCATACGCCGTGGCGTCGGGTGCCTATGACGTGGCGATGGCCGTCGGCGTGGAGAAGGTGAAGGACTCGGGCTATCAAGGTCTCAATGCCATGAACCCTCCCGGTGATGGCACGCAGCGAACTCTCACCGCTGCTGCCATGTTCTCGATGGTGGCTCCTGCCTACGCATCGAAGTACGGGCTCGACGAGGAAACGATGACGGACGTGCTGGCGTCGATCGCAATCAAGAACCACTTCAACGGCGCCCGGAACCCCCGGGCTCAGTTCCGTCGAGAGGTGACCAAAGAGACCGTGCTGAAGTCTCCGAGGGTCGCTGGGCAACTCGGCGTCTTCGACTGCGCAGGCGTCGCTGACGGGGCGGCGGCAGCCATCGTGGTGCGCGCCGAGGACGCCCACCACTACACCGATGTGCCGATCTACATCAAGGCACTCTCCTTTGCCGCTGGCTCCGGCTCCGGCCTCATCGACCCGGACTACGACTACACCCACTTCCCCGAGTGCGAAGCGGCAGCCGCGGACGCATACGCCCAGGCCTCGATCAGCGACCCCCGCCGAGAGCTTGCCTTCGCCGAGGTCCACGACTGCTTCACACCGACTGAGCTGGTGCTCATGGAGGACCTCGGCTTCGCCGAGCGCGGCAGCGCCTGGCGAGACGTCCTCGATGGCAGCTTCGCCCTTGACGGTGACTTCCCCGTGAACCCTGACGGTGGGCTCAAGAGCTTCGGCCACCCGGTGGGAGCGTCGGGGCTCCGGATGATCTTCGAGTGCTGGCTCCAGCTTCGTGGCGAGGCCACAGAGGAGCGGCAGCTGACGCTCAGCTCGACCAAGGCGCTGACGCACAACCTGGGGGGCTACCCCGGTGAGATGGTCTCCTTCGTGTCGATCCTGGGTTCCGAGCTCGATTGAGCTCTGCGGATCGAGGCCGTGCTCAGTCGAGCAGCTCGGCCAAGGGCCTGTGAGCCATCCCGTGGGCATCGGCGACCGGCCCGTAGGTGATCTGGCCACCGGTGACGTTCACGCCCTCGGCCAGCGCCGCGTCCGCGCGCACCGCGTTGTGCCACCCGTGCCGGGCAATCTCGAGGGTGTAGGGAAGCGTGGCGTTGACCAGCGCGTGGGTCGACGTGTTGGGGACAGCGCCCGGCATGTTGGCCACGCAGTAGAACAGCGAGTTGTGCACGGTGAAGACCGGGTCGGAGTGCGTTGTTGGATGGGTCGACTCGAAGCAGCCGCCCTGATCCACCGAGATGTCGACGAGCACTGAGCCTCGCTTCATGGTGGCGACCATGTCGTCGGTCACGAGCTTCGGTGCCCGGGCGCCAACGACGAGCACCGCACCGATCACGATGTCGGCATCCTCGACGAACTGCTCGATCGAGTGCTGGGTTGACGCGACCGTCTCGACCATCCCACGGAAATGGTGGTCTACCTCTCGCAGACGCTCGAGGTTGCGGTCGAAGATGTATACGTTGGCGTGCATCCCCACCGCCATCGTGGCGGCTGCCATCCCGGCCACCCCAGCCCCGAGCACGACCACGTTGGCCGCCTCGACGCCAGGAACGCCGCAGATCAAGGTGCCGCGACCGCCACCGGAACGCATCAGGTGGTGGGCCCCCATGAAGGGAGCCATGCGGCCAGCAACTTCGCTCATCGGGGTGAGCAGGGGCAGCGAGTTGTTGGCCAGGCGCACGGTCTCATAGGCGATCGCCGTGTTCCCAGCGTCCACCAGCGCCTCGGTGCAGGGCCGAGACGCCGCGAGGTGAAGATAGGTGAAGAGCACCTGGTCGCTTCGGGCGCCCAGGCGTGGGTACTCCACGCCGATGGGCTCCTTGACCTTCAGCACCAGCTCGGAATCAGCCCAGAGGTCATCGACGTCGTCGACGATTTGCGCGCCGGTGGCGACGAAGTCCTCGTCACTGATCGACGAGCCCACGCCGGCACCGCGCTCGACGAGCACGCGGTGCCCGGCAGCCGTCAGCTCTCGCACCGCAGCAGGCGTGAGTGCCACCCGGTGCTCGTCGTCTTTGACCTCGCTGGGGACGCCGATGATCACGTCAATCTCTCCTTGGGCGACCGACTCAGTCGATCGAGTCGTACGCGATGGTCTTCGTCTTGAAGAAGTCACCCTTGGTCGTCAGCCGGGCAACGATGACCAACGGGATCCCCATGCCGAGGACCACAAGGTCCCAAACAGCCGAACCCCATCCGTTAGTAGTGATGACTTCGTAACCCACGTAGAGAAGAAAACCGCCAGATGCGACGGGCAGAATGATGCCAGTGAAGAGGAACTTGGTGCTCTTGAACGCCACCTTTCGGAACGCCCAACCGCAGGTGATCCCCGTGATCCCGTAGTAGAAAGCCACCAGCACGCCGATGTTCAAAATCAGTTTGGCGAACACTGAGTTGACTGACGGGCTCCCGGTAGTTAGCAACATTCCGAAGAGCGAGATGAACGCAAGCACCAAAGTGCCGAAGGCAGGAGTCAGGTACCTCGAGTGGATCTGGCCGAAGAGCTTGGGAAACACCCGATCCCGTGACATCGAGTAGGCGATACGTGCCGCTGGCAGCAACGTTGTTTGGGTAGTGGCCACCGTCGAGGAAATCACAGCGAAGATCATCACGTAGCCGGCCCAGTTTCCGAAGAGTTGATTTCCGAAGAAGAACAGGACGTTGGGGCCCTGAGCGCCTATCTGCTTAGGCGTCAACAACATTTGGACGGCGATGAAGTTGAGGAGGAACACCACTAGAAGAAGAAACATCGAGATCACACCGGCGCGACCTGGCGTCCGGGATCGGTCCTTTGACTCCTCATTCAGATTTAGCGCTGTGTCCCAACCCCAGAAAAAGAAGACACCAAGGGCAATCCCCGATGCCATGGCCGACCAACTTGAGACGTGAAGCGGGTTGAGCCATGCGAACTGGAAGCCCCTTGAACCAGCAGGATGATTGAGAGCGACCTTGATGATCCCCCCGATGGAGAAGCCAATCACGGCGACATACTCGATGATCACAAGGATCCACTGCACGTTGGTTGTCCAGCGGATGCCGTAGATGCAAATGAACGTGATGATCGCCAGCCAGATCGCTCCGACCACTGCTATCAGCCAGAGATTTGCAGCTGACGAACTGCTGATCCATCCGATCGAGTTCAGGAACTGCAACGTGTAGGAACCGGCAAGGAGCGGAGCCGAAATGCAGAAGATCGCTGACGTCGCAACTTGCACCCAACCGTTGAACCATCCCAGGTATGGGCTGGCCAACTTTGAGAGCCAAGAGTAGGACGCACCGCAGTCAGGGTCCTTCCGATTGAGATGGAAGTATGCGACGGCGATGAACAGCACCGTGAGAAAACTGCAGATGATGACCGACGGTGCGAAGAGTCCGACACCGCCAATGACGACCACGAACGCCAGAGTTGATGCCAAGGAGTAGGCCGGCGCCACCGACGACACAGCGACTGCCGTCGAATCGAACAGATTGAGCTCATCTGCTCGAAGCGTTGCCGCCTCCTCTGAGACAGGTACAGGGGCACCAAAGGGCCCCTTTACTTCGTGAACGGAGTGCTCGGTGTGGTGCTCGGGCATCTCTTTCTCCCTCTCCGGCCGAGGCCGAGTGCTTGATCCTCTACCTACGCTTCGATGTTGCTCATCACGTGTTTGATCCGGGTGTAATCGTCGAAACCGTACATCGACAGGTCCTTGCCGTAGCCGGAGTGCTTGAACCCTCCGTGCGGCATCTCGGCCACGATCGGGATGTGGGTGTTGATCCACACGCAACCGAAGTCGAGGTCACGGGCGAAGCGCATCGCTCGTCCGTGATCCTTCGTCCAGACACTCGAGGCAAGGCCGAAATCGACGTCATTGGCGTTGGCGATGGCCTCCGCCTCGCTGCTGAAGCTTTGGACGGTGATCACGGGACCGAAGATCTCGGTCTGGATCATCTCGTCGCGCTGCTCGAGTCCGTCAACCACCGTGGGGCCGAAGAGGTAGCCACGCTCACCGACGCGCGCACCGCCAGTGACGACCCGAGCATGGCTGGGCGTGCGATCAAAGAAGCCAGTGAGCCGAGCCAGTTGGTTCGCGTTGTTGACCGGACCGAAGTCTGCGTCCTCGATGTCGAGACCCCCGACCGTCGTCTCCTGCGCCTGAGAGGCGAGTGCCTCGACGAACGCATCGTGCACCTTGTCTGCCACGAGCACCCGCGTCGCCGCCGTGCAGTCTTGACCCGCGTTGAAGTAGCCGGCACCGGCAATCCCCTCAGCCGCGGCCTCGATGTCCGCGTCATCGAAGACGATGACCGGTGCCTTGCCGCCGAGCTCGAGGTGGACCCTCTTGAGCGACGGAGCGGCCGAGGCGGCCACCTCCATGCCGGCACGCACCGATCCAGTGATCGAGGCCATGGCCGGGGTCCGGTGCTCCACCAGCGCTCGCCCAGTGTTTCGGTCGCCGACGACGACGTTGAAGACGCCGGCGGGAAGGTGCTCCGCCATGATCTCTGCCATCCGCACGGTCGAGACCGGAGTGGTGTCAGAGGGCTTGAGCACCATGGCGTTCCCAGCCGCGATGGCTGGGCCCCACTTCCAGACCGCCATCATCATCGGGTAGTTCCATGGCGTCACCGCAGCACAGACCCCGATCGGCTCACGCCGGATCATCGAGGTGTGACCTTCCATGTACTCCGCTGCGGCGCGACCCTCGAGATTGCGGGCGGCGCCGGCGAAGAAGCGGATCTGGTCCACCATCGGCGGGATCTCTTCAGACATCGTCAGCGACACGGGCTTGCCGGTGTTCTCCGACTCGAGCGCGACAAGCTCGTCGGCGGCAGCCTCGATGGCGTCGGCAATGCGATAGAGGGCCAGCGAGCGCTCCGACGGGGTCACCCGCTTCCACGACTCGAAGGCGGCGGCGGCGGCGGCAACCGCCGCATCGACATCGTCTGCGTTTGAGACGGGGACCTCGAGGTAGGCCTCCCCGGTCGAGGGATTGATCAGCTGCTCGGTGGCAGCTCCTTTGGCCTCGACGAGCTCGCCGCCGATGAAGTTCTTGAGCCGTGCCACGCCGCTCCCCCACTTGCTGTTGCTCTAGTCCGTCCTCTGGGGACGGACCCCGATCGCGCAACGCTCCCAGAAATGTCAGGAGGGCGCAAGTCACTTCTGACGGAATGCGAAGCAATTTACGTACTGGAAACAAATACTCGTCGCGAACTTCGTCTAGGATGACGGATCAAGGCGTCACACGACGGCTTCCCGGGGGGTTCCGAACACCGCGATGGCACGAGCAGCACGAGCCAGCACGACTGCCAAAGGCGAGTCTTCCATAGGGACCTCGAACACCTTCGACGACATCGATCGCAAGATCATCGAGTCACTCCAAGCTGACGGACGCCGCGCCTACGGCGCCATCGCCGAGGAGGTCGGCCTCTCTGAAGCTGCCGTCCGACGGCGCGTCCAGCGCCTCAGAGACTCCGGTGCCGTGCAGATCGTGGCGGTCACCGACCCGCTGCAGCTCGGCTTCAATCGCGAGGCGATGCTGGGCGTCAGGGTCCAAGGTGATGTTCGCCGGGTCGCCAAGGAGATCGCCGCCATCGACGAAGCCGTCTACGTCGTGCTCTGCGCCGGAAGCTTCGACATACTCGTCGAGCTCGTCGTCGAGAACGATGAGCACCTCGTCTACGTGCTCAACGACCAGATCCGCGCCGTCGACGGCGTGACCGAGGTCGAGACCTTCGTCTATCTCAACGTTGCCAAGCAGACCTACTCATGGGGGACACGATGACCATCACTGACCAGAACCAGATCTCCGACGGTGTCGCCGCGCTGAACGACGAGACCCATGCTCTCGCTGAGAAGGCGCGCCGCCACCTCTGGATGCACTTCAGTCGTATGGGTGACTACTCCGAGACCAAGGAGATCCCGATCATGGTGCGCGGCGAAGGCGCCTATGTCTGGGATTCGAGGGGTAACAAGTACCTCGACGGCCTCTCGAGCCTCTTCACCTCGCAGCTGGGTCACGGTCGGAAGGACCTCGCGGAGGCGGCCAAGGAGCAAGCAGAGACCTTGGCCTACTTCCCCCTCTGGACCTACGCCCACCCCCGGGCCATCGAGCTGGCCGAGAAGCTTGCCTCGCTCGCTCCAGGAGACCTCAACCGCGTCTTCTTCACCTCGGGCGGTGCTGAGTCGGTCGAGAGCGCGTGGAAGCTCGCTCGCCAGTACCACCACATGCGGGGCGACCACGGCCGCTACAAGGTGATCAGCCGCGACATCGCCTATCACGGCACCACGCTGGGAGCCCTCTCGATCACCTCGATCCCTGGGATGCGCATCCCCTTCGAGCCGCTCGTCCCTGGCGCGATCAAGGTGCCGAACACGAACTTCTACCGGGCCCCCGAGCACGGTGATGACATCGATGCCTTCTCCACTTGGGCTTCCGACGAGATCGAGCGGGCAATCTTGCGCGAAGACCCGGCCTCGGTCGCTGCGGTCTTCTTGGAGCCAGTGCAGAACGCTGGTGGCTGCTTCCCGCCGCCTCCGGGCTACCTCGCCAAGGTCCGTGAGATCTGCACGCGCCATGGCGTCCTGCTGGTCTTCGACGAGACCATCTGCGCATTTGGACGACTTGGCGCCTGGTTCGGTGCTCAGAAGTTTGGCGTGACTCCCGACATCATCACCACGGCCAAGGGGCTCACCAGCGCCTATGCGCCGCTCGGGGCGATGATCGTCTCGGACGCCATCATGGACCCCTTCCTCGCCGCCGATGAGAGCTTCCTGCACGGCTTCACCTTTGCTGGTCACCCGGTCTCGAGCGCGGTTGCGCTCAAGAACATCGAGATCTTCGAGGACGAAGACATCATCGGCCACGTGCAGAAGATGACGCCTGTCTTCCGGGCTGGCCTCGAGTCCCTCATGGACCTGCCCATCGTCGGCGAGGTCCGCGGTGAGGGCTTCTTCTACGGCATCGAGCTCGTCAAGGACCGAGAGACACGCGAGTCCTTCAACGAGGAGGAGTCCGAGCAGCTGCTCCGCGGTTATCTCTCGAGCGCCTTGTTCAAGAACGGCCTCATCTGCCGGGCCGACGACCGAGGTGACCCGGTGATCCAGCTCGCACCGCCGCTGATCTGCAGCGAGACCGAGATCGACTTCATCGTCTCAACGCTGCGCGAGGTGCTGACGCCCGCACTCAGCAAGATCTAGGAGGTCGGCGTGACCGGCTCCCACCGGCAGCTCTCGCTCTGGTGGGACCTCCTCGAGCAGGAGCCCGCCCCTCGCCGAGGGATCGATGGCGATCTCGATGTCGACGTCGCCATCGTTGGCGGTGGCTACACCGGGCTGTGGACCGCACGCTCGCTGCTCGAGCGAGATCCCAGCCTCCGTGTGGTGATCCTCGAGAAGGAGGTCTGTGGCTACGGTGCCTCGGGCCGAAACGGCGGCTGGGCCTCAGCCCTCTTCGCCGCCTCAGACGGCCGGATCGCTCGAGAGTCGGGAAGCGACGCCGCGATCAGGATGCGACGGGCGATGAACGATTCGGTCATCGAGATCGGACGAGCCGTGGCCGAGGACGGAATCGACTGCCACTACGAACGAGCTGGGACCATCGTGGCGGCACGCAGCGATGCCCAGGTCCGTCGATGCAGAGGCGAGATCGACGAGGCACGGTCGCTGGGCTTCGGGGAGGAGGACTTCCGCTGGCTCGACGCCACCGAAGCAGGCGAGATGATGGCGGCAGAAGGAATCCTCGGTGCGACCTACACGCCGCACTGCGCGGCGATCCAACCGGCGCGGCTCGCCGTCGGGCTTGCCGCCTCGGTGGAGCGACGAGGCGCAAGGATCTTCGAGCACAGCGAGGCGACGCGGATCGTCGCCGGTGCCGGAGCGACACGACCCGCGGTGATCACCACCGCCGGAACGGTCCGTGCCGACGTCGTCGTGCGGGCCACGGAGAGCTGGACGAGCCAGCTGCCCGACTGCGCCAGGCAGGTCATCCCCGTCTACTCGCTGATGATCGCCACCGAGCCGCTCGACGATGCGACCTGGGCCTCGATCGGCCTCTCTCGACGACAGACCTTTGCCGACCACCGCCACCTCGTCATCTATGGCCAGCGGACCGCCGACGGACGGATCGCCTTCGGCGGACGCGGTGCGCCCTATCACTACAACTCGGCGATCGAGCCGGACTTCGATCGTGACCGCAAGGTCTTCAGCTCGCTGCGCGAGACCCTCGTCGAGCTCTTCCCTGTCCTCGGTGATGCCCTGATCACCCACTCCTGGGGCGGTCCGGTTGGGATCCCGAGAGACTGGTACAGCTCGGTGGGGCTCGACCCCAGCAGCGGCTTGGCCTGGGCTGGCGGCTACGTCGGCGATGGCGTGACGACGACCAACCTCGCTGGCCGCACGCTGGCTGACCTGATCTGCGCCGAGGAGACGGAGCTCACCACGCTGCCCTGGGTCCAGCACCGTTCGCCCGACTGGGAGCCCGAGCCTTTCCGCTGGCTCGGCGTCAACACGGGGCTCCTCGCCACCCGCTGGTCGGACGCTTCGGAGCGGCGACGTGGCAAGCCCTCCTGGGTGGCCGAGAAGATGGCTGGCTTCCTCGGCGGCTGATCAGAGCAGCAGACGGCGCCCGTCGCTGCTAAGCCTTGGCGCCGTGCACTCTGAGCGCGATGAGATCTGCGAGCTGATCTACCGCTATGCCGAGCGGATCGATGCCGGCGACTTCGACGGGGTCGGCGCCCTCTTGGGCGGCGCCGAGCTCACCTTCGAGGCCTACGACGTCGTCATCACCGGCCCCGACGCGGTCACGGCGCTCTACGCAGCAACGACAAGGCGCTACGAGGACGGCACACCGCGGACCAAGCACGTGATGACGAATGTCATCGTCGAGATCGACGAGGACGGCAAGACTGCGAGCTCTCGAAGCTACTTCACCGTCCTCCAGGCCGTGCCCGGCGAGTTCGCCCTCCAACCGGTGGTCGCAGGTCGCTACGTTGACCGTTTCCGTCGACAGAGCGACGGCTGGCAGTTCACGGCGATGCACGTCTCGATCGACCTGATGGGCGACGTCTCTGCCCATCTGCTCCGCGACATCTGAGGGTCTCAGTGCAGGATGTTGACCGCTCTAGCAGCGACCACGATCACCGTGATCATCGACACCCCTGACTCGACGGTCATGAGGATCTTGGCCGTCCGACTCAAGGGCATCGCATCGGTGGGGCTGAATGCGGCGGCGTTCGTGAATGCAACGTAGAGATAGTCGACGTAGCGCGGGTGCCAGGTCGCCGGGGCCAAGGTGGGGTTCTCCATCTGTGGGAACTGGAAGTCCGGCCAGCTCTGCTCGCTGGTGAATCGCTTCGTCGGCCCACCTCGATCGAGCTCCCAGAACCAGAGGGAGAAGACGATGACGTTGGTCGCCCAGATGAGGATGGCCGAGTAGACGAGGGATCGACCGTCTGCAGGGATCGTTCCCGGCTTGAGCAGGTGGCGGACGAGCAGCACCACCGAGACGATGTTGGCGATGTTGATCAGGGCGAAGAGGCCGATGGCGAGCGGACGCGTCCAGCGGGGATCCGTCGTCGAGTGCCGCCGGTGCCATGCCAGGGGGACCAAGGCCGCGATCTCGAGGGCTGGCACGAGCCACTTGGGCTGGATCACGAGGGTGTCAGGAAGGACCACATAGAGCGCCACACATGCGATCACCGCCAACGAGGCCGGCCAGCGGTCGACCTCGAAATCCTTCTCTGCCACGCCATCGCCCGGGTTGCTCACCGGGCTGTCTCCACAAGTTCAGCGAGCACCCGTCGGAGCTCGAGCGTCGTCTTGTCGGCTCGGCTGTGGACCTCGACGGTGACGTCAAGCGGGAGGGCCAGGGCATCGAAGCGGGACGACAGGGCGAGATCTTCGGCCACGACCTGCATCTCGAAGTCGACGGCCTCCGCCATGCGACCCTCGTCGCCGTCGAGATCGTTGCGCCAGAGGGTCGAGTAGACCCGAGTCGTCTCCTTCGACTCCGGGCAGAGGAAGAAGCCGATGGTGTTCGTCCCGCCGGCATCGAGGAAATCGATGCGCAAGGCCAGATGGAACGGCGCGGTGTAGCGATAGGTGAGCCGCCGCCGTTGGAGCAGCGGTCGGGTCCCGGCCGCCACCGCGGGGTCCTCCCTGTTGGCGAACTCGTGCTCGAAGCTGACCATCGTGGCGAGACCTTCCCTCGTGACGTCGTAGGGATCGACCTCTCTCGCCTCCCCGGCGCCGAAGGTGCCCGCGTGGACGAAGGGGAAGTGGGCCATGTCGAGGAAGTTGTCGGCCAGGATCCCAGCGCAGCCCCGGGTCGTCACGATCGGGAGATCACCTCGCATGAAGGAATCATCGTCGTCCTCCACGATCGACGGGATGGGCGCCAGAGGCTCGTCCGGAGCCAGATAGACGATGCTGTGAGACTCGACCAGCCCTGCCGGGGCCCGAAGCTTTGCCTTGGCAGGGATCGTCGCGTCTTTGCCGAGCGCCGGGATCTCGACGCAACGGCCCGCCGCGTCGAAGCGCCAGCCGTGATAGCCGCATCGCAAGGTCCCCGCCTCGCAGGCGCCGAGCGAGAGCGGCGCCTGGCGATGGGGGCAGCGATCCTCGAACGCGCAGAGCCTTCCGTTCTCGTCGCGCCAAAGCACCCAGGGCGAGCCGAGCACGACGCGTCGGACCGGCTTGGCAGCCACCTCGTGGCTCCGCGCAACGGGGTGATAGCAGCGGCGCAAGGCGGGGTGATCGTTGCCGAGCTCGTCGATCACCGCTGCCCGTCCTCTCCGCTCTGCCCTCACGCTCCGCCGATGGTACGACGAGTCGGGCCTGCAGCGTGATCCGACGGCTCATCAGGTCAGCCACAGGCCCGACTAGTCTCCCCACGACGTGATGGAGAATCTGGGGGGACGCACGTGATCTTGGACCGCTTCAAGGTGGACGGGCAGGTGGCGATCGTCACCGGGGCTGGTCGAGGCATCGGCGCTGCCAGCGCCCTCGCTCTGGCTGAGTGCGGCGCCGATCTCGTGCTCGCTGCACGCACCGAGAGCCAACTTGACGAGGTGGCAGCGAAGGTCGAGGCGCTCGGGCGGCGAGCGGTCACCGTCCCAGCCGACCTCTTCGACCTCGAAGCGGTCGCAGGCCTGGCCGAGACAGCGGAGGCTGAGCTGGGCCGCATCGACATTGTGATCAACAACGTTGGCGGCACCATGCCGACGCCACTGCTCGACACCTCTCCAAAGATGCTTGAGGACGCCTTCCACTTCAACGTGGCCACTGCGCACGCTCTCGTCCGCGCCTCGGTCCCCACGATGCTCGAGACCGGCGGCGGCTCGATCGTCAACATCACCTCGGCCATCGGCCGCGTAGCCGGGCGGGGCTACCTCGCCTACTCAACCGCCAAGGCCGCGCTGACCCACTACACCCGCTCGGCCTCGAAGGACCTCGCACCCAAGATCCGGGTCAACGCGGTGGCGCCTGGCGCCATCGAGACCTCGGCGCTCGAGATCGTCAGCTCGACGCCGGAGCTCAAGGAGGCCATCGAGCGGCTCACGACGCTGCAGCGCCTTGGTGACGTCGACGAGATCGCGCTGGCCGTGCTCTACCTGGCATCCGATGCCGGCGCCTACCTCACCGGCAAGATCCTCGAGGTCGACGGAGGCGTCGACGTTCCCAACCTCGACCTCGGCCTTCCAGACCTCTAGACCCTTCCCGCGGCGATCGCCGTCCCTCAGCCAAGGAGCAGTCGTGACCTATCGAGTCATCCAATGGAGCACTGGCCATGTCGGTCGCCACGCCATCGCCGGCATCGACGCCAACCCTGCCCTCGAGCTTGTCGGCTGCTTCGTGTCCAACCCGGAGAAGGAGGGGAAGGATGCTGGCGAGCTCGCCGGCCTCGGCCGAAGCCTCGGCGTCACTGCCACGACGGATGCTGCGGCCCTCCTGGCGCTCGAGCCCGATTGCATCGTCCACACCGCCTGGGCCGACACCCGCCTGATCGAAGCCCTCGAGGACCTGAGCGGCTTCTTGCGCCGCGGCATCAACGTCGTGTCGTCCTCGCCGGTCTTCCTGCAGTACCCCTATGGGGTGGCCGACGCCCTGGCCGAGCCGGTCATCGCCGCGGCGAAGGAGGGTGGTGCCTCAATCTTCGTCAACGGGGTGGACCCCGGATTCGGAAACGACGCACTGCCTCTGGTCCTGACGGGGATCTCTGAGCGCATCGAGGAGCTGCGCTGCTACGAGATCCTCAACTACGACACCTACGACCAAGCCGAGGTCCTCTTCGACATCATGGGCTTCGCCAAGCCCCTCGACGAGGTCCCCTTCCTGTTGCAGCCGGGCGTCCCCACGCTGGCCTGGGGCTCGGTCATCGCCCAGCTCGCCGCGGGCCTCGACATCGAGCTCGAATCTATCGAGGAGTGGTACGAGCGCGAGGCTGCTCCCTTCGATTTCCAGACCCCCGCCGGTGAGGTCAAGGCCGGGACCGTGGCTGGTCTGCACTTCGAGCTGCGCGGCATGTGGAACGGCCGGGCGGTCATCGTCCTCGAGCACGTCACCCGCCTTCACGACGACATCGCCCCGCACTGGCCGAAGCCAGCCGGGCAAGGCTGCTACCGGGTCCGGGTCACCGGGGAGCCGAACTACACATTGGACCTCCAGCTGCTCGGCACCGACGGCGATCACAACACGGCCGGGCTCAAGGCGACGGCGATGCGGCTGGTCAACGCGGTCCCTGCCGTCGTCGCCGGAGCTCCGGGCCTGCTCACCGCCCTCGACCTCCCGCTCATCACCGGCGCCGGCCTCGTCCGCTGAGCAGCGCCGGCGGCGATAGCGTCGACGGACACGATGGTCGACGGACACGAGAGCGATGACGCTGCGGCGGACATCGACGACTGGGACAGCCACTGGCAGGCCTTTGGCATCGCACTTGAGAAC
>Ga0075017_100001835_pt1 | contig 13160 bp, 9 predicted proteins | sample AleBraG_ABR_2012_FD_71475 | JGI IMG/M metagenome (GOLD analysis project Ga0075017, IMG submission 71475) | Freshwater sediment microbial communities in response to fracking from Pennsylvania, USA - Alex Branch Run_MetaG_ABR_2012 | ecosystem: Environmental > Aquatic > Freshwater > Creek >... | reverse complement strand
ACGTAGCGGATGCCGCGTCATGCTGCCGTGAACGGCCAGCAAGGACCTGAGTGAGGCACCGTAACCCATCAACAACTCGTCCGCGCCCAGACCGTCCAGTGAAACCACCACGCCGTCGCGGCGCAACTCCCGGTAAAGCGCCCAGACCGGCACCATCAAACCCTGCCCGATCACTTCAAAGTCGTAGGCGTAGCGCAGCAGATCGCCGGTCAGATCTCCGGCCCGCATCGGCCGGTAACGCGCTTCGGCGCCTGCCTGGGCGATGGCAGCGGCGGCGTAGTCCCGTTCGTCGTGACCCGTGCCCTCAAAAGTAGCGACGAACGCGCGGTGGTAGTCGCTCGTAAGCCGACTCATTCCGGCTTTGCCCATCGCGGCCAATGTACAGAGGATGGAGCTGGAATCCAGGCCTCCGCTCAGGCATGTCGCTATCGGCACGTCGCTGCGCAAGCGCAACCGGCAAGCGTCAAAAAACAAATGGCGAAACTGCTCCACCTGATCGGCGAAGCGACGCGGAACCTCTACCAGGTGATCCAGGGTGCACCACCAGCGCCAGCTGCGTACGCCGCTCGCAGATACCAGCATGTTGTGGCCTGGGCGCAGCAGGCGCACTCCCTCCAGCAGCGTTGCGTCCGGCGATTCCATTCCGGTGGTCAGTTGGCGTTGAATTTCGTCCGCGTTTTCTCTGGGAACGAAGTCGCGCAATTGCAGGAAGGCTTTCAGTTCGGAGGCGAACACCAACCTGCCACCCTCCCGCAGATAGTGCAACGGCTTGACTCCAAAGCGATCGCGGGACAAGAACAGCTCGCGTCGCTGTGTATCCCAGATGCCCAAGGCCCACATGCCATTGAACTTCAGGACACAATCAGCACCCCATTGCGCGTACGCTGCCAGCACCACTTCAGTATCCGTGTTGGTGGTAAAATCTCTCCCGAGCGTCTCCAGCTCCCGCCTGAGCTCGACGAAGTTGTAGACTTCGCCGTTGTAAGTTATCCAGTAGCGATTGCCGTAGGCTAGCGGCTGCCTGCCGGATTCACTGAGGTCGAGGATGGCCAGGCGACGATGCCCCAGGCCCAACGGTCCATCGATGTGCAGACCTGAGCCGTCGGGTCCTCGGTGAACGATCGCGTCAGTCAGTCTCTGTAGATCCGCGGAATCGCATGGTCTGCCGTCGATATTGAATATGCCAGCGATGCCACACACGCATTCATCTCCCAGTCCACGGCGCGATCGCATACCCGCAGCAGGTGCAGCGGCGACGCACACAATCCCTGGCCCCCGCGCGAGCACAGTCCGCGAGCATCATAGCGGCAAGTCCCAGGCCGGTCGCCAATCCATTGCCGCACCCCGACTCGCCCGCCGCACCCGTACGGCACCGCAGACCGTCGCAATGATCCGCGCCCAGCGTCGGGCAATTTCCAGTGCGAGCACCCTAAATGAGCTGGCGCCAGCTGCGCACCAGGCGCTCGCGCGGACTCCACAAGCCGATGTCCAGCTGCAGCCTGGCAATTCGCTCCAGGCTCGCCCGCGATAGGCGTCCGCCGGGCAGCCGGCCGAAATTGCTGTTGGCGTAAGCAACCGATTTGGTGCCCAGCAGCACCGTCGACACTTCCGGATAGGACAACGGATAGCGTACCGCCGCGGCAAGCAGCGATCCGGCTTCCGCCTCGAGAAAGCGGAACTGCTCGACCTGATCCACCACTGCGGCAATCTGCGCCTGACTCCACTTGCTGCGCTGATCGTTCGTGTCCTTGAAGGTCACGTCGCGCCGATACTTGCCGGTCAGGAACCCTTCCCTGAGACTGGATCGGGCGATGACGGCCAGTCCGCTCTCGTGCAGCCTGCGCATCCGCGGCAGAAACGGCACGGGATCGAGCAGACTGAAGGCCAGTTGCACGCCATCTATGTGCGTGTGATCGATCACATAATCGATGTTACCGGGCGAATTCACGGACACACCCACAAAGCGCGCCTTGCCGGCCTGCTTAAGTTCATACAGCTCCTCGTAAAGGCCCTCACCTCCGCGTTCCGGGGCCCAGTGAATCTGGTAGAAGTCCACCGCTTCGGTGCCAAGACGTCGCAACTGGCGCTCCAGCGTCGCCCTCATGCCCTCGGGCTGACCAGAGAACTTCGTCGCCACAATCCACTTGTCGCGACGTCCTTTGAGGAACTCTCCTAGCACCTGCTCGGAATCGCCGTACACCATCGCGGTATCGACGATGTTGCACCCTAGCTCCTCCGCTCGCGCCAGGGCACGCAGCGACTCCGCGTGCTCCACGGCCCCGTAGGACTGCCCACCGATGGGCCAGCCCCCAAAGCCGATCTCCGATACCAGCAGGCCTGTCTTGCCAAATCGCCGATACGGCATCGACCCTACGGTTTTGGCGATGGTAGGCGCCTGCAACGGCAGTTCGCTCTCGACTGCGCGCTCCCGGCGCATCACGCGCCACAGTGCGGCACCGCCCAGTGCCGCGGCCACGGCGGTCACGCTCACCAGAAGTTTGCGTCGATCGCTCTTCAATTCAACTGCGTCCGAATGAACAACCTCGCCTCCAGACCGGACTCAATCTCAAGCCGAACCCCATCAATTGATTGGCACCGATGATACCGACAATCCGCCATGGATCGCTTGCTTTTGCGGCGGGTCGGCAAACTCTGGGAGCGCTCTGGCTCCACTGCGCTGCCCCCTGAGCCGTAACGCGCCATCGCGCATACCGGCCTCAAACCGGCGCAACGCGGGCTGCACCAAATGCTATGGAGCTACGCGGCATGGGTCGCCTTGATGGCGCTGCTGGCCCTGTTCGGTCGGCTGAGGCCTCCGACCTGCGAGTGCTGACCTATATCATCGGCAGCGGTGAGCGGGCCGATATCGCGACCGTCTCGCTGCCTGTCCGGAGAGCGATGTCAACAGTTCCAGTGACGCCTGCCTGGTCGCAAAATTTGAGCCGCTCGGGATCGATCCGCGTGACCGCTCTAACATCCGCGCCCGACACGGGACCGGCGTCGTGGAGCGCCTTGAGATTGCGCGCTGCGCGGAGGGGTCAGCCCGTTGAACGCGCGCCTGGCCACTGTCCGCCGCGGCACGGTGCCGGCTCTGGACCACTCCCCTGGTGTGACCTAACGTCTGCGCCGGGTCATTGAGCTGCGAGGCGTCGAGTACCCGGCGGAACGGGTTTGGAGCGCACGCGCCCGGGTGCCGCAGATCGTTGCCGGTGACTTCAACATGCCGGAGGAGATCCACAGCACAGGTCGGTGCGGCTGGCCTGCCGCTTCCACAGACCTGTATGTGCGCCTGCCGGGAGCTCCGGTTCGGAATTCGACTTTACATCTCGAATGGACGCCAAGGTCTTCTTTGAGTTGGCGTAACGCCGGGATAGGTAGTTTCCGCCGAGCGTGAGCCTGGTGGCGTGCTCATCGATTGGAGCGCTGTGCGCCCCGCCCCACCAATGGTCGGGTGGGCAGCTCCGGGGCGGTGCTAGATCTCCGAACCGCCACCTGGCCTTGGAACCGAGACCCCGGGGAATCCGTGTCAAGATCGTCCCAACGGTCTTCGTGGCCGCGGATGGCTGGATTGTGCTGCCTGATGCGGGCAGCTGGTTGCAGGCTGCGCGATAGCGCGGCGCGCTGGGACGACCGGTTGGCGGCGAGGAGAGGCATTTCCCAGGTACGCCGGCCACCTCGGGCGTGACCGGGTGCACACTAATCGTGGATGCCGGCACGGGCATTCAGGATTAGTCGGAAGCGGGTACCGCAGGGCATATAATGAGTGCCGGCATCGGATGACATAACTTGATGGGTTTCACATTCCTGAGAGTGCGTCGCCCATGCCAGATCGGTAATGGACGACACTAAGAAAACCTAACAACAGAGTCCTGCAAGATGGCGGCAACTGCCCCGTTGGTACAACAGCTCACCGCCATGCCCCTGGTGTCGGTCCTCACGCCCTTCTACAACGAAGAGCCGTACCTGCGCGAGTGCATTGAAAGCGTACTGTCGCAAACCTACCCGAATTTTGAACTGATCCTGGTCGACAACGCCAGTACCGATCGCTCGCGTGCCATTGCCGAGGAATACGCTCGCGAGGACAAGCGCATTCGTCTCGTCGCCTGCGACGAGCATGTCAGCCTCATGAACAATCTCAACCGGGCTGCCCGCCAGGTCAGCCCGCAGGCCAGGTACGTAAAGTACTGCATGGGGGATGATTGGATCTACCCAATCTGCCTGCAGCAGATGGTCGCCAAGATGGAAGCGAACCCTAAGGTCGGTTCGGTGTGTGCGTACTCGCTGATCGAGGACGAGATTTTCCCCTATGGTCCGCGGCACTGCGAGTCGGTCCTCAGCGGCAGGGAGGCCGCGCGGCGCTATCTACTGACGGACCGGCCAATGTTTGGCACGCCGACGGCCTCGATGTTCAGGGCGGAGCTAGTACGCGAGAACGACAGTTTCTTCAACGCCAATCGGTCGGCGGATGATATCGAGCCGGAGATGAATTCCTTTGGGAAGTGGGACTTCGCCTTCATCCACCAGGTGCTGTCGTTTTCGCGCCGCGAACGGGCTGGCACCTCGGCGCGCATGAACCGGCTGATGCTGCTGAACGCCAGTACAGCCATCTGCCTGCACAAGTATGGGCCCCTGTACCTGTCGCGCAGCGAATTTCGCGAGCGCAGAGCCACGATCCTGCGTCGCTATGGTCGCGACGTCGCCGACGGTATGGCCCGCGCAGGATTCGTCAAGGTGGCACGTGCCCATCGCCGCGAACTCGCTGTTGTCGGCATGCCGTTGCCGGTTGGTAGCATTGCCTTGGGTTTACTGTACGTGACACTGCGGATGGCGCGTCACCCCATTCGCAGCTACCGCGCCATACTGCGTGACCGTCTGGGCCACGAGGATTGAACGAACCCCGGGTATGATGTCGCCACCGACGTGATCGGCGGCGCTGCGGCACTACGACTTAGATGAACGAAGATTCCGCCCTGGACGACGGCGCGCTCCAGCCGACACCGCCCTCCGGCGGCGGGGCGCTGGTGCGGCACTCGGCCGTGTATTTTCTGGGCAGCCTGATATCGGTAGTGGGCGGCATCGTGATGTTGCCCGTCTATACCCACGCCCTGACCCCGGGCGACTACGGTCTGCTGGAAACGGCACTGCGCTTCGTCAGCATCTGCATGGTGGTTGGTTTCTCGGGGATCCGCCAAGGGTATGCCCGTTTCTACTTCGAGCGCGGCACGGTCCAGTGGCACCAATCCCTGACCTCGACGGTACTGATCGCCAATCTTGCTGTTGCCGTACTGGTAATGCTACCCGTGCTGATCCTGGTGGCGCAGATTGGCCGATATCTGGGCGGCAGCAACTTGACCGCGGGCATGGCCGCGGTGCTCGCGGCGTGGCTGGCTGCCGAGGCCACCTTCATGCTCGGACTGACCCACTTACAGGTGAGAATCTTGTCGCTGCAGTATGTCATTGCGCAGGCCCTGCGGCTGGGACTACTGCTGGGCGGCAACTATCTGCTGCTGCACACCTTCAACCTCAAGCTCGAAGGCGCCATGCTCGGCAACCTGATCGCCGCCCTCGCCAGCGGCGGCATCGCTGCAGTGCTCATGGTGCGCGCCTCAGGTATCCATTGGTCCGGTGACGTGGTACGCAAGCTCGTGCGCTTCAGCCTTCCCTATTTGCCGACCGCGCTATTCAGCTACATCATGGCGAACGCCGATCGCTTTGCCATTCTCTACTTTGGTGCACTGGCTTCCCTGGGCCTGCTCTCGCTGGCGTCCAAGGTGGGCGAAATGGTGCTCTCAATCTTTGTCGCGCCCATGGAGAGCGTATGGGGTCCCTATGCCTTTCGCGTCCATGCCGACCCCGACGGCGCACAAAGGATCGGTACGCTCTACACTCGCTACGCGGCCGTGTCGGTGCTGTTGGCGTTGGGGGTGAGCCTGCTGGCTCCGCTGGCCGTGCGCATTCTGGCGGACAAGAGCTATGCGCCCGCCGCTGACCTGGTGCCGATTGTTGCGCTCGGTTGGGTGTTCAACGTACTGGCGGGGCTATCCGACATTGGTATTCTGATTGCCAAGAAGACCAATCTGAAACCCCGGGTCAGCGGCGCCGCGGCGCTCACCGCGATTATCCTGCAGCTGTTGCTGACTCCCAGATTCGGCATATATGGCGCTGCTGTCGCCACTGCCCTGACCTACATGGTCACGTTTGTCATCAACCGTGCCGTGTCAAACCGGCAGTATCGCATGGAGACGCGCTCGCGCGACTTCCTGATTATTGCTGCCCTGGCCGGGGCGGGCTTCTTCGCGGGCCGTTGGGTGATGCTGATGATGCCAGACATTCTCGGTACCATACTTGGCACTGTGCTGGGAGTATTCATGTACGCCATCTCCCTGCACGCTGGCGGCATAGTTTCAATGGCCGACCTGAGCGATGCCTTTAGCAAGTTGAATTTGGGCCGACTGGCCTTCTGGCGCTAACCAGCCAGCCGTGCTCATCCTGTGGCAAACTCGGCATTCATTCCAGAACCCGCGAGTGACTGAGACATGAGCGTGCATTTTGGGCCATTCACGACCGTGCTGTGCATCGGCGCACACTGCGATGACATCGAAATCGGCTGCGGCGGCGCTCTCTTGCGCTGGTCACGCGAGTGGCCACAGACCCGGTTCGTGTGGGCCATGCTGGCGGCGCCCGAGGTGCGCGCCCGGGAGTCCCGGGCAGCGGCGGCCCGGATTCATGCCGGCGGAGTGCCACCCGAACTCCAGATGTTTGACTTTCGTGGCAGTTATTTCCCGGCCCAGTTTGCCGCCATCAAAGATGCTTTCGAAACTCTGAAGCAATCGGTGCGACCGGACCTGATCCTGACCCACCGCCGAGCCGACCGGCACCAGGACCACGCGTTGCTCGGCGAGCTGACCTGGAACACCTGGCGCGAGCCGCTGATTCTGGAGTACGAAATCCCGAAGTATGAGGGTGATCTCGGGCAGCCCAATCTGTTTGTGCCATTGGACCGTGCGGACGTGGAGGCGAAGCAGGACATACTCATGAGCTGTTTCCCATCGCAACGGCACCGCCCTTGGTTTACCGCAGAGACGTTCCGGGCCTTGCCGCGCCTGCGTGGCATCGAATGCGCCGCACCCTCGGGATTCGCCGAAGCGTTCTACGCGTCCAAGATTCGAGTGTGATCCCCGTCACCACCGCGCCGTAGACGGACAGGTAATCTCGCCCAATGAAAGTGTTCGTCACCGGTGTCAATGGCTATATTGGCGCGATTCTGGCCCCCTATCTGATGGAGCGGGGCTGCGAAGTGGTTGGCCTGGACACCGGCTATTACCGGGACGGCTGGCTGTACAGCGACGACCGCTCCCTGGGCAGATCACCGCTCACCATCAACAAGGATCTGCGCACCCTGGGCGCCGATGACCTGCGCGGCTGCGAGGCCGTGGTCCATCTGGCCGAGCTGTCCAATGACCCGCTGGGCCAGAACAACCCCACCGTGACCCACAAGATCAATCATCGAGGTTCAGTGGACCTGGCCGCCTTGGCCCGCTCGCTGGGCATCAATCGCTTCGTCTACACCTCCTCGTGCAGTGTGTATGGTGCGGGGAGCGGGGATTTCCTGGATGAAACGGCCGCCCCCAACCCGCAGACCGCCTACGCGGAATGCAAGGTGCTGGTGGAGTGCGACGTCGGCGCGCTGGCCGATGAGCATTTCTGCCCGGTGTTCCTGCGCAATGCCACGGCCTATGGCCCTTCGCCCCGCATGCGCTTCGACATCGTGATCAATGATCTGTCGGCCCTGGCCTGGACCACGAAGCGCATTGCAATGATCAGCGATGGCAGTCCCTGGCGCCCCGTCGTGCACATCCTGGATATCTGCGAGGCCATCTACTGCAGCCTCGTGGCCCCGAGCGCCGCGGTCCGGGGGAAGATCTTCAACGTTGGCCAGAACAGTGACAACTACCGGGTGCGCGAATTGGCGCAGATCGTCGCCGCAGAGTTCCCGGGCTGCGAAGTCACAGTGGGACCGAGCGGTGGCGACAATCGCAGCTATCGGGTCAATTTTGATCGGATACACCGGGAACTGCCCGACTTCAAGTGCCGCTACACTCCCCGCGACGGCGCCCGCCAGCTGCATCAGCTGTTTCGCCGCATCGGTCTGAGCCCGGAAACCTATGGCTTTCGGGCCTTTACCCGCCTGCGGCAGCTCAAGTACCTGCAGTCGAGCGGTCAGGTCGATGCCGACCTGTTCTGGAGATTCGATGAAATTTGAAGCGCTCGGCTTGGCCGATGTGATGCGCGTGGCGCTCGAGCCCAAGCCGGATGAGCGCGGCTTCTTTGCACGCACATTCTGTGCGCGGGAGTTTTCCGCGCAGCGCCTGCCCTCGGTGCCGGTCCAGTGCAGCATCTCTTATAATGCCCGCCGCGGCACGGTGCGCGGCCTGCACTTTCAATGGCCGCCGTCGCAGGAGGCCAAGCTCGTGCGTTGCGTGCGCGGCGAGCTACAGGAAGTGTTGGTGGATCTGCGCCCCGATTCGCCCACTTACCTCAAGACCGAAACCGTGGTACTCAGCGATGTCAATCGCGACTCCGTTTATGTCCCGCCGGGCGTCGCCCACGGCTTTCAGACCCTGCGCGACCATACCGAAGTGCTGTACCAGATGAGTGATTACTTTGATCCCGAGCTGCAAGGCGAGGTGCGTTGGAACGATGCGCGCTTCGGCATCCACTGGCCTATCAATGACATTGTGATCTCGCAGCGCGATGCGCAATGCGCCCCTTTTGACCAGACTGCGTACGAGGGCGAGTACGCGCGGCGCCGCGGATCATTGCCTCGACCCAGCGGGCCTGCATGAGCCGGCGAGCTCCGTCCCGGGGTCAGGACATGCTGGCCTTCGCGGCCCAGCTCTATCCCATTTGCCGCAGCATCAGCGGCGCGGGCGTGCGCCACACCCTCAAGCTGATTCGCGAGCGCATCCCGCTGCGGCTTCACGAAGTGCCATCCGGCACCCAGGCCTTCGACTGGCAGGTGCCCCTGGAGTGGAATATTGACGATGCCTGCGTGCTGGATCCGCACGGCCAGAGGGTGGTGGATTTCAAGGCTCACAATCTGCACATTGTGAGTTACTCAGAGCCGATTTCCATGGATCTGCCGCTGGCGGAGCTCAAGACGCGGCTGCACGCTCACGCTTCGCACCCCGATTGGATCCCCTATCGCACCAGCTATTACCGGCGCAATTGGGGGTTTTGCCTGCCGCGCCGCCAACTCGATACCCTGGCGGAAGGACGCTACGGCGTGCGCATCGCCAGTTCCCTGGCGCGGGGCAGCCTGAGCTACGGCGAGTTCGTGCTCCCCGGACGTCGCCGCGAGGAGGTCCTGCTCTTCACGCACATTTGTCATCCCTCGCTGGCCAATGACAATACCAGCGGCATGGCTGTTGCGACGGCGCTGGCCGCCTGGTTGGCGCAGACCCCGCGCCGCTATAGCTATCGCCTGGTGTTCGCGCCGGGCACCATCGGCTCGCTGGTGTGGCTGAAGCGTAACGAGAAGTCACTCGCCCGGATCCGCTACGGATTGGTGCTGGGTCTGCTGGGCGATTCGGCGCCCTTGACGTACAAGTGCAGCCGGCAAGGCCAGTCGGAGATCGATCGGCTTGCCCCGTATGCGCTGCGGGGACTGGACCCGGGGAGCCGAACGCTGCCTTTCGAGCCTTACGGCTATGACGAGCGCCAGCTGTGTTCGCCTGGTTTCAATCTCCCGATCGGGCGTCTGACGCGCTCGGTGAACGACGGATACCCGCAGTATCACAGCTCTGGCGATGACCTGGGTATCCTGAGCGCGGCCTCACTGGAACAGAGCCTCGAAGCCTGCCAGCGGATTGTGCAGGCCATCGAGGACAGCCGCCACTACATCAATGTTCTGCCCAAGGGTGAGCCGCGGCTGGGCAAGCGCGGCCTCTACGGTACGGTCGGCGGCCAGAGTCCGGCTGCCCGTGAGCTGGCCCGCTTATGGGTGCTGAACCAATCGGACGGCGCGCACTCTCTGCTGGGTATTGCGGAGCGCTCCCAGCTGCCCATCGACGAGCTCACTACAATCGCAGCGGAATTGACTGCAGCGAAGCTGCTCAGGCTCAAGGCCGACCCCAAACCCGCTAGAGGCCGATCCGCCGTACAATCTCCTCGCCGATCGCGAGCGAAGCGGTAATTCCAGGGGACTCAATCCCCAGCAGATTGATCAAGCCCGCGACGCCGTGATCTTCCGGCGCTTCGATGACGAAGTCCGCCGCCGGGTGTCCCGCGCCCACCAGCTTGGGCCGGACACCGGCAAACGCCGGCTCCAGCGACCCGTCTGGCAATGCCGGCCAATACTCGCGTATGGCTGCATAGAACCCCTCGGCTCGGGCGGCGTCCAGGGCGTAGTCGGGCGCACTGACCCACTCCACGTCCGGCCCGAAGCGCACCGACCCGTCCAGATCCAGCGTCGCATGGACACCCAGTCCCGCCTCATTGGGTAACGGATAAACCAGGTGATGCCAGGATTTGGCGGCACGGCACGCAAAGTAGCTGCCCTTGGCAAAATAGGCGGTGGGCAGACGCGCGCGTGGGTAGCCGTGGATTCTGCTCAGTAGCGCGCAGGCCTGCAGGCCGGCGCTGTTGATCAACCACCGGCAACTGATCGTTGTCCGATCCTCGCCGCTGCGCACGGTGGCCAGCAGGCCCCGCTCGGCCACGCTGGCCTCGAGCAGCTCACAGTTGAGCGCCACGACCCCGCCGTGAGCTTCCAAACTGCCCTGCAGCGAGCTCATGAGCCCGTGGACATCCACGATTCCGGTGGAGGGGGACAGCAGGCCGGAGCCGCACCGGATCGCCGGCTCCAATTCCCGCACTTCCTGGGCATCGAGGCGGCGCAGGTCCGTCACGCCGTTGGCCAACGCGCCGATGCGCAAGGCCTGCAGGCGCTCCAATTGCGCCTCCTGAGCCACGATGATCTTGCCGCACCGCCGGTAGTCGACGTGGTTCTCCTGGCAGTGCGCATAAAGCAGGTCCCGTCCGGCAACGCACAGGCGCGCCTTGAGACTGCCCGGGGGGTAATACAGACCGCTATGAATCACGCCGGAGTTCCTGGACGAGGTCTCTTCACCCGGGCGGCGGTGCCGCTCAATCACCGCCACTTCCAGGCCGCGCCGGGCCAGCGCCCTGGCGACGGCCAGCCCGACCACGCCAGCGCCCACCACCAAGGCGTCGGTTTGCTCGCCCATGGCGTCGTCCCTGGTCAGAACACGTGCGCCGAGGGAATGGGCACGATAAATTGCCCGCCCCATTGGCGAATGAACTCAAGCTGGGTGGCGATTTCTTCGCGAAGATTCCACGGCAGTATCAACACGTAATCCGGGCGGGCCGCGTTCAGTGCTTCCGGGGCCAGGATCGGGATATGGGTGCCAGGCAGGAACTTGCCTTGTTTGTAGGGGTTTCTGTCCACCGTGAATTCGACGAAGTCGCTGCGAATACCGCAGTAGTTGAGCAGCGTATTGCCCTTACCGGGAGCACCGTAGCCGACGATCCGCTTGCCGGCATCCTTGAGCTCAATCAACAGTTTCAGCAGCTTGCGCTTGGTCGTCTTGACCTGCTCGCCAAAGTGCTGGTACGTGGCCAGGGTATTGAAGCCAGCGGCGATTTCGCGCGCCCTGAGCTCGGCAACGCGTGGCCCTACGCCTTTCGCTATATCCGCAACGTGGCGGCCGTAGATGCGCAGCGATCCGCCATGGGTCGGCAGCTCCTCGACATCGAACAGCACGAGGCCATGCGCCGCAAAGACCTGTTCTACCGTCATGAAGGAAAAGTAACTGAAGTGTTCGTGGTAGATGGTGTCGAACTGATTTTCGCGCATCAGCCGGTACAGGTGCGGAAATTCCATGGTCAGTACGCCATCGTCCGCGAGCAGAATCTTCATGCCAGCAACAAAATCGTTGAGATCCGGAACGTGCGCGAGCACGTTGTTTCCCAACAGCAGGTTTGCCCTACCGTGCTCGGCCACGAGCTCACGGGCCGTCTGCCGCCCAAAGAACTTGACCACCGACGGCACCCCGCGCTCCGCTGCCGCCTTGGCGATGTTCGCAGCCGGCTCGACGCCCAATACGGGTATGTTCATGGCCACAAAATGCTGCAGCAGATAGCCATCGTTGCTGGCAATCTCCACCACTCTACTGGTCGGCCCCAGCGCGAAGCGCCCGCGCATCAACTCGCAATACTGCTTGGCGTGCGCAACCCAACTGTCGGCAAATGAAGAGAAGTAGGCGTATTCACTGAAAATATCGCCCGGCGCCACGAACTGTTCCAGCTGCACCAGGAAGCAGCGATCGCAGACCAGCGCATGCAGCGGGTAAAAAGGCTCCATCTCATTCAACTGCTCGCGCGTCACATGCGTCTGGCACAGCGGCGACATGCCCAGATCGACTAGCGTGAAGTGCAGTGGCTGGCTGCAGAACCGGCAGTTGCCGGAGCCACTCGGCTGGATCCCTGAAGAATTGCTGGCCATGATCAACCGCACTTGCTCATGGGCCGGTTCAACGAAGCGCTTGCTGTATCACGGTGTGAATTGCGGCTGCGCTGCGCGCGCTTTGTGCAGGCACTCGCCCAGGGCTTCGGCGATATTGTAGACCCACGGTTCTCGCAGCATCCGCAGGTGCTTTCCCGGGACCAAAATGACATCGACTCCGCCCCTGGTGCGCCCGCCCCAGCCCAGCGTCGGATCGCGCACAAAGTAAATGAACTGCTTGGGGAACTTGATGACGGTAATGCGCGTGCTCACCTGTTTGGGCACGAACTCTCGTCCCGGCCAGTAATACTTGTACCAGGCGTGCCTGTCGTAGCTCGGGTGCCCGGTCAAACGACTGACTTTCTTGCGAAGTATGTTGCGTATCGTCGCCCAATAGCCGAAGAGCGGTGAACGCAGGAGCGACTTGATCCGTTGAAAGTAATAGTTGAGATACCACAGGGTGCGGTATTGGGTATTCTCCTGTACCCACGTGTCGAAAATCACCAGCAGGGCTACCCGCTGCTGCTGCGACTCCAGTATCCGCGTCATCTCAAGCGCAATGCGTGCCCCCTCGCACATACCCCCCAGGAAGTAGGGGCCCTGCGGTTGCACAGTGCGCATGAGACGGATGTAG
>Ga0075017_100001834_pt1 | contig 13162 bp, 10 predicted proteins | sample AleBraG_ABR_2012_FD_71475 | JGI IMG/M metagenome (GOLD analysis project Ga0075017, IMG submission 71475) | Freshwater sediment microbial communities in response to fracking from Pennsylvania, USA - Alex Branch Run_MetaG_ABR_2012 | ecosystem: Environmental > Aquatic > Freshwater > Creek >... | reverse complement strand
ATGTGGGGGACCGCCGACTTCTTCGGCGGCACCTTGTCGCGTCGGGCCAAGTCCCTCGCGGTGGTCGGCGGCTCGCAGACGCTGTCGCTGCTCGCCGTGGTGCCGCTCGTGCTGCTGCTGCACGCCTACCGGGACCCGACCGGGTATTTGCCCTGGGCGATCGCCGCCGGGCTGGTGGGCATGGCCTCACTGGTCGCCTTCTACGCTGCGCTAGCAAAGGGAACGATGGGCGTCGTCGCGCCGATCGCGGCCACCGGCGTCGTCGTACCGGTTGCGATCGGCCTCTTCCACGGCGACCGGCCGAAAGTGTTGCAGTTGTTCGGAATCGGACTCGCGATCCTCGGCGTCGTCCTTGCGAGCGGGCCGGAGGTCCGGGACGTCGAGCAACACTCCGGACGTGGAGGCGTCCGGGTCCTCGTGCTCGCGGGGTGCTCCGCGGTCGGCTTCGGTCTGGTGCTCTGGTTGGTGTCCGGCGGGAGCCACTACAGCGTTGGAATGACGTTGCTGTTCCAGCGAGTGACCAGCGCGACGCTCGCCCTGGTCGCGCTTGCGGTGGCTCGCGACGTGGGCGGCCTGACGAGGCGGGACGTGCCGCTCCTGGCTGCCGTCGGATTCGGTGACGTATTGGCCAACGGGTTCTTCGCGCTGTCGACCCGCAGCGGCCTGCTGAGTGTGGTCGCGGTCCTCGGCAGCCTCTATCCGGTGGGGACGGTACTGCTGGCCCGTTTCGTGCACGGGGAGCGGATGCGCCCCGTGCAGAACGTCGGAGTGATCGCCGCACTCGGCGGGGTGGTTCTGATCGCAGGCGGTGGCTTCTGAGTCGCACCGCGATGCGTGGGACGATCGGGCCGTGACGGACACGGACGCCAGCCGACTGGCAGGGTCGCCGTTCCTGCTCGCCTGCCGCGGGGAGCCGGTCCCGCATACGCCGGTGTGGTTCATGCGTCAGGCCGGTCGATCGCTGCCCGAGTACCGGAAGGTGCGTGAGGGCACGGCGATGCTCGATGCCTGTTTCCGGCCCGACCTGGTCACCGAGATCACGTTGCAACCGGTGCGGCGGTACGGCGTCGATGCGGCGATCTTGTTCAGCGACATCGTGGTCCCGCTCAAAGCGGTCGGGGTCGACCTCGACATCACTCCCGGGACGGGACCGGTCGTAGCGAGGCCGATCCGCGAGGTGCGTGATCTGGCGCAGCTTCGGCCACTCGAGCCCGACGACGTCGCCGCGATCGCCGAGGCCGTCAAGATCCTGGTGGCCGAGCTCGGCCATGTTCCGCTGATCGGCTTCGCCGGGGCGCCTTTCACGCTGGCTTCGTATCTCATCGAAGGTGGACCGAGCCGGACGCACGAGCGGACGAAAGCATTGATGTACGGCGCCGAACCGTTGTGGCACGACCTGCTGGCGCGGCTGGCCGTCATCACGACCGGCTTCCTGCGTATCCAGATCGAGGCCGGCGCGTCTGCCGTCCAATTGTTCGACTCATGGGCCGGCGCGCTGAGCGAGGCTGATTACCGTCGCTATGTGCTGCCGCACTCGCGAGCGGTACTCGGCGGAATCGCGGACGCCGGCGTTCCGAGGATTCACTTCGGCGTCGGTACCGGCGAGCTTCTCGATGCGATGGCCGAAGCGGGGGCGGACGTCGTCGGCATTGATTTCAGGGTGCGACTCGACCAGGCCGCGCGTCGGATCAGCCGACCGATCCCGTTGCAGGGCAACCTGGATCCTGCCGTCGTGCTCGCCCCGTGGCCCGCGGTGGAGGCCAGGACCGCGGACGTCCTCGACCAAGCGGTGGACTTGCCCGGACACGTGTTCAACCTCGGGCACGGTGTTCTGCCCGAGACCGACCCCGACGTCCTGGCCCGAATCGTCGAGTACGTCCACGCGACGAGCACTTCCGGGCGGTCCCGGGTCGGGAACGAGCAGCTGACCCGTCCAGCGTGAACGGCCGGACTGCAGGCTCGGCCAGGCCGCACGTCGTCGTGGTCGGGGGCGGGATCAGCGGTTTGGCCGCCGCGTGGGCGCTCAGCCGGGATACCGGAGTCGACGTCACTGTCCTCGAGGGCTCAGCGAACGTCGGAGGGAAGATCGCCGCCGTCCGAGTGGACGGCGCGACCGTCGACGCCGGCGCTGAATCGTTGTTGGCCCGCCGCCCGGAAGCGGTCGAGCTGGTCGAAGCCGTCGGGCTCGGCGCCGACCTGATCCATCCAGCGGTCGCCGGCTCGTCGGTGTGGACCCGCGACCGGTTGAGGCCACTGCCGGCCGGCCAATTGATGGGAATTCCGGGCGATCTGAAGGCGCTGGCCGCGAGCCGTGTGCTCTCGCTGCGCGGGCTGGCCCGGGTACCGCTCGATCTGGCGCTGCCGGCTACCCCGGTCGATGCCGATGTCGCGGTCGGGCGCTACGTGACGGCGCGGTTGGGGCGCGAAGTGGTGGACCGGCTGGTCGAACCGCTGCTCGGCGGCGTCTACGCAGGGCACGCGGACGATCTGTCACTCGCGGCGACAATGCCGGCGCTGGTTCCCGCGCTTCGCGGCGGGCGCTCGTTGATCGACGCTGTCGGCCAGCTCGCCCCGCGGCCGAACGGCTCGGCGCCGACGCCGGTGTTCGCGTCGGTCCGCGGGGGACTTCACCTGCTTCCCAATGCGGTGGCCTCCGCGAGCGGGGCGCGGATCCGCACCGGGTCGACGGTCCGCCGGGTCGAGCGCGAAGCGAGCGGCTGGCGCCTGATCATCGGACCGGCGAAGGCTCCGGAGGTGGTGACGGCGGACGCCGTCGTCATCGCCGTGCCGGCTGCTCCGGCGTCGCGTCTGCTCGCTGATCTGGTGCCGCACGCGGCAGCCGATCTCGCCGCAATCGAGTACGCCAGCGTCGCGATCGTCACTTTTGCTTTCGCCGGATCGACCCGCGTTCTCGTCGACAGCTCCGGGCCCTTGCGCGGCACCGGATTCCTGGTCCCGCCCGTCGAAGGTCGCACGATCAAAGCGGTCACCTACCTTTCGCGCAAATGGGGCCGCGACGGGGTTGACCCGGTCACCGTGCTCCGGGCGTCGGTGGGTCGTCATCGCGAGGAAGCCGACTTGCAGCGCGACGACGCGGACCTCGCCGGAGCGGTGCTGGGCGATGTGGCTGCAGCCACCGGGATCAGTGACTCCCCGGTCGATGTCGCCGTGACCCGCTGGGGCGGTGGCCTGCCGCAGTACGCCGTCGGACATGTGCAGCGCGTGGAGCGGGTCCTGCGCGCCGTGCAGGCCGTTCCCGGGCTGGCCGTGTGCGGTGCGGCGTACGAGGGCGTCGGCATAGCCGCTTGTGTGGCGTCCGCGAACGCGTCCGCGACCCGGATCCTGGAATCCTTGCGGGCCAGAGGACAATGGCTGCATGGCTGAAGCGCCCAGGGCCCGAGACATCAACGAAATGGTCCGCTACACGATGTGGTCAGTGTTCCGCGCGGAGCGGTCGCTCGACGCGGGCCGTGACCCGGGCAGCGTCGGCGCCGCGGACCGTTCGGCCGTGGCCGCAGAACTGGTCGAGTTGATCAATGGCTTGCAGACCAAGGGCGTTGTCGTGCGCGGTCTGTATGACGTGTCAGGGCTGCGTGCCGACGCCGACGTGATGGTCTGGTGGCACGCCGAGACCTCTGAGCAGTTGCAGGACGGGTACGGAGCTTTTCGGCGGACGGCGCTGGGACAGGCGCTGGCGCCGGTCTGGTCGGTGATGGCGCTGCACCGTCCCGCCGAATTCAACAAGAGCCATGTACCGGCTTTCCTCGCCGAGGAAGAACCGCGCCGTTATGTATGTGTCTACCCGTTCGTGCGGTCGTACGACTGGTACGTGCTGGACCCCGACGAGCGGCGTGCGCTGCTCGCCGAGCACGGAAAGATGGCTCGCGAGTATCCCGATGTCCGCGCGAACACGGTCTCTTCATTCGCGTTGGGCGACTACGAATGGATCCTCGCCTTCGAGGCGGACGAGCTGCACCGGATCGTCGACCTGATGCGCCATCTACGCGGCTCGCGCACCCGCCTGTATGTGCGGGAAGAAGTGCCGTTCTATACCGGTCGCCGGGTGCCCGCCGCCGAACTGGTTGCGGCGTTGCCGTGAGGGCCGTCGGCGTGAGCCCGCGGCCGTTCCCGGCCGGCACGGTTTCGTGACGACCCGCACGAGCGAGTCGAGCCTGTTGGCCGAGCTCGGCTCGGTCCTGCCGGACGACGCCGTCGTCACCGACCCGGATCGGCTCGCGTCCTACCGCACCGACCATTCGATAGGCGTGCCGGCCGGTGATCCGGCGGTCGTCGTCTTTCCCACGACTGTCGAGCAGGTCTCGGGCGTGATGTCCGCCGCGCATGCGCGGCGGGTCCCGGTCGTCCCGCGCGGTGCGGGGTCCGGGCTGTCCGGCGGGTCGAACGCGATCGACGGCTGCGTCGTGTTGTGCACCGAGCGCATGACTTCGATCGTGGAGGTGCGTCCGACGGACGGCTACGCGGTCGTCGAGCCCGGCGTGCTGAACCAGGCGCTGCGAGAAGACGTCCGCCGGTTCGGGCTCTGGTACGCGCCGGATCCGGCGTCGCGTGACTTCTGCAGCATCGGGGGAAACGTCAACACCAACGCCGGCGGGTTGTGCTGCGTGAAGTACGGCGTTACCCGCGACGCGGTCCTCGGACTCGAAGTGGTCCTGGCGGACGGCCGGATCATGCACTGCGGCCGGCGCACCGTGAAGGGTGTCGCCGGATACGACCTGACCGGGCTGTTCGTCGGGAGCGAGGGGACGCTCGGCGTCGTGACACAGGTCCGGGTCAGGCTGCGGCCGCTGCCTCCGCCGCCCGCGACGGTGGTAGCCCTGTTCTCCGGCATCGTCGACGCGGGGCGTGCGGTCGAATCGATCATGTCCGCCGCCACGCCCTCGCTGCTGGAATTGATGGACCGTACGACGATCCGCGCCGTCGAGGCGTTCGCGCCGATGGGTTTGGACACCGAGGCAGGCGCACTGCTGCTGGCGCAGTCGGACCACCCCGGCGGCGGCGCCGACGCCGAAGCCGCCCTGATCGTCGCCGCATGCGAGCGAGCCGGCGCGCTGGAGTGCTACCGGTCCGAGGACCCGGAGCAGGCCGACCTCTTGCTCGGTGCCCGGCGGATGGCCATCCCGGCGCTGGAAAGCCTCGGCATGTGGATGCTCGACGACATTGCCGTGCCACGGTCACGCCTGGCCGAGGCAGTCGCCGGAATCGAGGCCGTCGCCGCCGAGCGAGACGTCGTCATCGGCACATTCGGTCACGCTGGCGACGGCAACCTGCATCCCACGATCGTGTATCCGCACGGCGACGACGCTGCTGCCGCACGCGCAGCGGCCGCATTTGCCGACATTCTCGCGGTGGCGCTGCGGCTGGACGGCACGGTGACCGGCGAGCACGGCGTCGGGCTGCTGAAACGGCACGCGCTCGGACTCGAACTCGATGCGGCGGCAACGTCGGTGCACTACGCGGTCAAGCAAGCTCTCGACCCGGCCGGAATCCTCAATCCCGGCAAAGCTCTTCCGATCCGCTAGTGCGTGCCCGCCGGGCCGCTCAGCCGGGCGCGTCGGTCTCCGCAGTCGGCTCGAGGCGAAGCGAGATCGAGTTGATGCACCAGCGTTCGTCGGTCGGTGTCGGGTAGCCCTCACCGCTGAAGACGTGCCCGAGATGGCTCCCGCAGCGGGCACATCGTGCCTCGACCCGGCGCATGAACATCGACCGATCCTCGATCAGTTCGACGGCATCGTCCGACGTGGGCTGATAAAACGACGGCCACCCGCAGTGGCTTTCGAACTTCGCCTCGGACCTGAACAGCTCCTGCCCGCACGCGCGGCACGAATAGACGCCGACAGTGTTCGTGTGTTCGTACTCGCCCGTTCCGGGCCGCTCGGTACCGGCCTCGCGAAGGACGTGGTACTCCTCGGGGGTGAGCTGGCTCTTCCACTCGGCGTCGGTCTTCTTGACGGTCTCGGAATCGGTCATGCCTTGACCGTACGACGCGGGCCTGACGGCCGGTAGATCCCGCCCGGTTCGTGCGGCTGCGGATCCCAACCTGGCCGAGCCGCTCTCGCCCGCGCGCCGCCAAACGGTAACGTCCGGTGCGTGGCCCCGACACCGGCGATCGAGCTCGAGGTGGGTGAGCGGACTGTTCGCGTGTCCAACCCGGACAAGGTCTACTTTCCTGCGCTCGGCGCCGAACACGGAACCAAGCGACACCTGGTCGAGTACTACCTCTCGGTCGGCGACGGCATCCTGCGCGCGCTGCGGAACCGTCCGTGTTACCTGCAGCGTTTTCCCGGTGGCGTCGAGGGCGAGGAGATCTACCAGAAGCGGGTCGCGACGCACGCACCGGACTGGATCAGCACCTGCCGGATCGAGTTTCCGTCCGGCAGGACCGCCGATGCCCTCGCGGTGCACGAAGTAGCCGCCGTAGCGTGGGCGGCGAATCTGGGCACCGTCACGTTTCACCCGTGGCACGCGCGTTGCACCGATGTCGACCATCCCGACGAGCTCCGGATCGACCTCGATCCTCAGCCGGGCACGGACTTCTCCGATGCGCGCCGGGTGGCGCTCGACCATGTCCGTCCCGTGCTCGCCGAACTGGGCTGGGTCGGGTTCCCGAAGACCAGCGGAAACCGCGGGATTCACATCTACGTCCGCATCGAGCCGCGCTGGACCTTCACCGAAGTGCGAAAAGCAGCCATCGCTTTCGCGCGCGCGGTCGAACGCCGCGATCCCGCCGCCGTGACCACGAAGTGGTGGAAGGAAGAGCGGGGCGAGCAAGTCTTCATCGACTACAACCAGAACGCGCGCGACCGCACTATCGCATCCGCATACAGCGCTCGGAAGCGTAGCGACGGCCTGGTGTCGGCCCCGCTGACCTGGGAAGAGCTCGAGGAAATCGAGCCGACCGATTTCACCATCGTCACGATGCCGGAGCGCTTTGCGGCCGTCGGCGACAGGCACGCGGCGATCGATGACGTCGCTCATGACCTCACTTCATTGCTCGAATGGTCCGAGCGCGACCAGCGGGAGCGCGACGAAGGCGACATGCCGTATCCGCCGAATTATCCGAAGATGCCGGGCGAACCCATGCGAGTGCAGCCGAGCCGCGCCAAGCACTGAGGAAGTCGAAGCCGTTTGAGCCGACTGCGGTCACTGCGAGTTAGTCCCACGGATCGCTCACGGCTGGCGAATTCGACCAGCACCGGACGATCGCAGCCCTACGTCGTGAAGATCGTGACGGAGATTGCGGCCACGTAGCTCGGTGTCGCCGGCACGACTACACGCCACTGCGCAACCTCGTGAGGAAGAGTGACACCCCACCTGAGCACCGGCGCCGGCGAGACCGCGGTGCCCTCGTAGCCACGTGGACAGCGTCTGCCCACGCCAAAGATCGGTTCATGCTCGTCGACACTCCGCTTGTCCCATCTGAGCCGCGTCAGACGCTGACGGGCGCAGATGCGGCTGCGCCCCGCGAGCGCCCACACGGGGAGGATCCCGTTCGCCGCCGCGCCAAACACTGAGGGCGCCGCCGGCGGCCGTTGACGCCATGATCCACCCGGTGTCGGGTGCATTTCGCCATGGCAGTACATTGACCTTCCAAGATCGGCACGAAGGTTGGGGGACCCGTGCGATCCGCGTCTGCCGGTGATCGTCAAGAACTCAGGAGGGGTTGCTTCATGCAGTACACGTTTTCGTTCCTGCCTGCCCGAGGGGCGCAGGCATGTTGAGAACGACGGTGGGATCCACGCGGATCGTCCGGGCAAGGCTGGTCTCCGGCCTACTCGCGCTGACCGCTGGTCTCAGTTCGAGCGCGTTCATTCTCGGTTCGGCACAGTCCGCCGCAGCGGCGCCCACGCCCACGGCGCAATCGGTCCTGACCAAGACCGGAACCAACCTCGCCAACGGCTCGATCGCCGATTCCGCGACCGGAGCGACCGGGACCGCAGCGCCGGGCGACACGGTGAACTGGGTGTTGAACTATTCGAACCGCGCGGGCGCGGGAGCGGCTGTCGACCTCGCCGATCCGATCAAGGGACAGACTTTCGTACCCGGATCGCTTGTCGTTCCGCCCGGCTTGACGCCGAAGTGGTCCTCGAACGGGGGCACCGACTACGTGACGAGCGAGCCGGCGTCAGGGGTGAACGCGGTCGGGGCGGTTGGCCGAATCGGATCGCAGGGCTCGGTTTCCGACGTATCGCTGGGCCGCCCGGGCTTCGACGCCGGTAACGCCGGCGACGGTTGGGAGGCAGTGTTCTACGGCGGGAACCTGTACAACGTCCAGCACCACGTAGACACGAGTTCGCCACGCGGGCCGCTTCTCGGCTGCCACGTCGTGGCGACCGGAGCGGACTGCCCCGGCTTTCGTGGAGGCGTATTCGTGTCGACTACCGCGGGGACACCGTTCTCGGCCACTCCGGCGGGTGCCACGGCAACACCGATGACCCCGCAATCCGCATCGAGCGTGCTCGACCCTGCCACGGGTCGGTTGTACACGCCCGTCGGCCTGTTCGAAACCAACCAGTTCGGACTGCTGTGCTCGGATTTGAAGACCAACACGTCGTGTGGGTTCATCCAGCAGGGGACGACTCCGTGGCTGCAAAGCAATCCGGGGACCTACCAGATCGGCACCAGCGGCGCGACCGGATTCGGCACGCGGGTCTACTCAGTCGACTTTGACTCAGTTGTCCACTGCTACGACTACGCCACGAACGCGAGTTGCGGTTCGGTGAAGGGACTGGCCGGGTACAGCAATTCGGCCGGCGAGGCGAACGGATGGAATTCGCGGCTGAATACCTTCGGTAACCGCATCTACGTGAACTTTGCTCGAACCGAGGTCGGCGGATATGCCAGCCGGGATCTGTTGTGCGTGGACCCAGCGACAATGGCTGTCTGTCCCGGCTACCCGATCCAGGACGTCACCTCGCTCGCGGTAACGCCTTCAGGCACCGGCCTCTACAACACGCCGATGGTCCCGGTGCTGAACACGTCGGGAACGGTGACCGGAGTGTGCGTTGCGACTGCGGGCGCGACACCCGCCAAGCAGTTCGCCTGTTACGACCTCGCCGGCGCTCCGATCGCGGATCCGTATCCGACGTTGCCCGGCTTGGTCGGCCTGGACAGCCTCGGTGATGGGGTCACGGTCGGTACCAAGGAGTACCTCCCGATCGAACTTCCGACCGGCGAGACGCAGTACGCATGCGTCGACTTCTCGGTGGTCCCGGCCGCAGCATGTGCCGGCTTCAACAATCCACCGCACGCCGGGGTCCGGCCGTACACACTGCGCGCGGATCCGAGCCAGCCGCACTGCATCTACGAGGTCGGCGACTCGTTCACCATCGAGGCGTTCAACCCGGAGTCCGGTGCCGCGTGCAGCGACTCGAGCGCCCTCGTCACAACCGACCCGGCTTCGTTCTACTGTGACGGCAAGTCGGGCCACGTCACCGGCTGGAAGAGCATGGACATCGGTGGGCTGACGCCTGCGCAGTATCAAGGCGCGACCGTGACGATCAGGGACAAGAACGGCGTGGCAGTCCCGGGATTCTCTGGTCTGGCATTGCCGAACGGGCAGCAGTCGTTGGATGTCTCCTCGATTCCGGCGACCGGATCGACTTCGTCGTTGACCGCCGACGTGAAGCTGAACGGGTTAGATCCGGCCGTGAGTCCGGCGCCGACCGTGTCGCTCAATTTCGCAGGCGATCCGGCTCAGGTGTGCTTCAAGACGAAGATGCCGACGTCGTGCCCCACGTCAGTCGTCCCTGTGTCGAACACTGCGACCGCCGTCACCGTCGGTCCTGACGGGACGTCGGACGCACCGGGAAGTTCTTCCGGTGCGGCCAGCTTCGACGTCGACTTCTCGGCCCTCTGCCAAGCAGACCTGTCGGTCACGAAATCCACGGCCGCCCAGGCGGTGCTGCCCGGAGACACGTTTACCTACACCATTACGGTCACGAACAAGACCGGGCTCTCGGCAACCGCTCCCGCGGTCGCCGATACGTTGCCCGCGGGCCTCACCTTCGTGCGGGCCTCGGCTAGCGGAACCGCGTCAGGCCAGAGTGTGACTTGGACCGATGTCGTGGTCCCAGCACGGGGCACGACGGCGCTGACGGTGACGGTTCGGGTGGCAGACGGTACGGCGTACTCGACCCATTTCCACAATGTCGTCGCCGTCCCGATTTCCGGCGACCCGACTCCGGGCGACAACACCGCCACGGACGACGCCGCCTACACACCCAACCCGGGCTTCGCGTTGACGAAGCAGATTTGCATCTCTGGTGTCCCGGCGGAGTGTGATCCTGCGGTTGCGACCGACTGGGTGGCCCAGACCACCCTCCCGACCGGCAGCACCGCGACCTATCGGATCCAGCTGGTCAACACCGGCGACGTGGACCTGTCGAACATCGTCGTTCAGGACACGCACCCGCAGGGCAGCAAGACCGTCGCGTCCCTGGCGGTAGGCGCGACGCACACGTACACCTACACGATTCCGGCAGCACCCGAGGACACGAATACGGCTTCGGCTACCGCCGTACCGGCCCAGTGCACCGGCGTCTGCCGTCCTGTGACGACCACCCCAGGCACTGCCAGTCACAGTTCGGCGGCCTACTCAGTGGTCAAGGAGGTCTGTCTCAGCGGAGATCCGACGAAGTGCCGACCGGAGATGGATGCTGACTGGGCAGCAAAGGGGAGCCTTCCGCTCGGATCGAAAGCGACCTACCGGATCACCGTCACCAACACGGGGAAGGCAGACCTGGCGAATATCACGGTCAGCGACGAGCACCCGGAAGGAACTCACACGATCGCAATGTTGACGGCGGGCTCCTCGCACGTGTTCGTCTACAGCTTGCCCGTGCAGGCAGACGGCGATACCAACACTGTCACTACAACTGCGCAAGTTCCGGGCTGCGCTCAATGCGGCTCGGTGCCTCCGGCTCACCAGGGCTCGACGGCGACCTACGACACCGGTTCGTTCAAGGTCCACAAGTTGGTCTGCACCAGTGGTGTCCCGGCCGACTGTGACCCTGCGGCCGACTCCGACTGGGTCATGTCGACCACGTTGCCCGTTGGTTCTACTGCTAGCTATCGGATTACGGTGCATAACACCGGGACGGCCGACCTGACGAACATCAAGGTGACCGACACGCATTCCGAGGGCAGCCGCACGATCGCGTCGCTCGCTGCCGGCACGTCGACGAGGTACGTCTACTCACTTCCCGTCAGCGCGGGTGGCCAGACCAACATCGTCACCGCGACCGGAGAGCTCCCTGCGCATCCGAGCGAGGCTGTCGAGCCAGTGGGCGGCGGCCAGGACAGCACCGCGGTTCTCACGCCGGGCTACACGGTCGTGAAGCAGGTCTGTGTACACAATCCGGATGGTCCGTGCCGTCCCGGGATAGACGCGGACTGGGCGATCGCCGGAAGGGCGAAGGCTGGCAAGGCGGTGACTTTCCGGGTCGTGGTGAAGAACACCGGCCGGGTTCCGCTCGGACCGATCGTGCTGACCGACACCTACAGTCAGGGAAACCACACGATCGACACTCTGGCGATCGCGAAGTCGGCAACGTATACGTACACGCTGATTGCCCAGGCCGGACCCCACACCAACACCGTCACCGGTGCAGCGCAGGTATCCGGGTGCGTGAGCTGCGGGATGTTGAAGGCCGATGGTGGTAGCGCGTCAGCGAGCTACGACGGGGAAGCTGCCGATCAGCCGAACCCGCATCCGAGCCCGAGGCCGAAGCCCCCGGTCTCGAACCCGAACCCGCCGGTCGGGGTGCTCCCAGAGAAGGTCGGATCCTCAGACCTGCTTGCTCACACGGGCGGCGACACGACTGCATTGCTGCTGGGCAGCGGTGTGCTAGTCGTCGGCGGCCTGTTCCTCACCGTCTCGGCGCGGCGGAGGCGAACTGACGCCTGACCGGGCGTGACCGGGGCACAACCCCGACAGCGGCGCTCCCGTGGATGACGAACTCATCCACGGGAGCGCCGTCGCGGTCTTTGGCTTGTCCGGGTCCTGGACGCCGGCACCGGCCGGATAGGTTGTGGTCCATGCCCGACCGACGGATGGGACGCCGTTGACCCGCGCTATCGCTCGCACCCGTCGCGGCGCACTCCGGTCCGGCGAGTAGAGGCCAGCCGGTTGTCACAAAAGACAGGAATGCGCCTGATGGATGCACAACTTCTCCTGGCCGACTCAGCGCAGGTCGCGCCTGAGAGCGGCAAGGTCTACGCGCTCGGCCTGGGCTGGACCGCGACTGTCACGCCCCTTCCGCCGCAGGCTGTGATCATCCTGGTCGATGTCGATTGGGACGAGACCAACGTGCAGCACGAGGCAGTCGTTCGCCTCGTCGATGCGGATGGCAGGCCGGTGACGGTCTCGGGACCGGACGGAGACCACCAGATCGAGGTTCAGGCGCGCTTCGAGTCGGGGCGTCCACCCGGGTGGCCGCCGGGTGCACCGCTTCGAGTCCCGCTGTCTTTTGCCATGGCGCCGGGGTTGGCGCTGGCTCCCGGTCGGTACACCTGGCGGCTCAGCATCGACGGCGACGACAGGGCCAGCTGGGAGACGAGTTTCCTCGTCAATTCCCAGCCCGCGTAGCCCCGGCAAACCTGCGCAACCCGCGTAACCCGTACCACCGTCCACCGGGTCACCAATAGTGGCGCCTGCCGGCGACGGCACGACCCATCGAACCCATCAGGAACAGCACCACGCCCACGGCGACGAGAACGAGGCCGATCGTCCACAGGATGGGAATCTTCGCCAGTAGTCCGATCAGCAACAAGATCACGCCAAGGATGATCACGCGGTCCAGCCTCCTCGTTGATTCGGTCGAGCCGGCCGGAACCGGCGGCCACGGCCTGATACCCCACAACGCGCTGTCCCGAAACACGGCCACCTTCCGAACCATGGGACTATCGAAGCCTCGGTCGAGAAGGCGGATGACTGTTGGAGGACGCTTGCTCAGCTCGATCACGGACACCCTGACGCACGCCAGCGGCGTGTTCGCTTACGTGCTTGTCGGAGCACTCGTGTTCGCCGAGGATGCGCTCTTTTTCGGGTTCGTGCTGCCGGGCGAGACAGCTGCCGTCATCGGTGGTGTGATCGCGTCGACCGGCCGGGTGTCGCTGCCGGCGATGGTGCTCACTGTCGTGC
>Ga0075017_100001833_pt1 | contig 13166 bp, 10 predicted proteins | sample AleBraG_ABR_2012_FD_71475 | JGI IMG/M metagenome (GOLD analysis project Ga0075017, IMG submission 71475) | Freshwater sediment microbial communities in response to fracking from Pennsylvania, USA - Alex Branch Run_MetaG_ABR_2012 | ecosystem: Environmental > Aquatic > Freshwater > Creek >... | reverse complement strand
GTGTCGAGGCGCGCATCGATCGATCCCGCCGCCCCGCCGCGATGGTACAGGTCCACGGCACTCAGCCGAATCACCGGACTGAAAGCGCGCTTCCATGCAAAGGCATGAAGCTGAGGGGGCAGGTCGGGATTCGGCTGAAACTGCAGGCCGTCGGAGCCAGGAGTTTCCTGGTACTGATCGATCATGAGCGGGCGGATGAAACGCACGCTGTAGTTGCGGAGATGCCATTCCCCGTGATCCCGATAGGCGGCGCGAGTGAAGGGCATGCCGCCGAGCGTCAGAAGATTGCCTCCACGGTCCAGAAAATGTTTGATGGACGGCCATGCGTCCTCGGGAAACGCCGAGCCGTAGGGTAGAACCAGAAGGCTGGCTGAGGACGCGGCTAGAACATTTGGAAGCTGATCTGCGTTCGCGGACTGGGCGCCGGGCAACAGGGCAGACAACTGCTGGGACGAGAGCCCGGCGGAATCAGCCGCGGGGAAACGGGGTTCGCTGAACACGACCACCGCGGAAGTTGTCTGGGCCGGCAATAGGGTTTGGCAGACGATGAGAAAGAAGGCGAGGACGACGAGGATTCTTGGCTTGCACATGAGAGTGGCCTGACTGAGCCTGACTTGGCGGGAACGAGAGCAGTCTCCGGCAAGCGGGCGCGATTGTCAAGCGGGCGAAAAACGATTTTCTAGGGCACAATGTCGAGTTCGCGTTAAGAAAAATGCGCAAAACCGTACGCCTGCGATGCTATGATGGCGGCGTTCCACGGTTCAGACGCTGTTCGGAGGGTGAACAGAACTCATGGCGATTGCGACCCCCAACACGACCACGACAGCCACGGCGCCGGACTCTGGGCAGAGCTACGGTGCCCCGCTGGCTACGGTGACTACGCTTTTCTTCATGTGGGGATTTCTTACCTGCCTCAACGACATTCTGGTTCCGCATTTGAAGTCGATCTTTGACCTGAACTACAGGCAATCCCAGTTCATCCAGCTCGCATTCTTTGGAGCATACTTCGTTTTCTCCCTCCCAGCCTCCAAGATCGTGGACTGGATTGGATACCAGCGGTCGATGGTTGTTGGCCTGTTGATCGCGGGCCTAGGCGCCTTCCTCTTTGTGCCGGCGGCCAGCGTCCCGTCGTATGCCCTCTTTCTGGCCGCGCTCATAGTTCTTGCGGCGGGGATTACATGTCTGCAGGTGGCGGCGAATCCCTATGTCACTGTGCTGGGCAAACCCGAGACGGCCTCGAGCCGGCTCAACTTGACCCAAGCGTTCAACTCACTGGGTACTTTCCTGGCGCCGTTCTTCGGCGGGTTGCTCATTCTGAGCGCAGCCCCAATGGCCATTGAGGAGGTACGAGCTTTGGCCCCCGACGCCCTGCAGGCCTATCGCTTGCATGAAGCGGCGACCGTCAAGACACCCTATGTGGGACTGGGCATCGCGCTGGTGTTGCTGGCGATCGCCATCGGCAGTTTTCATTTGCCGAAAATCGAACACGCTCAACACAAAGTCGGCGAGAAGGTGAATGACTCCATCTGGAAGCACCCAAATTTGGTCTTCGGCGCCATCGCCATATTCGTCTATGTCGGTGCCGAGGTTTCGATCGGGAGCTTCCTCGTTAACTACTTTACGCAGCCCGAGATTGGCGGTCTGACGGACAAGGTTGCGGCGAGTTTTGTTGCCTTCTACTGGGGCGGCGCTATGGTCGGCCGCTTCATCGGATCGGCACTCTTGGGCGGGGCAAGGGCGGTCTACATGGGTCTAGCGTCAGCCGTCGGCCTACTGGTGGTAATAGTCTCGTACCCGCTTAGCAGTCATGTCATCGCAGATAGCCAAACGGGATTCGTTGCCTTCCTGTGGGAGGTTGCAGGAGTCCTGGTCAAAGGGCGGCCACTATTCGTTTTAGTGACAATCGTGGCGGCAATTCTGGCGATCGCTGCGGCAGTCCGTGGCGGCCGCGTCGCTGCAGGTACGGGCCTTGTGCTCGGCACTTGTGCGGTCGCAACCAGCGCTCTGGTCGCCATCTCCATGCTGACCACAGGACACTTTGCGATGTACAGCATCATTCTGGTCGGCTTCTTTAACTCAATTATGTTCCCAAGCATCTTTACGCTGGGCGTGGCCGAGTTGGGGCCGCTCACCGGGGACGGTTCTGGAATCATAATCATGGCCATCGTGGGCGGAGCGATTATTCCGGTGGCGCAAGGGTGGATTGCCGATCATATAGGCATCCATCATGCCTTCTTCCTGCCGGTGCTCTGCTACCTGTACATCCTGTTCTTCGCCCTGAGCGGATCGAGGCCGAACAGCCAGCGGTATGCGAAGGGATGACGGAGCCCATGGGTCACCGACTGCGCCGGGGCATTTGGTAAGATGATTGGCGCGGAGTCGAGGGAGTGGCTAACTAAAACGATTTAGCAGATCATGAGGCAAATCAAAAAGCCTGGCCAACCAGCGGGCGTGATCACACTGAAGGCGGTTGCGCAGCACGTTGGGCTCACCCCGGGCACAGTGTCGGCGGTTCTCAACGATTCGCCGTCGGCGCGTTCCATTCCGCAGGAGACCAAGAAGAGAATCCATGCGGCCGCCAAGGAACTCAATTACCGTCCCAATTTCTTCGCCCGCACCCTGCGGAACAAGCGCACGTACACCATTGGAGTGATCGCGGAAGAGATTGGCGACTCCTACGGGTCGGCGATCATCAGCGGCATTGAACAGTATTTGAGGACGCGCGATTATTTTTTCTTGACGGTGGCGCACCGGCACGATCCAGAGCTGCTGTGCCGGTACTCGCAGATGCTGTCGGAGCGCGGCGTCGAGGGCATCATTACGGTGGATACGACGGTTCAGGAGGCGCCCGTGCTGCCCACGGTGGCCGTCGCCGGGCACAAGAAGCTGGCGGGAGTCACCAATATTGTGCTCGATCACCACCAAGCCGCGGTTTTGGCGCTGAATCATTTGCGGGAGCTGAATCACGAGCGCGTTGCGTTCATGAAGGGAAATCCCATCAGTTCGGATTCGGAGGACCGGTGGGCTGCAATCTGCGAGGTCGCCGCGCAGATTGGATTGAAGATCGATACCGATCTGATCGTGCAAATCGATACTGAAGATGCGACGCCGATGCTGGGGTATCCATTCACCAAGCAACTGCTGGCGCGGCGGAGGCCGTTCACGGCGCTGTTCGCCTACAACGATATCTCGGCGATCGGCGCGATCAGGGCTCTTCGCGAGCAGGGACTTCGGGTTCCGCAGGACGTTTCGGTGATGGGGTTCGATGACATTCCGGGAGCGGCATTTTACACGCCGAGTCTGACGACAGTGCGGCAGCCGCTGGGGCGAATGGGCGAAGTGGCGGCCGAGTGCCTGCTGGATCGAATTGAGGGAAAGAAAGAATATCCCACCGAAATTGCGATTGAACCTGAACTCGTTGTGCGGGAGTCAACTGCTAAAGCGCCCTGCTCCGGCTAGAATCAGTAGACGTCTGTGGCGGCAAAGTTGTTGCGCTACTGGCCGATCTTTTCATGCCCGCCTCCGACATGCCTGCTTCTGAACCACACGCAGCCTTGAATTCCACCAAAGCTCTTACCCTCGCTGCGTATGTGTCGTTCGTTCCGATCGGGTTCGCGACCGTGCTCTTGGGCCCCATGCTGCCGGCGTTGTCGGCGCGATGGTCGTTGAACTATTCCCAGGCCGGGGCTCTGTTTAACGCGCAGTATCTGGCGTCGACCGTGGCGGTCGCGCTCTCGGGCACCCTGGTGTCACGGTGGGGATTTCGATTCGCAATCAAAGCTGGGCTTCTGTTCATGGCTGCAGGTGTGGCCCTGTTGCTGGTTGGACCGAAGTGGCTGGGGATCGTCTGCATTGCGGCTTATGGAGGAGGGCTGGGGCTGGCCGTTCCAGCGGGCAACCTGCTGGTGGCGGAGGTGAATCCGCAGAGGCGAAGCGCGACGCTAAGTCTGCTCAACTTCTGCTGGAGCGCGGGGGCGGTGGCGTGCCCGTTTCTGGTAGCAGCCGCTGCGAAGAGCGCACAGATTCCGCTGCTGCTGGCGGGAGTGGCTGGCTTGGGGCTCATGGTGGCGATTGGAATCGCGGCCATGCCGGCGTCCATCGTCGAACCGGCGCGCAAGAAGGAGCCCGGGAAAGTAGCGCCCGGCATTGATTGGAGACACCGCGCGCTTCCGAGTCTGGCGGCGCTGTTCTTCATTTATGTGGGCACGGAGAATAGTTTCGGGGGGTGGGTAGCTACCTATTCGAAGAGCTTGGGGAAAATGACGCCGACGATGTCGCTGATGACTCCTTCGTTTTTTTATGCTGCGGTGATGCTGGGGAGATGGCTGGCGCCGCTGTTGCTGCGAACCATCGACGAAGTGCGACTGGTGCAGGCGGGACTCCTGGTGGCTTGTGTGGGGATGGCGGGACTCGTCATGTCGCATGCATTGCCCGGGGTCGTGGCGAGTGCTTGCCTGGCTGGATTGGGGCTCTCGAGTGTATATCCGATTACGATTGCGATGTTGTCGCGGGAGTTTGGAGCCGGCGCATCACGGGTCGGGTCTTTGGTATTCACCCTGTCCAACCTGGGAGGGGGACTGCTTCCGTGGATCGTTGGCCTGTCGTCGAATCAAATGGGGACGCTGAAGGCGGGGCTGGCCGTTCCGTTGATCGGAAGCGCGCTGATGTTCGTTCTGTATTTGCGCGATTGGGAATCGGCTGCGGTGGAGCAGGCAATATAGGGAGGGACCGCAGGCAGAAATTACGACCGGACTAACCTCGCCGCCAGGCGGGAGAGCCGGACCAGGCGATACAGCGGGAACAATGGTCGTGGCATGCGGATTGCCTTCCATTCGCTGGGGCCGGGGGTAAAGACCAGGCGAGTCACGAATCGCATCCGATCTGCTGGCCTTTCCCGCAGGTGCAGCATGAGGCGAAAATAGGCCAGGGACTCTACATCGAATGCAGTTTCGCTCGTGATGTGGTGTTGAATCTCTTGCGCCAGCGTTAGCGCTGCGGGATCTTCCGCGAGACATACTTGGGCCGCGCCAGGAATCGTGGCGCTTAACAACCGGTTTGCCAGCAGCATCGTAACGCGCAAGATGCGCACGATTCCCAGCTCTCTCGCCTGCGCGCCGATCCAATCCCAATCCAGGGTGGGCAGGTTCATCACCCGCGCGATGTCGCAGAGCCAGACCAGGCGCCCCCACACGTGCTTGGCGGCGTGTGCGGTCAGAACGAGAAGCAAATCGGCAGAGGAGGGTGTCTTCATGGGCTGGCCAGCCACCGTAACCGTTACCGCGCGATCGAACAGGCCGTTCATATCCATATCGACGGCGTAAAAGCGTGGCTGGATCGCCCACTGGACCTCAAGGAGATTGCGTCCGGCGGCGCCATCGAAAGCGCATTCATATCCTGATTTCAGGTAGGCGCGCTCCTCCGCTTCGGAAAACGAAACGTGCGGCGTATAGCCGAGTCCATGGACAGCGTCGCGGATGCGCGGAAAGTCCTGAGGGCGGATCAGCAGGTCAATATCGCCAGCCTGCCGCAGAGCGATATCTCCGTAGGCCACTTCCGCCAGGGCCAAGCCCTTGTAGGGCATGACTTCAATGCCAAGCGCGGACAAGCGCTCCAGGATGCGGATCAGCTCCCGCGACAGGAAAAGAGCTTTGTGCAGGTTCGTCTGATAGGTCTGCTTCAGCGAGCGCATTTCCTCGGGCGGAACGACCTCTTCAAAGCCGAGCAGAGCCTGATGTAGCAGCGGCAAAGTACCGTGACGTTCGGCGAGATCAAAGAGCAGCTTCCAGCGAATGGGCTCGCGCACTAAGAGCCGAATGCGGTCGAGCTTTTCTTCACGGGGAAGCGCAGCACAAGCGGCTAGAAGTAACGACCACTCGGGGTCGAGTGTGGCGCTAGTGCGGGGCATGATACCAGTGGAAGCAAGCCGAACTCAAGCCGTAGCGCCAGCCGGCGAAGTGGAGGCCGAGAGCGCACGGATCTGGACCAGGCTCGGATTCCCCAAGTTCGTCGTCGAGCGCTGCTTGGCCAACATGTTGGCCGACGGAACTCCGGTCCTGGCAAAGGACTTCTCGCAATCCTGCGTCGAAGGTCCGCGCATGTTCCCTTCCATATAGGCCAGGCCGGGACAACGCGTGCAGTTCGAGACGTGGGTGCACGACGTGCACGTGGTCAAATCCTTCACGCGAATCGAGCGCACTTCGTTCATTTGCTCCGAATGGCGCCAGATGTCGACGAAGCGCTGCTGGCGAACGTTGCCGGTCGGAATCGGAAACTGGACGCAAGGAAAAACATCGCCGTAGGGTGAAACGTAGCACGCGGTATGGCCAGCGCTGCAGGGCGTTGCTTCGAGGTCACTCTCGCCCGGCTTCGGGGGGATTGCGCAGAATTCGTCGACATCTCCGACCAGCGATGCGTCGCGGAAGACGTTCCGCAGAGCATTCTGATCGACGCTGAGATTCAGGGTCGAGCGGTTGCCATCCATCATGGGTGTGATGGTCGGATCGGTGGTGCAATCGACGCCCAGTTCCGCGGCCAACTCGCGAACGCCTTGGTAATCCTCGAGGTTATGGGTCATGAGCACGTTGCCGATGATGACTCTCAAGCCCTGGGAGGTGAGGAAGCGGATCGCATCCACGGAGCGTTTGAGCGAGCCCGGGATCAGGGTGATGGCGTCGTGAACTTCGGGGCGGTGCGAGTAAATGCTGATCTGGATCGATTCGACGCCGAGGTCGCGGATGCGTTTGGCTTCGCGTTCGCGGATCAGCACGGCATTGGTCTTGAGCTTCACGCAAAACATCAGGCGGCGGGAGTACTCGAGCAGCTCGAAAAAGTCTTTGCGCAGAAAAATCTCGCCGCCGCTGAGCGTCAGAATGAAGACGCCGGCCTCGGCCATTTCGTCGAGCAGATGCTTGATCTCAGAGGTGGTCATCTCACCGTGATCGTCGTGGTCGAGATAACAGTGAACGCAGCGCTCATTGCAGCGGTAGGTCAGGTCGAGTTGCACGTTGAGCGGAATGTTCAGCCGCAGCGCCTTCGCGCTCATCTCCTGCATGAGTCCGCTCATCGGGCTTCTCCGGCCGGCGAATTCGTTTGCGGGATGGGCTCTTCTGAGATTTGCAGAATCTCATGGCTGGCCAGTTCGCGCGCCAGGATCTCAGCATCCTGCAAGGCTTCGGCGGGTTCGACCTCGAACTCGGGGCAAATGCGGCGCTCGACGATCTCCTCGAGAGGAGTTGCGCCGTCAGCGGCCTGCCACAGGATGGTGGCCGTCTTGTTAAGGGTGAATAGAGTAGAGTCCCGGCCGGACATGATCATCATTTCACCGTCGAGACTACGAGCCGCCACCCGCGGATTGCGTGCCACATAAAGCCTGCTCATCCAATCAACTCCCAAACCCGGGCATCGGGCACAAAAGTAAGGCGGGACACCGGGACCCGGCTTACGAATTCAAAGGCAGAATGAAAAATGGACTGCACCAGTTCTTCATCCTCGGCGAAAAAGAGGAGATTGGCAAGCAGAGATCGGGCCGCCTCGCCGGGCGGAATGGGATCAATCCGGTTCTCGGACCCTTTCGCCAGCAAGTAGAGCGCGGCCACCGGCGCTGAAACATTCTCGCCCAGTTTGGCCAGTTCTCCGGTGAACGGAGTACCGAACGCGACATAGCCGGAGTCCTGCTTGCGCACGTAAGAAATTTCGTCGGTCAAGAGCGTGGCGTCGGGAGGAGCCAGGCGAGAGATGGTCGTCTTGCCGGCGGTGGAAACCCCGGCGAACAAGAATGCCTTCCCGTTGCGGATGGCGCTGGCGGAGTGGAGCAGGAAACCTCCCTGCCGGGCCAGCACGAGGGTATGCACGATGCGCAGCACGGCGTCGATCGAATAAGGATTGGCCGACTGACGAATCCAGCCGGTGCGCGACGATGGTTCCCACTCGGCGCGAAAATCTCCGCGCTCCATAGACCATCGGCCCAGGCGATGGCTTACACGGACATCGGCGTCCGGATCGACGAAGCTGGATCGGGCGAGGTCCACGTCGAATTCAATCTCAGCGCAGTCGGACGAGCCTACAAATCCGGCATAGCGGTCCTGCAGCATCGTCAGGAAAGCCGCGTCGGTGGTATTCACGCGCACGGGCATGCCCCCGATTTCAATCACGAGGCTGAGGCGCTCGACTTCTGTGGCTAATTCTGGCAAGGGACGGCTCGTTGACTCTGCTTCTATCAGGCCAGTGCGTATTAATTCTGTGAAGCTCGACGCATGCTGTGTACGCCCACCACGACACGGGCAGCGATTTCTGAACGTTGGACCAGGGCTGCGACTGCGCGCTCGGAGAAGCGCAGGCTCTTGCCCGGCTCGATACATTTCCCATTCCGCACGATGAAGGAAACTCTGCCCAAGACATCAGCCTCAGAAACGGGCGGATCCGGCGCGAGCATCCCATCACCGCGCGTTAAAACCTTCGTCTCTCCCGGCACGCTGGTTCTGGCTACGAAGCGGTGGGCGAAGAGGCGGCGGTCGCGACCGAACAGCACGATGTCTCCTTCGGAGGCGGCCGAGGCGTTGATGCGCTCGATCACAAGCGTATCTCCGGGCCAAATGGCGGGCAGCATGCTCCAGCCCATGACCTGCAGCCTGAGCGTTCCCGACGAGCGCAATACCTCGCCCGCCAGTTGGCACTTGGCGGCGTGTACTTCACCCAATGCTGGCGCGGAAAACCTCATGACACCTTGGTGTTGGTGCATCCACCCTGCGTGATGGAAATTTTCCCGCAAGACAAAGCAGTCGTCACAAATACCTGCTCGTAGCGAAAAGAAGGTTTCTCATACGGCTTCCTGGAAGCCGGAGTACGCGGATTATCGGAGGACAAATCGTTCATAGCCATAGGGAGGAACCTGTCTGTGCCTTGTCTATCTATCGTAATGCCGATTGCGACGCCTGTACGGCGCAACCGCCAGTGCCGCCGGTGCAGACCTGATTGCTCTGCGTCGTGAAATAAACCTGGGAAGCGCCGGCCATGGTACCTGAGCCGACGACGTTATCAATAATAATCCCGCCGGTGCCACCGGCGGCGGCGAGGCTGGCGGTGCCAATCGCGCCAAGGTTACGCCACCTCACCAGGCCAGCACCCTCGTTGGTGATGCCGAATACGTTCTTATTCCACACGGGGTGCGCGCCTGCTTTGGAATTATTCGCAAGGATCACTATTTGAATGTTGCCGTCGCTGTCCACGATCTCCTGACCGAGGACGTACGGGTTGCTTGCAATCCAGGTTGCGTAGGAGACGACGAGCGGGCCCTGGTTCAGCCACTGCACCGTGGCGTCACCCGTGGTCGCTCCGACCGTCATACTCCAGACGGGGTGCCCTTGTGAGACATTTCTGGATGTTCCCCCAGTTCTGACCGTCTGGACCTGGAAATGGGTATCCAATACCTGCTGGCCAATCGCATAAAGCGTTGAAGCCGCCCAGGGTTTGACCACAAAGTTCATGACGCAACCGCCGGCGGCACAGTTGTTGCCGGTCCCGCCGGCCTGAGCGCTCGCGAAGATCCACTCGCTGGCGTTCGGTGTTGCGTTTACGTTGGGTATATCGGACACCGGAGAGCACCCGGTCGTAGCGCTCGACAGCGCGGGGCCGGCGACCGCAGGTTGCATCACGCCGATCAAAATCGCAATCTGATACAGGGTCGGGGCCCCTCCCGTGTTTCCGCAAACGTAGAGGTTCCCCGTCGAACTGCTGGCTTGGTAGTTACCGTCGAGTGCACCCTCGTACATGGGATTGGGCATGGCAGGGAATGCGACGCTGGCCCCGGTCACAATCTCCGCCCCAGTAGTACCGGAGCCAAAAGAGGCTGCCAATTGGAAAACGCCTGCGCATGGGTTACTTCCCGGGCAGGTGCTGCTGCCATCGCTTGAGGAAAAGACGTACACCTTCGAACCCGTCGAGTCCACCACCGGGCCGGCGACCAGTCCAGTGCCGTGGTCGATCTGTCCCGATGGGGTGACAGCGGCCGTTGAACCGTTGACACGATAGAGGAACCCGCCGAAGTCGCCCACGTAGACATTGCCCGTTCCATAATCGAATATCGGGCTGCTGAGGGTGTTCGGGCTGCCAGGATTTACTTGAACCGGGAACCCACCCGTTTTCACTTCGGCTGGGCTGCCGTGAAAGACGCCGGTAATCTTGTGCAGCCAGCCCACAGCTCCGCCTACCCAAATCGTGTCGTGCTTGTAATCGGCGAAAGGCGACGAGGTCGTGTCGTCGATCTGTACCGCGCTACCGGTCACCAGGAAGATCTGGGTCATGCACGGTGCGGTGCAGGTGGGATAGGCACTGTTGGCGACCGCCGCTAGAGTCAACGGGGAAGTTACGGTTTCCGTGTTCGAAGCCGCCCATTTCAGCAGAACCAAGATCCCTTTCCCGCCGTTGGTCTCGACAAACGCCACCTGGGAACCGTCCCCGGAGATCACGGGAGAAGTCAGAACCGTGCCGCCGGTATTGTAGGCCCACGTGACCGAGGGCGCACCGGCGCAACCGCCAACATAGAGGTTGTTATAGGCCACCACGCTGGCTTGCGCTGCCGAACCCGCCTGGCCGGTGCTGAAAACCACATAGTCCGTGCAACTGGCGTTCGAGATGCCGAACTGAAACTTGGCGGGGTAGATGCCGGCGTTTACGGGTGGAACCGCTATGTTCCCGAGATCCTCTGACCAGTCGGGATGAACTTTCCCGGGTCTGGCCCTGAGATGACCGAAATTCATGGGACTAGCGTCGCCGGAGCCTGCAGGGTCGGCCGCGAGAACGCGCGTAAAGTTCTGGCGGTACCACTGCTGCCAGTAGCGCGGATCCTGAGCGACGCGGGCGGCTTGTTCTGCCGTCGCAGGCTGGGAAAAAATGAGATGGCGGTGAGTCCAGTCGTTGGGAAGGCCTTCGTGGGCAGGCTGGGCGGCCTGGCCCGTCAGCATCCATCCCACGGTGACGAGTCCCAACAGTCCTGCACCAAACCGAATGAGGCGGACGGCATTTCCTGTCATCTTGCTACTCCATGGCGCGAAGATCATGGCGCGCAGATCGTGGTACAGAAGGTTGCGGAGCATATCTCGTGGTTCGCCCTGAACGCACTGGTGAAGACACGTTCCGGGGCTAATCGTGTTGTCATCCCGCGACCACTTTTGCCGCGAAGTTGCATGCTCGAAATCCACCAATTCGCAGGCTGGACGCACGTCTCCGATTGGTGAGGCTGGAATGGCCGAAATTCTACTCCTTCTGATGGGCGTACGCAAACTTCGTTTTCTGCTTTCTCAGCGCGGATTTCTGGTTCGCGCAACCCTGCCGATTATGACATGATCAATACTCAGCCGAGATCAGAATCCCGGGAGGCATGGAAACAGTTTGGACCGATACGACAAGGTAACAGAGGAGATAGAGCAAGACGTGCGCGCAAGCGATGCCAATGTCCTGACCCTGGAAGAAATTGGGAACCTGGCGGCAGAAGGCGGGCAGCCGGCGGAAACGCTGATGAATGTCGTCGCCCTCATCGCCAAACGGTTCAGAACCGACGTGTGCTCGGCGTATTTGCTGGAGCCGGATCGCGCCAATCTGGTGCTGGCGGCAACCGTCGGCCTTCGCAGGGAATGCATCGGCACTCTGCGGATGGAAGTCCACGAAGGACTGACCGGGCTGGTGGCGGAACAAGTGCGGCCGGTGGCCGTCAGCCAGGTGAAAACCCATCCTCGATTCAAGTATTTCAAGGAGGCCGGCGAGGAAGCGTACCAGTCATTTCTGGGTGTGCCCCTGATCGACCGGGGAGTTCTGCAGGGCGTGCTGGTAGTGCAAACCGTCGAGGCGCGCGTTTTCAGCGAGGACGAGATTCGCATGCTGACGGAAGCGGCCACCCAGGTTGCCCATGTGGTGAGCGAGGCCCGTACTCTAGATCGCTTCATCGCTCCCCTGCAGGAGCGGCTCTTCGCGCTGGCGCGCAATTTGTGGTGGAGCTGGGACCATAACTCCTCCAGTCTGTTCCTCGATCTCGATCCGGCGCGCTGGAATGAGCTGAACCACAATCCGGTTTCGCTGTTGGGAGAGCTTCCGCTGGCCAAGCTGGAAACTCGCGCCGCCGAACTCATGCTCCACAGCCGCGTGAACTACGCGTACCGCCGCCTGCTGGAGTATCTGGAGGCAGATCGCACCTGGGGTACGAAGAATGCGGGCGTGCTGCGGCCGCATCCGGTCGCATACTTCTCCGCCGAGTTTGGCATCCACGAGTCGCTGCCCGTCTATTCGGGCGGCCTGGGAGTGCTGGCGGGCGATCACATCAAGAGCGCGTCTGACCTGGATATCCCCCTGGTCGGGATTGGGTTGTTTTATGGCCAGGGGTATTTTCGGCAGCGGCTCGATCTGGGAGGATGGCAGCGGGAAGAATATCTAGAGACTGACGTCAACCACTTGCCGATGGAAGTGGCAATCGGCAAGGACGGCAGGCCGGTCATGGTGGAAATCGAAACGCGCAGCGGCCGCATTCAGGCCAAAGTCTGGCGCGTGAAAGTCGGACGGCGCGACCTGCTGCTGCTCGATTCCGACGTGGAAGGGAACGCCCCGGAGGATCGCGAGCTTACTTCGCGGCTGTATGGCGGGGACCTGCGCATTCGGATTCGCCAGGAGTTGCTACTTGGAGTGGGAGGATTGCGCGCCCTGAAGGCTTTGGGGATTTCTCCGGGCGTCCTTCACCTGAACGAGGGCCACAGTGGATTTGCGGTGCTGGAAGCGATTCACATGCGGATGGAAGACGAAGGCATCACGTTTGATGTTGCGGTTCCGCGCGTGGCCCGCGAAGTGGTCTTCACGACGCACACTCCGGTGCCGGCAGGACACGACCGCTTCGGTGCGGCCCTGGTGGAAGAGCACATCGGACCTCTACGCGAGGCACTTGGTCTTTCTCAGGAAACCCTCCTCGGCCTCGGCCGCGAAAACGCCCACAACCAGGACGAGCTTTTCTGTATGACGGTATTGGCGCTGCGGCTCTCGCGGCGCGCCAATGCCGTCTCCGGGCTACACGGCGAGGTGTCCCGCGCGATGTGGACGGGACTCTTCCGCGACCAACTAGAAGACGACGTTCCCATCGGGCACATCACCAACGGAGTGCACGTTCCGTCGTGGCTGGCGCCGCAGATGTT
>Ga0075017_100001831_pt1 | contig 13179 bp, 12 predicted proteins | sample AleBraG_ABR_2012_FD_71475 | JGI IMG/M metagenome (GOLD analysis project Ga0075017, IMG submission 71475) | Freshwater sediment microbial communities in response to fracking from Pennsylvania, USA - Alex Branch Run_MetaG_ABR_2012 | ecosystem: Environmental > Aquatic > Freshwater > Creek >... | reverse complement strand
CCCGAACCCTCCGCCGAGGAAAGTCACGTGACAGGTTACGTTTTCTTTCTTCAGCCCGAGCGCCTGCGCGACCTGCTCCTGCACGCCCACCGGACTCTGCGTCGGTGACCAGACCGTGACCTTTTCTCCTTGAACGTCGGCGACCGCGACTGGCGGCTCCATCGAAGCATGCGCCAGGTGCGGAGCGAAGTATTCGGCTTCGACGATTGTGCCGCCTTTGGCGAATTCGGCATCGGGATCGCCAACGGTTCGCACGACTTTGCCCGGCTGGCGCGCGGTCTGCTGCAGTTGTTTCTTATAGTCGGCGGAGTTGTAGGCGGCGTGGGCGCCGTTGTCCCATTCGATCTTCAGTCGATTGCGCCCCTTGAAAGCAGCCCATGTGTTGTCAGCGATCACGGCGACTCCGCCCAAGGGCTGAAACGCATGCGGCGGCGCAAAAGGATCGATGGCGATGGTCTTCTTCACTCCGATCACTTTGAGCGCGGCCGAGTCATCGACCGATTTCACCTTTCCGCCGAGCACCGGCGGGTGCGCGATGGCGGCATAGAGCATTCCCTCGACGCGGACGTCCATGCCGAACAGCGGCTTGCCCGAGCACACATCGGATACGTCGTACCCGGGCGCGGGCTTGCCGATGTAGCGCCATTCCTGCGGAGACTTGAACTTCAACTCTTCTTTCTTTGGCACAGGAAGCTTCGCGGCCAGCGCCGCCAGTTCTCCGTAGCCCAGCTTGCGCGCGGAATTCTTGTCAGAGACCGTGTGCACCGGATCGGCGACGCACTGCGATTCCGGTATGCCCCACTGCTGCGCCGCCGCGCGCACCAGCATCAGCCTGGCGGCGGCCCCGGCCTCCCGCAGGGGGTCAAAGAACTCGCGCACCGAGTGCGAACCGTCGGTATCCTGCGAACCGTAACGTTCGTCGCCATCGCCCTGGATGACCTTGACGCGGCTCCAGTCGGCATCCAGTTCGTCGGCCAGAATGCGCGGCAGACTGGTTCGCACGCCGTTGCCCATCTCCGTGCGGTGGGCCACGATCCACACCGTGCCATCCGTCTGAATGCCGACGTAGACGCCGGGATGAAACGCGGTCGCGTCAATGCTCGGCATGGCGCTCGTCGCTATCGTGAGTGCCGCCAAGGGTGCCCCATTTCTCGCGTTCTTTGCGAGAAGTGGGGCTTTTCCTGCGCAGAGTACAAACGCGCTAGCTGAGAGCACGCCCTGCAGAAAACTCCGCCGGCTGACATTTTCGATGGAGATCTTTACTACGGGAGTCGCTTCCACGCTAATCATGCCGTCTCCTTCGCCGCTTCTTTAATCGCGGAGCGGATGCGCTGGTAGGTCCCGCAGCGGCAGATGTTGCCCGACATCACGTCGTCGATATCGCCGTCCGTCGGATGCGGCTTCGTGGCCAGCAGCGACACCGCCTGCATAATCTGCCCCGGCTGGCAGTATCCGCATTGCGGCACGTTCGCTTCGGCCCAGGCTTTCTGCACAGCGTGCGGGCCGCGTGTGGAAATCCCTTCGATCGTTGTGACCTCGATCCCGCCCACGGTGCCCATCTGCTTGGAGCAGGAGCGGATGGCTTTTCCGTTTTGCAGCACTGTGCAGGCTCCGCACAACGCCATGCCGCACCCAAATTTTGTCCCCGTGAGTCCGAGAATGTCGCGCAGGTACCACAGCAGCGGCATCTCCGGATCGCCGTCAAACGTCCGTGCCTGTCCGTTCACCTTGAAATGAATCATGGAAGGTCCTCGTTGGCGTAGGTTGCGGATTGATGGCCCCTATTTTACTGCGAGAGGAGGACCGAGAAGCAATTCCGGATACCCGAGCCCCGAGGGACGATACAGGCTCCGTCGGTTCAACTGCACCTATCGGGAAACACGAACACGGAACGCGCGAGATCGGATTGCAGAGTTGCCGGCTGATAGTAGCGGCTGAGGATCCCATCCTTCCAAACGAGCAGGTCCGAATTCCGCCGGGCGAATTCGTCCCAACCTGCGGCGCCGTTGCGCGCCATCCGCTCCCGGATCAGAAAAAAATACGCGTGCGTGATCGTCTCGTGATAAAGCTGCGACTTGCCGCGGGCCGTGGCGTAGTGCTTGAGAGCGCCGGCAAATCGGTCGAGCGCCTCCAGTACCGGGCACTCAGACAGATAGGCAAACGCCAGTCGGACGTGGTCAGCATGATGGAAGCCATTCTCCGGCAGGCTGTCGGCTTCGAAGCAGCGGATGAGCTCTTCGTTGGTCATGGGGAACTCCGACGTCATTTGCCGACCGCAATCGCGAACGCCGCGGCGGTGTAAATGACCAGATTGCCGATGCCATACGTTCCATGCAGCAGGTGAATCAGGATGGCCATGATAAAAACCGCCACCAGCACCCAGGCCCCGCGAATCGTGGTTCGCGGAATCAGAAGAAGGACGCAGCCGAGGATCTCGCCCCATCCCAATACCATGCGCACGAAGGCCGGCATATGCGTGCGGGCGAAGTCATGGGCAGCGCTGGGCAAGACAAACAGCACCGCCTCGATCAGAATCACCACGCCAAGAGCCCACTGCAGAACGGTCAAGGCGGTTTTTGCTTGTGCGGTGCTCATGGCCATCTCCTATTTCTCGGCGGTTCGCCTGCGCGCCGCCTTAGCCTTGATCTCTCTAAGCCGGTGACTGGCGCTCGAGTCCAGATCCAGTTCGTAGAACTTTTTCAGTTCTCGAATCTTGTCAAGCGACGCCGGACTGAACGGTGTTTTGCCGTCGAAGGCGTGCAGCACGATGCCCTCGAGCACGTCCCCCAGCGTCATGTCGTGGTATTCGGCAAAGGCCTTGAGGACTTTGAGGATTCGTTTTTCCATGCGCACGCCGGTCTGCACGCGTTCCACTTCGAGTTTGCGATCGTCGGCCATGTGTACCAAAGTACCACGGTACCAAAACAAACGCAACCCCACCCTTGGCCTCGCTGCCCGGCGTGTATACTTGCCGCGCCTCGGCACCAAGACAATTGATCTCCGTCTGCCAGAAGGTGCCCTCTGCCACCACGAGGCCAAGGAGAACACTTGTGCGAAAACCGTTTTCGCTGTCCCGTTGTCTGTTCGCCGCCGTTACGTTGACTGCCCTTTGCCTTCCTTGCTGGGCCCAACAAGGAAATCTCCGCACAGTCTTGTTTATTAACGTGAAACCAGACCAGGAAGAGAACTGGAAAGCCGCTGCGAAAGATTATGTGGCGCTGGTGAAAAAAGCTGGGTCGGACCAGCAATTCACGATGTGGGAATCGCAAACTGGACCTTCTCAGTATGCCGTGGTCTGGTATTCCGAGAAGTGGAAAGAGATGGGGGAAGATAATCCCAAGCTGAAGTCTTCCGCCGCTGAGATGGCCACGATTTTCGCCCGCCTGAATGGCCAAACCGACAGCACCGAGACTTGGATCGACGAAATGCAGCCCGACTCGGGGATTCGCTCCAACGACGTCCCCGCCTTTGTGCGCACCAGCAGGAGCCGCGTCGTTCCCGGCAAGATGGACGAAGTCAAGGCCCTCTTCCACGATCAGGTGGCGCCGGCGGTCAAAAAGGGCGGTGCTACATCGTTCGGATTCGCCGTGGCCCGGTTCGGCACTCCCGCCAATGAAATCCACACCTACGTGGGTTTGAGTGGTTGGGCGGATCTCGATGGGCTCGTGGGCGCCGAGAAGGGAATGACCCCCGCCGAATGGAAGGCATTCCAGGCCAAAGTGTCCACGCTGATCGAGAGCACAGAGTGGACCCTCTGGAAATTCCACCCCGAGCTCAGCTACATCCCGCCGGCTAAATAAGCCGCAACCGTCAATCCCAATCGATCTCCGGGGCCCATTTCTCGCCGCTTTCGCGAGAAGTGGGGCTCTTGTTCGTCTTTCGTAAACCGGCTGTTCATGGTAGAAATGCAATCCGGCCAAATGATGGGGAATGGAGCTAGCCAGAAAGACGCGGGAATTGCACAACCATCTCATTTTGTGAGGCGCAGCGTTGGGAGACTACGGCCTAATTGACCGCCGCACGTTCATAAGGAAAGCCGTGGCCGCGGGGGCTTCTGTAGTGCTGCTGCGAGCGTCAAATGCACACTTGCCATCGCACCCTGCTCGACGCGCCGGTTCGTCGCTTATCGGAAATCGATTTCTCACCCATGTCTCTCTGGTACGGGTGAATCAAATCGAGGTCAGTCCCGATCGATCCATCGGCGAGGACGAATCCGCTGACAATACGGTGGACAAGGTTCGCGCCAGACGCGACGCATTCACCAGAGGCTGCCCGGATGGACGAATGACCTGGGGGCTGACGTGGCTCGCGCTCACCGATCAGCGACAACAATATAAAGAGGTTCGGCGTCTGCTTGCGCAATATCACGACCGCTATGGGGACGAAGTCACTTTCAACCCCGGCGGTTATTTCGCGCCAATGTACAACACGCGCGAGAGCATCCGGCGCAATATCCACGAGGCTCTGAAACTTCTATCAGGCATGGTGGGCGGGGGCTATCGTCCGCAGGGTATTGTTGCCGGCTTCATGGATGCGGAAAATCAGAGGCTGCTGGCCGGCGACGAGGGAATCCACGTATGCCAGGGCCAGATCTGGAGCCAGCACGCCATCGACAATGGCGACGGCGATGGCGGGATCAGCTATCCCTACTATCCGAGCCGCGAGCATTATCTGAAACCGGCGCAGGGGAAGAACGATTTTATCGATTGCGTGTGCCTGGATGGTTGGACCTGCGACTTTCTGGCAGCTCGCCGCAATGGCTTTGAGGGCGGCTTCAACAGCCGTATGGGTGTAGGCCCCATTGAGACGGTCGGTAATCTGGGACCGGAGCGCGGCCGCAGGGAGATGTTGGATACAACGGCTACGCACTTCGACACGGGTTTCAGGCTTAACGGATTTGCCTGGGTCACTGCGATTTGGGAAGTATCGATCGGGCACCACGAAGACCTCACTTCTTGGCTTGAACAAATCGGAAATCGCTGGCCGGGCACGAAAGTGATTACCGAAGGGGAGTTCGGTCTGGCCTGGCGCGAGCACTACAAAGACAACTCGAAGATCAACTATCGCTTTGTGCAGCGGGGAACGGGCGCTCCTGGATCAGAAAAGAGCAAAGAAATACGCTGGTTCATGAACAAAGATTTTCGCCTGGCACTTTTGCGTGATCTGGAGGCAAACGGTCCGGAGGAGGTGATCGATTTCACCCGCTATGACCTGCCGGCCCATGAGCCACAGGGGCTAGAACGAGAGTGGAGCCTCATGAATGTCATGAATCAGAAGAACACTCGGCCCGGGGACAAGCCGAAACCACTCTTGCAACTGCGGCCCGAGGATCAACAGCTCGTTTACCACCGATACCCCTATTTGAAGACGACCAAGTGATGTTTCATGAGGCTGGCGAACTGGCGAGGAAGACGGCGCCCGCGACCCGATTGTTTATAATCTCCCTTCAATCCAACTTCCAAAAGGATTCCATTGGCTCTCGACGAGAAAATCTACGAACTGCGGCGCGAAAAGCTGAAGCAGATTGAAGCGCTCGGCCAGCCCGTGTACCGCAGCAAGTACGAATTTACCCACACCGCCGCACAAATCCTGGCCGGTTACTCCTCGAAGACCGCCGAGGAACTCGAACCAACGCGTGTCAGCGTCCGCGTCGCCGGGCGCATCATGGCGATTCGTCTGATGGGCAAGGCCGGATTCGCGCACCTGCAGCAGGGCGGACAGAAGCTGCAGATCTACGTGAAGAAGGACGCCGTCGGCGAGAAGGGATTCGACCTCTTTAAGCTGCTCGACCTGGGCGACCACATCGGCGTCAGTGGATATCTGTTTCGCACACGCACCGGCGAACTCACAGTTCACGTCGAGGAGATTTCATTCCTTAGCAAGGATCTTTTGCCACTCCCGATCGGTAAGGCCATTGAAGCAGATGTCGCCACTCCCGGCGGGGCTCAGAAGTGGAACGAGTTGACCGATGTGGAGTTGCGTTATCGGCAGCGCTATGTCGATCTCGTTGTTAATCCGGAAGTCCGTGAAGTGTTTTTAAAACGCACCAAGCTCATTCAGTCGATGCGGCGCACGCTTGATGGCCAAGGCTTCGTCGAGGTCGAGACGCCGATGATGCAGCCCATTGCGGGCGGGGCCGTGGCGCGGCCGTTCGTTACGCATCACAACACGCTCGACATGGATCTTTTTCTTCGCATCGCGCCCGAACTTTATTTGAAGCGCCTGGTGGTCGGCGGATTCGATCGCGTGTATGAAATCAACCGTAACTTCCGCAACGAGGGCCTCGGCTGGCGCTGGAATCCCGAGTTCACCATGCTGGAGTTCTATCAGGCCTACACGGATTACCAGGGCGTGATGGAACTGACTCAGGAGATCATCACGCAGGCGGCGAAGGATGTGACCGGCGGAACGAAAACGAAATGGGGCGAGCAGGAGATTGACTGGGCGAACTGGCAGCGCATGACCATGCGCGAGGCGATCATTCATTACTGGCCGGAAGCCGCCGGTGCGAAACCGGAGATGAGTGACTTCGCCAGCGGCGAGGGCGTGAAGAAGCTGGTAGAGCGGTTCAACGCGAGTCAGGCGCACATGGCGTACGAGCCGAATGCTCCGGCAGGGAAGACGATTGCCGCGCTGTTCGAGGCCTGCGCCGAGGAGCATCTCACGCAGCCGACAATCATCTACGAATTTCCGACCGCGGTTTCGCCGCTCTCCAAGCAGAAGCCCGACGAGCCCGACTGGACCGAACGCTGGGAAATTTTCGCCGGGCAGATGGAGATTTCCAACGGCTTCAGCGAACTCAATGATCCCGAGGACCAGCGTCGCCGCTTTGAAGGGCAATTGAAGGAACGCGAGCGCGGCGACGATGAGGCCCACCAGATGGATGAGGACTACATCCGCGCCCTGTCGTATGGCATGCCTCCAGCAGGCGGTGTAGGCGTGGGAGTGGACCGCCTATGCATGTTGCTCACCGACTCCCACACCATCCGCGACGTAATTCTGTTCCCGCTGTTGCGACCGGAGAAGGCCTCAACTGCCGAGAACTCCTCTGAGCCCGGCGCTAAGGAGTGAACGAGAACACCGTACCGAGGTTGGGTTTGCCGCCGTTATTTGTGACGCCGTAAAACGTGCCGTCGAGCAGCAACAACGGAACATCAGGGCCTTTTCCGTCAGAGCCGCCCTGGAATGAGTAGACGATTTGCTCGGTCCATGAGCCGCCTTGGGTTAAGGGTGGGCTCAAACTGAAGATGGTGCCCGCCCCGTTGCAGCAGGTGTCGAAAGCGCCGCCAAAGCTGGTTGTGCCGTAGAGCGCGCCGGTGCTGTCGATGATCACGCCGTTAGGAACTGCGCCATCGTTGGGGCTGCCAGTGAAGGCGTGGAGAATGTTCTCAGTCCATGCGCCACCGCCCGACGGGGTCAGTTGGTAAATGTTGCCGTTCTGGACGCCGTTCCCGGCGGTCGATCCGTAGAGCGCGCCAGTGCTGTCGAACACCACGCCGGAGTTGGGCCCGCCGGCGTCGGTGCCGCCGTTGAAGAAGTAGAGAATGGACTCCGTCCAGCCGCCGGTTCCTGGAGTCAACTTGAACACGCAGCCGGAATCATCGGGGCCGCCTGCCTCGGTGGCACCGTAAAGCGCGCCGGTGCTGTCGAAGGTCAGACCGAAAAGGGGAAGGTAGCCGTCGCTGGCCCCGCCCTTGAACGCGTGGAGGACGGTTTCCGTCCGCGTACCCGATTTGCTCGGCGGTGACAGGCGATAGACCACACCCTGGTTATTCACGCCGCCGTGGAAGGTCATTCCATAGAGCGCGCCCTTACTGTCTAAGATCACACCGGATGACGGCAGCCCTCCGCCTTTGCCGTCGGTGAAAGAATAGAGCACGGTTTCCGACCAAGGCTGACCCGGAGTCAGTTGGTAGACTACGCCGGAGTTGGAGGAACCACCTGTGCGGGCCGTCCCGTAGATCAGTCCACTCTTGGTGAGAAGCAGGCCGCCAACCCACGGATTTCCTCCGTCAGCGCCACCTGTGAAGGAGTAAAGAATATCCTCCTTCCACGGTGCTCCGTGGGTGGCCGGTGGCACAAGCTTGTAGACGCTGCCGAACCCGTGCTTGCCGCCTTCCGGGGTGGTGCCGTAGAGTGCGCCACGGCTGTCGGCGACCAAGTTGGCAAGGGGCACGGCTCCGTCCAGCAAGTTTGTGCTCTGGAAAACGTGAATCAAGGTTTCTGTCTGAGCGTTGGCGAGTGTGGTGGCGGCGAGCATCAGCACTGCCACGAATAGCAACGCCATGGCAGGGACTTGACAGCTTGAGCGGGAGAATTTCTGGCCGGACATAGAGCACTCCTTGGAAGGAAAATTCTGGAATCTTGAATACGATGCGAACGAGCACGGGGTGCGGGGAACGCTCCTGCGTGAGTGATGAGACTTTACTTCACGGCCGCGAACCCGTCAATGCACTAGAAATAGTGCATCGCCGTTTCTATACTGTCCGCATAGTTTGGGCTCTGAAGTGGCAGCGCTACCGTAGTGTCTGTGACTTTCGAGGACACTGGGTCGGTAGCGCTTTGCCGTCTGTTGACTCCAGCACGCGATCAGAATGCGAGTTGAATGCGGCTCACCAGCACGTTCTCGCTGTGCAGGGGAGTGGTGCTACCGGGAGCCATTCGGAAACCGGTGTGCTCGTAGTCGGTTTCGAGTTTGACATAACGATTCAGGTACCAGTTCACTCCGATACCTTGTTCCTTCGCCAGTTGCGCTGCAGTCGCGGGATTGGCGAAAAGCGGAAAGGCGTCGCCCCCGATGCGCAGCTGACTGTAGCGCACCGCCAGTTCCACCGCGCCGAAGTGACGAAAGCCCAGGTTAGGTTCAAAGGAATTGCGCGGGTGGACACCGTTGTAGGTGTTCTTTTCTCCCGTGAGTACGATCGAACTGGATATGTGCCAGCCCTCGTTCCGCACTCGCCGTGTGACGCTCTTGTTCAGCACATCCTGAGAGGAGATCACATACTCGCCCATCAGGCCGAACGGGCCGGCGTAGTAGTAGGCTTGCGGCGAAATGCGGTTGTGCTGGCCATTTGCCACCGCGCTCGAGGAATACTTGAAGAACGTGGTCTGCCCCATGGTCTTGAGGCCGGCAATGCTGCCGTGCTGATGTCCCGCGGAACCGGCCAGTCCGAAGCCGAATTGCCGGAGCGCATTTACGCCGGTGGTCGCAAATGGATGGAAGAAGAGACGGGCGGCGCCTTCGTTGCCTTTGGCCCACTGGGTGAAGACGCCATTCGATCCATCACTGGACCCATCGAAGTATCCGGCGGCGTATCCGATCGAATCTTTCAGCACCGAACCTGAGACCTGCGCGCCAATGTACCGGAGCGGAACCAGGTCCGAGGCCAGCGAGCGTTCGGGAAACGTCAGGTCGCGGTCCTGCCGCAGCACTTCGAGCCCGATCGGCTCCTTGAACTTGCCCACGCGCAACTTCGCGAAGGGAACCGTCTTTAGTTCAAGGTAGGCTTCCTGGATTTGAGGATTGTTCTGGCCGAAATCCGGCATGAAGCGAAAATCCACGGCATTGAACAACGTGCCTTCGAACAGCGGGCGGATGCGGCGGAACAGGAACGTATCCAGTCCTTCGCCCTTGGTGTTGCTGTCGAACATGCGGTCATCCGCCTGGATGTAGCCGTGGACGTGCAGCTGCGTGGACTTGTCTGCGGTCGAGAACCACAAGCCATCCTTGCGAAACGAAACGGGGGCAATGTGAGGGGCTGGCTTGGAAGCGGTCTGCACGGGGGCGGGAACGGTGCTCTCGTCGGAAACGGTGGCGTCAGAGGAGGATGCGCTACTGTTGGGAAACGGCTGTGATGAAGCTGCAACGGTTTGTGCACGGGCGCCAGCCGTGAAGGCCGCCAGTGTGAGAATTGCCGACATCAGGATCGTGGATGATTTCATGGACATCCCTACCTTTGGAGTTTTGTATTTGGACTGCCAGTGCAAGGGGGAGACGAATCCACGTTATGCTATTAATACAATCAACTTACTAGACATTAACGCAAACTCTGGTGTTTGTCATTAACAAATTGTAAATTTCTCTCCGAAGACGCGGGGGAATCGGCTTCCGAATATTCTATTAGGTGGCGGGTGTCAACCCCCACTTGTTTTGCAAACGACGTTCCATCCCTTTGAACACGACGCCGTCGACCACGTAGCCGAGGGCGATGATCAGGATCATGACCGCGATGACGGCGCTCATGTCGTTCAAGTCGCGGCCCATCATCAGTACCTGGCCCAAGCCCAAGCTCAGGTAAAGCATTTCGGCGGTGATCAGCGAGCGCCAGGCGAAGGCCCAACCCTGCTTTAATCCGGAGACAATGAAGGGCAGGCTCGCGGGCAACAGCACGTACCAGAACAGCTTGAATCCTTTTGCACCGAGGTTGCGCCCGGCCTGGCCGAAGATCTTGGGCATTTGTTTGCGGCCATCTTCCATCGCCAGAGTTACCGAGAGTAGCGAACCCATGATGACGACGAAGAGAATGGCATTCTGATTCAGTCCGAACCAGAGCAAAGCCAGAGGCCACCAGCAAATGCTGGGCAGGCTCTGCAGGCTCACCAGTAGCCCGCCCATGGTGTCTTCGAGGAATTTGTTGCTGGCCACACCCAGGCCGAGGACCATGCCGAGCACGACCGAAATTCCGTAGCCAATCAAAACGCGCTGCATGCTGACGCGGATCGCGATCCAATAGGTGTGATCCGCAAAGCCGGCATACAGGGCTTCCCCGACTCCCCACGGCGTGGGGAATAAATACGGCGGCCAGATTTTCAATTCGGCGAGCAGGGTCCACAGGCCCGAGAGCGCGGCATAGAAGATGATGTAACGGGCGGCGCGTTTCATATTCGGGCTCCCCCTCGCTTCCCCCCGTTGGCTCCCGGTTCTATGCGGGGTTTCACGCCCTCGCTGTATTCCACTTCGAGGGAGCGGTTAATTTCGTCGCGCAGTTCGTCCAGAATCTCGCGGGCGGCACGCGCGACGGCTGGGTCTTCGAGATGGCGGGGGCGCGGCAACTCGACGGGGAACTCGCTCTTGACGCGGCCGGGACGGAAGGTGAGAAGAACGACGCGATCGCCGAGGCGGATCGCTTCGCGAACATTGTGGGTGACAAAGAGGATGGTGCGTCCCGTGTCGCTCCAGATGCGCTCCAACTCATCGTGCAGCAGATCGCGGGTCTGGGCGTCGAGGGCGGCGAAAGGTTCATCCATCAAGAGGACATCGGGCTCGGTGGCGAGAGCGCGGGCGATCGCGACACGCTGGCGCATGCCCCCGGAAAGCTGGTGGATATAACTCTTCTCGAACTTCGCGAGGTGCACGAGGCGGAGGTAGTAGCGAGTCTTTTCTACGCGCTCAGCCTTGGGGACGCCCTTCATCTTCATGCCGAATTCGACATTCTGGCCGACCGTGAGCCAGGGAAACAGGCCGTGCTCCTGGAAGATCATGATGCGGTCGGTGCCCGGCCCTTGCACCGGCTTGCCATCGACCAGAATCTGGCCCGAAGTTTGCGGATGTAGACCGGCGATCAAGTGCAGCAGCGTGGACTTGCCGCAACCGGACGGACCGACCACGCAGACGAACTCTCCTGCTCGCACTTCAAGGTTGATGTGATCGAGAGCCAACAGGCGCTCGCCGCTCTGGGCGCCGTAACTCAGGCAAAGCTCGCTCAGTCCAACCTTCGGTATCTCCGGCGAAACTGCACGTGCCGGGCGATCGACCGAGACTGGTCCGAGCTTGCTGCCGCGACTGCCGGTGCGGGTAGGGAAGCGAGAATCGACGGGAAGAGGATCGACAGGAATCGGAAATTCTGCTGGAACATTGTGTGCGCTGGCACTCATTGCATCGCCTTTCTTCCCTTTTCCGCGAGAACCTGGTTGAGCAGGGACAGATCGTAGAGGCCAGAGAGATCGGGCAACTGGCGGCCGAGAAACCCGTCGTCAAAGGCCTGCTGCGCTGCGGTGTTCAGAGCGCTGTGTAGCGGATCGTAGGTGACCTGCATGCGGGAGAAGGCTTCGTCGAGCACGATGGCGGGAAGCGCCTTGCTGGTTTCGGTTTGAATCTGCTGGTTCAAGAGCCTCTTGGCTTCGGGCTCGTGCGTGTTGATCCAGTCCGTCAGCTCGACGTTGGCGCGAATCCAGTTCTTCACCAGATCGGGATGAGCTTTCAGGAACTTGGCGTTCACCACGAGCAGTCCGATCACGAATTGTCCGTTCGGCCAGAGCGTGCGCTCATCCACAAAGAGATGACCGTTGCCTTCATGGATGAGCCGCGTCGCCCACGGTTCAGGAGCCCAGGCCGCGTCCAGATCTCTTCTGAGGAAGAGCGTGAGCTGATCGGGATTGGCCATGGGAACGATCTGCACGTCGCCGCCCTTGTCGTTGGTCTTCATGCCGTGATTCTTGAGCCAGTTGCGCAAAGCGACGTCTTGCGTGTTGCCGAATTGCGGCGAGGCCACGCGCTTGCCATGGAAGTCTTCCGGCTTGTTGATGCCGGAATCGTTGCGCACGATCAGAGAAGCGCCGCCGCTGGCCGCGCCGGAGACAACGCGCAACGCTTCGCCGTTCGAGCGGACATAGCCGTTGATTGCAGGGTTGGGGCCGACGTAGGTCATGTCAATCGCGCCGGCAAACAGAGCCTCAATCGCCGACGGACCGGCGTTGAAGCTGGTCCACTGCACCTTGACTTGCGGCCCCATGGCTTTGTCGAACCAGCCGGTGGCTTTGCCGACCATGGCCTGGGCGTGAGTGACGTTGGGGAACGCGCCCACACGGATCGTGGCGACGTTTCCTTGGGCCCAGGCGGAAACTACGGTTGCCAGAAACAGCGTAATTCCAAACACAATCTTCCTATTCACCCTTGTGCCCTCCAACCACCATGGGGAAGAGTGTGGCGGATTCTTTCTTCTGGGTCTTGTGGCGTTTGTTCTTATGGGCGTGCTGGTCGTGATCGACGATCAAGTCGGCCAGAGTAGTGTGGTCGAGGATGCGGGCGGCCGCGTCGCGCACGTCGAGAAAGACCTGGTACAAGGCGCGGTGCGGCAGGTCGCGGTCGATCAGTTCGCGCAAGTGCTCGGCATCGCCGAAAGGCGCCAGCGGACCGTCAATCAGCCGGATGATCTCGCTGAGATGGATGTCGGCGGGCTC
>Ga0075017_100001830_pt1 | contig 13182 bp, 9 predicted proteins | sample AleBraG_ABR_2012_FD_71475 | JGI IMG/M metagenome (GOLD analysis project Ga0075017, IMG submission 71475) | Freshwater sediment microbial communities in response to fracking from Pennsylvania, USA - Alex Branch Run_MetaG_ABR_2012 | ecosystem: Environmental > Aquatic > Freshwater > Creek >... | reverse complement strand
CAGCGCCGTGCCTTCGAACTCATCGAAACAATCACTGTGTAGTCAGAAACCCAACACCGCCGATCCAACTATGTCCATGACACGCAAAGAAAAACTGCGCGGTCACTACAGGAACTTCAGACTAGTCAGACCAGTTGAGTGTGTGCCCTAACGAAACTCCCTTCAAATCCGCTTTTTAGCTTAATGACTATTATAAAAGGCTTAATAATCAATATCTTAGGTCGTCGACTTCGGGTAATCCACAGAGTCAAATGGACAAAGCAGTAACCGTTACCGCTGGCGACTTAACCCGACCGGACAGTCTGGCACCTGACAACCCGCGAAGGGCCTATCGATCCGGCAGCGCAAAGGCCACGTAACCACCGCCCTGTGGCTCCCCGGGCGTGCGTGCGTTGCTGGTTGCGATCACGACGTATTGTTTGCCGTGGGCCTTGTACGTGGCGGGTGTCGCGGTGCCCGAATACGGCAGTGCTCCTTCCCAGAGCAGGGCGCCAGATCGTGCATCATACGCATGCAGCTTTCGATCGTAGATCGTTGCGCCAATGAAAAGCACCCCTCCGGATGTCAGAATGGGACCGCCGTAGTTCTCGCTCCCCGTCTGGCCGATACCCTGTCCCGAAATCTCCGGATAGCTCCCGAGGGGCACTGTCCACAGGAATCGCCCGCTATTCATGTCAATGGCATTGACCGTTCCCCACGGTGGCTTCACGGCCGGATAGCCATCGGGATCCAGGAATTTCACAAAGCCGCCGAAGCGGTAGGCGGCCGGCAGCGGATCGTCGATGATCGAGGCCTGCATGTCGGAGCGGCCGCCATCCTGGTTGCCCCGTTCGGCGGGCGAGGCTCGTGGGGCTCCTGCGGGCTCCTCCCCGGTCTCGGCATAGCGGATGAGGGCGGACAGGAAGTACGACTGGATCGCATTGAATGGCGGCATGCGGCCCCTGCCATTGCGGATCACGGACGCGATTTCGTCACCGCTCAGTCGTGAGGAGACATCCACCAGCGACGGAATGCCCGGCGGGGATCCCTTGCGCTCAGGGCCATGGCAGCTGGAGCAGTTTTGCTGGTAGAGCGCGCTGCCCAGTCCGCCACCGTTGACGGTCGGCACGAGCGAGCCGGTCCAAGCCACGTCGTTGGCGTTGATGTAGAGGATGCCGCGGCGTGGATTCACCGCCGCGCCACCCCACTCCGCGCCGCCATCAAAGCCGGGAAACACGACCGTCGGCTTGTTGACCGCCATCGGCACGAACTGGCCATCGCTGATGAAGCTTCTGAACTGCTCCAGCGCCCAGTTGTGCGCGGCGGGGGTTCGCTCGGTGAGTGTTGACTCATCCAGCCGCTGGCGCGCAATGGGTGCCGGCAAATCGGGCCTGGGCTGCGTCGGGGAAGTCACCTCGCCCGGCACGCTGCTGGCCGGGTACGAAAGCTCGTGGATTGGGAACAGCGGGCGCCCACTCACGCGCTCGAACAGGTATACGTACCCCTGCTTGGTCGGCTGCGCCACGGCTGGAATCCTGCGCCCATTGCGTTCAACCGTGAGCAGGGTGGGAGGCGCCGGGAAGTCGCGGTCCCACACATCGTGGTGTACACCCTGGAAATGCCAGATCCGTTTGCCGGTGCGAGCATCCAGCGCCAGGAGCGTATTGGCATAGAGATCGTCGCCGACGCGGTCGGCACCATAGAAATCCGAGACCGCAGATCCGGTCGGCGCATACACGATGCCCCGATCCACATCCAGCGCCATACCGGCCCAATTGTTGGCAGCGCCCGCCGCGGGCAGCGCGGCTTGCGGCCAGGTCTCGCTGCCGGGCTCACCCGGATGGGGAATCGTATGGAACTGCCAACGCAGTTTGCCGGTCCGCACATCGAAGGCACGGATGTCTCCGGGCGGCGCTGGGTGGGTCTCGCTGGTGCGGAATCCCACGATGACTTCGTCCTCGAAGACAATGCCTGGGGTGGTGAGTGACACGTAGAAATCGGCAGGGTTGCCTCGCAGGCCCTCACGCAGATCGATGGCACCGTCCCTGCCAAACGTCGTCATCAGCCGGCCGGTCGATGGATCGATGGCAAACAGGTACTGCATGACGCCGGCCAGCAACCGACGCTCCTTGCCGTGCCGCCAGAAGGCCATGCCGCGCGCGGGCCCCGTGAAACGAACGCCGGGCGCCACCGGAATGCCCTGCAGGCCCGGATCGAATGTCCAAAGCGTCCGCCCAGTAGCACCATCGAGCGCCACGATGTGCAGGGCCGGCGTATACGCGAAAACGATGCCGTCGACGACCAGCGGATTGGTCTCCGGATCGCCGGGCTCCGCCCAAGTGGTGTGCCAGGCCTCCTCCAGCTTGCCGACGTTCGAGGTGTTGATGTCGGCGAGGGCCGAGTAGTGATCGCCGTCCGGATGCCCGTTGTAGCTGGACCAGTCGGCATCCCTGCCGACCGGCCGCTCATGGCTGCCGGCGCTCAGCGCGATCGTACAGAGCAGTGCGGCAAGGCATCGGGCAGCGCGCCCAACCGCGTCTGCGGTGTGCGGGTGGGGAATGCCGCGCTTCATGTCAGCGCACGGTCAGGGCAGCACGATGGTCACGAGACGCGCAGCGCGTGTCGGAAAGATGTGCACGTCCGGGGGAAAGTAGGAGTAGCGGGTCCGCGTGGTGACCTCAATCCTGTGGATTCCGGGGGCCAGGCCACCGGGCTTGTCGACGAGCACGCTGCCCCATTCGAACATGCTCCAGCGCGCAACGGTCTCCTCGCGAAGCTCCTCGAGCGTGTACAGCTCGTCGCGGATGGCGAAGCGATTGCGTTCATGGCCGAAGAACTCACCATCCACCGTCACGTCGGCGCCATCGAAATGAGAGAGTCGGGTGCCGTGGTAATTCGGGACGCGCAGTCGTACGGAGAAACCCGTCCGTTCGCCCGCCGGCCCGAGATTCCTGAAGCCAGAGCTCTGGATCAGCTGGTGTTCAAGCATGGTCAAACTCCGTAGCGGGGATGTCGCCGGCGGCCCTGCATGGCGATTCAGGCGGACCGGCCTTCGTCGTACTCACGCTCCAGCTGGCGCAGCAGCACGTGCTGTCGCCGGACCTGGTCGATGGAGCGCCAGGGTGAGCGCAGGCCCTCATATTCGCTGGAAAGATAGCCGCAATAGCCCGAGCGCTTGATCGCAGAGATCACAGGCCGCCAGGGAATATTCTGGTCCTCAAGCGAGTCGTTGATATCGTGGAACTTGGCCTGAATGAAGACGACGTACCTGGCGATATCGAGGAATTCCTCCGGATTGACGCGGATCCCGTTCAGGAAGGCCATGTGCTCGTTGCGGCGCATCTCCTCGGTGATCTGGTGCTGTCCCCAGTGTTGCAGCGGGCGATCCTGGAAAATGCCGGTGTCGATCATCAGGCCGAAATTCCGGGTGCCGGTCTTTTCGACGAAGTCGATATAGTCATCCACGACGCGGTGCCTGATGGGCGTCGGCGCATGGATCTCCGGGCAGATCACGATGCCGTACTTGTGGGCGAGGTCGAGGTTGCGCTCCGTGTAGGCCCGCCAGTTTGGTTCAGGTATCAGGTCGTGCGAAAGGACCCCGAACTTGGGCCGCAGGAACTTGAATCCCAGGCGATGCGCGAGATGCAGGTCGCGGGCCAGCTCGGCCGCGCCTTCCTCGATCGTCAGGGAACGCTTGAGCGTCGTGCGGGTCTCTATCCACGAGCACATGTTCGTCGGCTCGAGTCGGTAGGTTTCCAGCAGGCGATGCCAATGGTCGACCCAGGTGGTGGTCGGGTTCGGGTAGCCCTCCACCTGCGCCTCGCCCAGTATTTCAATGCCCGTCGCGCCGGTATCGGCGATATGGTCGAAAACATCCTCCAGCGTCATCACGGAACCGTAGTCCTCGACATAGCTGTATGTCGACACGCCATACTTCAATGAGCCAGCCATCTTGGTCTCCCGCTCCGCCAGTCCGGAATCTAAGCGATGATTAGATGAGTTGCAAGCATTCCCTCGGGGTGGGTGGCAGGGCCGATCGCCTACTTCGCGAGGGCCGCGGTTGCCGCCTGGGTCACGATGGATCGGGCCAGGGCGCTGCGGGACATCCTGAACCTGTCAAGGGAGTGAAGATCGTAGATGCGCCGCAGCGCCGCAAAGCCGTAGACGAAGGCCCAGAAGGCGACGGCCCGGATCGCAATGCTCCGGGGCGATGCGCGCCGCAGCCCCGATGCTATGGCAGCCTCGATCAGCTCTCCACCCATCTTCTGGTACTTTTCAAGTTCCGGCGGCTGGCTGGGTGTGGACAGTTCGCTCTCATACATCAGTTCGAACAGCCGGGGGAATTTGTCGGCGAACTCGATGAAATGCAGGCCCAGGGCGATCAGCTTGTCACGCCCGCTGAGGCTGGACGCGCCGATCGCGGCGGCACCGAGCGTGAGGGTCCTGAAGCCGTCCGACGCAATCGCCAGCAACAGCACTCGCCGGTCGCCGAAGTGGTGATAGGGGGCCCCGGCGGAGACGCCGACCTTCTGGGCCAGCGTCCTCACCGACAGCGACTGGTGGCCATGCGCCTCCACATAGGCGCGGCCCGCATCGAGGAGGTCCTTGCGGAGATCCTCCTTGTGGTACGACTTGCTCTTTGCCATCGGGTGCCAAGTCCTCCTTGTGGGCATTGCGGCGATGTGTTCCGCGGCGCAATACCCCTGCATCATAGCCGAGGCGTTGGGGTTTTCGTGGCGACGGGAAGCCGCCTGTGTCCGGCTTCCGGCCCGGTTGTCGCCCAGCCCATTCTATTACGATTTCTCAATAGTCATTGACATTGATCTAAACAGTGATTAAATCAGTCGTAAGGAAAGTGCCTGGGATTCTGTACGGGCACAGATGAGGTACGATGTTTCAGCTGTCGGCAAACCTGGAATTGCTGTTCACGGAGGTCGGCCCGAGCTACCTGGATCGCGCGCGCGCGGCGGCGGCGGCTGGTTTCGATGCGGTGGAGATCTGGGGAACATCCAACAAGGACGTCAAAGGCTTCGCGGCCGTGCTTGCCGAGCTCGGATTGACGCTGACCTCGATGGTGGCGGAGCCCAGGAGCAACCTGGTCTTTCCGGGCACGGACATGCGGCAGTTCTACGAGGGTCTACAGCGCAGCCTCGAGCACGCACACCTCCTGCACTGTCACCACATGGTCGTATCCCCGGGTCTCGGGTTCCCCGGCGCGAGCCGGCGCAAGAACCTCGAGAGTCTCGCCGAGGTCTACACGCGGATCCTCGAGCAGGTGGGTTCCGCCGACGTGATGATCCTCCATGAGCCGGTCAATACGCGGGTCGATCACCCCGGCGTGCTGGTCGACCGGACCGCCGATGCGGTGAGCGTGATTCGCTCCGTGGGATCAAAGAAGCTCAGGCTCCTGTACGACTTCTATCACTCGGTGGTGGAAGGGGAGAGCCCGGCCAGTGCACTGGCCGATGCGGCAGACGTGCTCGCTTACGTTCAGTTTGCCGATGTTCCGGGGCGCGGCGAACCCGGCAGCGGCACGATCGACTGGGCCGGTTGTTTGTCGCTGCTGAAGCGATTGGGGTACAAGGGTCCGATAGGCCTCGAGTACCGCCCGGTGGCCGCGTCGGCACAGTCCGTGCAGTACATCATGCGCCTTTCAAGGCCGGGATGATCCTGAGGTTTTAGCCCGCCGGCGAAACACGCCGGCCGTTTCCAATCAGAGCTCCTATGACAAACAGTTCAAGTGCGAAGGTGGGTTGGGGACTGCTCGGTGCTTCCGGGATTGCGGGGCGCGCGTTGGCACCGGCAATTGCCGGATCCGGCCATGGCAGGCTCGTGGCAGTTGCGAGCCGCGATGAGGCAAAGGCCAGCGCGTTCGCGGGGAAGCACGGCATCGCGCGTTCCTATGGGGGCTACGAGGCCTTGCTCGCCGACGAGGAGGTCGAGGTTGTCTACATATCGCTGCCCAACAGCGAACACGTCACGTGGGCGATCCGCGCGGTCGAGGCCGGCAAGCATGTACTGTGCGAGAAGCCGATGCACTGCGATCCAGCCGAGGTCGTCCGCCTGTACGACACCGCCGATCGGGCCGGCCGGCTGGTGATGGAAGCCTTCATGTACCGGCACCACCCCGATACCCAGACGCTGTTCAGGTGCGTCGCCAACGGAGACATCGGCGAGATCTATCATGCGAGCGCCGCGCTGAGCTTCTCGATGCCGCTCGCGGGCAACATCCGGCTCGACCCGGCCTTGCACGGGGGTGCGCTGATGGATCTGGGCTGCTACGCGATCAGCGCTCTGCGGATCCTGGCAGGTGAACCCCAGCGGGTCAGCGGCTTCGCGCAGCTCGGGCCGACCGGCGTCGACATGCGCACCACGGCGTTCATGGACTGCCGTCAGGGTGCGACGGCGACATTCAATTGCGGCATGGACCTGCCCGGTCAGAGCCACCTGGAAGTCATCGGCAGCAAGGGCGTCCTGCGGGCAGAATGGCCCTTCTTCAGACCCTTCTTCCCGCACCTCGACCCGCCGAAGATCGAGATCCGCACCGGGCTGGACAGCAAGCTGCTGCCCCTCACCGATGTCAATCCCTACCTCCTGCAGGTCGATAACCTGTCGCGCGCCATTCGCGGTGGGGAGCGACCCTTGCTGGGGCGTTCGGATGCCCACGCACAGGCGCGGGTGATCGCGGCGCTGCGCCGTTCCATGGCCTCGCGGGGCGAGTGGGTGGCGCCCTGAAGCAGGCTCGCCCGCTGTTCGGCGCACAGGCGCTCCTGGCACGGCCATTTGCCGGCGCGGGCGCGCCGGAACGGGCGTTCATTCGATCCGACAGAGATTTCAGGGAGTAGACCATGGCCAATGCGCTGGGACTGAAGGCACACCACATCACCGGTCGCGTGCGCGACATCAACGCCGTGGTCGCGTGGTACACGAGTATCCTTGACCTGCACCTGGTGGAACGGGGCGAGCTCATGGGCGGCAGGATGAAGTATGCCGTGCTTGCGCTGCCGGGATATTCCCTCAGCTTTGTCCAGATTGATGAACCGGCTCGCACCGCCATGCAGGGACCAGCCCAGATTCCGCACTGGGTGCATCCCGTGTTCTCGGTTGCGGATCCGGATACCACGTATCGGCTGCTTGAGGCCAAGGGCGTGAAGTTAACGACCCACGGCCCGAAGCCGCCGATAGTCAAGGTATTCCAGCTCTACGACTGCGAGGGCAACGAAATCGAGATCGTGGCAGACGGTGCGGTTCACTAGTCCACAGAGCCCGTACCGGGAGGTTCGATGCCCATACCGGCCGAGGGATGACGTCGGGACGAGGGCGATCGGAGGGGACTGCCCGCGGAACTGCCGGCGAACTCCAAAGCGGGCCGACGCGCGGCGATCTCCTCTTGCTTCGGCGTCGGTCGCAACGGCGTTTGCACGGTCATTCGTGACTTCAATCTGAACTCTACCGAGCGGATCGGTCAGCGACTCCGCGAATGTTCCTGAGAGAGTTGATGATGCTGGAGCGCGCGCTCCCGTTCTTGCCGGCGGCGCCAAGAAATTCCAACACGACTGCTGTAAACATGGCGTAGCAGGAACCCACTGAAGTGGTCGATCTTGCGGCAGGCGGCCTACCTAGCCCATGATCAGGCCGACCGGAACTGAAACACCGTCGACAGGGTAGTAACCGACGTACGAGCGGGGAGGGGACTCGCACGCCAACAGGTGGACGAGTTCAAGGTGTTGCGCGCATGCTTGCTTTCTTTTCGTTGGGAGCAACACCGTGCGCCACTTTTCACGCCACTGGCTGGTGATGCCAGTTGCCATGGCCGCCGCCACGCTCGTCCAGGCGAGCCAGCCCTTCAGCTTTGACCACGCCTTCGGGCGGTTGCCCAAGGATGTCGTGCCCGGCCGCTACCAAGTGGAGCTGACACCGGACATTCCGGCCATGAACATGCGCGGAGAGGAAATGGTCGTACTGCAGTTCCGCAAGGCATCCGCGCGCGTCCAGTTCAATTCCTTCCATCAGACCCTCAGTGAAACTACCCTGGATGGGCAACCCGTCGCCAGCGTCAATTCGGACGATTCTGCGCAGCTGACGACCATACGGCTGGCGCATCCTGCGCCAGCCGGAAGGCACACGCTCCGGTTCACTTTCACGGGCAAGCTGGACGACTCGCCGCAGGGCCTGTTCCGGCAGGACTACGTCGATCCATCCGGCACTAAAGGTTATCTGCTCAGCTCGCTGATGGAGTCGATCTTCGCCCGCCACGTGTTCCCCTGCTGGGACGAGCCGGCTTTCCGCGCCCGCTTCGAGCTCGGCATCACCGCACCCAAGGCCTGGACCGCGGTCTCCAACATGCCGGTCGCAACGCGCACTGTGACGGGCAGACTCGCAACCACACACTTCGCGCCGACACCGAAGATGCCATCGTATCTGGTGGAACTGTCCGTGGGCGACCTGGCATCGATTTCGGCGACTTCGGGCGGCACGGAGTTTGGCATCTGGGCGCTGCGCGGCCAGGAGAACAACGGTCGATTCGCACTGGAGAATGCGCAGCAGATACTGGCCGATTACAACGAATACTTCGGTATTCACTATCCGCTGCCCAAGCTCGACTCGATCGCTGTGCCAGGCGGCTTCCCTGGCGCGATGGAGAACTGGGGCGCCATCACCTACAACGAACGCGTGTTGCTGCTGACCGGCAGCAGCACGACAGGCGACCGCCAGCAGATCTATAGCGTGCAGGCGCACGAAATGGCGCACTTGTGGTTCGGAGACCTCGTGACCATGGGCTGGTGGGATGACATCTGGCTGAACGAGAGTTTTGCTTCGTGGATGGCCGCCAGGGAGACCGATCTACGCAACCCCACCTGGCATTGGTGGCTGGGCCAGGACGAGGACAAGGAAAACGCCATGCACGCCGACGCCCTCGCCGGCGTGCATGCCATCGAACAGCACATTACCGACGAAAACCTCGTCGACAATTCATTCGACCCGCAGATCACCTACAGCAAGGGCCAGGCGATTCTTCGCATGCTGGAAGCCTGGCTGGGGCCGGATACCTTCCGCGCCGGCGTGCAGCGCTACATGAAAGCGCGCGCCTATTCGAACGCCACCAGCGCCGATCTGTGGCAGGCGCTCGGCGCCGCGAGTCACCACGATGTGACCAGGGTCAGCGCCAGCTGGACCGAGAAGCCCGGCTTTCCGCTGCTGGATGTGACCGCGCATTGCACTCCGCAAGGGGCCCGCACGATCACGGCCACGCAGCAGCGCTTTCTCATGGACGGCACGGAGACCATGCCTTCCGACTGGAAGGTACCGCTGCTGATCCGCAGCGGCGTGGACACCGCTACGCACCCTGCGCTGCTGGACGACCCGGCCGCACCGATCAGCGCCGGCCGCTGCGGCGAGGCGCTGAGCGTGAACGCCAATGCCATCGGCTACTTCCGTGTGCACTACGACGCGGATACTCTGAAAGCCAACCTGCAGGCCTTCAATACCTTGCCGGCCGGCGACCGGCTCGCGCTGCTCGACGATCAATGGTCAATGGCGGCCGCTGGCCGCGCGCCGCTGGCCGACTATCTGTCTCTGGCCGAACGGCTGACGCCCGATGATGAACCGCTCGCCTGGCAGCAGGTGGCGTCCGCCATGGATGCCATGGAGCTGGCCGAACGCGGATCGCCCGGGCACGACGCCATAATCGCGTACATGCGGAGACTGTTGAAACCCGCCCTGCTCAGTCTCGGCTGTGCATCTCCCACCGGCGAGATACCCGATCGCCGCGCGCTGCGCCAGCAGCTGATCACGTCGCTCGGCACCTGGGGAGATCCGGAGGTGCTGGAGCAGACGCGCAAGCGCTATCTGGCCTTCGTGGCCGATCACGGCGCCGTGCCGCCGGACGAACAGCCGGCCATGCTCAGTGTGGTTGCGAGCCAGGCGGACCCGGCCACCTTTGAGCAACTGCTGGGCATCGCCAGGGGTGCCCGCGACGCCGCGGAAATCAGCCGCTACTACGGGGCGCTCGAAAAAGTGCAGGACCCGGTGCTCGCCGCGCGCGTCATCGACCTGGCGCTGGGCAAGCAGCTGCCGCCGCAGGCCAACAACCTGCCGCTGCAGATGATCTTCGGCGTTGCCGATCGCCACCAGCAGCTGGCCTGGCCGGCCTACTCCAGTCACATTGACCAGCTGCTGGCCTTTGATCCCATGTTCGCGTCGCTGACGATCACGCAGGGAACGCCTGCGGCATTTTGGCCGGGCGTGGCGCTCAAGGACATCGAGACCTTCATGCATGCGCACATCGCGGCGGACATGGCGCAGGAAGTGGAGCGCGGCATGCAGGTGGCCAGGGCACAATTGCATCGGCGCGAGATTCTGGTGCCTGCGACGGACGCCTGGCTGCGACACTAGCTTGCGCGCTCCCGCTCGCTCTCGCGTACGGGCATGTTTCTGTAACACAGGGGTCCGGCTCCGTGTGCCGATCAGAATTTTCCCGGAATCGCCGCCAGCCTAATATCGAAGTGGGTCCGCCACGCGTGTTCACCTGCCGGTTCGAAGTGGCGGATGAGGGATTGGCGTACGCTGAATACCGCATCAACCTTGAGATAGGGGCACGCGTCGTCGAATAGATGGGTGGTGACGGACTCGTAGCCTGGAGCGGAAACAACCATGTGCACGTGGGCCGCGCGACGGGAAGGGCGATGGCACAGACGCAGGAAGTCTCCGACCGGCCCGTCGGTCGGCACTGAGTAGTTTGTGGGTCGCACGACCGTAAAGGCATACCGCCCCTGGTCATCGGCGGTGACCATGCCTCGCATGTTGTTGGGCGGCTGTGCGGGGTCCTGGGCGGGATAGAGTCCGTTCGAGGCGCAGCTCCATACGTCCACCTCAGCGCCCGCGATGGGTCCACCCTCAAGCGAGCGGATCGTGCCCTCCACTGTGAGTCGATCGCCGCCGTCATTTTGATCGATCAGCGAACCGCCATTATCGCGGCGTGGGGAGTCGCGCTGGTAAAAGGGGCCCAGCACAGTGCCCTCAGTGCTTCCCGGGATCTGGTCCAACAGGTCCATCAGCGAAGAGAAGCCTATGACGTCCGACAGGAGCATGAATTCATCGCGGCCGGCCTGGCTTGCTCGCCCGACGCTATTAAGAAATGCGATCCCAGCCAACCATTCTTTGCGCGTGAGCCTGACCTCTCGCGCATAGGCAAAAAGGTGGCTGAGCAGACCAAGAACGAGTTGGCGGTAGCGCGGATCAGTAGCCGACTCGTGTCGGGTCTGGACCGAGTCCAAAAACTGCTGCAATGCATCCATGAAGCACCTGCGCGTCGGGGTGGGTGGGAAACGACAGACACAAGCCTACTCCATGGCGTCAACGGTGTCGGAAGAGGCGTGCCGATGGACAGCTTTTCTGAGGTTGCACGAGGAAGAGCCGGTCGCGAACGTGTCGGCCACCTGACCATCCGGGAGTTCAGTGGTCGTCGCCTCCAGGTGAGGCAGGCCGTCGATCGTGCCCCCCGGAGAGGGCGCGACAGAAGCACGTGTGCAACAATACGTACGGCCTCGCAACGGAGGAACACATTGAAGAAGATGCGAATTCCTCATACGGACCTCGAAATGTCGCCCATGGCGTTCGGCTGCATGGGTTTGCGCGGTGGCTTCAGCAAAGTACTTCTGACGGCGGCCCATGAGATACAGGTTCGACAGTTCCGGCCTCGACCGATGCGAGGCTGCGCGAACAGCGGTGGGCCACCGTCTTCCAGCCAGGTGGCCACAGCCACACCCACTGCCAGCGGGGCCAAGGCCATACAGGCTGTCCCGGCGACAAGGAGGTCCAGGGCGCGTTTTCCGGGATACGGGTTCAAGGGTGCCTCCTTAATGTGGCCGTCGGAAGCTACACGCCGGCGCTGACACAGTGACTCGTGACAACTCGCCCGAGGGGACGGGAGGTCCGGCGCCTGAAGCCTTTCCAGCCGCACCCGCAGCTTCAGGTGCCGCCGACGTGAATGCTCGATCAAGGGGTGCCAGACCGCACCGGTGAGACGATGCTTGATCAACAGGTGCCAGAACCGGTTGGAGCGCTTGTACCGCAGATCAATCAGAGACTTATGAGGCGATAGCCTGCCCCCGCTATCGAGGTGTCGGTCCCAGATATTCGCCAGGTGGTTCGACGATCTGCGTACCCAACGTCTAGACTGCCGGCGTGAAGAATCTGACCAAAAAGGCCATCCTCGGATTCACGCAACTTGTGACTGTCCTGGCTATCCTCCTGCTGGCGCCAGCGGGAACATTCGGTTATTGGCAGGCGTGGGTGTATTTGTTCGTCTTCGCCGTATCATCGGCGCTGATCACTGGATATCTGTGGACGAACGATCCGCAGCTCCTCGAGCGGCGCCTGAAAGCCGGTCCTTGGGCCGAGGAGGACAGAAGCCAAAAGTGGATTCAGTTCCTCGCGTCGTTCGCATTCATTGGTGCAATAGTTCTTCCTTCTCTCGATCATCGTTTCTCATGGTCGTCAGTACCGCTTCCAGTCGTTCTCGGTGGCGATGTTCTGGTCGTGCTCGGGTTTTGCGTCATTTTCTTCGTGTTCAAGGAGAATACGTTTACAGCCGCGACAATTGAAGTTGCCGCTGACCAACGTGTCATTTCGACCGGGCCTTACTCGATAGTTCGTCATCCCATGTATTCGGGGGCGCTTGTCATGCTCCTTGGCACGCCTCTGGCGCTCGGGTCATGGTGGGGGCTGCTGATGTTCGTCCCGATGATCCTTACGATCGCATGGAGAGCCATTGAAGAGGAGCGGCTTCTTTTGACGAATCTTCGAGGCTACAAGGCATATTGCCGGCGTGTTCGATATCGTTTCATGCCGCTTGTTTGGTAGTCGCAACCAAGCCCGCCATCCACCAGCTCAATGTCGGCTTCTTTAGATCTGGAAGGACCGCCTTGGGTCAGAGGCCATTGCTGCAAGGGGACTGAGGCTTGCTCTACCGCTGGATCGACGTCGCCGTCTAGCGAAAGTCTACCGACGACGTGACCAAGACGAGACAACCGCGTGATTTCCGTGAGGGAAAAAGCCTCAGCGACGACTATCATTAGTAGTCCTAGCGCGAGTTTACTGACAGTCGGCTGAATTCTCGGGGTAGGACGATACGCGAACGGCTGGATTTGAGCCGTTTGGAGTCATTCGCGGTGCGCTGGCGTAGGTATACACAAAACATGA
>Ga0075017_100001829_pt1 | contig 13182 bp, 11 predicted proteins | sample AleBraG_ABR_2012_FD_71475 | JGI IMG/M metagenome (GOLD analysis project Ga0075017, IMG submission 71475) | Freshwater sediment microbial communities in response to fracking from Pennsylvania, USA - Alex Branch Run_MetaG_ABR_2012 | ecosystem: Environmental > Aquatic > Freshwater > Creek >... | reverse complement strand
ATGTGGCTGTCTCCTTGCATGGCTACATAGAAGCCAAAAACGGAGAGAGGAACGAGAATCAAAATCAGCCCGACGAGCAACTTCTGAAGAGATGTACGGAATTCCAGGCTATCGAGGGGCATGGGGTTACCTCCTCTTCTTGCCGTGAAGGAAGTCCACAGCAAGATGGCACCCAGGAAGGGCGCCCGATGCATAAGCAGAAAACATTGACTAGCAGCATAAGGCTACGTCTCCAGGACCTCTCCGTCTGTGACGGGCCGCACAGAACTCGGTGCGTCCGTCCATGCTTCGTTTGCCGGCGTGTGATTGGAGTCATAGCGCTCCGTCATTTGATTGCTTACCATGCTTCCCGTAGGTTCTCCGCATGTCATCCGACTCCGGGCGACCTCGACTCCAGATTTCCCTCCAGCAGCCATGGTTTGCGGTCATATCCGGAGTAGAGCGGGCACTGGTCGGCCTCGTGGTCGGAGCCTTCATATTCTTGAGCGGCGGCGTGCTCGACTGGTTCGTAACACGTCAGTATCTTCCCCGAATATCCCTGGTGTTGGCTGGGGCGGCAGTGGCCTTGACCGTCGGCTTGCTGGTCTTCCAAATTCTGACTGACATTCAGGGACGCTACCAAGCCATGCTGGATCAGTTGCGGCGGATTGCGGAGTTGAACCACCACATTCGTAATGCGCTCCAGGTGATTGCCTACCACAATGTACCGGAGCGGAGTGAGCGAGCAATTCAACAAGTCAACGCTGAGGTCGCTCGTATTGAGTCGGTACTGCGGGAAGTCTCTGCCACCGTTGGTCACCATCCAGGTATCCCTGCCGCAATTTTGCCTATCAAGCGCCGCAAAGGGTAGCGCAGTATTATCAGCAGAGCCCAGTCCTAATCCAGCCAATCAGTTTCTTCGTTGAACTTAACCCAGTTGTGTCTCGCAGCGCCCCGCGGTGAATCAGCTGTGACTCACGTCACTGAAATGACGCGCTCATCCGCGCAGCATTGATTTGTCTCGAACAGTCTCGCCTCCCCGAAGAGCAATTCCCTCCATTGGGATGCAGCACCCGCGTAGGCGACCCTACGATCTTCGCCCACAGTGTTTAACCGAAAAGCGGTTGCTCACGGAGGTGCGTATGCACCGACAAGAACGATGGCCAAAGCTACTTCTGTACCTGTTGCTCCTACCGGCTACCCTGTTGCCGGTATTAGCCCAGAAACAGGATAAAGCCCCCGCGTCGGGGCGTAATACCGTCGAGGGAGCAAAGATTTTTCAATACCGCTGCGCCGTGTGTCATGGATCTGATGGACGAGGGCGTGGACCAGACGCAGTTGTCCTAAGGCATCCGGTTGCCGACTTGACCCGAATCTCGCAAAGAGCTGGCGGAAAGTTTCCGTACCAGCGTGTAAAAGAGACTATTGAAGGGGAAAAACCCGGACTACGCTCCCAACGTGATCGAGAGATGCCAATTTGGGGGCCAATCTTCCATGAGGTCGAATCGGACCAAGACTGGGGCGAGGTAAGGCTGGACGCAATCACTAAGCACGTCGAGTCCATTCAGCAACAATAGCTGGCGTGCGATCTTGATCGAACAGCCGAGGAGGGATAGCACAGCCATTTCAAATATGCTCGCCTGCGGGAAAGTGGGACACTTTCTCCAGTCAGTTTTGCGCGCACGCTTCGCGAAACTCCGCCCCGTTTCGAGCGATTTTGTGGGAATTGCAGTCTGATTTCTCTGCAGTCCAGACTTTGTGGCGGAGGACGGAGTCAGCTGCGAACTCGTCTCCGCTGATTTCCCTGCGAACAGGGAAAAATACAGGGAATTTGCTGATCTTCAGCCTCAAACTCGAACCTAAAATCTCCGAACTCTCTCGTTTTCCACGACATGCAGCACCGGAGCGCGTTGATCGGAACAGGGATCTAACAGGGAAAGATCAGGGAACTATCAGGGACTCTGGACGTAGGAACAGGGAATTCTCGAAAAGTCAGCTTGCGCGGACCGCCGATCCAGGCCGAAGGATCGTGCTGCGCTGTTCGGCCCAACTCATCGGCAGCTTGATCCTCAGCTTTTCAAGAGTCAAGTGGTGCGGCTGTCGTCCATCGAGAATGGATTCCACAATGTCTGGCGCCAGGAAAGCGAAGTCGAGAATGCGGCGGACATAACTTTCATCCAAACCAGTCTGCTTCGCGATCGCTCTAGGCCCACTGGCTTGGCCTGTAACCAGCTGCTCGCGCCAGTCGTGAGCGCGCGCAATGGCCCTTAACAATGCTTGCGACTGATAAGCAGGCGCCGTCTCTGCAACGCCGGGAGAAACCACCAGCCGAACTTCGCGCCCCCGTCGACTCAGTCTCGCGGCGAACTCAAGAGAGATGAGGTGACTAGCATCTTGATCCCCCGGATATTCCTTCAGGAGCAACATCCGCAAATCTTTCTTCTTAAGCAGAATCTGGACGTGCTCACGGTCCACGATCACACGGTAGAGGACTTTCCTAACTAAGTCCGAAATCTGGCTCCGAGTGCCTCCTTTCAGGACCCGAGAGGTCTCGGCGGCAGCACCGAGAAGTTGCTGAATCGATTCAGCAGTTTCCTCCGCGATTCCCAACTGATCCATTACCTCCTTCTCGCACTGAAGGAAATCTGCGATTCGGCCGACGACTCCGCTCTCAATGTCATGGGCTGGAAGTCGCAAAGAGCTGCCCTGGGCAGTTCCTTGCTGAGTCACTGCCTGGCAGTAGTAGCGATAGCGTCTTCCGGTTTTGACGGTGTGGGAGGCGGTGAGTTTGTTGCCTTCCCCGTCGCCAATGAGTCCCGCCAGCAGGCTGGGCGACTCAACTTTTACTCCCAGTCGACGACCCTGATTATCACCACGAAGTTGAGCCTGCACCTCATTCCACAACTGCCGAGAGATGATGGACTCGTGCTCTCCCGGATGGCATTGACCCTTGTGACTGATCTCGCCAACATAGATGTGGTTGTTCAGAATCTTGTAGAGTGCGCCACGTGAAAATGAGGATCCCCCGGATCGGACCCCGCCAGCTCTTCGGGCTTTACTTCCGATTGCTTCCTCGTCTAGGCGGACTCTTAATTCTCGGACGCAACCGGCCTCCAGATAGAGGCCGAAGATCCTGCGCACCGATTCCGCCTCCTCCGGGTTAACGACGAGCTTCCGCTCTTTGACGTCATAGCCCAGAGGTACGTTGCCGCCCATCCACATCCCCCGCCGCTTCGAGGCAGCGATCTTGTCGCGGATACGCTCCCCGGTCACCTCGCGCTCAAACTGCGCAAAGGAAAGCAGAATGTTGAGGGTCAATCTGCCCATAGAGGTGGTCGTGTTGAACTGTTGTGTCACGGATACGAATGACACTCCGCCGGCATCAAGCGCCTCGATGATCTTGGCGAAGTCAGCTAGGCTGCGCGTGAGACGATCGACTTTATAAACGACAATAGTGTCGATCTTCTTTGCCGCGACATCTGCGAGTAACTGCTGGAGAGCCGGCCTGTCCAGGTTTCCGCCCGAGTAGCCGCCGTCATCGTATCGCGCGGGCAAAACCCGCCAGCCTTCATGGCGTTGACTAAGGGCGAATGCCTCACAGGCCTCGCGCTGCGCCTCCAAAGAATTGAATGACTGCTCCAGTCCTTCCTCACAGGATTTTCTGGTGTAGACGGCGCAGCGAACCACTGATTTCAGTGTGCTATTCATGCGGCCTCCTTGGAGTTCCCTGCTTGCTTTTCAGACCAAAGAAGAGTGGTCCGGAGCGTCGAGTGCCCGTAATCAGGCGGGCAATCTCAGACAGGCTGTCGTATCGAGAGCCTGCGTATTCATATCCTTGTTCCTCAACGTGAATGACATGCGTTTCGGATTGCCATTGTCGGACCAGGCGAGTTCCGGGTTTGATCGTTGGTGCACAATGGAGGGAATGGCCCTTAACCGCGAGGCATCTCGCCAACTCGCACAAACGGGTACGGCTGCGGTTGCTGATCGAGCCGTGAGTCTGTTCTTGCATTCGATGACCTAGAATTCGCACCATGAGATCTCTCCGCAAGTGAGGTGGCGGACAGGAACCGAAGAGTTCGTTCCACAGTTTCGAAAGCGAAGCTTTGTTGAGAGACGGCAAGGTTGCGAGGCGTTCTGTGATTCTGTCCGGCATAATATCTCCTATAGACTCAGCAACATTGACGCTTCCTTTGGCGATAGAATCAAGTCGAGGGGTGAACAAATGGCGAAGCCTAACGCGGAATTCCACGCTCCCGATCGCGTCGAATTTGACGAGGCAAAGTTTTTCAAATACCTCAAAAGGAATGCCGACTCTTCTTTATTGAATTTCCTTCGGTCGATTGATCAGAGGGCCTGTATAGAAGCAGCCTCTTATCTAATTCGCTACCTTCGGAGATCTGAGGAAGAAGAAGTCTTAGCGGCCCGCAGACAAAGGGGAGTCGAGATTGGAAAGGCCCTGTCTGCCGCCGTTCGTGCTATAGGAAAAGCCCGTGCTGCTTACGCAGAATTGGCGGCCATTGAGCTACCCGAAACAGGGCCATTAGGTCGGCCGGGATCGAGGCTCTGGCCAGCCGGCACCCCATTCTTTCCAGATGTGCTTAAAGCAGAAGAAGAAAAGCTTTTGGCTCTCATCGAGGACCATAAGAAGCTCTACAACCAGAAGCGGTTTGGAGTGTCCGGCAACCACATGTGGCTGGTAATGCTGCAGGAGTTCGTCTCGGCATGGACCAAACGCGAGCTCGGTGAAGCCCGAGAGCTCCGAAGTGAGCACATCGCCACGATGATCGAGGCGGCGAAGATGACCTTAGGTTGGCGCGAGGACAAGAGTGAAACTGATCCCGAACTGGTCCGCAAGGCGATGAGTAATTTCCGCAAGAATAAAGCCAATGCCATGCTCCTTTCACGGCAGGTCGTTCCATACGTTCAAAGCCGATGCAACGCAGTTGCCCAAGGTCCCCACCTGCTAGGAATCGAAATTTAGTCAAAAGCGCGAAATTCGTTTCCTTCATTCCTACGACTTCCTAGCTTAGCCTGAGCTCGACGATGCGCGGTCAAGGAGGGCTCAGACTTGGTCACGGCCTCACGAACGAATAAGGGCAGCACCGCAGTTCGGCTGCCGCGGCTCTCAGTTACCTACTGCCCGGTCGACCGACTAAAGGCCAATCCAGGCAACCCTCGCATTCACACTGATAAACAGATCAAGCAAATCGCTCGAAGCCTCGAAGCATTTGGTCCGATCGTTCCGGTCTTAATTGACCAGGAATTGCGGGTAATCGCCGGCCACGGTCGCATCCTGGCTGCTCGGCTGCTCGGATTGAAGGAATTTCCCACGATACGTGTCGAGCACCTTACAGATGCCCAGATTAAGGCCTTTGCCATCGCAGACAACAAACTCACCGAGAATTCCACTTGGGACGAGGGTCTGCTCGGACAGCAGCTGAAGTCTCTGTCCGAGGTCGAACTAGACTTCAGTCTGGAAGCGACAGGATTCGAAGTCGGCGAGATCGATGCATATATTGAGGGTCTTTCCCATGTCAGCGAAAACGACACCGACCCTGCCGATGCCTTACCGGAAACAGAACAACCCGTGCCGGTTACCAAATCGGGGGATTTGTGGCTGCTCAATCGTCACCGGGTTCTCTGCGACAACTCCTTGAATGAAGGAAGTTTTCGCTTGCTTATGCAGAGCCGGAAGGCGGCAATGGTCTTCGTCGACCCGCCGTACAACGTTCCGATTGACCGTCACGTCGGTGGGCTCGGCTCTATCAAGCACCGAGAGTTTGCCATGGCCTCAGGCGAGATGACGCCCGGTGAATTCACCGACTTTCTCGCCCAGGCATTCCGGCTCCTCGCTCGGTGCAGCGCCGATGGCTCGATTCACTACGTTTGCGGAGATTGGCGGCATCTCCGAGAGTTCCTCGATGCCGGATATCAAACCTACTCCGAATTCAAGAACCTATGTATCTGGGCAAAAAGCAATGCCGGGATGGGGAGCTTCTATCGCTCGCAACACGAACTCGTCTTTGTCTGGAAGGCCGGACATGCGTCCCATCGAAACAACTTTCAGCTCGGTCAATTCGGCAGGTACAGAACGAATCTTTGGACCTACGGTGGGGCCAATTCGTTTTCGCGGAAGACCGACGAAGGAAATCTGTTGGAACTGCATCCGACAGTCAAACCCGTCGCCCTGATTGCCGATGCCGTGATGGATGTCTCGTGCAGAAACGACATCGTCCTTGATTCCTTTCTGGGCAGCGGTAGCACGGTAATTGCTTGCGAGCGAACTGGGCGTGTTTGCTACGGTATCGAACTCGACCCAGCGTATGTCGATGTTATCGTCCGCCGCTGGCAAGCCTTCACCGGGCTCTCTGCGAAGCATGTCAGCTCAGGACGCACGTTCAACGAACTTGAAAAGGAGGCTAGCGATGAACGAGGGCAGTAACACTCCGCCTCCCGGAAGTGAACAGCCGAATCCCGTTGGCTACGGCAAACCGCCGGAGTCCACTCGATTTAGGAAGGGAGTTTCCGGAAATCCAAAAGGTCGTCCAAGGGGAAGCTTGAACGTGGCCACCGTGTTCACCAAAACCCTGCGCGAGAAGGTTGTAATCAATGAGCATGGACAACGCAAACGCGTGACCAAACTCGAAGCGGCTATGAAGCAGTTAATCAATAAAGCTGCTACAGGTGACCAGCGCTCCATGCGACTGCTCGTCGAACTGGCACGCGATGCCGAAAACAAGCAGGACCTTCCCGGCGCTCAAGCACCCGTCCTGTCGGCAGTCGATCAAGAAATCATAGAGGACATCCTGAAACGGTTCTCAGAGACGAAAGAGGATTCCCAAATACCGGAGGAACATGATGGCGACGTTGAGCGCGAGTGAGTACCAAGCCTTTGCACGCAACGATTTTTATACGTTCATGCATCGAGCATTTCGTGAGCTGAATCCGACAACCCCGTTTCTACATACGTGGCACAACGAATTGCTGACGGCCAAGCTGGAGGCCTGCCGGCGGGGCGAGATCACACGACTCATCATCAATGTGCCACCGCGTTCGCTTAAATCGCACGCTGCAGCGGTGTCCTTTCCGGCCTTCGTGCTCGGGCACAATCCGAGTGCTCAAATCATATGTGTCAGCTACGGCCAGGATCTGGCCAATAAACATTCCTTGGACTGCCGGTCAGTCATGAGCAGCGACTGGTACAGGAGCCTGTTCTCCACTCGGCTGGCGCCTCAGAAGCAATCCGTACAGGAATTCTTAACGACCCAAAACGGCTTCCGGCTTGCCACCTCAGTGGGCGGGGTTCTCACCGGCAGAGGAGCCGATTTCCTAATCATCGATGATCCTCTCAAGCCGGACGAGGCCTTGTCTGAATCCCAGAGAAAAGCAGCAAATGAGTGGTTCGATCACACGCTCTACAGTCGCCTGAACGATAAGCGGGCAGGCGTCATTATTATTATTATGCAGCGCTTGCACCAAGACGATTTGGTTGGTCACGTCCTGGAACAAGAGAACTGGGACCTGGTGCGACTCCCTGCAATTGCCGAAGAGGACGAAGAGCATCTGATTCAGTCGCCCTATCGCACTTGGACTGCCCGCAGAAAAGCCGGTGAAGCGCTGCATCCAGAGCGAGAGCCCTTGCCGGTACTTGAGCACCTGAAACGAACTCTGGGTGAATACAACTTTTCAGGACAATATCAACAGTCGCCCTCGCCAATGGGAGGCGGGATGGTGAAATTCCAATGGCTTAGAGGCTACGAACCAGGAGACCAGCCGGCCAAGTTCGACATGATCTTCCAGAGCTGGGACACGGCCAACAAGAGCACCGAACTGAGTGATTTCAGCGTGTGCACCACCTGGGGCCGAAAGAACAAAAAGCTCTACCTGCTGCACGTATTGCGCAAACGAATGGATTATCCGGAACTCAAGCGGGCCGTTTGGCAGCAATCAGCACAATTTCAGCCCCGCAACATTCTCATCGAAGACAAGGCATCGGGCACACAACTGATCCAGGAACTCATCCGTGACGGCGTACATGGAGTCACCCGCTATGAACCGACGATGGACAAAACCATGCGGATGAATTCGGTTACGAGCAGTTTTGAGAATGGCTTCGTTTACGTGCCGACCGAGGCTGACTGGCTGTCCGTCTATCTTCAGGAATTAACGGCGTTCCCTGCTTGCAAACACGATGACCAGGCAGATTCTACTTCGCAGGCACTTGACTGGGCTAAGCAGAACACGCACATCTACCCTCTATTTGAATACTATCGCCTTGAGGCACTGCGACTTCGCCTTCGTCTGCCGGATGATTATGACTTCGTTCAAAGTGATGAGGACGAACCGATCATCGCAATTCAGAAACGCACGGGTCGCACGATTGTATGGACTCCTGAGGGCTGGGCCGACTACAAGGTCGAAAGCTAGTTTTCGCAGAGTGCGTCAGCAATATTTAAGACGGCAACTCAAGACTCAGTCTCCAGGGTCAATGAGTGTGATGGGGATGTTTCGCCAACTGACAATTTGAGGTCGCATCCTTTCCCGTTCGCGGATCTGCGAACTCGAGTCTGACCTCATCCGCCTTTCGAAGATACGAAGTGTAGGATAACTTCGTGCACAGGAGGCGGTTTATGCAGCAGCCCACAACCAGAATCAATCCTTCGGAAGAAACGATCAAGATTGGTCCGCTAGGCATCCGGTTCCTCGTTACGGGCGAAGATTCGCACGGCAGCGCGTCCGTGTTCGAGGTCCGCGTGCCGGTCGGGCAGAAGTTGGCCGCCCCGGCGCACAAGAATGACGCCTACGAGGAGATTCTTTATGGCATCCAGGGTGTCCTGACCTGGACGGTTGATGGCACGCCAATTGAGGTTGGTCCTGGGCAGGCTCTGTGTATCCCGCGAGGCGCGGTGCACCGCTTCGATAATTTCGGTAACGAGGATGTCAAACAACTCGCCGTTATATCTCCAGCGATCATGGGACCAGCGTATTTCCGAGAATCAGCAGAGTTAATCAGCGCCTCCGCAGGAAGTCCGCCGGACCGCGAGAAGATGATGGATGTGTTTCGGAGACACGGTATGACGGTTGCGGCGTCTCCGTTGACCCCGAGTAGTACCTAGGCCCACAGTCAATGAGTGCTATGGCGATGTTTCAACAGCCAAGCAAGACCCAGCAGAGGCCGTCGATACTGGTCCTCACGGATTTGCGACACCACATCGCGTAATGCACCTCCGGGCCGCTATACACGGAACAGAGCTGCGCCCCGGCCCGAGCGTCCTGCTTGCAAAGGTACGACAAATATGAGAAAACAGAGGCCGCTTATTTGCCACGGGCGTCCTGTGCGTTAAAGCTTTGTCTCTGGGCCGGCCGCGAGGGTAGAAGACGTTGGGTCTGAGCCTCCCCTTCCGGCTCGTCGCAGACATTTTCACGCAAGGCGTCTTAGCTTGGCAGAAGTCGTGAGGTTCCTATGCGCTGTTCCCTCCTGGAGGTAATTCTCATCATCGCGATTTTCGCCGGAGTTTCCGTCCCAGCATCGGCACAGTGGAATACGCCAACCATTGATGGAGCGATCGCAACTGGCGAATACGGGACGAACAACTCGCTGCAGAATGCTGGGAACACGGGCCAGACCTGGTACATGACCTGGGACGCGAGCAATCTTTACGTCGGAATCGTGAATGCGAATCTTGCCGAAGGTGCGGTGATCTATGTTACTGGGAATCCCCAGAATCCGCCAACGTGTTGTTCGAACTCGGACGGCAACCTGACTGGTTTCAATTACGATGGGACGGATTTTTCTTCACTCCCGTTCCGCGCGAAGTTTGTAACCTACTTCAAAGATGGGTACCGCGAATATCGCAATTTTGACGGCAGTGGCAACTGGGGCACCCAGACCGCGAATTACGGCGCCTACGCCAGCAACAGTAGCAACCTTAACACCCGCGAGGTTGCGATTCCCTGGAATGCCATCACTGGCGGGGCCGGAATTCCATCCTCGTTTGTGTTTTTTGGATATCTGACTTCCAGCAGTGGATATGTCTACGGGCAAGCACCGTCGGACAATCCCGGGACCTTCATCGGAACCAGCGCCACCTACACGCAGTACTTCGCAATCACAAACACCGGCAATGGAACGAGCACTCCGCCGTTCTCGCTCGAACAACCGGCGGGATTTAACTCCACCGACAAGTCGGGCTTCTACCACAACACGTTTGACCCTTTCTATCGCGATCAGGAAGGCGCGGTTCCGGAAAATTCCGTCGTGACCCTGCGGTTCCAGACGCTGCACTCCAGCGGCATCTGGGGTGTAAAGGTGCGTGCCTACTTGTTTGATACGGGGGCGGGGACAACTACGGGTCCGGTTGACACCGGAATGCCGTTTGAGCAGAACATCACCCTCAACGGAACAGAGTATGACGTGTGGAAGACAACACTGACGATGCCTTCGGCTCCGACGGTCTATTACTACAAGTTCGGGATCAATCGAGACACGACGAACGGCTGGTATAGCGACGATTACCTCGACGACAACGATAACGTCCACAAGGACGGCACTGGTGTTGCCAGCGACGCCGAACCATTTCCCTCATTCCAGTTCACCGTTTACGATCCAAACTTCCAGACCCCAACGTGGCTGCAGAACGCAAATGTGTACCACATCGTGCCGGACCGTTTCCGCAATGGTGATCAGACCAATGACTACTGCCGCCAGGGATCGACCACCGGCTGCCCGTTTTATTACGGAAGCCAGCAGGCGTTCACCTACGACTTGTGGAACACGCAGATTTGCGACCCCCGCAGCCAGACCTCAGGCTGCGCCGGTGAATACGGCAACCAGTTCTACGGCGGCGATCTGGTTGGCATTAAGAACGAACTGGACTACATCCAATCGCTGGGCATGGACACGATCTACATGAACCCGGTCTTTTCGGCGCGCTCCTATCACCGCTACGACACCGACAACTACCTCCATATTGATCCAGCATTGGGAGGAGACGCCGCCTTCACGGCCTTGTCGACTGAGCTTACCCGGCGTGGCATGCAGGTGATACTCGACGGCGTGTTCAATCATGCGTCTTCGGATGGCATGTATTTCGACCGCTATGACCGTTACGGAGGGACGCCTCCGAATATTGGCGCCTGCCTGTCCGCGCAGTCCAAGTGGAGAACGTGGTTCAACTTCCTGGACAACAATGCGCCCTGCACCAGCGCCGATTACATTGGCTGGTTCGGGTTCGACAGCCTGCCGACGTTCAATCACGACGTCGATGCGGTCAAAGACTTCTTCTATCGCGGTCCCAGCAACGTGACGCGGTTCTGGTATGGGCGCGGCGCGTCGGGATGGCGCTTTGACGTGCCTGACGATGGGAACTTCCAGCACTCGTGGTGGGTGGACTACCGCGCGCACGCGAAAACATACAACGGCAGCGGACCATTGATCGGAGAAATCTGGCCCAACGCCAGCCAGTGGCTAGCCGGCGACCAGATGGATTCGGTCATGAACTATCGCTTCCGCAAGAACATCACCGGTTTTGTGCGCAATGCGGAGTGGCATGACGACAATAACAACGGAACCAACGATATTCCGGGACTGACGCCGAGTCAGTTCGATAACGCGACTCGTGCTGTACGAGACGACTATCCACCGCAGGCCACTGCGGCGATGCTGAACCTGTTGGACTCGCACGACGTCAATCGCGCCTTGTACGTCATGACCGAGACCGGCGACACCGGCCTGACTCAGGCCAAGCAACGGCTGGAACTCGCCGCGCTCTTCCAGTTCACGTACCTGGGAGCTCCCATGGTTTATTACGGTGATGAGGTAGCGTTAAACTCGCCTTCCCTCGCTAGCAGCGGCAACGGGCCGATCGGCGATCCCTACTCGCGGGCTCCGTATCCCTGGCTGGATCAGGGTGGAGATCCGACCATCTACGGTCCGCCGGACACCAGCGTCGAAAACTACTACACCACGCTGGCCCACCTTCGCAAACAGTACGCCGCTCTGCGCAACGGATCGTTCCTGACCTTGCTTACGGGGGATACGCAGCAGGCCACTACTGCTCCCAATACCTACGCCTATGCGCGTGTGCTCAACGGTTCGCCGACAGCTGTGGTCGCGATGAACAACGGTTCGGCCAGCAACGCCGCCACCATCCCGGTGAATGGCCTGTTCAGCGAAGGCACGCAACTTCAGGATGCTATCAGCGGTGCGACGTATTCCGTCAGCGGTGGCAACGTGGCAATCACACTCGTGGCCGACACAGGAATCGTGCTGCTGCCATCGCCGGTGAATGTAGATCGGACGCCGCCCGCAGCCTCGATCACCACTTCGCCTTCCGTGAACGCTAACGGCTGGATCAACTCGAGTCCCGTCAACGTAAATCTGGACGCGACCGATTTCGGCAGCGGCGTCGAACAACTGCGCTACTGGATCAACAATGAGCAGGTGACCGTGGCTGCCGGTGGCAGTTCTTCAACCCAGATCAGCGGCGAGGGCTCCAACCTCATTGGGCTTCGCGCTCTGGACAACGCCGGCAATGTCAGTGCACTGGCCACCGCCGCAGTCAAGATTGATCTGAGTCCGCCGGTCGTAAGCGTCCTGGCCAACCCATCGTCGCTCTGGCCACCCAACGGCAAACTGGTTCCCGTCACGGTCTCCGGCACCGTCGCCGATAGCCTTTCCGGAGCCAACCCCAATACCGCGGTGTTCGCGGTAATGGACGAGTATGGACAAATTCAGCCGAGCGGGCGCGTTAACTTGGGGACTGACGGAAGCTATGCTTTCACGATCTTGCTTCGGGCATCGCGACATGAAGATGACAACGACGGGCGGCAATATACGATCACAGTTAGCGCAGACGATTTCGCGGGTAACTTCGGTTCGGCTGCGGCGACCGTAACAGTGCCTCACCAGCGGGGACAACGATGATCCCAGCTTCGCCTGATTTTGAATGGCAAGGAATGAGACCTGCGGTAAGCTTTGTCGTGATTTCGCTCTACATTCTTCTTGGCAGCGACCCCTTCTCGGGGCTAACCAGGCCATAGCACTCAAAACCCCGGCTGGGGATCAATGAGCGTAATGGGGATATTACGCCAACCAAACCTGGTCCATGTGCAAGCTTATTCACGTTGACAATTGGTCCCACTGGCCACATACTCGTTCCCCGTGCGCTTAAGCCTCTTGCTACCAGTCGCTTCGGCCCT
>Ga0075017_100001828_pt1 | contig 13186 bp, 11 predicted proteins | sample AleBraG_ABR_2012_FD_71475 | JGI IMG/M metagenome (GOLD analysis project Ga0075017, IMG submission 71475) | Freshwater sediment microbial communities in response to fracking from Pennsylvania, USA - Alex Branch Run_MetaG_ABR_2012 | ecosystem: Environmental > Aquatic > Freshwater > Creek >... | reverse complement strand
TGTGCGGGTGGGGCACGTACTCGAAGAGGCTGGACATGAGCAAAGGATCGCACCTGCGGCGGTAGTCCTCGGCGACCTTCACGGCTGGAACCGCTCATCACGTCCCCCGTGACGTCAGAGTCGGCGGCGAGGAGCAGGTGACGGGGCGTCAGCATTGACAACGGCTACGTCCACCTGGTCAAGGACCCCGCCCAGATCAGCAGTGAGCCCGTCGCCGCGGACAGGCAAGAGGCATCCGGATCTTGACGTGGGGTTAATGGATCTCCCGTTAATCTTTACGAAATTGTGACGCGGGCCCTCACTGAAACAACCTGTGACGGGACGCGTAACGCAGCGTTCATATCTGATTAGCACATCCGAAACAGAGCTTTCGCAGTATGGCGCCGCGCCAACCCGCCGGGTCGGCGTCTCTACGAGGAGGGGACGTGGCCGAGACGGCGAGTGGAGAGATGAAGCGAAGCCTCACCCTGACGGGAGTCACGGTGAACGCCATGGCGTTGATCGCGCCAGGCGCATTCCTGTGGACCACCTTCGAGGCACAGGCTGCACTGGCCCGGCATGGGTCGTCCACCGCGAACGAGATGTGGACAGGGCTCTTCTTCTCATTGATACTCGCCCTTCTCACGGCCTACAGCTACGCCGAATTGGCCCGTATCTATCCCGACGCCGGAACGGGATCGAGCTACTACTTCGCCGAGGCGGCCCTCCTCGACAAGTCGAAGCCCGAGCACCAACGCTGGGCCCGCGTCGCCAAGCTGTCGGTCGGCTGGGTGAGCCACCTCTACTACTGGATCTATCCGGGCATCATGGTGGCCTTCATCGCCACGCTGTTCGGCTATATCTACTCTTCCCTGGCCCACCATACGCTGACGGGTCTGCCGCTTGGCATCGTCGCCGTGGTCTTCGCGTTCCTCGTGGGCTACATCGCCTTTCGAGGTATCAGCGGCTCGACGATGGTCGCCATCGTGATCAACATCATTCAAATCATCACGCTGGTCGCTGTGAGCATCCTGTTCATCGTGTTCCGGCTGGGCCACGCCCATGCCGGATACGAGCTGGTCAACGCCGGTCGGGTCATCATCCCCCATGACTTCATCAACATGCTCTACCAGTCGACGGTCGCCATCCTGTTGCTCGTCGGCTTCGAGTCGGTGACGGCCCTCGGTGCTGAAGCTCTGAGGCCTGAGACAGACATCAAGCGGGGTGTGCTGCTCAGCCTGATCATCCAGGGGGGCATCTGCTACCTCTTCGAGTACTTCGCCGCCAACTTCGCGGTCGGTAAGGGCACCATCGTCGGGGCGGCCGCCGCCGGCTCGCCCGCACCCACCGGATACGCCGCCGCCTCCAGTGATCCGGCGCCCATCGGCACCATGATCCACGGGATCGCTGAGGCCCACCTGGGTCACACCGGCACGACCGTGTCGGTGATCGTGGCGTTCACGGTTCTGCTTGCCCTCATCGGCACCACGCTCGCCTGTCTCAACACCGGTGTGCGGGTGACCTATTCGATGGCACGGGACAAGGAGATGCCCGGGCTGCTCGGCTTTCTTCACGGGAAGTACGCCACGCCCCACGCGGCGATCCTCATCCTGACCGTGCTTTCGGCCGCCATTGGCGTATTCGGATCGGTACCGTGGCAGGTCGACAACCTGACCCAGATCACGCTTGCCTCTAACACCGGAACATTCCTGGTTTACGGTGCGACATGCGCCGTTGCAGTTGTCGCTTTCGCCAGTCGCCACGACAAGCATGTCGTGAAGCACATCGCCCTGCCGGGCATCGGTGCGCTGATGAACATTGCCGAGCTGATCGGCGTCGTGTACATCGCCATCACGGGCTCGGGAACCACTCCGGGCGACGCCGAGAAGGCGCTTGGCGTGGTTGTCCTGTGGTGCCTGCTGGGCGTGGCGTGGGTCGCTTTCAATCCGCACAAGCACCACGCCCGGTCCATCGTCGAGGATCGCACGGCGTCTCGCGATGCGACGGTATCGGTCTGACGAGGCGCCGCCGGTGGCCGCGACGAGGCTCCGCCTCGTGCCAACCGGGACGGCCGCGGCCGCCGATGTGGTGGTGCTCCATTGGCCTGAGCAGGCGGATCGGGCGGCGGAGCTCGCTCGGTCCGGTACGCCGCGGCTGCTTCTCGTGGCCCACGACGCCGACCCGCCGAACGCCATCGACCCGACCGAGGAGTGGATCCGGCTGCCGGCCGACGAACGCGACGTCGCAGCCCGGACGCTGCGGCTCACCACCCGGCTCGGGTCACTGGCGCCGGACAAGCCCGACGTCGATCACAGCGGCCGGATCATGTACCGGGGCGAATGGGTGGCTCTGTCGCCGACGGAGGCACGGCTGGCCCTGACCTTTATCCGGTCGTTTGGGGCGGTCGTCACCGAAGCCGATCTCGGTCGGAGCGCCTGGCCGGATGGGCCGTGGGCGGCCAACGCCCTCCGGGTCCACCTGACGCGGTTGCGCCACCGGATCGCCCCGCTGGGCCTGGAGATTCGCCGGATACGATCGCAAGGGCTAATTCTCCAGGACCGGCGCGACCTGCCCCTCGAAGGGTGAGGTCGTTGCCGGCCGGTCAGGCCACCCGGGTTCCGGGGTGCCCCACGTCCGGGTGGTCCGCTGCGGCTACCGGAGGGTGTCCCCCGACCCGCTCAGCCCGGCTCTTGATCCCGAGGAGCATCTTGCGCTCCATGAGAAGGCTTCCGGGCTCCATCACATACCTGGTGGCGAGCCGCATCAGCGCGCCGGATCCGGGGAGGGCGATCCGGTTCCGGCTGATCAGCCTCGTGCCGACGCCGTCGGCGACCAGGGTAAAGGCCCACACCCAGTTGCCATCGTCAGCGCGCAGGACGAGGGCACGTTCCGGGTCGAGGACGGCAACCCGCAGAACCGGCCCCCGCGCTCCGAGGGCCTGGGTGTCCCCGACCTTGAGATCCTGGTACTCCGGGATGATCCGGTCGGCGCTGTGCATGCCCAGACCGCCGAGATTCTCGATCCAGTCGTAGGTGTAGGCGCCGCCCCGGGCCGGCCCCATCTGGACGAGCCAGGGCCACACGGCGGCGGCGGGGGCAGCGATCCCCACGGCCCGGGTCGACACGATGTCCGGGGTGGCCAACAACTCATCGCCCGGCCACGAGCCGGCGGCCTCGTCGCCGGTGGCGCCCCACGTCAGACACCAGGTCCGCCACCGGGGGTAGCTGGCCATGATGACACCCCCGGCCAGGCCGATGCCTCCCAGCGCCTCGGCGGCGGCCCGGAGCAAGCCCCGCGCCGGGCGCGGCCACGATCCCTGGTGTCCCATGACCGTCAGTGAAGCCGAGCACGGCACGTCCGGCCAGAGGCCAAGGTCACCGTCCGGCTGACGGGGCGACGGCATGGGGGGCCGCTTGGCCGGCGCGACGCGACCCGGGTGACGCAACCCGGGACGGGTAATCGGTGAAGGTGGCCGCCGGGGGGCGACGGGGGGGCGTCTGCCCGCACCCGGCGGCCACCACCAAGTATGGACCATGGGCGCCCGCTGCGGTCGTCGCGGTCGTCCGGCTCCGGTCAGTCGGCCGAGTCAACGTCCGCCGGGGGTGTACCGTGACGTTCGACGCGACAAGGTTTCCCCGTCACCGTGTCGGACCTGCCCAAGACCAGGCAGCCTCCGGGAGCGTTGCTCAGGACCCCGGTAGCGCAGCCGAACCGCCTCAACGAGGCGCCGGTTTGCCGCAGCCCCGATCGCCGCACCGGCATCGGTCCAGGCCGTCCGACGCCTCCCCCCCCAGGAGGACCGCAGTGATCGCCACGCGACTTGTTCAGGAAAGGCGGACAGATGCCGGGTAGGACGAGACCTCTCCTCGCTGACCAGCTCGGACGGGTAGCAGAGCTCTTGACCGAGGGCCTCGAGGATGAGGCCCAGCAACCCCCCAGCCCCACCATGGTGGCCATGGTGGTCAGCGAGGCCGCAGCTGCTTACGACGGCGTGCCCATTGGCGACTTCGTCGCCGTGTTGACCGAACGGAGGGCCAGGGCCGTGCTGCGGGCCAAGGGTCTGCGACGCTCGTGGGTTCGTCCCGGCACGAAGCGGGCGCCGCCTCCGCCACACCCGTGAGCCCCGGTCGCCACCGCCGGTCATGGCCCGGCACCGCCGGCGCCTGCCTCGCCGTCGTGGCCGCCTCCTGCGCCAGCGCCTCCTCGCCGCCGCGGCCGCAGGCGGCCCCCTCCCCGCCGGTGCCCCGCGGAGCACTGGTCGGCACCCCGTCCTGCACCGCCGAGTCTCACCGGGCCGGGGGAACCTTCACGGTGGCCGTGGGCAGCCTTCAGGCCGGTGATCTGGTGGTCGCCGTGTCCGCCCCGTGGACGGTCTTCCGGGAGGATGATCCGACCTTCGACCGAGTCGCCACCGTCGAGTTCCCGGACGTGGCGGCGGCGACCGTCGCCGTCACGCTGACCGTCGATGGGGTATCGGGTCCCTGCCTGTTCTCCGACTTCCCGGCCGCGACCGTCCCAGCTGCGGCGCCCCACGGTGCGCCCCGGCTCCTGTTCATCGGCGATTCCCTCACCGCACAATCGGCCACCGCGCTCACCGACACCTTCAGCCGCGAGGGCGCCGTCACCATGGTTGCCGGCGTCTCGGGTAGCGGCCTGCTCTCCGGCTACGACTGGCTGCCCGCGGCCGCCACCATCGTGGCCGGTTTCCGGCCGACGTTCGCCGTCGCCGAATTCATCGGCAACTACCCGGATCCCGGCGTCCTCGGCCCCTCAGGTGCAGCGCTGGTGGCGGGGTCGGACGGCTTCGTCGTGGCCTGGCTCGGTCGTGCCGGCCAGCTGACCGCCGAGCTCCGCTCGACGGGCGCACACCTCGGGTGGGTGATCTCTCCGCCGATGGCCTCGACGGCGGTCGACGCGGTGGCTGACCGGCTCAGTGCCGCATACACCTTCCTGGTCGGTCGAGTCCCTGACGGTTACACGATCGATGAGCAGACCCCGTTCGCCAACGCGCAGCACAACTTCACCGCCAGCCATGCGCAGGACGGCGCTGGCATGATCGTCCGGGCCGCCGACGGGGTCCATCTCACCGACGCCGGCTGTCAGCTGTGGTCGCAGGTCATGGTCCGGGCACTGCGACCGCTCGGCGCCGTGTAGGTGAGTCGGCTCCGTGCGGGCCGTCGTCGCCGGCCGCCGCTACGGGGCGGAGCTAGCGAGTGAGCCTGATCTCATGCTTGAGGACTTTTCCGGCCGGTCCGAGCGGCAGTTCGGAGCGGAACTCGATCCGGCGGGGCTGCTTGTAGCCTGCGAGCTCCTCCCGGCACAGCCGTCGCACCCGCTCCTCCAGCCTGCTGACATCGGTGCCCGGGGCGGGCACGATGACGGCGACCGGGACCTCGCCCCACTCCGGGTCCGGAGCGCCCACCACGGCGACCAGCTCGACAGCCGGGTCGGAGCCGATGACCCGCTCCAGCTCGGCCGGGTAGACGTTGAAGCCGCCCGAGATGATCAGGTCGGTGCGGCGACCGGAGATGTACAGGTAGCCCTCGTCGTCCAGGCGGCCGAGGTCACCCGAGCGCAAACCGTCGGGGCGGAAGGTGGCGGCCGTATCGACCGGCCGGTTCCAGTACCCCCGGGCCACGGAGTCGGCCCGGATGACGATCTCCCCGACCTCACCGCGGGGCACTTCGTTCCCGTCCCCACCGACGATGCGGATGTCGGCCATCGGGGTCTCCCGTCCACACGACTCGGCCAGGTGGTCCCGCCCGCTCAGCATGGCCCGGTGATCGGCCGGGGTGAGGATGGTGACCTGCCCGCCGGCCTCGGTCAGGCCGTAGCGCTGCTGCAGCTCACAGCCCAGCCGGGCCATGGCCTCGGCCGCCATCCCCGACATCGACGGTGCCGAGCCGTAGCTGATGCGCCTGAGGCTCGACAGGTCCCTCGCCGGTCCCGATCCCAAGGCGGCCAGCGTCCGGGCCAGCATGGTCGGCACAAAGGTGGTCATGGTGATGCGGTGGCGGGCGATGTCGGTCAAGGTCGCCTCCGGATCGAACCTGGTGTGGATGACCATCGTCTGACCCAGGTACAGCCAGGCCAGGGTGCGGATCATGCCGCCGGTGGTGAAGAACGGGGTGATGGCCAGCAGCACGTCGTCGCGCGAGGCTCCGGTGACCAGTGACGTGTCGAGGACCTGGGCGAGCATGCCCCGGTGGTCGTGGATGACGGCTTTCGGCCGGCCCGTCGTACCGCTGGTGTAGAGCAGGGCGTAGATGTCACCCGGGCCGAGTCCGTCGGGTGTCGGGTCGACCGGGCGACCCTGGTCGAGGGCCGTATCGTAGTCGCGGCCGAGCGCCGACCCGCCGATCTCCATGAGGATGTCGAGGTCGGAAACAGCGCCGCTGACCGCGGCGAGCTGGTCGGCGTGGACGATGGCCGCCCGCGCCCCCGAGTCAGCCAGCACGTAGCTCACCTCGACCGTCGCCAGGCGGACGTTGACCGGCACCATGACCAGCCCGGCCTTGGCCAGCCCGAAACAGATCTCCGGCCACTCCAGCGTGTTGCGGGCGGCCACGGCCACCCGGTCGCCCGTCCGGAGACCCTGGGCCAGCAGGTAGGTGGCCAACCGGTTGGCCCGCTCGTCGAGGGCGGCCCACGACAGGGCGCGGTCGCCGCAGAGAACGGCCGGCTTGGCCGGGGTGCGTCGGGCGTTGCGGCGCGTGATCTCGCCGAGCAGCATGGCCGCCGCCTTCAGATGAGGAAGGCCATGTTGGGCAACGGGCCCTCACCGTTGATCAGATGCACATGCTTTTCGACCAGCCGCAACCCGCTCTCACCGCGCCGGATGCGGTGGAGGTAGCGCCCCGCCCACAGCGTCAACACCTGGCGGTACTCGTAGAGCACGAAGTTCGAGCCGATGGTGACCGTGGAGGCGTCGATATCGGTCACCTCGAGGTTGGCCAGCAACCGCCGCATCTTCGACGGCGGCGTCTGGGCATGGCGGACGCCGGAGCTGAGCTGGCGGATTCGGCTGGCCAGCCGTCGCCGGTTGTCGTAGATGTAGGACACCTCGGCGTCCGGGTCGGCCCCTTCGCGGCGCGGAACCCAGTAGAGCGTGTTGTCGTCGTCCCACAGACCTTCCCACTCCTGGTAGCGGGACTCGTCGGCCAGCCGGGCCTCGAGGAACACGAAGGCAGCCACCGCCGGCTCGACAGTGCCGACCGACTCTGTGGTCGTCGCCGCATCACTCATGCCCATCACCGATCACTTCGGCCCAGTGGCGCCAGAAGCCGCGCTGGGGCGTCTCGGCGCTCTTATCCCGGTTGACCTGGCCTTGTCCGTCGGGTTCATCGGTGTGGAGACCCCGCGACAGCAGCACCCACTCGGGCTCCTCGGCGACCAGTCCGAGCTGGTTGCGGGCGCCGATCTCGCCGTCATCGGCGATCAGGAAGCCGGCCGGGCCCATAGCCCCCTCGGTTCGCCGGATCATCTTCCGGTTCATCTCCGGCGCTCCCTTCAACAGGGCGGGAGTGGTGTGGGCGATCGTCTCGCCCGGGCCGAGGGGCTCCACAACCATCAGGTTCATTTCGGCCAGGAACAGGTTGGGGAAGATCAGGGTGTGGGGCGGGCCGACCACGAAGGCCCGGTGGGTTCGCGCCGGCCCGTAGGCCGCCTCCATCTTCGTCACGTAGTCGGGCATGGAGCTGCGGGGCGCCCGCCCGAACCAGATGAACTCCTCGTCGAGCTTGGTGTACTCGTCGGTGTAGTCGATCTCGGCGTGGCCGTTGCCGAGATCGCGCACGACAACGTCGACCTTGGACGGTTGGTGGGAGACTTTGGCCGGTTTGACCGCGTCGTAGACGGACTGGTGGGTGAACAGGGCGTGGTAGCCGTCCACGTTGTTCTCCATGATCATCTTCCAGTTGCAGCGCTGGTGGTGGCGGAGCCACCCGGCGCCCAGCTGCAGCTCGCCCGTCGGTGACAGGGCCAGCAGCCGGTCGATAGCGCCGGCGGCGGCACCCAGATGGTCGGGCAGGCTGACGCCGTCGTCGGCCAGTGAGGCGAACACGAAGCCCCGGTAGGAGTCGACCCGGCGGGCCGCGTGCAGGGCCAGATCCGGCCGGTCCTGCTCGAAGCCCGGGCCGTACCCGACCTTCATCGGCACGGCGACGAGGCTCCCATCGGTGGCGAAGGTCCACCCGTGGTACGGGCAGCGGAACGACGGGGCGGTGCCGCTGTCCAGCGTGCACAGCCGGTTGCCCCGGTGGGTGCAGCGGTTGGTGAGCACGTGCACCGAACCGTCCTTGGCCCGCGACACGATCACCGGTTGGCGCCCCATGCGGCGCGTGACGTAATCGCCCGGTCGGGGCAGCTCGCTGTCATGGGCCACGAAGATCCAGCTCCGGCCGAACAGCAGATCCATCTCGCGCTCGAACACGGAGGTCGAGGTGTACACGGAGCCGTGCACCCGGTCGGCCTCCACGAGACTGCGGTGGTCGGTCGGCGCCGTCGGCGGGGGGCCGAGCAGTGTCACGTTGTCTCCTCCTTGGCCGGGGGTGCCACGATGGCGGCCGGGATGGCCACGCCGCCGACGTGACGGAAACCAATTCTCACCGGATCGCCGATCCGCGGCGCCGCCGGCTCGGGCTGCTCGGTGGTCATGATCAGGCGGTGGCCGCTGCACAGCTCGACGTCGAGGATGTGGTACGGCTCGTCGACCCGCAGTAGCGACGGTTCCCGACGGTGCACGGTGGTGACGGCGTGGACCACCCCGGCCCGCTCCACCGGACGCCAGACCGGGCCGATGGCGCCGCATCGCTCGCACGCCAGCTGTTCGAGCTCGAGGGGTTCGGCGCAGGCGGTGCAGAAGGGCATGGCCAGCCGGCCGTCGGCCGCCTCCGCATACAGCGGCGCCAAGGTCCCGCCGGTGGACGGGGCGAGATCGTCCACCACCAGCCAGTCCGTCGCCCCGGGTGTGCTCACGCCGCCTCCCGGTCGAGCACCAGGAAGGCGTGGTGGTCCAGCCGACCGCCGATGCCGGCCACGAAGGCCGTGGATGCGCCGGCCACCTGGCGGCCGCCACCGCCTCCCCGCACCTGGGTCACTCCCTCGGCGAGGGGGGTCATGCCCTGCAGGTAGAACGCCGAGAGCTGACCTCCGCCGGTATTGGTCGGCAGGCGGCCGCCGGGCGCCGTGGCCCCGCTGCGAACCAGGTTCCCGGCTTCCCCCCGTCCGCAGAAGCCGTAGTCCTCCAGCAGGCACAGGGTGATCACGGAGAAGGGATCGTAGAGCTGCAAGGTGCCGAGCTCGTCCCGCCGTCGACCGGCCCGGGCCAGGGTGGCGTCCACCGCCGAACATACGTCTCCACCGAACCACGACTCACCCGGTGCACGGCGGCGTCGTTCGGGATGGCATTGACCCATGCCCCGCACGTAGACCGGCGGGTGGGGGGTGGCGGCGGTGTGGTCGCCGGCCGCCACAACCACGGCGCCGCCCCCGTTCACCGGTCGGGCGCAGTCGAGTACGTGCAAGGGTGTGGCCACGAAGGGGCTGGCGTGGTAGTCGGCAGGGGTGAGCGGGGCACGCGCCACCGCGTCGGGGTTGTCGACCGCCCACGCTCGGGTGGTGCAGGCCACGGCGCACAGATCCTCTGGCGAGCCGTCCCGGGTCTCCAGCCAGCGGGAGGCCAGCAGGGCAAAGGTGGGGACCGACCCGAGCACGCCGGAGGCCCGTTCCAGCCCCCGCACCCCGTCGACGCCCCCGCTGTGGGCGTAGCTGGAGCCGGAGCGACCGCCGGTGCCGAGGGGAGCGTCGGCGAAGACGCACACCACCACGTTGGCGAGTCCGGCCCCGACGGCCAGCGCCGCCCGCTGGACCATGGCGGCCGCCGTCGCACCCTTGATCTCCATGTGCTCGAGCAGCCGGAGATCGCCGAGCCCGCCGTGGCGGGCCAGGGCCACGCCGACCCGGTCGGGGCGGATGCCCTGGCTCGAGTTGACCAGCAGCCCGTCCACGTCGGCCGGCCGCAGCCCGGCATCGGCCACGGCGGCCCGCAGGGCGGCGAGCGCAAGGTCCTCCACGGGAGCCGCTGTGGCGAAGGTCATCGCGGTGAGGCCGAGACCCGTGATGGCCGCGGCAGTCACGGCCGGTCCCGCTGGCCGGCCGCCCCCGGGCCGCCATCCCGTCCCCTCGGGCGCCACGCAGACACCTGTGTAGTGTGGCCTATCGCCTCCCGCCCTGCGACCCCGGGATCGACCGCCCGAGCTGCGACCGGATGACCCTGACGCCCAACGCCCAGCTGACCCATGCCGGTCTCTACGTCGACGACATGGGTGCCATGGTGGCCTTCTACACCGATCTGCTCGGCCTGGTCGTAACCGATCAAGGTGACTTCCTGGGTCGGCGCCTGACCTTTCTCAGCCGCCGGTCCGACGAGCACCATCAGCTGGTCCTGGTGAGCGGCCGCCATGTCGAGGCGGGCACGGCCCTGCTCAGCCAGCTGTCGTTCCGCGTCGACGACCTGGCCTCCCTGCGGCACTTCCACGCCCGGGCCACCGAGCTCGGCGTGCAGGGCTTGGAAGGACGCAACCACGGCAATAGCTGGAGCATCTACTTCGAGGACCCGGAGGGTAATCGTCTCGAGGTCTACACCCCGACGCCTTGGTACGTCAGCCAGCCATGGCGCGTGCCGCTCGACCTCGCCCTCGGGGACGAGGAGATCGAGGCGACCACCCGACAGCTGATCGGGGCGGGCGCGACGTGGAGCCCGGTTGAGGAGTGGCGCGCTGGGCTGGCCGACCGGCTGGGCGAAATCGGCGCCGCGGCGACCCCGGGACGCGTGGCCGAGGCCCCGAACTCCGGGCTCCCAGCCGCCGGGTTCCCCAACGCCGACCCGCCGTACCGCAGCATCTGGACCGAGCTGCGTCAGGTCTCCTTTCGCCAGGGATGGCTGGAGGCCGGCGGGCTCGCCACCCGCTACGCCGAAGCCGGGCGCGCCGACGCCCCGGCCGTCGTGCTGCTCCACGGCACCGGTGGGCACTGGGAGACCTTCGCGGCCAACCTCGGGCCGCTGTCCGAACACTTCCACTGCGTGGCGTTCGACCTGGTCGGCAACGGCTTCTCGGCCAAGCCCGACCTCGACTACGAGATCCCCGTCTACGTCGACCACCTCCTGGCCGTGATGGACACCCTCGGCCTGGCCCGAGCCTCCCTGATCGGCGTGTCCCTCGGGTCCTGGGTGGCCGCCCGCGCCGCCCTCGACCATCCCGGCCGGGTCGACAAGCTCGTCTTCCTGTCCACCGCCGGCCTGATCGCCACGGCCGACAACATGGCCCGCATCCGGGCCGAACGGACGAAGGCCGTGGCCGACCCGAGCTGGGCAGCGATCAAGGCGATGTTCGACCACCTCATCGCCGAGGAACACAACCGTATCCCCGATCTGGTGGCCCTACGCCAGGCGATCTACTCGTTGCCTGGGATGAAGGACGCCATGGTCCACACCCTCGTGCTCCAGGACCCCGAAACCCGTGACCGGAACCTGCTCTCCGAGCAGCAGTGGCGCACCATCGCCTGCCCGGCCCTCGTGGTCGCCTCCGGCCGCGACCACAACGAGTACGAGAACACCTCCCGGCGGGTCGCCGCACTCATGCCCCAGGCCCAGCTGCTGGAGATGCCCCACGTCAGGCACTGGCCCCACTTCGAGGACCCGGAACTGTTCAACGCCGCCGCCCTCCGTTTCCTGCTGGCCTGAGCGTCGGTCGCCGTGGACGCCGCAGGCGCCGATGTGCTCGTGGTCGGGGCCGGGCCGTGCGGCATGACCCTGGCCAACCTGCTCGGTCTCTACGGTGTGCGCGCCGTGGTCCTCGACCGCGACACCGAGGTCATGGACTTCCCCCGTGCCGTCGGAATCGATGACGAGTCGCTCCGGACCTGCCAGCAGATCGGACTCGTCACCGAGGTGCTGGCCGACATGATCCAGAACACCCCGATCCGCTACCACACCTCGTGGGGTCGCTGCTTCGCCCACGTCAAACCGAGCGCCCAGCCCTTCGGCTGGCCCCGCCGCAACCTGTTCCTCCAGCCGATGTTTGAAGCGAGCCTGCGGAGCGGGGTCACGAGGTTCGCGTCGGTCGAGGCCCGCTACGGCCACGAACTGGTCAGCTTCGTGCAGGACGACGACGGGGTGTCGGCCTCGGTGCGGATGCCCGACGGGACGACCGAGGTCATCCGGGCCGCCTTCCTGGTGGGCGCCGACGGTGGTCGCAGCACCGTTCGCCGACTGCTGGGCGTCGAGCTCCAGGGACGCACGGCGCCCGTGAGATGGCTGGTGGTCGATGTCGCCGACGACCAGCTTGGGGCGCCCTACTCGGCGGTCTACTGCGACCCCGTCCAGCCCGTGCTCATGGTCCCGCTCCCGTACCGCCACCGTCGCTGGGAGTTCAAGTTGCAGCCCGACGACGACGAGGCGGAGATGACCAGCCCCGAGGCGGTTCGCGCCCTGCTGGCCTCCCGCTACGGCACGACACCATTACCGACCGTCCTGCGCGCCCGGGTCTACCTCCATCACTCCAGGACGGCGGAGACGTTCCAGGTCGGCCGGGCCTTTCTGGCCGGGGACGCCGCCCATCTCCAACCCCCGTTCTTCGGCCAAGGCATGAATTCCGGCCTGCGCGACGCCACCAACCTGGCCTGGAAGCTGGCGGCGGTGACCCACGGACAGGCCGACCCGGTGATGCTCGAGTCCTACGACGCCGAGCGCCGACCGCACGCCGCCGCCATGGTCAACTTCGCCACCCGGATCGGACGGCTCTACACGCCCCGTAACCGCGCCACCGAAGTGCTCCGTGACGTGGGCTTCCGGGCCCTCCAGGGTGTGCCCGGCGGCCGGGAGTACGTGTTGCAGATGAAATACAAGCCCATGCCGTTCTATGAGTCGGGGGTGGTCGTCCACCGCCGCCCGCGCCGACGCGACGATCCGGTAGGACGCATGTTCGGCCAACCAGCCGTCGAAACGGCCGACCATCGGCGGGTGAAACTCGACGATGCCCTCGGACCGTGGTTCGCCGTACTGGGTCTGGGCCACGATCCGGCAGCCCACCTGAGTGGGGAGTTGCTGGCCTGGTGGCAGCGTCTGGGCGCCCGGCTGTGCCGGGTCGCGGCGGCCCGTTCCGGGCCGCCGCCCACGGCGGCCGGGGATGGGGAGCCTCCCGATCAT